>Ga0187844_10002506_pt1 | contig 12900 bp, 15 predicted proteins | sample SpaLakP09_SKY_50_FD_134517 | JGI IMG/M metagenome (GOLD analysis project Ga0187844, IMG submission 134517) | Oligotrophic lake water microbial communities from Sparkling Lake, Wisconsin, USA - SP09_SKY_50 | ecosystem: Environmental > Aquatic > Freshwater > Lake | place: USA: Sparkling Lake...
GCGCTCACCGCTACGCTCAATGCCCGCCTGATTTCTCGGGTCACGCATTTGATCGACGCGGTACAAAGCGCCATGGCGCAATTGCAAATTCAGTGCCCCTTGATGATCGTCAAAGGCGACGGCACCCTGGCACTGGCGCACAGTGTGGCCAAGCGGCCGATTGAAACCGTGCTCTCCGGCCCAGCGGCCAGTTTGGTGGGCGCGCGCTGGCTGAGTGGCTTGGATAATTTCATTTTGTCGGACATGGGCGGCACTACCACCGACGTGGGCGCGCTGATTGACGGCCTGCCACGCGTCAACCTAGATGGTGCCGAGGTAGGGGGTTGGCGCACGATGGTGCGGGCGATCGATGTGCGCACCATTGGCCTGGGTGGCGACAGCGAAGTGGCGCTGGCAGGTAACGGTCGCTTGGAAGTGCGGCCGCAGCGTATCGTGCCGGTGTCCTTGCTAGCGGCGCGCTATCCGCAAACTATTGCCATGCTGCAAGCAGACCTGGCCGATGTGGATGGCGGTAACTCTTTGCAAGGTCGTTTTGTGTTGCTGCCTTTTGGCGCAAAGGGGCCGCGCCTTTCTGACGAACTGCCCGTGCGCGAAGGCGAACTACTGGCGCAAGTGCGGCCCGGGCCCACGCCCATGCGCGCGCTGGCCACTTCGATGAACGCGCAGCGGGCGATTGCATCCTTGCAGCGCAAAGGCCTGATCCAAGTGGCCGGATTTACTCCCTCGGACGCGGCGCATGTGCTGGACTTGCAAGCCAACTGGTCGCGCGAAGGCGCTTACCTGGCGGCGCAACTGGGCTGCCGTTTGCGTGAGATGAAACTACCAACAGAGGAGCGGACCCGTGCGTATGCACATGCCGTGTGGAGCGAAACCGTGCGCTTGAGCGCGCGGGTGATTTTGGACACCGCGCTGGGCTTTAGCCTGCCCGATGACCGCATCAGCCAGGCCATTTGCAATGGCGAACCCTTGGTGGGGCTGGCGCAGGTCAGCATCAAGCCTTCGATACCGGTGGTCGCGGTGGGCGGGCCGGTCAAAGTGTTTTACGGCGAGCTGGCGCGTCGCTTGGGCTGCGAAGTGGTGTTCCCGCCCAACTGCGATGTGGCCAATGCCGTGGGCGCCGCCACGGGTGTGGTGGCTTACACCGTGGTGGTCGAAGTGCATGGCGACGGCAGCGGATTGTTTCGCCTTACCGGACTTGCCGACACGCAAAGCTTTGGTAATGCGGCAGCGGCTTTGCAAGCGGCCTATAGCGCCGCAGAACAAGCCGCCTTGGCGGCGGTCAAGGGTATGGGCGCCGCAAAGCCCGAAGTTGAAGTCTCGGAGCACAAGAGCTATTACCCCAATGCGGTGGACGACCGGGGCCTGATGCAGGCGGTGGTGACGGCGCGGGCGGTGGGGCGGCCCTAGCGTTTGGCACCTTAGGAATGAAAAAGGCTCTGCTACATTAGGTCGCCCACCAGGATTCGTGGGGGCACCTTAGGGCTTTTCTGATGGATGGCCTACCTGCCCGGTTCTTTTTTGCATGCTGTCTGTTTCCAATCTTTCCTGTGTTCGTGCGGACCACACCCTGTTTCGCGGGGTGGGTTTTGACTTGGCGCCCGGCGACTGTCTGCACTTAGAGGGTGGCAACGGCGTGGGTAAGACCAGTCTGCTGCGTATCCTGGCCGGCTTCTCGCCCGCAGCCCATGGCGACGTGCGCTGGCAGGGTGAGCTGCTGGGCAGCAGCGCTTGTCGGCTCAGCCAAGACTTGCTCTACCTGGGCCACCAATTAGCGCTCAAAGAAGAACTCAATGCCGTAGAAAATCTGCAAGCCAGTGCCGCTATTGCCGGTACGACGGCTGCTGCGGATGCGGCCTTAGCCGCCTTGCAAGGCCTGGGTCTAGGCAGCCGTGCCGCGCTGCCGGTACGCGTGCTGTCCCAGGGCCAAAAGCGACGCGTGGCCTTGGCCCGCCTCCTCTTGCAGACCCCTCCTCTCTGGTTATTAGACGAGCCCTTTGTGGCGCTCGATGGTCCGGCACAGCGATGGGTCGCAAGCTTGATGGAGGCGCACCTGGCGCGTGGCGGCATTGTCTTGTTTACCAGCCACCAGCCAGTGGACATCGGAGGGCGGAGCCGCAGCTACCGCTTGGGCGCATGAGCGCATTTATGGCCGTCCTGCAGCGCGACCTGCGGCTGGCGCTGCGGCGTAAAGGCGAGGTGCTGACGGCGGTCTTCTTTTTTGTGGTGGTGGCGACCTTGTTCCCGCTGGCGATCGGACCGGAACCGGAGACCTTGCGCAAGATCGCACCGGGCATATTGTGGGTAGGGGCAATGCTGGCCAGTTTATTGTCGCTCGGTCGCTTGTTCGCGCCGGATTACCAGGACGGCTCGCTCGAGCAAATGGCTTTGTCGCAAGCGCCACTGCCGGTGCTGGTGGCAGCGAAGGTGACAGCGCATTGGCTGCTCTCGGGTCTGCCGCTGACGTTGCTTTCGCCCTTGTTGGCGCTGCAGTTTGGCTTGGATGCGCCGACCATGGGGGTTTTGTGGCTGTCCCTTTTGGTAGGTACGCCTTTGCTCTCGTTTATCGGTGCGGTGGGTGCGGCGTTAACCCTGGGGGTGCGCGGCGGCGAGGTCTTGTTATCCCTGCTGGTGCTGCCTCTGTATATTCCGGCACTGGTGTTTGGTTCAGGCGCGGTAGAGGCCCAGCTCAGTGGACTGGAGTATGGTGCGCAGATGTCGATATTGATGGCCATGCTGTTGCTGGCCGGTTTTTTCGGGCCTTGGGCCTGTGCCCTGGCTTTGCGCATTGCGCTTGAGTAAATGGAAAATTTAAGAATTCGCTGGTTTCAATGGGCTGCACCGCAGTCCTTTTATCCCTTGGCCGGCAGGCTCTGGCCTTGGTTTGCGGCCTTGGCGGCTGTGTTGACGCTTGCGGGCATGTACCTGGGCTTTTTTGTCGCGCCCACGGACTTTCAGCAGGGCGAGGGCTACCGCATTATTTTTGTCCACGTGCCCGCGTCCTGGATGTCTATGTTGATTTACCTGGCCATGGCGTTTTGGGCTTTTCTGGGTTTTACTTTCAATACACGTATCTCGGGCATGATGACCCAGGCGCTGGCACCGACCGGTGCCATGTTCACATTTTTGTCCTTGTGGACCGGCGCGCTCTGGGGTAAACCGATGTGGGGCACCTGGTGGGTGTGGGACGCGCGCCTGACCTCAGAATTGATTTTGTTCTTTTTATACATGGGCTACATCGCCCTGACCAGTGCCATTGACGATCCGCGCCGTGCCGACCGCGCCGGCGGCTTGCTGGCCTTGGTAGGCGCGGTCAATGTGCCGATTATTTATTTCTCGGTGAAGTGGTGGAACACTTTGCACCAGGGTGCTTCGGTATCCGTCACCAAGGGTTCGAGCATGGCGCAGACCATGCTGTGGGCCATGCTGTTGATGGCCTTGGCCTTTTGGGCCTATAGCATCGCCATGGCCTTGTACCGGGTGCGCGGAATTATTTTGCAGCGTGAGCGGCATGCCCGCTGGGTGCAGGAGGTGGTGGCATGATTTGGGAGAGTTGGGAGGCGTTTTGGGCTATGGGCGGCTATGGCCTGTATGTCTGGGGGTCTTATGCGGTCGTGCTAGGGTGCATGGTGGTTGAGGTTGTGCTGGCGCGTGCCGGGCAGCGCGCCAGTGTGCGAGCCGCACGAGATTTGTTAGAACAGGAAACCGCGCATGACGCCACGCCGTAAACGCTTTGCTATCGCCTTAGGCATTCTTGCTGTGGTCGGTGGTACCACTGCTTTGGTACTCAATGCTTTTCAGAGCAATCTGGTTTTCTTCTACTCACCTTCGCAAATCGTGGCTAAGGAAGCGCCGGTGGGCCGCACCTTCCGTCTGGGTGGTTTGGTGCTGGAGGGCAGTGTGAAGCGCGAAGGCGTGGCGGTGCGCTTTGAAGTGACGGATACCGCCACCACGGTGCCGGTGCAGTTCTCGGGCATCCTGCCCGATTTGTTCAAAGAAGGCAAAGGTGTGGTGGCCCAGGGTAAGCTGGAAAACGGTGTGTTCCAAGCCAAAGAGGTGCTGGCCAAGCACGATGAAAACTATATGCCGCCCGAAGCCGCTGAGGCTTTGAAAAACGCTGCCAAAATCAACGCCAAAACTGCCACTTCGGTGGTCACGAGCCCTTGAACATGATCCCTGAAATCGGACACTTCTCTCTTTGGCTCGCACTGGGCATGGCGCTGGTTCTGGGTACCGTTCCCTTGCTTGGTGCGCAGACTGGGCGCGCGGACTGGATGGTGCTGGCGCGTCCCCTTTCTTACCTGCTTTTTTTCTTTGTCGCGTTTGCTTTCGCCTGCTTGGTGGTCTCTTTTGTGGGGCATGATTTTTCGGTACGTTATGTGGCCACTAACTCCAATACCGCCTTGCCGCTTCCGTATCGCATTGCCGCGGTGTGGGGCGGGCATGAGGGCTCTTTGCTTTTGTGGGTTCAAATGCTGGCGCTCTGGACCGTGGCGGTTGCAGCCTTCAGTCGTCACTTGCCCGCTGCAGTAGCGGCCCGCATTTTGGCGGTCATGGGCCTGATTGCGGTGGGCTTTTTGTTGTTCATGCTGCTCACCTCCAACCCTTTTGACCGCTTATTCCCCGCGCCACCCGAGGGCCGCGACCTGAACCCCCTGTTGCAAGACCCGGGCATGGTCATCCATCCGCCCATGCTGTACATGGGCTATGTGGGCTTTTCCGTGGCCTTTGCTTTTGCCATTGCGGCCTTGATTGGCGGTACGCTGGATTCGACCTGGGCGCGTTGGACCCGGCCTTGGACCACCGTGGCCTGGATGTTTTTGACCATCGGCATTGCGCTGGGTAGCGCATGGGCATATTACGAGTTGGGTTGGGGCGGCTGGTGGTTTTGGGATCCGGTGGAAAACGCCTCGCTGATGCCCTGGCTTTTGGGTACCGCTTTAATCCATTCGCTGGCCGTGACTGAAAAGCGCAACAGCTTCAAATCCTGGACGGTGCTGTTGGCCATCTTGGCGTTTTCGTTTTCGCTGTTAGGGACTTTTCTGGTGCGCTCGGGCGTCTTGTCTTCGGTGCATGCGTTTGCCACCGATCCCCTGCGCGGTCAGTTTATTTTGGCATTTCTGGCGGTGGTGGTGGGCAGCTCCTTTGGCCTGTATGCCTGGCGTGCGCCCGAGGTCGGCATTGGAAAGCGGTTCGGCTTATGGTCTAAAGAATCTGCCTTACTAGGCAACAACGTCTTGTTGGTGGTGGCGGCCCTGGCGGTGATGTTAGGCACGCTTTACCCCTTGGTGATTGATGCCCTGGGGTTGGGCAAAATTTCGGTGGGCCCACCGTATTTCGATGCGGTTTTTATGCCGCTAATGGCGCCCACCGTGTTTCTCATGGGCATAGGCCCGCTGGCCCGCTGGAAAAACGCGGAGTTGCCGGCAATAGCCTTGCGTTTGCGCTGGGCTGCAGGCGTGGCAATTGCCGGTGCAGTCCTCACCGGAGTGCTGGCTGGCGAAGTGCGTCTGGTCGCCACATTAGGCCTGGTCATGGCTTATTGGATAGTGGGCTCGGTTCTCACTGACTTGTGGGGTCGCCTGCATCCGCACGGTATGGATTGGGCGCATGCGCCTACCCGTTTGCGCCAGATTCCGCGCGCGCTGGTGGGCATGATGGTGGCGCATTTGGGCATCGCAGTGTTTTGCATTGGTGTAGTGATGGTCAAAACCTACGAGGTCGAGAGCGATGTCAAGATGTTGGTGGGAGACAGCACTACTGTGCGCGGCTACACCTTCACATTTGATGGCATCAAAGAATTGCAAGGCCCTAACTATGTGGCTGCGCAAGGCCAGATGCGCGTCACGCGTGATGGCCATCCGGTCGCGGACTTGCGGCCGGAAAAACGCATCTATCGGGTGCAGCAAAACCCCATGACCGAGGCGGCGATTGATTCGGGCCTGACGCGAGATTTGTATGTATCTTTGGGTGAACAAGTCGAAGGTGGCGCCTGGATTGTGCGCGTCTATGTGAAGCCCTTTATCGACTGGATTTGGTATGGTTGTCTGTTTATGGCGCTGGGTGGTTTGCTGGCGGTAACAGACAGGCGCTATCGGCGCGCGGCGGAGGCGCAATGATGAAACATGTGCGCTACCTGGTGCATTTTGGCATTTTGCTTGTCTTGCTCTATTTTTTGCGTGCGGGCTTGAGCCTCAATCCCAAAGAAGTGCCTTCGCCATTGATTGGCAAACCGGCTCCGGCATTCTCCTTGCCGCGCTTAGACCAACCCGAGCAGCGTGTCAGCCTGGACGATTTACGCGGCCAGGTGTGGATGCTCAATGTCTGGGCCTCGTGGTGCGTGGCCTGCCGTCAGGAGCATCCGCTTTTGGTGCAATACGCCAAGCAAGCCAAAGTTCCGATTTATGGTCTGAATTACAAAGACGAGCGTGCAGCGGGTATGAAATGGTTGGCCGATTTTGGCAACCCCTATACCGCCTCTATTGCCGACCGGGACGGGCGCGTGGGCATTGACTTTGGCGTCTATGGCGTGCCGGAAACTTTTGTCATCGACCGCGAAGGTGTGATCCGCTACAAGCAAATCGGCCCACTCACTCCCGAGGTGCTGCGTGACACGATTGAGCCCATGCTCAAACAACTCAATAGCTGATATGCGTACCGCAGTAAGCCGTATTGTGATCAGTCTGGCTTGGGCCTTGGCCTGTGTCGGAGTCTTGGCCGCAGAGGCGTTGCCCGCTAGCAATGATCCGATCCTGGAAGCGCGGGTGATGAAAATTTCTAATGAACTGCGCTGTCTGGTATGCCAAAACGAAACAATCGCAGCCTCACATGCCGACCTGGCCGTGGACTTGCGCCGTCAGGTGCGCGAAATGCTGCAAAGCGGCCAGAACGAGCAGCAGGTTATTGACTATATGACCGCGCGCTACGGTGACTTTGTGCTCTACCGTCCGCCCTTTAAGGCACTCACCGCTTTGCTCTGGATCGGGCCTGGTGCCATGGTCATATTAGGTCTTGGCACCCTGTTTGTTGTCTTGCGCCGGCGCAGCCGATTGGGCGATGCAGCCTTTGAGCCCGACGATAAGGACGCGCCCCAGGACCCCCATCTTTCTTGAGACCTGCCATGACCGACGCGTTGCACACTTTGCTGGCTCCCTTCAAACGCCAATTGGCCGATCTGGAGCAAGCGCACGCTGCAGGCAGGCTCAGTCAATCGCAGCTTGATGCGCAGCGTGTCAGTGTAGAGCGGCGTCTGCTGGACAGGCTCTTGTACGATGGCGCGGTGGCTGCGCCAGCCAATCCCTCTTGGCCTTTGCTCGCGGGCCTGGCGGCTCTGGTAGTGGCCGTTGCCGCTGGCGGCTATGCCTACAACCGCTCTGCTAATCTGCAGCAAGGCGATGTGCAGGGCGCCGAAGGCGGCGCTAATCAGGCCCAGGTTGTGGCTATGGTCGAGCAACTGGCCGAGCGCATGAAGCAAAATCCCAACGATGCCGACGGTTGGGCCATGTTGGCGCGCTCCTATAGCGTGATGGAACGCAATGAGGATGCGGTGCTAGCCTACCAAAAAGCCGTGACCTTGCGGCAGGATGACCCTGATTTGCTGGTCGATTACGCAGACGCATTGGCGGTCAAAAACCAGCAGAGTCTGCAAGGCGAACCCATGGTCTTGGTCATGCGGGCACTGAAGCTCAACCCAGACCATATCAAAGGACTGGCACTGGCGGGCTCCGATGCTTTCGTGCGGAAAGATTTCGCGCTAGCCGCCAAATATTGGGGCCGCATCGAAGCGGTTGGCCCGCCGGAAAATGCGCTGGTTCAGCGCTTATCCGCCAGCTTGCGAGAAGCGCGCAAGCTGGCAGGCCTGCCTGCACAGGCCGGCCCCTTGGGCGCGCAAACCAAGCCTCTGACCAATGGTGCTCTCGGCCCTGTCGCAGCTGGCGGGCCCTCGGTCAGCGGCACGGTGAGCTTGTCGCCTGAACTGCGCGCCCAAGCCAACCCCGACGATACCGTGTTTATTTTTGCCAAAGAGGCTCCCAATGGTCGCATGCCCCTGGCCGCCGAGCGCAAGCAAGTCAAAGACTTGCCCTACAAGTTCACCCTGGATGACAGCAAATCTATGGCGCCGCAAGCGCGCCTGTCCAAGGTCTCGCAAGTGGTCATCAGCGCGCGCATCAGCAAAAGCGGAAATGCGATCGCCCAACCCGGCGATCTCCAAGGCCAGTCGGCTACAGTGTCTCTAGGTGCCAAAGACTTGCGCATTGATATTCGAGAGGTCGTGAAACCCTAAATCACAGCATCAACTGGATGCCTTGAAAAAACGCGGTCGTCATCAGCACATAACGCAAAAATTTGCCGATCAAAATGTAGGCCAGGCAAGGCCAGAAGGGCAACTTGAGCCAGCCGGCCAGGGTACACAGCGGGTCACCCACCAGGGGTAGCCAAGCCAGCAGGCAGGCTTTGGGGCCAAGTCGGTGCAGCCAAAGCAGGGCGCGTGTTTGTAAAGAGGCATTGCTCGCCTGCGGTGCCAGATGGCTGGCGCCGCGTCCCATGGCGTAATCCAGGGCACCACCCAGGGTGTTGCCCGCAGTGGCCACGGCAATTACCGGCCAGAATTGTGTGGGGTTGAGGTGAATCACGCCCAGCACCACCGGCTCTGAACCCATAGGCAGCAGCGTCGCCGAAATAAAGGACACCATAAAAACCGTGGACAGGCCATAGGCCGGTAGGGCCAGCATGTCCAATAGCGATTGCATCCATATTTCCATTGCCCAAGCAGTATAGGCAAAGGGTGCATCTAAGCGCACAGTGTGCTGAAAATTTAGGCATATAGAATAGTCTCCCGTTCACGGCAAACTCCTGGCGCGCGGCCCTGAAGCTTTCCCCCACCACTTATTTCCCGCATGCAAATCGGCCCTTACGCATTGGCAAATTCGGTCTTCGTCGCGCCCATGGCCGGCGTCACCGACCGCCCGTTTCGGCAGTTGTGCAAACGCTTGGGCGCTGGCTATGCGGTCAGTGAAATGGTCACGTCGCGGCGCGATTTGTGGGACTCACTCAAGACCTCGCGCCGCGCCAACCACGAGGGCGAACCCGGCCCGATCGCGGTGCAAATAGCAGGCACCGATGCCGCCATGATGGCCGACGCGGCCCGCTACAACATCGAGCGTGGCGCGCAAATCATTGATATCAACATGGGTTGCCCAGCTAAAAAAGTGTGCAACAAATGGGCTGGTTCCGCGTTGATGCAGGACGAGGCTTTGGCGCTAAAGATCATTGAGGCCGTGGTGCAAGCCGGTGTTGCGCGCAATGTGCCGGTCACGCTCAAAATGCGCACCGGCTGGTGCCAAAGCGAAAAAAATGCCTTGTCGATTGCGCTGGCTGCGCAAAGCGCGGGTGTCGCCATGGTCACCGTGCATGGCCGTACACGCGAGCAAGGCTACCGTGGCCAGGCCGAATACGAGACCATCGCCGCGGTGAAAGCGGCGCTGCACATTCCGGTCGTGGCTAACGGCGATATCGATAGCCCACATCAGGCGCGTCGGGTGCTTATCCAGACCGGCGCGGACGCCGTGATGATTGGCCGGGCCGCGCAAGGGCGTCCTTGGATATTCCGGGAAATAAGCCATTTTCTGGAGACGGGCACCGTGTTAGCGCCGCCCCTGGTGCAGGAAGTGCGCCGCTGGCTGCTCACGCATTTGCAAGACCATTACAACTTGTACGGTGAGTACATCGGTGTACGCAGTGCGCGCAAACACATTGCCTGGTATTTGCGCGCCCTTCCCGGCGGCGAAGACTTTCGCCGCCGACTGAACCTATTGAACGACAGCGTCGCGCAAGTGCAGGCCGTGGTCGATTACCTGGACCAGTTGAACCAAAGCATGGACCGAATGCCTGCGGTCTATGACGTCAGCGGAAGACACTTGCCGGGCGCGGCATGCAATGACAATGAAAGTGAACCTATGAAGTCCTCCAAGCCGAGCCTGCACCATGAGCAATAACAAGCTGGACGAAAGCGTACGCGCCAGCCTGGAAGCCTACTTGCGCGATCTCGATGGTTTAGAGCCGCACGGCATGCACGAGATGCTGGTGCGTGCGGTAGAAAAACCCTTGCTCGAAGTAGTCATGGTCGCTGCTGCCAACAACCAGTCCAAAGCCGCGCAATGGCTGGGCTTGAACCGCAACACCTTGCGTAAAAAACTTCTGGAACACCATCTGTTATGAACGCTTTGATTTCCGTCTCGGACAAAACCGGCGTGCTCGATCTGGCGCGCGCGATGCACGCTATGGGCATACACCTGCTCTCAACTGGCGGCACCGCCAAGCTGCTGGCCGAGCATGGCCTGTCGGTGACCGAAGTGGCTGAGATGACGGGCTTTGCGGAAATGCTCGATGGCCGCGTGAAAACCTTGCACCCCAAAGTCCACGGCGGTCTGCTCGCGCGGCGGGATGTACCTGCGCACATGCAGGCCCTGGCTGCCCATGGCATAGACACCATCGACTTGCTGGTGGTGAATTTGTACCCTTTCGAAGCGACGGTGGCACGTGCTGCTTGCACCCTGGAAGAGGCGATTGAAAATATCGACATCGGCGGCCCGGCCATGGTACGCAGCGCCGCCAAAAACTGGAAAGACGTTGCCGTGCTCACTGACGCCAGCCAGTACGACACCGTGATCGCCGAATTGCAAGCCCACGGCGCGGTCAGCAGTAGCACCAAATTCGCGCTTTCGGTTGCCGCCTTCAACCGCATTAGCCAGTACGACGGCGCTATCAGCGACTATCTGTCGTCGGTGCAGCCCGATGGCACGATGGCGGTGTTTGCCGGTCAGGCCAATGGCCGTTTTGTGAAATTGCAGGATTTGCGCTACGGCGAAAACCCCCACCAGTACGCCGCGTTTTACCGGGACCTGTACCCCGCCCCGGGCTCGCTGGTCACTGCACAGCAATTGCAAGGCAAGGAACTCAGCTACAACAATATTGCCGATGCCGATGCGGCCTGGGAATGTGTCAAGAGCTTTGAAACTCCGGCCTGTGTGATCGTCAAACACGCCAACCCTTGCGGTGTGGCGATTGCGGCAGATGCATCCAGCGCCTATGCCAAGGCTTTTAGCACCGATCCCACTTCGGCCTTTGGCGGCATCATCGCCTTCAATTGCGAAGTCGATGGCGATACCGCCCGCCATGTCAGTGCGCAGTTTGTGGAAGTGCTGATCGCCCCGGCCTTCAGTGCCGAGGCGCTAAGTGTTTTGTCCGCCAAAGCCAATGTGCGGGTGTTGCAAATCGCATTGCCCTATGCCCTGGGTCCGCGCCCTGATAAAGCCAGCGCCTGGACGCTAGGGCGCAATGCGGTGGATGTCAAACGCGTGGGCTCGGGCATGCTGATGCAAACCGCCGACAACCACGAACTGCGCTTGGCCGATATGCGCGTGGTCAGCAAACTGCAGCCTAGCGCCGCGCAAATGCAGGACATGCTGTTTGCCTGGAAAGTAGCCAAGTACGTCAAGTCCAATGCTATTGTGTTTTGCAAAAACGGCATGACCATGGGCGTGGGCGCCGGCCAGATGAGCCGCCTGGACTCAGCCCGCATCGCCTCCATCAAAGCCGGTCATGCCAGCTTGTCATTGGCCGGCACGGTCGTCGCCAGCGACGCCTTTTTCCCGTTTCGTGATGGCCTGGACGTGGTGGTTGACGCCGGAGCTACCTGCATCATCCAGCCCGGCGGCAGCATGCGCGACGACGAAGTGGTCCAAGCCGCCGACGAGCGCGGCGTGGCCATGGTCTATACCGGCGTGCGGCACTTTAGGCACTAAGCCGCTCTGTCTTGCTCAGTAAAAAAACGGCCTGTGAGGGTCGTTTTTTGCCCGTGTGGTTTGTGTCGCGTCGCCTGGGGCCAAGCCGGTGTCAAGCCCTTGTGTTGTTTTTTACTGTTATGTTGATCTCTTACCGCTTTGTAACGCCATAGAAATCGATTTTGGAGCAGTTTTTGGGTGTTGAGTACTTAGTGGCGCGGTCCTGTAGACCGCCCCCTATGCCGTTTTTGGGCATTACTTGCTTGTCTAATCTCGGTCATGCATGAATAGTTCAATCTAGACAGACTAGTCAGGATTCAATATGCAGACATGGCAATTGCAAGAAGCTAAGAGCCGCTTCAGTGAAGTTGTAGACATGACACTCAAAGAAGGGCCGCAGCTCGTCACGCGACGTGGGCAGGATGCAGTGGTGATTCTTGCCGCTAGCGATTACCGACGTATGACCGGTACGCCGTCGCTGCTGAGCACATTGTTCAGCGCACCACGAGGCACCCCCTTGATCATGGAGCGCTCACGAGAGCCCATTCGGGAGGCCGACCTGTGAAATACCTACTGGACACTTGTTTCCTGTCCGAGTTGGTCAAGCCCGCCCCCGAAGAGGCAGTTTTGAGCTGGATGAGCGAACGCGTCGAGTCCGATCTGTTCGTGAGCGCAATGACTATTGCCGAGATTGGTCGCGGCATTGAGAAGCTGCCTGCGTCACGCCGACAAGCCGAACTATCAACTTGGCTACAGCAGCTCAAAGTCGGGTTTGAGAGCCGCGTGTTGGCGTTCACTATTGAAACTGTAAGCGCCTGGGCGCACTTGTGCGCAGTTGTGGAGGCCAAAGGCAAACCTATAGCTGCTTTTGACTCCATCATCGCAGCGACCGCCTTGGAACACGGCTTGGCCTTGGTAGCACGCAACGTACGTGACTTCGCGCAAGCGCCGCTTGTCTTGATTAATCCCTGGCCTGTCGATTGACCCATTGCGCATAGCCTCGACCTGTCGCAGCAGCATCGCATAGGAAAGTGGCGCCCTTTTTGCCTAGCGGCTCCAGCTTATTCGTGCAGCCGCTTGTAGGCCTGTATTGCAACTCCAATTACAAGCTCGCAAAGAC
>Ga0187844_10002507_pt1 | contig 12898 bp, 9 predicted proteins | sample SpaLakP09_SKY_50_FD_134517 | JGI IMG/M metagenome (GOLD analysis project Ga0187844, IMG submission 134517) | Oligotrophic lake water microbial communities from Sparkling Lake, Wisconsin, USA - SP09_SKY_50 | ecosystem: Environmental > Aquatic > Freshwater > Lake | place: USA: Sparkling Lake...
CTCGGTGGACTCGGTATGGGCGAGCGGCCCGCTGGCGCGCAAGCATGTCGTGATCTACGGCAACCAGAACTACAAGCAGACCGGCCTGCTGCAGGCCTACTACGCCTATCACCTGCTGCAGTCGGAGCCCAAGAAGTACGGTTTCGCCTCGGGCTGCCAGGCGCTGGGTCACCGCGAACTGCTGGGCGTGCTGCAGAGCTTCGGCCTGGTGCAGCCGCCGGTGGTCACGCTGCACAACTGACCGACGCCGCGGTGAGAACAAGGGGCCTTCGGGCCCCTTGTTCGTTTTGCCGGTCTCCCTCTCCCCATGCGGCTTTTCGCATGGGGAGAGGGCGGGGTGAGGGGCGGGTTTTGCAGTTCCCGGAAAGCCGCGTATCGGAGAGCGGCAGGCCCCTCACCCCAACCCTCTCCCCGTGAACAGCACACGGGGAGAGGGGGACTTTTTGATCGAAGGGCTTGCCCTGATGCGACCTGCCGTCCCTGGGCGACCATAATCCTCAGCCCCGGACCCGGTGATCGGAACCCGACATGAAACTCTGGAAGACCGAGGTCTCGAACGCCGGCGTCGTCGTCGCGACCTACTACAACGCGCCGATGAATTATTTCTGCGCCGAGGGCGCAGGCGAACTCGTCGAGCTGATCGAGACCTGGCGCGACCCGGCGATCCGCGCGGTCGTGCTGACCGGCGGGATGAGAGGCAAGTTCATCACGCACTACAGCGTCGAGGAACTCGAAAGCTACGCGGCCGACCGCGAGGCGTTGCGCAAGATGGGCACCGGGCTCAACGACGGCTACCACGCGATGCTGCTGTCGCTGCGCAGCCTGCCGAAGCCCGTCATCGCGGCCATGAACGGCGATGCGATGGGCGGCGGCTTCGAGCTGTGCCTTTCATGCGATATCCGCATTGCCGCGCGCGGCGACCACCGCTTCGGCTTGCCGGAAGCCAAGCTCGGAATCCTTCCGGGCGGCAGCGGAACGCAGCGTCTGTCGCGCTTGATCGGCGCGGGTCGCGCGATCGAATTCATCCTGCGCGGACGCGTGCTCAAGCCCGAAGACGCGCAGGCGATGGGCCTGGTCCACGAGCTGGCCGACGATGCACTCGCGCGCGCCAGGGAGGTCGCCAAGGAACTCGCGGCGCTGCCGCCGGTCGCATTGCGCGAGATCAAGCGCGCGGTCTACGAGGGCATCGATCAGACGCTTTCCGAAGGACTCAAGATCGAGGGCCAGGCGTTTCTCGAAACGATGCTCAGCGACGATGCATGCACCGCGATGCGCGCGTACATCGCCCAGCCGCTCGAGAAGCGACGGGACTGGATCGAGAATCCGCCGGCGATCGCTTACAAGGGTTCGTAGCAGAAGCCGATCTCAGATATCGGGCGGGGAGTCGGGGCTGGCGCCCCTCCTACAGGGCCCGCGCAGTTGTAGGAGGGGCGCCAGCCCCGACCGCCCCGCAGCAGTCCAGGTTCAACGGCTTCATCACCATCCGCCGCCCGCATGAAGCGAGCGTCGAAAACGCTTTCCAATCGGAGAATCACGTGTCCCAGAGCGCCACCACCAACCGCCGCTTCGTCCTCGTCCAGCACACCCAGCCCGACGCCGAGCCGACGCCCGCCGTCTGGAAGATGGAATCCGTCCCGGTGCCCAAGCCCGGCCCGAACCAGATCCTGCTGCGCACGCTGTGGCTGTCGCTGGATCCGTACATGCGCGTGCGCCTCAACGAAGCGGACGCCTACATGCCGTCGGTCAAGAAGGGTGAGGTGATGGTGGGCGGCACCGTGTCGCGCGTCGAGGCCTCCAACAACCCGGCCTACAAGGTCGGCGAACTGGTGCATTCCTACGCGGGCTGGCAGGACTACGTGCTGTCCGACGGCAGCGACATCATCGTCAAGCTGCCCGAGGGCGCGAAGGTGGCGAGCTGGTACCTCGGTGCGCTCGGCATGCCGGGCTTCACCGCCTGGCACGCGCTGATGAACATCGGCAAGCCCAAGGCCGGCGAGACGTTCTGCGTAGGCGCCGCCACCGGCGCCGTCGGCCAGATCATCGGCCAGCTCGCCAAGGCGCAGGGCTGCCGCGTCGTCGGCATCGCTGGCGGCAAGCGCAAGTGCGACTACGCAGTGCAGGAGCTGGGCTTCGACGCCTGCGTGGATCACACCGACAAGGAATTCGCGACCAAGCTCGCGGCCGCGGCGCCGAAGGGCATCGACATCTACATGGAGAACGTCGGCGGTGCGGTGTTCGACGCGGTGGAGCCGCTGCTGAACCTGTTCGCGCGCATTCCCATCTGCGGCCTGATCTCGCACTACAGCGGCGCGGGTCTCGACGGACGCGATCGTCTGCCGGGCTTCATGTCGAACACGCTGTTCAAGCGCTTCAAGATCGAAGGCTTCATCATTTTCGACGCGTATCCCGAGTACTACGGCCAGTTCCTGAAGGAAGTCACGCCGCTGGTCGAGAGCGGCAAGATGCGCGTGCGCGAGCACCTGCTCGACGGCCTCGAGAACGCACCGCAGGGCCTCGCCGACCTGCTCAAGGGCGGCAACTTCGGCAAGGTCGTGTTGAAAGTGGCGGAGTGATGGCGGCTCACCGTAGCCCGGACGAAGTCCGGGGTCGCACTGATGTGCGGAGCAGCCCTCCCGGACTTCGTCCGGGCTACGGTGTTACCGCGTAGCGCACGCCCACGCTGACCGGGCGCCGCGCTTTTCGGGGGAAGCGCGGCGCGTCCTGCAACTGTTCACTTTTCCCCTGAACCGACATGCAGACGATCGAAACCCGCATTCCCGCAAGGCTCGATCGCCTGCGCTGGAGTGGCTTCCACAGCCTGGTCGTCGCCGCGCTGGGCATCACCTGGATCCTCGACGGCCTCGAGGTGACGCTCGCGGGCGCGGTATCCGGTGCGCTCAAGGCCAGCCCCGTTCTGCAGATGACGGATGCGCAGATCGGTTTTGCTGGCACCACCTACGTGGCGGGCGCCGTGCTCGGCGCGCTGTTCTTCGGCTGGCTGACCGATCGCCTCGGCCGCAAGCGACTGTTCACCGTCACGCTCGCCGTCTATCTGGTGGCGACGGCGGCGACCGCATTCGCGCCCAATCTCGAGATGTTCCTGCTGTGCCGCTTCTTCACGGGCGCCGGCATCGGCGGCGAATATTCGGCGATCAACTCCGCGATCCAGGAACTGATTCCCGCGCGCTACCGCGGCCACACGGACCTGGTCATCAACGGGAGTTTCTGGATCGGCGCCGCGATGGGCGCGCTCGGCGCCGTCGTGCTGCTCGAGCCCGGCCTGCTGCCACAGGACACGGGATGGCGCGTCTGCTTCGGACTGGGCGCGGTGCTGGGGCTGGTGATCCTGTGGCTGCGCCGCTGGATTCCCGAGAGTCCGCGTTGGCTGATGACGCGCGGCCGCATCGCCGAGGCCGAGGCGATCGTGGCGCAGATCGAGGCGAGGTCCGGGCAGGGCATCGCATCCGCCGACGTCGGCGCTCTGCCGGTGCTCGTGCTGCGCACCCGCGAGCAGGGCTTCGGCTTCGTCGATCTCGCTCGCAGCCTGTTCCGTCGCTACCCGCAGCGCGCCACGGTGAGCCTGGTACTGATGAGCGCGCAGGCCTTCTTCTACAACGCCATCTTCTTCACCTACGCCCTCGTGCTCGGAACGTTCTTCGCGGTGCCGGCCGAGCGCATCGGCCTCTACATCCTGCCGTTCGCGGCGGGGAATTTTCTTGGTCCCTTGCTGCTCGGCCGGCTGTTCGACACCGTGGGCCGACGACAGATGATCGCGTTCACGTACGCGATGTCGGGCGTGCTGCTGGCGGTCACCGCGTGGCTGTTCGAAGGCGGCGATCTGACCGCGACCGAGCAGACGCTGGCGTGGTCGGTGGTGTTCTTCTTCGCGTCGGCAGCGGCAAGCTCGGCCTACCTGACGGTGGGCGAGAGCTTTCCGGTGGAGGTACGAGCGCTGGCGATCGCGGTGTTCTACACGCTGGGCACCGGCATCGGCGGCATCGCCGGGCCGTGGATCTTCGGAGAGCTCATCGGCACCGGGCAGCGCCTGTCGATCGCGCTGGGCTACGGCTTCGCCGCGCTGTTGATGATCGTCGCGGCGGGTGTCGCGTGGCGCTGGGGGCTGGCGGCCGAGCGGCGGAGTCTGGAGGAGTTGGCGAGGCCGCTGTCGTCCGAGATGTGAGGGCGTCCGCTCCCGCACGCGACGAGGTCGCGGCGGGAAGCGGTGGTCCGGCCGAGCCGAATCTAGTTCGTGCTCGTCAAACGCTTGGCGAGAAATTCGCTCATCGCGCCCATCACCTCGCAACTCCTCGGCATCGCGCCCGACATCCAGAACACGCCGTGGATCAGTCCGTTCAGGCGGACGTGCTCGGCGTCGTTCCCGGCTTTCTTCAGCGCCTCGTAGTACTCGACGGCCTCGTCGCGCGAGGCATCGAACTCCACCGTCACGACCAGCGCCGGCGCCAGCCCTGCAAGCGACTTCGCGTTGAGCGGCGAGGCGAGCGGGCTTTCGATGTCCGACGGCTTCGACAGGTAGTGGTCCCAGAACCAGTCAACAGCCGGGCGCGTGACCAGGTAACCCTCGGCGTATTTCGTCTTGGATTCGCCCTCGCAGCGGCGGTCGATCACCGGGTAGATCAGCACCTGCGCCGCCAGCGGCAGGCCGGCGTCGCGCGCGCGGATCGCGGTGACGGCGGCGAGATTTCCGCCGGCGCTGTCGCCGACGATCGCGACGCGCTTCGGGTCGATGCCCAGGCGCTTGGCGTTCGAACGCAGCCACTCGAAGGCAGCGAATACATCGTTGGGCTGCGTCGGGAAGCGCGCTTCCGGCGCGAGGTGATAACTCGTCGCCACGACGATGGCGCGTGTTTCGTTGGCCATCGCGCGCGCGGGTTCGTCGCAGACGCCCAGGTGACCGCCGATCCAGCCGCCGCCGTGCACGTAGAGGATCGCCGAGCCGTTGGCCTTGGCCGGTACGTAGACGCGCAGCGGGACGCCGTCGAGGTCGAGATCATCGACGCGCTCCACATCCTCGGGCGCGTTCTGAAGCGTCGGGAACGTGTCGATCACGGCGCGGGCCTGCTCCACCCCGATCTGCTCGAAGGACTTCACGCCCTGCTTCTGCAGCGCGGTGAGGATGAACTGGGCGGTGGGGTCTAGCGCCATGCGGAATCTCCTGATGTTTCTTATGGTCGTCACCCGCGCGGGCGGGGGAGTCTGTTAATTCGTCCGGGCCGAAGACATCGCCATCTGAAGCGCTGCCTCCCCCCGGGACCCGTATTGACGCATCCGACCCTGCCCCTGCGTCAATAGCATTGGGGTGCGCCCGAATCCCGATTGGGCGTTGCCTCGAAGCGGTGGGGAACGGGCGCGTCGACGTGGAACGCGCGGATATCGGCTGCGACGTACCTCGCCGCAGCCCAGCGAAAAATCGACCGCGGCGTATTAGGGCAAGCCCTTGGAGGGGCCACTACCACGGCCCTGGCCTGTCTATGACCAAACCGGATCGACAATACTTTCGGCCTACCGGAACCCGTCCGCGGCATTGCGCCGGCGGACCCCGTCGGAGCATCGCCATGACAAATGAAAACGCCGCTGCGAAAACGCGCGGCACCCCCTCGAGCAACGCTGCATCCGCCTGCGACGTCGTCGTCGTCGGAGCCGGGTTCGCCGGTCTCTACCAGGTGCATCGGCTCACGAAGGCCGGCTACAAGGTCCGTGCCTTCGACAAGGCGCCGGGCGTGGGCGGCACGTGGTACTGGAACCGCTATCCCGGCGCGCGCTGCGACATCGAGAGCCTGACCTACTCGTACTCGTTCGACAGCGATCTGCAGCGCGAGTGGAAGTGGCCGCAGCGCTACGCCGAGCAGCCGGACCTGCTTCGCTACATCGAGCACGTGGCGGACCGCTTCGACCTGCGCAAGCACTACAGCTTCAGCACGTCGGTCGAGTCCGCCGTGTTCGACGAATCCGACGGCCGCTGGAAGATCCGCACGTCCACCGGCGAGGAAGTGTCGACGCAGTTCTTCGTCATGGCGACGGGCTGCCTGTCCGTCCCGCTGGAGCCCAAGTTCAAGGGCCTGGAACAGTTCAAGGGCGAGCGCTACTTCACCAGCCGCTGGCCGCACGAGAAGGTCAACTTCACCGGCAAGCGCGTCGGCGTCATCGGCACGGGATCCAGTTCCATCCAGGCCTCGCCGCTGATCGCCAAGGAAGCGGAGCAGATGGTCGTGTTCCAGCGCACGCCGCAGTTTGCGATTCCCGCGTGGAACCGCGTGATGTCGGACGAGGAGATGCGCAGCGCGCAGGAAAACTACGAAGAGATCCGCCGCCTGGTGCGCCAGTCCGAGGTGGGCATCGCGTATGAAGGCCCCACCATCGGGGCCAAGCAGGCCGATGCCGAAGAACTGGAGAAGCAGCTCGATTTCGCCTGGAAGCGCGGCGGCTACCTGATGCTCGCGGCCTACCCGGATCTGGTGACCGACCTGGAATCCAACGAGATCGTCAGCAAATGGGTGAAGAACAAGATCCGTGAGCGCATCAAGGATCCCAAGACCGCCGACAAGCTGATGCCGCAGTACCCGATGGGCGCCAAGCGCCTGTGCGTGGACACCAACTACTTCGAGACCTTCAACCGCGACAACGTGAGCCTGGTGGATCTTCGCGAGTCGGGCATCGAAAGCTTCACCGACAAGGGCATCCGCATGGAGAACGGTACCGAGTACCAACTCGATGCCGTGGTCTTCGCCACCGGCTTCGACGCGATGACCGGCGCGTTGCTGGCGTTCGACATCCGCGGCCGTCAGGGGCAGTCGCTGCGCGACAAGTGGAAGGAAGGCACGAAGAACTATCTGGGCGTCACCGTCTCCGGCTTCCCGAACATGTTCATGATCACCGGGCCGGGCAGCCCCTCGGTGCTCTACAACATGGTCAGCAGCATCGAGCAGAACGTGGACTTCGTGTTCGACACCATCGATCACCTGCGCAAGAACGGCTACGCCAGCATCGAGGCCAAGGAGCGCGAAGAGAACGCGTGGACCAAGTACGTGGTGTGGATCTCGACGCAGACGATCTACACGAAGGTGAAATCCTGGTACACGGGCGGCAATGTCGCCGGCAAGCCGGTGGGCTTCATGCCGTATGCCGGCGGCGGCACCACGTACTTCGAATACGTGCGGCAGGTCATCGACGATGGATATCGCGGGTTTTCGCTCGCGTGACTTCGTAGCCCGGACGAAGTCCGGGAATCCCGCACTTTGAAATCGGAACCCCGGACTTCGTCCGGGCTACGGGGAAGTCAGCGCTGCTGTGCTGGCAACACGACCACCAGCACCTGCTTCTGCGTGAACTGCCTGGCCAACGAAAACGTCTCGGCCAGCACTTCGCCACTTCCCCACTGCAACTCTTCCGTGATGTCCGGCATGCAATGCCGGGCCGCGAACTTCGCGACGTCGTCGGGAACCGACGAATAACGCACGCGGCCGCTGGCGCGCAGCCAGACGTGCTCGCGGCCGAGCCGATGGCTGCGGCTGCCGCCGGACGGTGCCTCCACGCAGTAGAGCTTCACGTTGTTGGAACCCAGGAAGGCCTGCAGGAAGCCGACTGCGGGCATGCCGTCCGAGGCGCTGACGATGACGCCATCGGGCAGGCGCTCGATCAGGCCGTGTACCTGTGACTTGAGCTGAAGCCCGGAGAGGCCGTGCAGTTCGCGCACGATCGCCGGGTAGGGGAAGGGACCGGCCGACAGCGGGCTCACGAACAGCGTCCCGGGGCCGTGTTCGAGCGACAGCGCCAGCGCGGCGCGCTGTCCTTCGTTGGCGCCACCGCTGCCGTCGGCGACGACCTCCACCTTCGCATCAGCCTGCTTGAGCCGAATCATTTCCTCGCTGCGTGCCGCTTCCTCGGACCGGGTCACGACGATCGTCGCTTCCAGGCCCAGGTGCTTCGCGGCGCGCGCGACCGCGACGGCGTGGCCTTCCTCGGCGGGCGAAGCGACGACGCGCCAGCGGCCCAGGGACTGCGCGAGCAGAACCTGGCCCACGGCGCTGACCACCGCGGCGTCGCTCGCCGATCGTTTGGACTCGTCGCGCACCAGGATCTGCGCACCGCCCAGGAACCCGCTGAGCTTGCGCGCGTGCGTGAGCGCGGGCGGCGGGCCCGTGAACTCATTGCAGCGTTCGCGCAGCTGCTTCCAGAACTTGATGTCCTGGCGCATGCCCTGGTAGGCCTTGTGCAGTTCGGCCTGCAGGCTGGCGAGCGCGTCGGCGTCCACGGACTCGTAGTAGCGGCGCAGCTTCTGCGGTTCGGGCGCGGCCGCCGTCGGCATCGCGTTCGGAACTGCCGCCGTATCCGAGAACAAGGCGTGATTGGGGACCAGGCGGCGACCCATCTCCAGCACCGGCTGCCAGTTCGGATCCTTGCGCCCGTCGTGCATCGCGCGCAGGTGCAGCGTGGCGAGCTTCACGAACTCGAGCTTGCGCTCGGTGGCGGCGTAGACCTCGAGCAGCTTGATGCGCAGATCGTCGCGCTGTGGATTGCGCGCGAGTTCGGATTCCAGCAGGCCGACGACCTCGGCGTAGAAGTCCGCGCCGCCTTCCTGCGCATCCGCGGTCTCGGTGGGGCGGTTGTCGGGAGCGCGGGTCGCCGCCAGTGTCGGCGCGATGGGACCGGCGGACGTCTCGACCAGCGTCGGTTCGTGGCGAGCGGGGGCGGGCGCGTCGAGCGTGGGTTCTGAAGCCGCTTCGATGACCGCCGTACGCGACGCGTGCATGGGCGGTGCGACATCCCTGCGCAAGGCTTCTGCGCCGCGCTTGCGGCGCGCAACCCAGGCGGCCCCCGCGAGGACGAGAGCGAAGAGGGCGACAACGAGCAGCAGGATCTTCATCGGGGACGTTTCTCGATCAAGCCGTGATCATCCCTCACATTCCGCCGGCTCGGCTATTCGAAGCGACCGCTGCCTTGTGACGGGTCTCCCCGTCCGGAATCTCCGGGGGCATGCCATCCCGACGTCGTCGACGCCGGGATGACGCGCTGCCGCTTACTGCAGGCCGTACAGCGTGACGACGCAGGCGCCGCCCAAGCCAAGATTGTGCTGGAGCGCGATCCTGGGATTCTCCACCTGGCGCACGCCGCAACGGCCACGCAGCTGGTCGATCAGCTCGGTGCACTGCGCCAGGCCCGTGGCGCCCAGCGGGTGGCCCTTGCTGAGCAGGCCACCGGAGGGATTGGTCACCACGCGCCCGCCGTAGGTGTTGTCGCCGTCGGCGATGAACTTGTCCGAGGTCCCCTCGGGGGTCAGGCCCAGGCCTTCGTAGGTGAGCACTTCGTTGGCGGTGAAGCAGTCGTGCAGCTCGCAGACGTCGACGTCCTGCGGCCCCACACCGGCTTTCTCGTACACGGCCTTGGCGGCCGCACCGGTCATGTCGTAGCCGATGGCCTTGATCATGGAGCCCTCGCTGAACGTCGACGTGAAGTCCGTGGTCATCGACTGCGCGAGGATCGCGACATCGCGCTTCAGGCCGTGCTTCTTCGCAAAGGCCTCGCTGACGATGATCGCCGCGGCCATGAACGGGCCGAGCGGTGCGGGACGATCGTTGAAGTGGCTGGTCAGCGCACCGGGCTGCATCTGCTCGAAGCCCACCGCCAGCGCACATTCGACGGCGCCGCTCTCCACGGCCTGGCGTGCGAGGAACAGCGCGCTCGACCCGCTGGAACAGTTGTTGTTGACGTTGACCACCGGGACGCCGGTCATGCCGACGTGATACACGGCAAGCTGACCGCAGGTGCTGTCGCCGTACACATAGCCCGCGTATACCTGCTGCACCTTCTCGTAGCCGACACCGGAGTCGGCCAGTGCCAGCGCGATCGCCTTGGCGCCCATGACGTCGTAGCTCTCGCTCTTGCCCGGCTTGACGAAGGGGATCATGCCGACGCCGGCGACGAAGGTTTTGGAAGCCATGGGGAACCTGTTCCTTTGGAAACTGCTCAGAAGAGCCTGAATGCGCATTTTAGTGGCCCGTCCCCGTCGAGCGGCCCCACCTTCCGGTAGGGGTGCGCCCCAATGAGCCTGGATTTCCCGGGGTTCATGCGCGCTGCCCGGGTTCTGGGCCAGGGCCTGGTTCTTGCGGTGCTCGCCGCCACGCTATGGGCCTGCACTGCCCCGCAGATCGCATACGAGCGGCTGGACTGGCTGGCCTCCTGGAGGCTGGGCCAGTACGTGGACCTGAAGTCCGCGCAGGAAAGCCGCTTCGAATCCGAGTTCAAGCAGTTGTGGGACTGGCACCGCGCCACCGAGCTGGCCGGCTACGGCCGCGATCTGAGGGAACTGGCGCGGCAGACGCAGGCGCCGATGAACGCCGAGGAGGTCCGGGAGTGGGCCTCCCGGGCCGGGCAGCACACGCGCCGCCTCGTGGAGCGTGCAGCACCGCCGGCCTGCGAGCTGATCGCCACGTTCGACGACGCGCAGCGCGATTCGATGCTCCGGCGTATCGACTCCGACATCCAGGACGACGTCGACGAATATCTCGAGCCGCCGCTGGAGGAGGTGCGCAAGAACGCCCGCAAGCGCCTGCGCAAGTCGCTGGTGCGCTGGGTCGGCGACCTCGACCCCAAACAGGAAGCCATGGTCGAGACCTGGGCCGAACATCGGCCGAAGCGCTATGCGCAATGGATCGCGGAGCGGCGCCGCTGGCGGGATCGTCTGGCGGCGACGCTGGACCGGCGCAGCAGCCCGGCGTTCTGCGGCGAGCTGAAGACGCTGCTGCTTCCCGAGGAGGAAGGACAGGATCAAGACCTCGTGAACCAGGACAACGCGCAGACCTGGTTCGCCTTGCTCGCCTCGCTCTCGACCACGCTCGGAGAGGAGCAGCGCGCCCATCTGCGCGCCCAGCTGCTGGAGCTGGCGACGGATTTCGAGGCCTTGCAGAAGAAGGCGTAAGAGGCGTAGTGCCCGCCCCCGTAGCCCGGGTGCAACCCGGGGTTCCCCTCGCGCACGGAGCGCAACCCCGGGCTGCGCCCGGGCTACGAGGCGGTCGGCATCCTGCGCCCGCGTGCATTGAAACGGGCAGAATCCGGGCTCCTTGCCGCCCTGTCTGCTGCTGATCACATGATCCGTCTGTCTTCGTCGAGCCGCGTCGCGCTGTCCTGCCTGCTGATGGCATCGCTGTGCCCGGCGCTCGTGAACGCCCAGGGGCTGGGAACCACCAACCAGTCGACGCTCGCCCGCAACTTCGCGCTGCCCGTGGTCGGTCAGACCGCGCCCGTCAGCGACGGCCGCTGGACCGCCTCGATCGATCTCACCAGCGAGTTCGTCGACAAGGAAGAGGGCAGCGAGGTGGTGAGGCTCGACGGCGAGACGGCGCGGTTCGGACTGCGCTTCGAGCAGGCGCTGGGCGAGCGTGCCGACTGGAACATCGAAGTGCCGCTGCTCCACACGGGCGGCGGCTTCCTCGACGGTCCCATCGAGGGTTGGCACGACGTCTTCGGCCTGCCGCAGGGAGGGCGCGAGGAATCGGCTCGTGACCGCTATCGATACCGCTACACGCGCGATGGCCAGACGCTGCTCGACGCCGAATCCGGTGGCACCAACCTGGGCGACGTGCAGGTCGGAGCGGGCATGCGCGTGTTCGGCGCGACGATGCTGCGCGGCATGATCAAGCTGCCCACCGGCGACGAGGACGAACTCGCCGGCGGAAATCTCGGCGCCGCGCTGTGGGCCGACCTGCCGCTGCCTTTCGAAGCGGGGTCGATGCTGGGCGGCTTCGCATCGGCGGGCTTTTCGGTCAACGACAAGGCCGACGTGCTTGAACATCAGCAGAACACCGTCATCCCGTTCGGCGCCGTGGGTTTCGACGTGCGGCTGCTGCCCTCGCTCCACGCCCTGGTGCAGCTTTACGCGCACGGGCCGCTGTACGACGACAGCGAGATCGACGCGCTCGAGAACGCCGGCCTGCAGTTGAGCATCGGCGGCCGCTGGTGCGCGGAAGGAAAGCCGCCCTGCGCGGAGCTGTCGTTCCAGGAAGACCCGATCGTGGCCTCGTCGCCGGACTTCAGTCTGCGGTTCGCGCTGGTGCTGCCGGCGTTCTGATCGCTGACCCGTAGCCCGGACGCAGTCCGGGGTTCTGCTCCCAACCCGAGGAAAAGCCCGAGCGCTTTTCTCGACGGGCCAGCGGGATCCCGGACTGCGTCCGGGCTACGGGGCGGGCACGCCGCGCGGCCGTCACCGAGCGCGGCCATGCGGGGCATTCCCGCCCATTCGGGTGGGGCCGGGCCCGAAGACGACGCAGACACTCCAAGGACCACAAGAAGAACAGGAGGAGCCGTCATGCGCTGCTGGTACTTCAACAAGCCGCCGAAGAAGGACATCGAAGCCGACACCCTGGTCCTGCGCGAGGAGCCGATCCCCGAGATCGCGGACGGACAGTTCCTGCTGCGCTCGATGTACCTGTCGATGGACGCCACCAACCGCCTGTGGCTCAACGATACCGACACGGATCTCTACATGGAGCCGGTGCGGCCGGGCCAGCCGATGGTGGGCTTCATGCTCGGCGAGATCGTGAAGTCGAAGAACGCGGCGTTCCCGGTCGGCGTCCTGGCCGCGGGTCTGGCGCCCTGGGCCGAGTACTCCGTCAGCGACGGTGCCGGCTTTTCGGTGATGCCCAAGATCCCGGGCCTGAAGCTGGAAATGGCGTTCGGCGTGCTCGCCATCGCCGGCCCCACCGCGCTGGTGGGGCTGATGGAAGTGGGCCGCCCGAAGAAGGGCGCCACCGTGGTCGTCACCGCGGCCTCGGGTGCGGTCGGCATGCTGGTGGGGCAGATCGCCAAGATCAACGGCTGCAAGACAATCGGCATCGCGGGCGGCGCCGAGAAATGCGGCTGGCTCACGAGCGAGTTCGGCTACGAC
>Ga0187844_10002508_pt1 | contig 12897 bp, 11 predicted proteins | sample SpaLakP09_SKY_50_FD_134517 | JGI IMG/M metagenome (GOLD analysis project Ga0187844, IMG submission 134517) | Oligotrophic lake water microbial communities from Sparkling Lake, Wisconsin, USA - SP09_SKY_50 | ecosystem: Environmental > Aquatic > Freshwater > Lake | place: USA: Sparkling Lake...
CCGCACGTTGTACCGCCGCCTGCAGCAGGGAGGCTTCGTGTGCCGCGAGATCGAAACCCTCGACAATCAGCTCCTCGCTGCTGACTGCGGCGCTCGCCTGGAGCTTGCCGTCGCGATCTATACCTGCGCAGGCGGCGACCTGCGCAGGTGCATCGGCGAACAGATGTCCGAGTTCGATCTCGCCGCCGCTCGGCACCAGCAGCAGACCGCGTTCGATCATGTTCTCCAGCTCGCGCACGTTGCCTGGCCAGGGATGGGCCATCAGCGCCTGGAGCGCCCCGGCGCTCAGTCCCAGCGTCTTCTTGTTGTAGACCGGTTCGTATTTCGCGATCAGGGCTGCTGCCAGTGCAGCAAGGTCGCCACGACGCTCGCGCAAGGGTGGAATCGTAAGCGGATAGGTCGCGAGCCGGTAATAGAGGTCGGCGCGGAAGCGGCGTTCGGCGATCGCCTCCTGCAAATTCACGTTGGTGGCCGATACCAGGCGCACGTCCACCTTGCGCACCTGGTCGTCGCCCACTCGCTCGACCTCGCCGGTCTGCAGCACGCGCAGCAGCTTCACCTGCGCCGAAGGCGAGAGGTCGCCGACTTCGTCGAGGAACAACGTTCCGCCATCTGCGCGCTCGAAGCGGCCGGGCCGCGACTCATGCGCACCGGTGAACGCTCCCTTGCGGACACCAAACAGTTCCGATTCGATCAGCTCCTGCGGGATGGCGGCGCAATTCACCGCAACGAAAGGTCGAGACGCACGCGGACCGTTGTCGTGCAGCCAGCGCGCAAACAACTCCTTGCCCACCCCGGTCTCGCCGAGCAGCAGCACGTTGATCGCACTGTTCGCCGCCTGTTCGAGCAGGCGCAGCGCGGCGCGAAACGGCGGAGCACTGCCGACGATGCCGGTGTGGATCGCGCGATGACCCAGTTCGCTGCGCAGCCGCTCGAGCTCGTGTTCCATCTTGCGGAATTCATTTTCGATGTTCTGCGCACGGAAATAGGTCAGGTACGGATCATCCGTCCAGGCCTCGGCGGCACGGCCGATCAGCCTGCAGCGGTCCTGGCCTTGGCTGACACACTCGGTTTCGCGAAAGACGACTTCCCTGCCGAGCAGATGGGTGGTGAACCCCGATGCGTAGCCCACCAGACTCCAGCAGGCGCAATCTTCGCCATGGCCGAAATGCTCCAGATGCGACTCGGCTTCCCAGGAGTTGGTCAGCGTCGCAGTACAGTAGAACTCGCCGTCCGGGTCGGCGCGGTATTCTTGAATCTGCACCTTCACCAGACCCTCGAACTCGTGCAGGGTCGGGCCGATGCGGTAGACGTCGAACGCTTCGCCTTCGGCCGAAAGCGCCTTTGCCACGCGCGCATGGTGCTGCCCGGACACGTAGCCCATGCGCAGCAGCAAGCCCTGCGCGCGGCGGGCGCCCAGCGTGGCGTAGAGCTCCTTGCGCAGCGCGCCAAACGCTTTGGCGTGCATCAGCAGCATGCGTTGCTCGTCCAGCCAGATGCTGCCCGCGTCGAGGTCGAAACGCAGGCGCGCCCGCAGGTTGAACTTTTCGATGGTGCCGGCGCTCGCCGTCGCCTTGGCCGGGGCAGTCCTGACCTTGGCAGGCACCTTCGGGTCGCTCATGGAAGCTCTATCCGGCGAGGCCTTCCGCCTTGAGCGCGGCCTGGACCGCGGGGCGGCCCGCGATACGGCCCAGATAAGCCTGGAGACCGGGGCTGAGCTCGAGCTTCACGTAGCTGGCCCAGCCCAGGACGACGAACAGATAGATGTCGGCCAGGGAATAGGTTGGACCCATCAGGTAGGGGCGCGCCGCCAGCTCTCGTTCCAGATATGCGAAACGCGTCTTGAGCGCCTGGACACTCGCGGTCTTCTGCGCCTCGGCCGCGTTGGGATTGAACAGGGGGGAGAACTGCTTGTGCACCTCGGTGCCGATGAACGTCAGCCAGCTTTGAAGCTCATAGCGCTGACGGTCCGTCGGCGCGGGCGCCAAGCCTGCAGAAGGATGCTGGTCGGCGAGGTATTGCACGATGGCGGGACCCTCCACGATCACCGTGCCGTCGTCGAGTTGAAGCGCGGGCACGTAGCCGCGCGGATTGATTCCCAGGTAATCGGCACCGTGCTCCGTCTTCTTCGCGGCAAGGTCCACCTTGACCAGGTCGAACCTTGCACCGACTTCACGCAGCACGATGTGCGGGGACAGCGAGCAGGCACCGGGAACATAGAACAGCTTCATAGAACATCCTCCTGATAGTTTGATAAACGAGACGCCGACCTCCCTGAACTTCAGAGGGTCTCGCCACCATTGACGTTGACGATCCCGCGCACGCCCAGGCCACCGTCGGTATTGATGATGATGCCGGTGGTGGGTGCGGAGTTCTCCTTGGATGCGAGCAGGACGTAGGGAGCGCAGTACTGCGCGGGCTTCGGGGATATGCGGAGGGGCGTGATTCCTACCAGCATCTCCTCGAGCGTGTCGATCTGGTCCAGGCTCTGGCCCGCCGTGCCGTTCGCCCCAAGGCCGCTCAGGCCGGTCTTCATGCCCCCGGGCGCCACGCCGTTCACGCGCACCTTGGGCGCCAGCTCGTGTGCGAGTTGGCGGACCAGCCCTACCAGCGCGTGCTTGGATGCGGTGTACACCGGGCCGCCGCCCCCTGGATAGAAACCCGCGTTGGAGAGCGTGAAGATCATGTTGCCGCCGGACTTGAGAAGCTCGGGCAATGCGGCGCGCGCACCGAGCAGACCCCCCTTCACGTTGACGGCCATCAACTCGTCAAACGCCTCGCCCAGCTTGTCGCCGTCGTACTGCGCGAGCGGTTCGAAGAAATCGAAGATGCCGGCGTTGGCAACAAACGTGTCGAGCCGGCCGAATGTCTTGGCGGTCTTCTCGACCGCCTCCACGTTGTCGGCATAGCGCGTGACGTTGCCCACCGTGACCACGATGTGGCTGCCAAAAGTGGCGGACAGTTCCTCCGCCCGTTGCGCATTGGATTCGAGAACCCCGACGCGGGCGCCCTCCCCGATGAAGCGTTCCACGAGCGCGCGACCCAGCCCAGAACCACCGCCTGTAATCAGGGCCACTGACTTTTCGAGCCATCCCATCGCCTTCTCTCCTGAGTGTCTTGGTCCGACCCCGCGCCGCGCTCAGCGCGCGCCGAGCTGCTCGTGAAGGGCTTTCCAACGTCGGCCCGATTCGCGCGCGCCCTCGAGGTAGGGCGCGGGAACCAGATGGTAGGGGGGGCGGCACGGCCCCGCCTTCATCCAGCTCGCGGCATCCATACGTGCCTTCTCGATCCCGATGTTGTACATCGAGAAATCTTTGAACGAGCCGTTCGGGAAGAGGGTCTGGTAGGTCTGACCAATCATGCCGGTTATCTTGTGCGCCTCCGCCCAGTCGGCGGCCGCGCCGGAGCTCCGTGCCTTGTCCACGGCATCGCGCAGACGTATGACGGGATTGGGTCCGCAGACTGCGCCGCTGGTCCAGAACGCGGTGCAAAACTCGGGATCGAGGCGCGCGGCGCCGTAATAATCGAGATCCAGCGGCAGGAATCGGATGCGCTTGCGGCTGACATTGATGTCAGGCAGCAGCGTGCCGATGCCGATGTATTTCGCGGTGATCACCTGAGGCAGCTCGGACACCTGCGCCCAGAAGGGACGTGGGAAGTCGAAGCGGAAAGCCTCGGGGTTTGCGTACACGCAAATTGCGGTGTCCGGGCACGCCTCGGCGAGGTCGCGGAAGAACTGCACCGCGGTGGGCACATCCGGCGCACACCACATTGGGGGGCCCACCATGACGCCATCTACGCCGATGCGGCGCGCTTCGCGTGTTTGGCGTACCGTTTCGCGCGTCGATAGGGAGCTGGTACCGCCGAAGACCGGAATGCGTCCGCGAGCTGTCTCCACGATGGTCCCCATGAACGCCGCCTTCTCATCCCACGTCAGGGTCGAGCACTCGCCGAGTGTTCCCAGGGAAAGAATGCCGCTCACGCCGGAGGCGATGAGTTGTTCAACCACGCGTGCCGTTTCGTCCAGGTCGACCGTGTTGTCGGAATGCCAGTTCGACGCATCGGCTTTGGCGGGCGTCGGCATGATCGCCCACGCGCCGTTCACGTCGTCCACGGTCAGTAAACGTTTTGTCACGTTGAGTCTCCAGGTGTGCTGAGGTCCACCGTCGAAAGCGGTGCCCCCGCAGCGTTGTCATTTGACGTTTTTGTAATGCGGCATGGTCGATCACCCTGTGCAACGCGTGAACGTGGGCGCGCGAATAGCCGCCATCACAACTCTGAATGGTCTCTTTGGCTATGCTCGCTTCTCCAAATGATCCGTGTGTGTCCGGGTGTAGGACAACGCACGGCGAGTCGGGCGAACTCAGAGCCCGTGGCATCACCATGCGATGGAGGATCAATGACGACGCGTCGCAGTTTTCTGGCGGGCGCTGCTGGCCTATGCGGTGCAGCCTCGCTGCCTGCGTGGGCCGAATATCTCCGCGAACCGAATAGAACATCCCGATCGGTGGTCTTGTTCACCGATCGCACGGACGTGGTCTTGCCGGGCATCGGCACGACGACCGTCGAGCGCCGGCCGCTGAGCCTGGACCTGGCCGCCGACGGCGCCCATGTCGACGGTGCAGCCCTACTGGCCAGCGGCCACTCGGGGTTGGTCGCGCTCGGCACGCCGCCGGCGGTTTTCGCCCTGCGCGCCCAACTCGGGAGCGGTTGGCGCGTCATCGTGCAAGGCCTGCACGGCGCGGACGGACAGGGCATGCATCGGCTCCACGTGCCGGACATCCTGGCGAGCTCGCTTCCTGGCGCGCTCGAACGATCGCGGTCTGAAGACGAATTCGCCGCCACTCTGATCAGTCTCGTGGGAGAAAGGGTGGGCCTGCCGCGGCCGGAAGGGACGACCCGACGTCTGCATTCGCATCGGTGGGACGGCAGGGCGCGGGCTTCGTTGCTGGCGTGGCCGACGGGGGTCGCGTGATGGCCGGGATCCTTCCACCGGGCGTGAGCGAGAAAGCCTTCCGCAGTTTCGTGGCGGCGACGCAGAACGCCCTTGGCAAGCAGCATGTCTTCCTGGATCCCGAGTGGGACCTGAGCGCGTACCACGACCAGTACGCGACCCTGCCCAAGGCAGAGCACCAAGCCTCGGCGGCAGTGGCACCTGCCGACGTGGCACAGGTGCAGGCGGTATTGCGCGCGGCGACCCAGCACGGCGTGCCTTTATGGACCATCTCCACAGGCAAGAATTTCGCTTACGGCGGCCCGGCGCCCCGGGTCGCCGGCACCGTGGTCCTGTACCTCAAGCGGATGAACCGCATCATCGAGGTCAACGAGAAGCATGCATACGCGGTAGTGGAACCCGGCGTCAGCTACTTCGACCTGTATCGGCATCTGCAAAAGATCGGCTCCAAACTCTGGATCGATCCGGCGGCGCCGGGTTGGGGCGGAGTGCTGGGCAACCTGGTGGATCATGGTGCGGGTTACACGCCTTACGGCGACCACCTGCTCATGCAGTGCGGCATGGAAGTCGTTCTGGCGGACGGCACGGTCACTCAAACCGCGATGGGTGCGTTGCCCGGCAGCCGCACCACGCATCTTTACAAGTACGGCATGGGACCTTGGGCCGACGGACTCTTCACGCAGTCGAACTTCGGGGTGGTCACTCGCATCGGTATTTGGCTGATGCCTGAACCGCCGGGCTACAAGCCCTACATGATCACGTACGAACGCGAGGACGATTTGCACGAGATCACCGAGCGGGTGCGGCCGTTGAAGCTCAACATGGTCATTCCCAATGCCGCCACCACGGTGGAGATGCTCTGGGAAACTGCGGTGCAGAAGCAGAAGCGCGACTACTACACGGGCAAGGGCCCCTTGCCGGATTCGGCGCGCAAGAAGATCCGCGAAGACCTGAAGATCGGCGTGTGGAACTTCTACGGCGCGGCCTACGGTCCGCCGCCGATCATGGAGACCAATCTGGAGGTCATCCGTGACGCGTTGGTCTCCATCCCGGGCGCGAAGATCTATTTCGACGAGGATCGTGTCGGCGACATCGCGTGGGACTATCGCAAGCAACTCATGCGTGGGGTCCCCAACATGACCGAATACAACCTGATGAACTGGATCCCCAACGGCGGGCACATGGACTTTTCGCCGATCTCGCCGGTGACCGGCGACGACGCCATGCGCCAGTACCACCTCATTCGGGACCGCTGCAACAAGGCAGGCTTCGATTACGTGGGCGAGATGTTGGTGGGCTGGCGCGACATGCACCACATCTTCTGCCTGCTCTACGACCTGGGTGACGAGGACGAAAAGCGACGCGCGCACGATCTGTTCGAGGACCTGATCGCGGCGGCCGCCGCTGCGGGATATGGCGAGTACCGCACGCACCTGGATTTCATGGACAGGATCGCAGGCACCTACAACTGGAACGACGGTGCGCAGCAAAAGCTCCACCAGCGGTTCAAGGACCAGCTCGATCCGCGGGGCATCCTGTCGCCGGGCAAGATGGGCATCTGGCCCAAGGGCCGGCGGCCCGGGGCCGCGTCGTGAGGCCCGCGTGGTTGCGCGCATCGTTGGTCTGGGCGCTGGGGGCTTTCCCGGTGTCGTTGATCGCGGCGCCGGAGGGTCAGGCCCTGTACGTCCAACATTGCGGCGCTTGTCATGACCGCGGACCCGAGCACCCGGGAACCGCGCGGCTCGCTGATCGCTGGCCGCAGCAGGCCTCGCTGTTGGATCGCGACGCGCTGCCGGTGCCGTTCGTGCGCGTCATCGTGCGTCACGGCCTCAACCTGATGCCGCCGTTCCGGCCAGGGGAACTCAGCGACAAAGAGCTCCAGGCGCTGGCGGAATATCTCGACGCAGGCCCCCACGCGAAGACGGGAGAACCGAAGTGACGATCCGAACCCACTTGTGGATCGGCGGGCAGAAGCGGGATGCCGCGGATGCGCGGACCTTTGTCGATCGCCGTCCCGAGGACGATGGGGAATATGCGGTTGCCGCGCGCGCCGGTCACGCCGATGTCGATGCGGCCGTCGCGGCGGCCCACACCGCATTCCAGGGCTATCGTCACACATTGGCCCGGGAGCGCGAAGCGTGGCTACTGCGGGCCGCGCAGCTGCTGGAGCAGCGTGCCGATACATTCGCGGAGGTGCTGATCGACGAAATCGGTTCGCCCGTGATGAAAGCCCGCTTCGAGATCCAGTACGCCATCGGCCACCTGCGCACCGCCGCAGGGCTGCCGCGACGGGCGTGTGGCCAGACCCTGCCGTCGGACTCGCCGGGCCGCATCGGCATGAGCCTGCGGGAACCGCTCGGCGTCTTCGCCTGCGTCACACCGTTCAACGTGCCGCTGATCAAGGCGATGAAGCAATGCACCGGCCCGCTGGCCACGGGCAACACGGTGGTGATGCTCGCCTCCGAGGAAGCGCCGGTGCTGGGCGCCAAGGTCGCCGAACTGTTTCACGACGCGGGCTTTCCCGCGGGAACCTTCAATCTGCTGACCGGTATCGGTCATGAGATCGGAGACCGCTTGGTCGAAGCTCCGCAAGTGCGCGCGCTGAACTTCACCGGCTCGACTCGTGTCGGCCGTCACCTCTCGGAGCTCTGCGGCCGACATCTGAAGCGGGCGCTGCTGGAACTGGGTGGCAAGAACCCGATGCTCATTCTGGAAGATGCCGATCTGGATTCGGCGGTGCAGGGCGCGGTCATGGGCATGTTCCTGTACCAGGGACAGGCGTGCATGGCGGCCAGCCGGATTTTTGTCGCGCGACCCCTGTACGAGACTTTTCTCGAACGCTTCACCGCTGCCGCAAAGTCCCTGAGTCTGGGCGCGCTGCGCGAACCGTCCACGGTCATCGGCCCGATCATCTCGGAGCGTCAGCGCCAGCGGATACGCGATCACATCGCCGATGCCCAGTCCAAGGGTGCGCGCCTGCTCACCGGCGGTGACTGGGTCGGCAATCGCTGCCGGCCCACGATTCTCACCGGGGTGCGCGAGGGCATGACCTGTTTTCGCGAGGAGACATTCGGCCCCGTCACGGCGATTTATCCGGTGGACGACCTGGATCACGCCTTGAGGCTCGCCAACGACAGTGCCTACGGCCTTTCGGCGGCGGTCTATACGCGCAGCCTCGAATCCGCGCTGAAGGCGTCGCAATCGCTGCACGCCGGCATGGTCCACGTCAACGCACCCACGCTCTACGATGAGCCGCACGTTCCGTTCGGCGGCGTCGGTGATTCCGGCATGGGCCGCGAGGGCGCAGTGACCGACATTGATCACTGCACCGAGTGGAAGTGGGTCACCATCCAGATGCCCGGAGCCGCGCATGCCCACTGAAAACGTCGTCCAACTGTCGGAAGCAGCAAAGGCGATCGCGGCACGGCTCGGCAATCTTCGCGATTATCTTGACCTGCTGGCCGAGCACGGCCAGATGGTGCGCTGGACCGATCCGGTGTCGCCCGAGCCCGACCTCCGCAACGTGTCGGTCGCGGCGGGCAACGATGTCGCGGGCGGTCCCGCCGTGCTGTTCGACAAGGTGCTTGGCTATCCGGGCCATCGCGTCGCGACCAATGTGCTCGGCAGTTTCGCGAACCTCGCGATCCTGCTCGGCTTCCCCAAGACCGCCACCGTGCGGGAGATGTTTTTCGAGATGGTGCGCCGGTGGGGATCGGACAAGCCCTTGCTCGACCGCGTGCCGCGCGAGCAGTCGCCGGTGTTCGAGAATCACGTTGATCGCGACATCAATCTGTACAAGCTGCTGCCGCTGCACCGCATCAACGAGTTCGACGGCGGCTTCTACATCGCCAAGGCCTGCATCGTGACCCGCGATCCGCTGGAGCCGGATAATTTTGGCAAGCAGAACGTAGGCATCTACCGCATCCAGGTCATGGGGCCGGACACGGTCACCATCCTGTCGATTCCCGCGCACGATGGTGGCCGCCAGATGATGGCGGCCGAGGCGCACGACAAGCCGCTGCGCGCCGCGATCATGATCGGCAACCACCCGGCGATGACCTTGTTCGGCGGAACGCCGGTCGGCTACGACGAATCCGAATTTGCCTACGCCTCGCAGATCCTCGGTTCGCGGCTGCGCCTGACCCAGGCCCACAACGGGGCTGACATCCTCGCCGACAGCGAGATGGTGATCGAGGCCGACATGGTCCTCAACGAGCGCGAAACCGAGGGGCCGTTCGGCGAGTTCCCCGGTAGCTACAGCGGCGTGCGCAAGGTGCCCTTGTTCAAGGTCACCTCGGTCAGCCACCGCCACAATCCGATCTTCGAAAACATCTACATCGGACGCGGCTGGACCGAGCACGACACGCTGATCGGTCTGCCGACCTCGCTGCCGATCTACTCCGCGCTGAAGAAGGACTTCCCCGAAGTGCAGGCGGTGAACGCCATGTACCAGCACGGGCTGACCGCCATCATTTCGGTGCGCAACCGGATGTCGGGTTTCGCCAAGTCGGTGGCGATGCGGGCGCTGGGTACGCCGCATGGTGTGATGTATCTGAAGAACATCATCCTGGTGGATGACTTCGTCGACCCTTTCGATCTCAATGAGGTGATGTGGGCGCTGTCCACGCGAACGCGGGCCAACGACATCGTCGTGCTGCCGAACATGCCGATGGTGCCGATCGACCCGGCGGCGGAAGTGCCAGGGAAGGGACACCGGCTGATCATCGACGCGACGAGCTTCATGGCGCCGGACAACCTCGGCGCCGATCCACACCTCGTCACCCGCCCGGGCGGCCCTGAGGTCGACGACATCATGAAGCGCCTGCGTGCCATGCAGGATCAGGGAGGTCACCGTGACTGACATCTGTCCTCGCTGCGAGGAGCGTCGCATCGTGCAGGTCCATGAGGGCCACGAGCAGGGCAAGCGGGTCTGGGGCGTGTGGCACTGTGATCATTGTGCCTTCACGTGGCGCGACAGCGAGCCGGCCTCGACCATCGACCCGCGAAAGCGTCCCGGCTGGTCGCAGTTGAAGGGCGTCGATCTGAGTCGTCTGCGGCAGTTGTTCGAACCGCAACGCCGAGGGGGGGCAAAGTGAGCCACGCTATCGACACTTTTGCGCAGAAGCTCGGTGCGGCGAAGCTGGCGCTGGAATCGATCGGTGACACGAGCATCCTGCATGAAGCGGTCGGATTGCCGGGCCCGCATCCCCAGCAGGTGGTACGGCCCGCGAGCATCGAGGAGCTCGCGGCGATCCTGCCGCTAGCCAAGGCCGCGGGGGTCCCGCTCTGGACCGCCTGGAATGCCTCCGGCCACGCGCTCGTCGTGCCGGAGGCAAAAGGCACGCCGGCGTTGCTGGATCTGTCGCGCATGAACCGCATCGTTGCGGTGGACGCGCCTTCAGGGTTTGCGCTGGTCGAACCGGGCGTAAGCCACGCGCAGCTCGCAGCTTACTTGTCGGAGAAGGGGCTGAAGTTCTGGCTGGATGCGGGCGCCGATGCCCAGGCGTCCATCGCAGGCGGCATCTGGGAGCGTAGCTACGGCTATACGGCGTACGGCGACCGTCTGATGATGCAGTGCGGGATGGAGGTGATGCGCGCCGATGGCTCACTTGTGCGGACGGGCATGGGTGCGCTCCCCGGTGAGAACAGTTGGCAGCTGTTCAAGTACGGGTTCGGTCCCTACGCCGATGGCAGCTTCACCCAGACGTCGTACGCCGCGATGACGAAGGTCGGGTTCTGGATCTCGCCCGAACCGCCGGCATACCGGCCGTTCGCTTGGCGCATCGAGAGCGATGATGCATTCGTGAGGGCAATGGAGGCGGTGCGCTCCCTGCGCATCAACATGATCGTGCCCAACACACTCGTCGCCATCGACGGCGAGAGTGAGCGGGCGCTCGCTGGCGGCGGTGATGCCACCGCGTGGAACATTTACGGTGCGCTCTACGGCTTGCCGAAGAATGTCGATACGGTGTGGAAGATGATCGGCGGTCTTGCCTCGCAGCTCGCGGGCGTGACGGTACAGGCCCTCGATGGGGTCGAGGCCACGGGTGCGGGCGCGCAACGCGCAGCGCTGATGTCCGGGCGTCCGTCGACGGCCTACGACACGTTTCTTCGCACGGCAAAGGGCCGGATGCTGCGCCTGAGTTTTGCATTGCCGATCGAGGGCGACCTCGCGCTCGATTTCGTGCGGCGCACGAACAAGGCGGCAGCGGGCAGTGGCTGCAGGGTCGTGATCGAGCAGGGCACGGCCTGGCGCTCCTTGCTAGCCGAGGTCTTCATCCTGTTCGGCGAGGGCGGAGTCGATGCAGGCTTGCGCCTGGGCCGGCAGCTCATCGATGACTGGGCGAAGCAGGGCATTGGAGTGGTGCGCGCCAGTCCGGCCCTGCAGGCTGCGGCGCTTGATCGCTACAGCAATTCGGGCTTCGTCAAGCTGCGCTCGCATCTGGCCACCGCGCTTGCATGAACGGAAGCGCGAGCGGGGAAGGCGAGATCCGGACCGAGACAGCTAAACGGCTGGTGGTCGCGGTGACCGGCGCCTCCGGCTCGCTGCTCGGCCTGCGCCTGCTTCAGCTCATGCAGGGCGTGCCCGGCTGGGAGACCCACGTGGTGCTCTCGCCCGCGGCCCTGCTCACCGCCCAGCAGGAACTGGGTGTGGGGCGCGAAGCCTTCCAGCAACTCGCGACCCGCGTGTACCCCCACAAGGACATCGGCTCGGCGATCGCCAGCGGATCGTTCCGCACCGAGGGCATGGTGGTGGTGCCCTGTTCGATGAACACCCTGTCGGCCATCGCGCACGGCAGCAGCGACAACCTCATCACGCGCGCCGCGGACGTTGCGCTCAAGGAGCGACGGCGGTTGGTGCTGGTGCCCCGCGAGGCGCCGCTCAACCTGATCCAGTTGCGCAACATGGTGGCCGTTACCGAGGCGGGGGGGATGGTGTTCCCACCCATGCCCGCGTTCTACCTTGGGTTGCAGAGCCTGGAAGAAGTCGCAACGCAGATGGTGGGCCGTATCCTCGATCAGTTCGGCGTGCACCTGCCGGTGGTCAAGCGTTGGGCCGGCACCCGACCAGCGACTGACCCCATTGCCTCACCGCGGTGAGCGAACGTCCCCTTGACGGGGCTGTGCTGACGCCGGTCCCTTCGCTCGCGCCTGCAGCCGGCATTGATGCCATTCCCTGGCGCACCGTTTCCCTGCTCTCGCTGGGAGCCTTCGCCTCGAGCGGCATGACCCGCGTGCTCGATCCCCTGTTGCCGCGCCTGCAGCAGGACTTCGCCGTGTCCCTGGGGCAGGCGGCCTGGAGCGTGACGGCATTCGCGACCGCGTACGGCCTCATGCAACTTTTTTACGGTCCGCTGGCCGACCGCCGCGGCAAGCTGCGCGTGATGAGCGTGGCCGCGGCGCTCTCCGCCGCCGCAGCGCTGGCCTGCGTGCTGGCCGAGGGTTCGCTGGTGGCGTTCGTCGTCGCGCGCGTTGCCGCCGGCGCCTTCTGCGCGGCTTCGATTCCCTTGGCCATGGCCTGGATCGGAGACGCCATTCCCTACGAACGGCGCCAGCCGGTGCTCGCGCGTTTCATGATTGGCCAGATGGTTGGCATGGCCTCGGGACAGTTGCTCGGAGGCCTCGCCGCAGAGCATGCGTTCTGGGCTTGGCCATTCCTGTTCTACTCCGCGGTGTTCGTGGTGGTCGCAGCGCTGCTTGCACGACAGCGCGAACCTGCGCGGTCGCTCACGAGGCTGCCCGGTCATCCTGGACAGGCGCTGCTCGAAGTTCTGCGCCAGCCCTGGGCGCGGGTGATCCTGTTCACGGCGTTCGTCGAATCGCTGTGCTTTCTCGGTGCCTTCACCTTCGTGGTCACGCATCTGCACCGCGTGGGCGGCGCGAGCCTGGCAGCGGCCGGTTTGACCATGACCACGTTCTCGCTGGGCGGCGTGGCCTTCGCA
>Ga0187844_10002510_pt1 | contig 12894 bp, 7 predicted proteins | sample SpaLakP09_SKY_50_FD_134517 | JGI IMG/M metagenome (GOLD analysis project Ga0187844, IMG submission 134517) | Oligotrophic lake water microbial communities from Sparkling Lake, Wisconsin, USA - SP09_SKY_50 | ecosystem: Environmental > Aquatic > Freshwater > Lake | place: USA: Sparkling Lake...
GACAGAAAGCTGCCGGCCGTGTCCAGGATCTGCTCAATGACCGCGCGCGGCAGGCCTTCGGTGGACAGCAGGTGGATCAGCTCGCCGTGCTTGTTCAGCTGGGGATTTCGTTTGCTCAGCATCACTTCACCTCGAAGCTGAAGCGGCCATCTTCGCTGCGGGCCAGGCGCAGGTGTTGCTCGCTGCTGAGCGTCACGCGGGCCGCCGAAAACGCCGGCTCGATGGGCAGCTGCCGCCCGCCCCGGTCCACCAGCACTGCGAGCTGCACGCTGGCCGGGCGGCCGAAGTCGAACAGCTCGTTGATGACAGCACGCGTGGTGCGGCCGGTGTAGAGCACGTCGTCGATCAGCACGATGTCGCGACCAGCGACCTCGAAAGGCAACTTGGTGTGGTCGGCCTTGGCCATGCCACGCGAGCCGAAGTCGTCGCGGTGCAGGGCGCTGGAGATGGTGCCGGACACCAGCCCCAGGTCCGCCGCCAGGCGCTCGGCCAGCCAGGCACCGCCGCTCCAGATGCCCACCAGGGCCGTGTCGGGTGTCAGCAGCCGCTGCACACCGCGTTTGAGCTCGAGGTACAGAGCCTCGGCATCGAGCAGCAGTTCACTCATGGGTGTTCTCTGAAAAACTGTTCAAGGATCAATGCGGCGGCAGCGGCATCCACATCGTGGGCGCCTTCAGCCTCGGCTTCCACGCTGGTGTAGCGCTCGTCCACCTCGAAGACCGGCAGGTGGTGGCGCCCGGCCAGCCGACGGCCGAAGTTCTGCGCCTTGGCGGTCATCTCGTGCGGCGCGCCATCGGGGTAGCGCGGCACGCCTATGACGAGGGCGTCGGGTTGCCAGGTCTTGACGAGGGCCGCAATCGCGTCGAAATCGCCGCTCTGGACGGTGGCACGCGGTTCGGCAGCGCCAAGCAGGCGCGTGCCGGAAGCCACGCCGATGCGGCGGGTGCCGAAATCAAATGCAAGAAAGGACTGGAGCATCGGCGCGGAAGCGTCGACCTTCATCATGCGTGACCGGCGTCCGCGCTGAGCATGCGCGGGTCCACGCCCAGCAGCGCCAGTGCCTTTTCGTAGCGCTGCTCCACCGGCGTGTCGAAGATGATGGCCGGCGACGCGTCCACCGTCAGCCAGCCGTTGCGGCCGATCTCTTCTTCGAGCTGGCCGGCGGCCCAGCCGCTGTACCCCAGCGTGACCAGGATCTTGCGCGGGCCGGCGCCGTTGGACAGCGCCTCCAGCACGTCGCGGCTGGTGGTCATCTCCAGGCCGCCGGGCACTGCCAGCGTGGCGTTGTAGTGACCGCCCTGCGCGTCCAGCGGCTCGTGGAGCACGAAACCGCGGTCGGTCTGCACCGGGCCGCCGTAGTAGACGGGCGTGTCGGCCAGCGGGTCGCTGGGAGGGCTGAGCTCGACCTTCTCGAACAGCGTGCCCAGCGTCAGCGAGATCGGCTTGTTGATGACCAGGCCCAGGGCGCCGTTGTCGTTGTGCTCGCAGAGGTAGACCACGGTGCCTGCGAAGGCCTCGTCAGCCATGCCGGGCATGGCGATGAGGAACTGGTTGGTCAGGACGATCCGGTCGGCAGGCATGACTCATTTTATTCTGGGCTCTTTGCGCTTCAGCTTTTATCGCCGGGGAGAACCGGCAGTTGGCAAGGCAGCGCCGCCATGAACGCGCGCAAAGACCTTAATCTGTAGGGATGAATCCCCCCGCCGATCGCGTCGACCGCGCCCTCGTCTGGTTCCGACGCGACCTGCGTGTGGAAGACCAGGCCGCCCTGTACCGGGCTTTGACTTGCGCGAAACAGGTCTTCTGCGCCTTCATCCTGGACCGCGACATCCTCGACGCCCTGCCCCGCGCGGACCGGCGCGTCGAGTTCATCCTCGGCGCGCTGAAGGTGCTGGACGAGGACCTGCGCCGGCTCGGCGGCGCGCTGATCGTGCGCCATGCGTGGGCGGCCGACGAGATCCCCCGCCTGGCCGCCGAACTGGGCGTGCAGGCCGTATTCGCCAACCACGACGACGAACCGCAGGCGCTGGTGCGCGACGCTCGGGTGGCGGAGCTGCTGAAGCCTCTCAACGCCGAGCTGCGCACGTTCAAGGACCATGTCGTCTTCGAGCGCAGCGAGGTGATGACGGCAGTCGGCGGCCCTTACGGCGTGTTCACGCCCTACAAGAACGCCTGGCTGCGCAAGGTGGACGAGTTCTACCTGAGCAGCTATCCAGTCCAGCGCCATGCGCACGCGCTGGCCAAAACCGAGCTTGCGAAGGGCGTGCCGGCGCTGCAAGACATCGGCTTCAAGCCGGCCAGGCTGTCCCAACACATCGGCCAAGGCAGCCGGGGCGCCGGGGCGCTGCTGGACGACTTCCTCGACCGCATCGGCGACTACGACAAAAAGCGTGACTTCCCGGCCGCCAAGGGCCCCAGCTACCTGAGCGTGCATCTGCGCTTCGGCACCGTGTCCATCCGCCGGCTGGCGCGCCTGGCCCACCAGCGCATGCTGGGCGGCGACCACGGCGCCGAGATCTGGCTGTCGGAGCTGATCTGGCGCGACTTCTATCACCAGGTCATGCACCACCACCCGCACGCCATGCGCGCGGCCTTCCGGCCCGAGTACGACGGCATTCAATGGGAGACGGGCGCGCATGCCGACGCCCTCTTCCAGGCCTGGTGCGAGGGCCGCACCGGCTACCCGCTGGTGGACGCCGCGATGCGCCAACTCAACCAGACCGGCTACCAGCACAACCGCCTGCGCATGGTGACGGCCAGCTTCCTGACCAAGGACCTGGGTCTGGACTGGCGGCGCGGCGAGGCCTACTTCGCCGTAAAGCTGCTGGACTTCGATCTCGCCGCCAACAACGGCGGCTGGCAATGGGCCAGCAGCAGCGGCTGCGACGCTCAGCCCTATTTCCGCATCTTCAACCCGACCAGCCAGAGCGAGAAGTTCGACGCCGAGGGCCGCTTCATCCGCCGCTACTGCCCCGAGCTGGCCGGGCTCGACGCCAAGGCCATCCACGCGCCGTGGGAGCGCGCGCCGCTGGCGATGCAGGGGGTGGACTACCCACGCCCCGTCGTAGACCACGCGGTGGCGCGCGAGCGCACGCTGGCGCGCTACGCCGTGGTCAAGTCACGCCAGCTGCCACCGGCCTGACTCAGACCTTGTAGACGCCGCAGCCCACGAGCAGGTCGCCGGGCAGCGGCAGCACATAGGAGACCTTTTCGTTGACGACACCGGTCACCGGGTTGACGGTCTGGTAACCCACCCAGCCACCGCCCTGGTCGACGCGCTCGAAGCCGTCGCGCAGCAAGCGCTCCCACTGCAATCCCTGGACCTGGCGCAGATGCCCGCCATGCAGACTGGGGTTGGGGCCGAAGGCGGTGAAGACGCCCTGGCGGTTGAAGATGAAGATGTACATGTCGCGGTCAAAGAAGCCGCCGGAGCGGTCCACGAGCCGCGGCACCGCGTCCCGCACGCCGCTGCGCTTCACCATCGCAGCCGCCTTTTCGACCAGGCTGCGCGCCTCGTCCGCACTGCCCTGGCGCAGCCGCAGCGTCTGGGCTGCGGCCGACAGCTCTTCGGTGCGCTCGCCGAGCTCCCGCGCGGCACGCGCCGAGTCGGCCACCATCTCGGCGTTCTTCTGGGTCAGGTCGTTGGCCCCCTGGACTGCCTGAGCCAGCGAGGCCAGGCCCTGCGCCTGGGCGGCGCTGGTGTCGGCCATCTCGCCCACGCGCCCGGTGAGTTCGCGCACGCCGCCGACGATGTCGCCCAGCGTCTGCCCCAGCGCCTCGATGCGCCTGGCACCCTGGTCCACCTGCTCGGCAGACTGCGCGATCAGCTGCTTGACCTGCGCCGCCGACGCCGCACTGCGCTGCGCCAGTGCCCTCACCTCGCTGGCAACCACGGCGAAGCCACGCCCCTGTTCACCGGCCCGGGCGGCCTCGACGGCCGCGTTCAACGCCAGGATGTTGGTCTGGAAGGCAATGCTGTCGATGACCGCGATGATCTCGCCCATCTCGCGCGAGCTCGATTCGATCCGCCTCACCCGCTCCACGGCCTCCTGCATCAGCGCCGCGCCGGACTCGGCCGCCTCGCGGACCCGCGTCGAAACCTGGTGCGCCGCCTGCGCGTTGCGGGCAGTGTCCTGCACGCGCCCGCCAAGCTCCTGGACCTGATCGGCCGCAGAGGCCAGCTGTCGGGCCTGGGCCTGCGTGCGCTCGTCCAGCCTACGCGTGCCGCTGGCGAGTTCCTCGCCGGCCATGGCGAGGATGCTGGCGCTGTTGCGGATCTGTGCGACGCGGTTGGACAAGGAGGCGCACATCTCGTTGAAGCGTCGCCCGCCGCCGCCGGCCACGGACTCATCCAGTGTGACCGACAGATCGCCACGAGCGGCCGCATCCATGCCGGCGTCCAACGCGTGCTCCTGCCGCCTCGCGCCGGGCCAGGCCCATTGCCAACGCTGCGCTTGCCGGGTCGCCCCGGTTGTCCGTCTTTCCATGCTCACCTCGATACTCTTCTCGGCCTGGGTCGTGCAATCGATTCCCCAACGGCGGCGAGGATATCGCTGGAAGTCACCGCGGCATGCATCGATCACCGAGCGCAATCTCAAAGGCGGGGCAGGCGGAAGTTGTTCACGTCCGCCGCACATCAGCATTGGCTCGGCGACATCGGCCGTGGGCAGCCCTCACGGACCAAGCGAGGAACCTCATCGCCTCGATAGGCCTGGCTGTCAAGCAGCAGCGGGAGCTGGGCCAGGCCGCGACCTTGGAGCGGGCCTTAAACGCGACGGGAATATCGCGCGTCTGATCTGCCCGCTGCAGCGGGACTGCTGCTGCCCCGGTCTGCTGCCCCACCCGCAAAGGCGGTCAAAACAGCTCGGCGTCGCTGTTGTCGTGCTGGACGATTTCCTGGATCTCGCCGCTGGCCACCAGAGCTGCGTAGTTGTGCACCTGGTTGCGGCCATGGCCCTTGGCGTGATAGACGGCCTTGTCGGCTCGCTCGAAGGCCGTCGCAGGACCGTCGCCGGCGCGAACCTCCGTGAAGCCGATGCTCACGGTGATGCGGCCGACCTGCGGGAAGGCATAGCGCTCGGTGTTCAGGCGCAGGCGCTCGAAGGCCTCGCCGGCATGGATTTCCTCGTCGCAACGCATCAGCACGACGAACTCCTCGCCGCCGAAACGGTAGAGCATGTCGTGGAAGCGGAAGGAGCCACGCATCAGCCGCGACAGCAGCAGCAGCACCTCGTCGCCGATCAGGTGGCCGAAACGGTCATTGACAGTCTTGAAGTGGTCGATGTCGATGACGCCAAGCACATAGTGCGGTGTCACCGCCTCGTGGCGCCGGTCCTCGGCCTCATGGCTGTTGACGGGACGTGCCGGGATGTCGGAGAGCACCTTCAGGAAGCTCTCATCGAAGGTCTTGCGATTCAGCAGACCTGTCAGCGTGTCGCGCTCTGAGTAGTCGAGCAGGCCCTGGAAGTTGTGATAGATCCGCAGCACGCTGCTGACCATGCGCTGCGCGCCCGTGCCCAGACGGCGCGTCGACAGGATCTCGATGACGCCGATGACATCGCGCTCGGTAGCGATAGGGAACAAGTACAGCCACTGGCCGCCCTGGGCCACCTGGGTGACGCTGCGCGTGCGCATGGCCTCAAGGCGCAGCGGATGGCTGGCCACCAGCGGCAGCGAATCGGGCTTGGCCCACAGCGGGTCAGCCGTGGCGACGGCGTCTCCCGCGCGCAGGTGGGCTCGGGTCAGCCAGCGCTCCTGGCCGGGTTCCCCGACGGTGCGGTAGATGGCGGCCGACTCGGGTTCGAGCAGGTCGCGCAAGGCCATGACGAGCGTGACGTCCATGACGTCACGGTCGCGGAAGCCCGTCAGCTCGGCAAGATGGTCAACAACCTGGGACATGCTGTCAGGCTAACACTGCAGCTTGCGTGTACTGGCGGATCAACCCCAACAAATGTTCTTCGTCATAGGGCTTGCCAAGATAGTGGTCGACGCCAAGCTGGGCCGCGTAGTCACGGTGCTTCTGCGCGATGCGCGACGTGATCATGATGACCGGCAGTCCGGCCAGGCGCGAATCGGCGCGCATGTTGCGCACCAGGTCGAAGCCGTCCATACGCGGCATTTCAATGTCCGACAGCACCACCGACGGCAATTCGTCGGCCGACAGCTTCTCCATCGCGTCCAGCCCGTCCTTGGCCAGCAAGACGCGCAAGCCGACACGCTCCAGCAGGCGCTGGGTGACACGACGCACGGTCAGCGAGTCGTCGACGACCATCACCAACGGCGCCTGGACGATCTCCTCGGCATCCGGTGCGACCGGCTTGTGCTCGGACAGCTGTCCGCGCGCCGTCGCCAGACGGGCCTGGGCGTCGGCACCGTACCAGTCGGCCAGAGCCACGACGTTGTAGATCAGCGCCACGTCGCCGGAGGCCAGCAGGCTGATGCCTGCAAGACCCGGCACGCGGTTTAGCTGGGCGCCGAGGTTCTTGACGACGACTTCCTGGTTGCCCACGACCTCGTCCACATGCAACGCCAGCGAGGCCTGTGCACTGCGCACCAGCACGATGGCCGCATGCTTGCCATGCGTGTGGCCGCGGCCACCGTGGCCCAGCAGGCCACCCAGCCAGTAGAAGGGCAACTCCGCGCCGGCGTGCTGCAGCTTGCCGGTGGCGTAGGCAGCCTCGACCGCCTCGACGGGCACGCGCTGCACCGACTGCATCAGTGCCGCCGGGACGGCCACCACCTGCTCGGCACTCTTCAACAGCACGACCTGCGTCAGCGCAGTGGTCAGTGGCAGGCGCAGCAGGAAGCTCGTGCCCTTGCCGCTGGCGGACGTGGTCTCGATGCTGCCGCCCAGCGTGCCGACTTCGGCGCGCACGACGTCCATGCCGATGCCGCGACCGCTGAGCTCAGTGATCTGGCTGGCAGTGGAGAAACCGGGCGCGAAGATGAGGCGGCGCAGTTGCGCGTCATCGGGCTCCGCGTCTGGCGCGATCAGGCCCAGCTGCAGGCCGCGCTCGCGGATGCGGGCCAGGTTCAGGCCGGCGCCGTCGTCGACGAAGTTCAGCTGCACTTCATTGCCGTGCTGGCCCACCTCGATGCGCAGCGTACCAACGGCTTCCTTGCCGGCGGCCGTACGCACCTCGGGCGCCTCGATGCCGTGGGCAACGCTGTTGCGCAGCAAATGCTCGAAGGCACCCGCCGTACGCTCCAGCACCGAGCGGTCGAGTTCGGTCTGGCCGCCGGTGATCTCCAGCTTGACCTGCTTGCCGGCATCGCGGGCGGCCTGGCGAACGACGCGGTGCATACGCTCGCCGATGCTGTCGAAGTCGACGAGGCGGGTGCGCAGCAGGTCATCCTGCAGCTCGCGCGTCAGCCGGGATTGCGCGGCCAGCTCGTCTTCACCGGTCTGCACGTTGCGGCTGAGCGTGCGCTGCAGCGTGGCCACGTCGCCGACCGACTCCGTCAGCATGCGGGTCAGTTCCTGGAAGCGGGTGTAGCGGTCGAACTCCAGCGGGTCGAACTCTCGACCGCCCGCCTGTGCCAGCTCCTGCTGGGTGTGCATCTGGGCTTCGGCCTGCAGGTCCAGTTCGCGCAGCTGGGTGCGCAGGCGCTCCAGGTTGTCGTCCAGGTCGAGCAGCGCGCCCTTCATCTGGACCAGTTCGGACTCCATCCGCGCGCGGCGGATGCTGACCTCGCCGGCCTGCGTGGCCATACGTTCCAGCAGGCTGCCGCGCACCCGCACCAGGGCCTGGCCGATGGCCAGGTTGTCGCTGCCAGCGGCGATCTCGGTGCTCTCGGCGAAGCGGCTCCAGTCGATCTCGCGGGCCGGCTCGGTCGCGGCCTCCTCGGCGACCGGGGCGGGCTGGGCAAAACGGGCGAGCGGCTCGTAGCTGGCCTCGGGCTCGGGGGCCACCACCGGCGCCGCAATCGGTGCGGGAGGCGGCGGGGCGATGACAGCTGCCACCACGGGTGCTGCCACCGGTGCCACGGCAACAGGCGCGCTCAGGCTGCGGCCAAGTTCCTCGAAAGCCTGCTCAAGCGCATCGCCATCGTCCTGCAGCGCCTGGACTTGGCCGTGGTCGGCCGTGCCGGCGCGCAGCAAGGCCTCGATGGCAGATTCCAGGTTGTGAGCCTGCTCGCCCAGGCGCATGGCACCGGCGAGACGGGCGCCGCCCTTGAAGGTGTGCAGCGCGCGCATGCAGGCGTCGGAGCGGCTCAGCTCGGCCGGTTCGGCCAGCCAGTCGCGCAGGGCGCCGTGCAGGTCCTGCAATAGGTCGCGACCTTCTTCCTCGAAAATCGGATAGAGCTCGGGCTCGATGTTGTCCGGCAGGCCGGCTTCGGGCTCCGGCTCGGGCTCGGCCACAGCGAGCACCGGCTCCGGCATTGCCGGCGCTTCAATCTCAAACTCGGGCTGCACCTCGGCCACAGGCTCGGGCACGGCCTCGAACGGCAACTCCTCGAGAGGTGCGGGTTGCGTAGCCGGGTTGTCCGGCAGGAAGTCAGACAGGTCGTCAGCGACGGTGTCGTCCAGCGCGGACGGCTCGGAACGTTCTTCCAGCGGTGCCGCCGCCGTCAGGGGCTCTTCTTGCGGCTGGTAGGCGTGCAGGCGGGCGATGACCTCAGGGTCGTTGGGCTTCAGGAAGCCGGCAGCGAACTGGTGCAGCAAGCGCCGGATGTCGTCGGCGGCGCGCACGAAGAGTTCGGCGTCCTGCGCCTCGTAGGCGACGGCGCGTTGGGCACGACTGAGGGCGTGTTCGAGCTCACGCGCCAGCGCGGCGAGGTCGTCATAGCCCACTGTGCCAGCATTGCCAGCCAGCGCGTGGGCCTGCACCTCGCAGCTTTGCGGCACGGTGTGGTGCAGCTCGGCGGACCATTCGGCCAGGCCGATGGACAGCTTGCGGGACAGCTCGTCGGCTTCGTTCAGGAAGATGTTGAACAGCGCGATGCTGATACGCAACGGGCCAATGAGCTTGTAACCCTCGTCCGGATCGAGCGGTTCGGGCTCGGCCTGCTCGACGGCCACCAGCGGCGTGGCAACCGGCTCGGGTTCGGCCGGCGCCAGCGCCGGGATGACCAGCGTAGTTTCCTCGGGCGGCTGCGGGGGCTCGCCGGCAGGCAGGGGCTGCGGCTCGGCAGCGGGCTCGTCCAAGTCGAGCTGCAGGCGGAAGTTGGCCAGCGTCATCTCGTCCTCGGCGGCGAGCGGCATCGGCTCGGTCGCTTCGGCGTGATGCGGCATCAGCTCGGTCGGGTGCTCGCTGAAGTCCAGCGTCGGCTCATCCTCCGGCGCGGCAGGGACGGCCTCCGTGGCAGCGGGCTCGGCCAGGTCGAGCAGGAAGTCCGGTGCGATGGGCTCGGCTTCGGCGACGGCCGCAGCGCTGATATCGATGACCTCGGGCACGGGAGCTGCCTCGGCCAAAGCCTCGATGTCGAACTCGATGACCTCGACGCCACCTTCGGGTTCCAGCGGCAGATCCACGGCAAACGGCTCATCGGCCGGCGCCAGCGGCAGATGCTCGCCAGTCAGACGCAGCGCATCGGCGCTGCGACGCAGCGGCTCCGGCAGGCTCTGGCCCGGTTCATTGCCGGCGATCTGTTCGCGCCAGCGCGCGAAATAGTCCAGGGCCTCGTTGGTGAAGCCCAGCAGCGCCGCGTCGGCGTGCGGCGAGTGCTCGGCCAAGCGCGCGTTGTAGAGCTGCTCGCAGGCCCAGGCGCCTTCGCCAAAGTCGTTCAGCCCCACCATGCGGGCACTGCCCTTGAGGGTGTGGAAGGCGCGACGGACGATGGTGAGCTCGCCATGGTCGGCCGGTGCCTCGCGCAGCGCGGCGAGCGCGGTGCGGGCGTTGCCGATGACCTCGTCGGCCTCCTCCAGGAAGATCTCGCGCATCTCCGGGTCGTCGGCGACGCTGGGCTCCGAAGCGGCTGGCGCCGGAGCGGGAGCGGCTGCGGGCACAGGGGCAGGCGCCGGGGCGGGTGCAAGGTCTGGCTCAGACAGGTCCAGGTCGGGCAGGCTGAGGTCGGGCAAGTCCAGCGACGCCAGGTCGATGCGCAGCGGCTGCGTGGTCTCATGGGCCGGCGCGGGTTCGGCAAACTCGTCGTCCAGGTCGACGTGAAAGCCGCTGGCTTCGAAGTCGGGCAGTTCGACGGCGCCTTCGCGGCGGCCCATGACGGCGTCCAGGCGGCCTGTCGCCTCGTCGAACTCGAACATGCGCTTGGCCAGGGCCGGCTGCACGCTCAGCATGTCGATGAGGAAACCCAGGGCACCCAGGTTGTTGGCCAGCCGCTCGAAGACACCACGGGCGGCGGCGCGCTCGAAGTCGATCTCGGTGCTGGCCAGGCTGTCCACCTCGTCGCGCATGCGCAGCGTGGCGTGGGCGGCCTGACTCAGACCCAGCACGCTGAGCACGCCGCGCATGGCCTGCAACTGGCCGGGCACGGGGATCAGCAACTCGCGGCGCGCCGGATCACGGAAATAGTCGTCGCACTGCTTCTCGACCTCGGACAGGCTGGCGCGCAGTTCGTGCACGACGCTGCCCAGCGTCTGGCGGTCGGAGACGCGGCGGTAGAGCTCCTCCATCCAGCCTTCCAGCGCTTCGGCAGGCTGGCCGTGGGCAACGGCCTCGACGCGGCGCGCCAGGCGGCGCACGCGGTCGGCCTGCTCGGGTTGGTCGAAGGCGGCGTCATCCAGCGCGGCCTCGACGTAAAGCAGGCTGGTGGCGACTTCCATCGCCAGCGCGGGCGGCGGCGTGCTGCGCGAACGCAGCGTCGCGACGACGGCGCGCTGCAGCGTCTGGGCCAGCACCTCGCCGCTCGGGAACAGGCGGGTCAGGGACTCGGCCAGGCCGGCGAACTGCTCGTCCAGGCTGCCGATGCGGTGTTGGTCGCCCTCGGCGGCGCTGGACCAGCTTTCCTTGGCCGCCATCACGCGGCGCTTGGCCTGCACGACCCAGGCCGGGTCGATGCGGCCGAGGCTGGCGTCCTCGTAGTCGCCAACCGGCTCATCACCCAGGCGGTAGGCCTCGTGCACGGCGTGCAGGCGCGGGCCTGCGCCCTGGGTCAGGCGGCACTGGGCACAGAAGAACAGCAGGTCTTGCGCGAGGCGCTGACGCTGCGGGTCGTCCTGCTCGCTGCGGCTGTTGGAGCAGACCAGGCGCAACTCATGCAGCAGCTTGGAACCCAGGCGCTTGGTGTAGCCGTCGCTGGGCAGCAGCTTGAGCGCCTGGCCTTCGAAGACGGCTGCGGCAAGTTGCCAAAGCGTGCGCCCCTGACCGGCAGGCAAGGCCGCCGCCAGGCCGGCGCACAGGCCCGATAGATGGGCTGCATGCGTCGACGCGGGCTCACGCATATGGCGCAGCAACGCAGTCTCGAACGGCGCACGCATGGCCTCGGGCGGGCGGGGAAGCACGCCGTTCTCGATCGGCACGTTGCGCCAGACCCAATCGTGCTGCCACAGGTCAGCAGGGTGCACGCGCTCGGCACCGTTGAGCTGCTGCAACTCGCGGTAGCTGGGGTACAGAGACAACGTGGAAGTCTTGTTGCCGGCCAGCAGCCGGGCCACGTAGGCGAGCAGCGCGAAGTTGGCACGCTCAATGGTGTCCACCGTGCTGGTCTCGACCTCTAGCGGGCGCTCCGCGAGACGGCCGACGGCCGTCTCGGCGGCACGCAGCACCGTGGCACCGGCCGGCAGGCCGACGAGCGACAGCACGCCGCTGACCTGGTGGAGCTGAGCCGCAGCCTGCTGCAGCGGCACGCTGGGTTGGGCGTCCGCACCGAAGGCCGCCAGGCGGTTGTCGCTGCCGTCGCGAACGAGGCGGCGCAGCGTCTTGTGCACCGACTCCAGCGAACGGCGCAATTCCTCCTGCACCCACGCGAGCGGGCTGAGGTCGGCCGGGAGGTCGGCGTCTCGCAGTGAGCTGTCCATGTCGATGGGTCAGGCGACCTTGAAACGGGACACGGACGCGCGCAGCGCCTCGGCGGAACGGGACAGCTCATGCACCATCTGGGCGGTGGAGCGCGTGCCCTCGGAGGTCTGCTCGGTCACCGCGAAGATGTGCTGGATGTTCGAAGCCACCTCGTTGGCGTGCTCAGCCTCCTGCTGGGCCTGTGTGGAGATCTGACCGATCAGGCCGTCCAGCTGGCGGGACACGCTGTCGATGTCTTCCAGCGCGCGGCCGGCCGCGTCGGACAGTTGCGTACCTTCCACCACCCCGCGCGTCGAGCGCTCCATGGCGGCAACGGCGTCGTGGGTATCGGTCTGAATGGTCTTGACCAGCGCGGCGATTCGTCGTGTCGCGTCGCCGGAGCGTTCGGCCAGTCGCTGCACTTCTTCCGCAACCACCGAGAAGCCTCGGCCCGCTTCACCGGCGGACGCGGCCTGGATGGCGGCGTTCAAGGCCAGCACGTTGGTCTGTTCGGTAATGTCCGAGATCAGCTCCGTGATCTCGCCGATTTCCTGAGACGACTCGCCCAGCCGCTTGATGCGCTTGGAGGTTTCCTGGATGGAGTCGCGGATGGTGTTCATACCGGCGATGTTGTTCTGCATCGCGGAGAGGCCCAGCTCAGCGGCCTCCCGGCTCTGGCGCGCCACACCGGCCGTCGTTTGCGCCTGGGCGGACACGTCGGTGATTCGGCTCGCCATGCCCAGCACGGCCTCGCCGGTAGCGCGGATCTCGTGCAGCTGCTCCTTCGAAGCGGCCAGCAGGTCGGTGGAGGTCTGGTCGACCGCGCCGGTGGTGTCGGTCACGCGAGCTGCCGTTTGCTGCACCTGGCCGACCAGGTTGCGCAGTTCTTCCACCGTGTAGTTCACCGAGTCGGCAATGGCGCCGGTGATGTCTTCCGTCACCGTCGCCTGCTGCGTCAGGTCACCTTCAGCGACCGAGGACAGTTCGTTCATCAGCC
>Ga0187844_10002511_pt1 | contig 12894 bp, 11 predicted proteins | sample SpaLakP09_SKY_50_FD_134517 | JGI IMG/M metagenome (GOLD analysis project Ga0187844, IMG submission 134517) | Oligotrophic lake water microbial communities from Sparkling Lake, Wisconsin, USA - SP09_SKY_50 | ecosystem: Environmental > Aquatic > Freshwater > Lake | place: USA: Sparkling Lake...
CCAGCACCTGGGCAATTCGAATCACACGGTCAATCAATGGAGTCTCCGGTTGAGTTTGGCATGGGATCTGGGTGCAGATCCTGTGCCCCAATTGTCCACGCTGAGCGGACCGCAGTACTGCGGCCACTCGGGCATCAAGCGCAGCAGCCCGGGGACCGCCTGGGGCGTGGCAGGCTGTGCCCTCCTCGGACACGATGCGCGCCACCAGGCGGTCTGCGGCGGCTGGGAGTTTGCCGAACTGCTCCACTTGCACCATTTCGCAAGGTCGCGCGTCGCCCACACTCCAGCGCCCGTTGTCGTGGCAAGCCGAGGCGCTGACGGCGCCGGCCGGGCTGGCCCAGGGCACCGTGCCGCAATGCTCCCCGAACAGGCGCTGCCTAGCCTGCCCCTCCAGCATCTCGGCGCCCCGCAGCCGGGCCACGAGCGAGGAGTGGCCCCGGGCAATCTGCATGGATAAACTGAGCAGACAAAACCAGGAAAGGGGGGTGTCATGGCCACGTGCGCCTACTGCAACACGACGATTCTTTTCGGTGGGAAAAGGCAAGATGGCATGCGTTTTTGCAATGCCAAGTGCGCTGAGGGGGGCCGGCTCTTGAGCATTGGCAGCCAGTTGCCTTCTGCCGATGTCCTTCACTTTGTGCGCCAAGTGCATCAAGGCAACTGCCCTCGATGCAGCGGTGAGGGACCTGTGGACGTCTACAAGTCATACCGGGTCTGGTCCGCGCTCTTTCTCACGTCATGGTCGATCCGCCCAACTGTGTGCTGCAGGTCGTGTGGCACCAAGAAGACTCTTCTGGACACCCTGTATTCCACAGCGTTGGGGTGGTGGGGTGTGCCATGGGGCGTTGTGATGACGCCGGTTCAGATCGTTCGGAACATCAAAGCGCTGATTCAGCGTCCGAACCCCAAGGTGCCTACAGCCGAACTTGAGCGTATGGTCCGCTTGCACATGGCATCTTCGATCGCGCAGGCCCACAAAAATCCGAACTAGGCTGCGACTTCCGAGGCCCTTGACGCTGTATCGCCCCTTTTGACCGCTCGTGCCGGTTGCCAATCGTGTGATCGGTTCCCTCATGCAAACCCCGAATCACATGCTCACCCCCCATCTGACTGACGCAGAGATCGACGACATCTGCGCCGGCCTCAAGCAGAACGCGGCCAAGATTCGATTCCTGCGAGGCCTGGGCATGCAGGTGGACAGAAAGCCCAACGGCCGTCCCCTGGTGGCCCGCGGCGAATGGGACCGCTGCTTTAACCCCACCCCCTCGCCAGCTGTAGCCGCCCCCGTCCGCACCAATGGGCCGCGCTGGAAAAACATCCCGACCTAAGACCAAGGCTGTGCCCAGAACATGGGGTTTTCTTGGGGTTCAACGCCCCTCAGTCGCCCGGGACAACCCTTGTTTGCACCGCCTGAATGGCGAGGCATCATGTGTACCAAAAGGTTAAAAAAGGGAGGACTCATGAAAAACGCACTGATCGTTATCGCGGCAGCTCTGGGCATCTGCAGCAGCACAACCGTCCTGGCCAAGGGCAACAGTCACAGCCACAGCAGCGGCAGCAGCCACTCGGTGAGCGGGCACGTCACCAAAAACGGCACCTACGTGGCGCCACACCACGCGACCAACCCCAACAGCACAAAGTCGGACAACTGGTCCCACAAGGGCAACGTGAACCCCTACACGGGCAAGGAAGGGACCAAGCAATGAAGCGCCGACAACTTGGTGGGGGCCTTCTGGCCGTTCTGCTTGCCGCGATGGCAGCTCAGGCCCAGGCCCGTGGCGGCCGCCGGGGTTGCGGCTCTCGTGGCGGGCCAGGGTACCGCAAAGCGAATGGGAAGTGCGCCAGTCACAAGGACTGAGGCCGCCAGCACTGGCCTGGGTGTGACGACGAATTTCGTACGCACAAACTCCAAGGCTCATCCCTGTGTGTTGTTCGTCCGAAATCCGGACGAAGTAAGGTTCAAGGGGTAGCGTTTCACGACCCCCAACGAAGGCTGTTGCGACGAATTTCGTCAGAACAAATCCGTGCTGGCTATGGACACCGCCGCACGCCTCTGATCGTCGGCTCACTTTTGAGCCGACATTGGCAAACACCTCGAAGCTGAGGTGGTCGGGGGTGTCCTCAGTTTTCAGGACACCCCCGCCATCTATCGCCACCTCAAAAGTGAGGCCACGATGGGACCGGCTCACTTTTGAGCCGGTTGGGGGTATCGCCAAATTTGGAGACACCCCCGTGAGAGTGGCTGACCACCTGAAAACTCAGGCGGTTGAGGTTGCGATGGGGTGCGGCATCAGCAACGTACCGGGCCACGGCCGAAGCATGGCTTCAGATTTGAAGCTATGGTGCACGGGCCGGCCGGCGCCGCCGGCAGAGACTTCAGCCCACGATGGTCCAAATCTGGACCACCTGCCCAACATGGATCAAATTTGAGCCATCCCCTGTCCGGGCGGAGTTGCCGGGAAAATTTCCGGCAATTCGAGACGGTGCCCTCCTGTCATGAAGCATTGCCGACTGAAACCTCAGCCAGCTGGGTGTGCTCAGTTTTGAGCAGCCCCCCCCACTTGAGGCGCCGATCCACAGCGAGCGCACCAGGGTGTCCAGCACTACAGGCCGCTTTCTCCTGCAACATGCACCACGCGGCCGATGATGTGCACGTGCTCGAGCTGGCCGGGCATCAGGTCGATGGGGGCGAAGTCTGGGTTGTCGCTCTTGATGCGCAGGCCGCCGCCGGGCAGGCGATACAGGCGCTTCACGCGCGCGCCGCCGTCGTACCAGAGGCCGAACACCTTGCCGTCAACGATCTCTTTCTGGGATGTGTCCACCACCAGGGCGTCGCCATCCTGGATGCGGCTTTCCATGCTGGGCCCGTCTGCAGTCATGCATGCCAGGTGCACGGGCTTGAGGCCCTTCTTGCGGATCCAGTCAGCTCGGAAGGCCTGGGGCTGCTTCTCGTCCATGACGATCTCGACACCCTCATGACCATTACCGGCCGAAAGCTCAACGCCCAGGCGCCGGATCAGGGCGAACTCACCTTCAGGCAGATCGTCCTCATGCTCCCACGTCAGGACGGGGCGCATGTTGATTTGCGCCTGGGCCTCGGGGCCGCTGAAGAACACAGTGGCGTCCACCCCCAGGGCACTGGCCAGCTTACACAGGATGTCAGTCTTCGGACTCACCGCGCTGCGCATGATGCGGCTGATCGTGGTCTGGCCGACACCAGAGGCTGACGCCAAGGCCGCCTGCGTGTTGAGAATGGGGTGTTCTGCCATCAGACGTGTGAGCGCCTGGCCAATTGCCTTGTCGGGGTCAGTCTTCGATCTGGTCATCATCGAATACTGCACGAAACCCCTATGCATATGAGGCTGCTTGGCTAGCCTTTAATGGCTCGACATGAGCAAGTGGAAATCCCCAAAATGCCCCGGCTCCCGGTGGCCCTATCTCGTGGGGCCCAACATCCCGCGCCATGACCAATTCATGGCAAAGGTGCAAAAAGTTCTTGGCGAAGCCGCTCCCAAATTTTTGGGAACGGTGCAACGGCCTCAGCCGGCGGGCGGATTTCGTGAATACCCCTGCTACAACCTGCCCAAGCGCGAAGCCTGCCAGATACCTGGATGCAGCAGATGGTTATCTAGATGGTGTCCGGGAGACGGACAAGGCGACGCAAAAAATGGGCCCGCATAGGTCCGGGAGACGGACAAGCAGGATCGTTGTCTTGTCCGGGAGACGGACCTATGCGAGGGCAATCTTGTCCGTCTCGCGGACAAAGGGTGTCAATTTTTCAGGGGGACTGCTGCGCTGATACGCCCCACGTTCGAACAGCTCGATCGCGCCGACGTCATAACCAGGATGCCTGTCGAGCGCGCGCCAGGTGATGGCGTACCAGCTTGCTTTGTTCGGACGCTGGCCCTTCACGGTCTCGAAGAGAAAGCCAGCCTCCTGCAGTTCGACCTTCGCCCGGTGGATGACATCAGCCGACCGCCACCCCCTGGCAGCGAGGTGCGGCCGAGAAAGCAGCAGCCGGCCATTGTTGTCCCGCACCAGTTGCCGGGCGAACTCCAGCAGCAAGGCCTTCGCAGGATGGCTCAACGCAACGTAGGCTGCGCAATCGAGCACCGACCAGGGCAAGGCCACGAATCCGCCAGGATCGCGTCCTACGTCGATTCGGCGCCCGCCCTTGTTTCGTCCGTTGGCCACCGCTCAGGTGCCGTACCCGAGTTTCTGATTCAGCGCCGCGAGCTGGGCGCCTGGGTCACTCAGCGCGGACGTCATGACGCTGGTCAGTTCCTTGAGGCGGCTGCCGATCCCCAGGATCAAGAACTCGAGGTTCTCTGGGTCGCCGGCCGAGCGTGCGGCCATAAGGGCGTTCACCATGGCTTCCATCTGGAAGTTGGCATTGAGGGCGACGGTCACGCGGTCGCTGCAGGGGGTCCAATTCTTCGCCATGGCTCATGCCCTCCCGCTGTCATTGGCGGCCTGGCCAGGATGCACGGCCCGCAGTTGATTGATGGCGGCCAGCGCCTGCACCGCCTTGCGGCCAGCACCGGGCACGTTGGTCTCTGCCTGGTTCAGGTAGTGCAGCGCCATGCGCAGCGAATTGACGGCGCGGGCGTGGGTCTGGATGGGGTCGGGGGTCTCCGCAATGTTGCGGACACCGGCGGGGCTGGTGTTGCCCTGGGTAGGGTAGATGGTTGGCGCAGCGCAGCGGCCGGCCTCGGTGGATACCGTGGTCATGGGTCAAGCTCCTGATCGAGACTGAAACCCACCAGCCTTGTTCTTACGCAAGACGGGTGGACGGGATGTTAAGAACACGCGATCAGGCGTGCGGCCACCCTTACGGGGAGGCCCATCCCGTCCGAAACCACGCGACGAGGCCTTTCGGGGCCCATCGACGAAATATAGGGGCGTGACAAAGGCTCCTATCGGGGAGCCTGCACCGCTGATCGAAAGGTGTTCTTAAGCACCGCCCCTGTTACTGCAGGGACGCAGGCACCTTACCACAGCATTCAAGTCCGGGACAAGAGAGTCATGCGCATCTGTCCCCAAAAACCTCGACGAGGAACACCCTCGAACCACATTCATGAATCCTAATGTGGTCGCAATTACGGTTGGCCGATGCCAATGTACACAAAAATGTTTAAACAAATTAAACAAAACAGTTGAATTCAAGCCGGTACCGCGCTACGCTTTGCGGAGGTTCAAACGATAGGAAGTACAAATGGCTAAGCGAGCACAGCAACCCCAACCCGATCCACTGGAACAGGTCATGTCCACCATCGTGCAAGGCTTCAAGAAGACCACAGAAGCTATTCAAGAGCTCCGTGAGCAGCAAACGCGGTTGGAAGAAAGGCAAAAGCAACAGGCTCGTGCCGCGTACCACGGCATGACTGGAAGCGGTAAATCCAGATATACGGAAGAACTCGTCAAAATCGAAAGTTTGGAGAATCCGCACGGGGCACAAGCTCGTGTGGCCGAAACGCTTGGCGTTACTCGCGGACGAGTGACTCAATTGCTGAACTCTGAAAAAAACCGCAAGAACGGCAAATGACCCTGCAAGTGGGTGAGGCCAGCCTCAATCGCTGGCCTCACCGTCCTCTTCAGGCCATGACCGCACCGCCCCCACCACGTTCCCCGAGAGGCTGCGTAGCAGCTCCACCATCACCTGGGCCTGGTCGATCACCGCTTGCTCGGCGGCCTCGGCGCGCAACTCGACGATGCGCGCCTTCACCTCGGGCATCTGCATCAGCTCATGCGCCGACTTGCTGAGGGTGCTGGGCAGGGTATCCGGGGCTACGTCGTAGGCCCGGCGATAGGCCTCTCGGGAATTGCCTGTGGCGAGGTACTCGATACAGAAGCGTTCTTGCTTTTGCGTCAGGGTCAGGTCTTGATCAGTCATGGTGTACACCGCTTGTCATGGTTGCGGGGCTGCGGCCTTGGTCGTGGCCTTGATGGAGGCCTCGGTCTCTTTCACAGCCGTCTTGAGCAGCTGATTGCGCTCCTCCGTGAGCTTGTCCAACTTGGCGCGCTTCTCTTCGGGCGTGTCAGCTGAGCGTCTGATGGCGCGCATCTCCTGGTTGATGCTGGCCAGGGACTTGGAAGCCACCTCCAGGGGGCGATATTCACCGGCCATGGGGGCCTTTTCCTTGTCGTCGGCGATCTCCGAGCGCCCGATCTTGTCGAGCTCGCGCAGGGTGCCGCGCAGGCGGGAGGCCTCGCCCAGCATGTCGTAGAACTGGGTTTCGTACTTCGTGTGCTGGGCCGGTTCCTGGGCATAGAAGCGGCGCACCACCGGCAGCTGGTCCGTGCGCATGGCCGGGGTCTTGTCGTCGAAGAATGCCTTGTCAGACAGGGCCAGGCCATACATGGCGAAGGTGTTGAAGTAGCCGCGCAGCAGCGCCTCGGTGCGCACTGGGTTGATCTGCAGGGCCTCGGGCAGATCCCGGGTCGCCATGCCGGCGGCCTTCAGCGTCTCGCTGGTGGTGGGCTTGGCCCGCAAGAAGGGCTGCATGTCTTCCATACCGGGTGTCTCGATCGGTGCCTTGGTGAAGCCGGTGCGGTTGGTCGCCTGCTCGTACAGGGGGGCCAGCAGCTGCGGCATGAAGTTCAGGTTGAAGGTCGCCCCCAGGATGCGCGCAAAGTCGCCCCCCAGGCCGTGGGCATCGTCGTCGACCAGCTTCTCCACGGACCGCTCGGCCACCGATGCCAGGGCCCCGACTTCCCAGATCTTGGGGTACCGGAAATGTTGGTCGCCGACGAAGAAATGCCAGTGGCTGTCCCGGTCCCAATCGGGCAGATCCTGATACCGCGGGTCGCTTCTGTTGAGCAAGTACAGCGCCGCGCTCATGAGAGCCAGCATGCCGGCCTTCGTGGCGATCGCGCCCCGGTTGGGGTCATGGGCCACACCGCGGAACAGGCGATCCATGGAGACCACGGCCGGCCGCAGGAACATCACCGTGTCGTACAGGAAGCCCAGGGGCTTGCTGTCCCCTCGCATGGCGAAGTCGGTCGAGATCTCGCGCGCCAGGTAGGCCGCATGGCGAGGGTTCACACCGCTGTCCACGGCCCGCTTGTACTCGCCCAGGCGGGTGCTGGACTCGAAGGCGTCGCCCAGGGTTTCGATGAAGCCCAGCAGCTTCTCAGGCGTGTTGAGGACTGTCTTGTAGCTGATGCCCTGGCTCTGGTAGAAGCGCGAGAGCTTGGCCCGGAACTTGGCCTCATCGAGGAAGATGCTGGACAGGCCGCCACCATTGGCCACGAACTCGCGATAGATCGGGTCGTTGGTCACGCGCAGGCGCATGCCGTTCAGGCTGTCGATGATGGGGCGGAAGCCGGCCCGGCTCATCACGCTGCCCATGATCGTGTCGCGGGCGATGTTGGCCACCATGAAATCCGGGGTCATCGTGATCGTGGCTTGGCCCACACGCTTGGGCAGGCCAAGCCATTTCGTGATCCAGGGAGGCGGCTCGCGGTCGATGGCCTGCAGGGCGCGCAGCAGGATGGGGTCGCCCACCTCGTGCCACACCGGCTTGCCGTCCTTCAGCACCGCGACCACGTTGCCCCCGCCAGGCGGCATGTTGTGCTGCATCAGCTCCAGCATGCCGGGCGAGTCCTCGAACATCTTCTGCAGGTGCTCGCGGGCCCGGGCTGCGGCCGGCGTGGCGGTCGCCCCCTTTTCCAGGCCCACCGACTTCAGCAGGGCATCGATGACAGCCGTCTTGTCGACCTTCATCGGGCGTGAGCCGGCCTCGATCTTGGCCATGAACTTGCCGCCCTCGGCCTGGGCCGCCAGGTCGGCGATTTTCTGGCGCGCCTCGTTCTTGACAGCCTTGTCGATCAGCATGGCGGCGTTGGCCGTCATGTTGCCCAGGATGTCCCGAATGTTCTCGGTGCCACCGGTGAGCGCCTTGATGCCGCTCCAGTCCCCGGGCTTGCCCCGGAAGCCATCAGCCTGGGCAACGCGGTGGAAAGGCAGATACTGGGTGCGCTGCCACAGGGCCCGGGCGGCCGGGTTGATGATGCCCTGCTGCTCAGCAAAGTCGAGGATGCCGCTGTTCCAGGCCTGGTACTCGCTGAAGGCCTTTTCGAACTCGGGTGTGCGCAGCCTGAGCATGGCGTCGATCTCGCCGGGCGTGAAAAGGTGCTCCCGGCCCTGGGCCGCCAGCTCCCGCGATGAGCGCCCGACGAAGTACAGCAGGGCATTGTCGAGGTCGCCGGCCACGGGGCGCAGGATCTCTTCAAGGCCTTTGCCCTTCCAGGTGAATGCCCCATCCGCCTTCTTGACAGGCGCACCGTAGCGAATGGCGCCATCCGCGATGCTCTGGGCGGCTCGGGACAGGCGGGCCGATTCGTAGGCCCCGTTGGGTGCAATCTTGCCGCCGTTCAACTCGCGCTCCATGCGGTACACGCCGTGCAGATCGTCCACGGTCGCCTGGCGGAAGGCGTCCCAACGACCATCCAGGGACTCGCTCAGTGGCCGGTGGTCGCCGATCTTGGAGCGCGCCCGATCGAGCGCATCCTGGGCAAACCAGTCCACCATGCCGGCCTGGGCTTTCTTGATGGCCTTGCCGTATTCGTGGCGCCCCAGGAAGTCCTCGAACCATTGATAGAACGTCGGGGCCCGCATCTTCGCCACCTCGGGCTGGGTCATGTAGTGCCGGACGAACTCCGCAAAGCCCTCGTAGATCTTCTTGCGGTCGTAGGACAAGCCGCGCAGCTCCTCCCGGTGCAGTTGCCAGTTCTTGCCCTCGATCCAGGTCTTGCGGATCTCGGGGGTTCGGTGGTCGATCAGGTGGGCGATTTCGTGGGCCGTTGATTCGAGGTCGGCATGGCGCTTGACGCGAACCTCCCCTGTCGCCGGCCGGAAGAAGCCCATCACCCCCTTGCCCTTCACGCGCCCCTCATAAACCCCGGTATCCAGCGCTTTGAGGAAGGGCACCAGGATGTCTTCGCGGCGAATCGGTGCGGGGCGAGACCCGCCGCTGATTTCAGCGCCCGGGGGATGGCTGGGGGCCGGGCCAGCACGATCGTCGATGAAGCCGACGTAGTTGGCACCAGGTGCAAAGGCATTGGCCTGCCCATCGCCCGGCAGGCCGCTGTCTGCAGCTGGTGGCCGGCGCCGGCTGGCAGCCTCCACCTGGCTGAATGCGACATCGCTGCCCAGGTGCAGGTCGGTCAGCGCCGCTCCGGCAGGCCCATAGCCTTGATTGCCGAGGCGATTGCTTGCCGCATTCGGGGGTTCGACTCCAGCCGTCGCACCAGTAACCGGGTCTTCTCCAGCGTAGCGCCGCTGGGTGTCAGGGGCATGGTCAGCGGGGCTGTGACGCGGGGTCTCGGCATGGTTGGGGCCTTTCTCTGTCGAAAGTTGATTGATGAGGTCCTGCGGCAGTCGGCCGCCCTCGGCCAGGTGCTGCACGATGGCCAGGGTTTCTGGGTGCAGGCTCTGCACGTCGACGCCAGCCTGGGCCAGGCCTTCGCCCAGATCTGCGCCGGCTTGCTTCAGGCCCGCCAGCTCGCCGGCGGCGGCGGCCATGTCGGGCGCCAGGATCGCGGCCTGCTGGTGGGGTTGATCGGCGCGCAGGCGCACGAGAACCGGCTTTTTGATGGTGGCCACCTGCTCAGGGCTCAGGCCGAACTCGCTGGCGTTGTCAGCCAGCCAGGTGCGGTAGTTCTCCGCCTTCTGGCCGTTGGCCTGGTAGACGCGCTTCAGGGCGACGGCGCGGGCGTTGCCTGCCTCCACGATGCCATCGGAGCCCACCACCGGCGCGCCGCTGGCGTCGTCGGCGGCCTGGCCGAGTCGCTGGGGATCGAAGTCCTGCACGATGGCCCGCACGCGCTCAGCAGCATCACCCCGCTCCCAATCCGGCCGGCCCAGTTCCGCTGGGTAGTCAGGGGTGGGCTTCAGCAATGCATCATGCGAGGCGCGCAGCTGGTCTGCATCGACCACGGCAAAACGTGCGTTGGCCACCGGTGCGGGCTCTGCGTTGGCCACTTGACGGGCCGGTGCGGTATCGCCGGCAGCTTCTGCCAGTGGGGTGAATCCGTATTTCGCAGCTGGTGCTGTTGCGCTGCTGGGGGCGCTATCAGGAACATCACGGGCAGCTGATGGGTCTGTGCCCGCCGCGCTCCCAGATCTACCCATGGCGCGCCTGCCAGCCCGCAGCGCGGGATCAATCGCCATCGGCAGCGCGTTGATCGCCGTGTCAGCGGCCGTGGCCAGCACCGGGCTGTCTGTGGCGTCCAGCACCTTGCCGCCCACGTATTGGCCGCCCTCGGCCAGCTTTTCGAAGGGGTAGGCCACGACCTCAGCAGCTGCCTTGCCCATCTCGCCGCGCGGCTGGTAGGTCAGGGCATCACCCACCTGGTGCACGACGTCGGCGCCCGTCTTGTCGGTCAAACCCACCACGCGGCCGGCCTCGGTGGCCAGGCCGGCCAGCCCGGCAGCGGGCAGCGCGACAACTTGGCTGGCCAGGTTCAGGCCAGCTTCGCCGAGGGCGGTCAGTGGGTTGTTGAGCGCGATGGTTTTGAGCACGCTGGGCTTGGGATCCTCGATCGGGGTGAAGCGGGATTTGGCAGGCCCTGGTGACGTTGGCGAATCGTCCGCAGCCAAAGGCGTGAACCTGTGCGCGCGGGCGGAAGGTGTGGGCACCTCGCCGCCAAAGCGCTGCTGATACTCGCGGCGCAGGGCCTGTTGGTCTTCGGCGCCAGAAAACGCCGGGTCTTCGATCTCGGCGGCAACTATGCGCCGGGCTTCTTCATCGCGTTGCGCCTGCAGTGCGGGGCTCACGCGGGTCGGGAGGGCGGGGGTTTCCAGTGGAGTGAAAGGCATGTGACACCCGATCAGTCGTAATGGCCAACCAGCTTGCCGGTCGAGTCCAGAACCTCGTAGCTCCCCGCTGGGGTCTTGGAGCCCAGGCGGTAGCCCTTCATAGCCGGGTCGGCTTGAAAGGCCTGGGCAATGCCCTGGGCCGGGCCCTGTGCAGAAGCAGCCTGTGCCGGGGTGCCACGGCTGTCGAATTGATCGTCCTCACCCACCTTGCGGCGGCGGGCCAGGCCAGCGGCGCGAGCCAGGCCCGGGTCATAGTCGGGGTTCTCTCGGCCGGTGTTCGTGGCCTTGGCCGTGCGGCGCAGGATCTCGGCGTTGCTCAGGCCAGCAACTTGCTGGCGAGCCGCGTCGATCTCTGCGTTGGCGCGCTCCTGCGCCGCAGTGAGAGGACGAGGCATGCCGATACGCGCTGCGGAATTGGCCACACGCTCACCGCTGAGGTTTTCAAGCGCGCGGTGATGGCGCTCGGTCTCGGACTGCTGACGCTGGTTCATATCCAGCTGCTGGCCCCTGAATTGCGCGTCCTGCTGCTGCTTCTGAAAGTCGCGCAGCCATTCGAGCTTGAGCTTGGGGTCAATCTTGCTCGCGTCGTAGAGCAAGCGCAGTACGCCGGCCTGGTTGTTCTCGTAGTTCAGGCCCAGGTCACTTTCGGTGCCATCCGGGGCAGTCGAGACAAAGCGGACGCTTTTGCCATCCGGGGCAACCACCGGCCGGACCGTCGCACCCGCGAGACCACCAGCGCCCGTTTCAGTGAGGATTTCGGCGGCCCCCTTCCATGGGCCCCGCTGCTGGAATTTGTCCTGCACCTGGCGATTGAACTTGTCGTCAGCCTCTTGCTGCTCAGTCCGCTGGATCTGCATGGCGCCGAGCTTCACCTGCTGATTCGCCCGCTCGAAGGCGGCGCCACGCTCAGGATTGATGCCGCGCAGCACGGCACCGATGCGTGTGTTTGCCGCCTCGGGGGTGTTGAACTTCTGGGCGGCCCCTGCAGCCTCGGCTTCGGACCCAAAGGTCTGACCACCAGCAGCCCAGCGGGTGGGGGTGACGGTGGTTTGGATGCCCATGCGGGCAGCTTGGCGCGCATCACTGCCGGCGGCGCTGGCGTCGTCGTACTGCACCGGCTGATCCTGGCCGAACTGCACCTGGGGTGCTGCACCGGTCACGGCCGTAGGCGCAGCAGCTGCAGAGATCTGGGCGCGCTCTGCATCCTGCCTGTCGGCATCAGCCTTGTCGCGCGCCGCGCGATCGAGCACGATCTGATCCATCTTGTCCTGGCGCTCGCGGTTTGCCTTTTTTTCCTCTTGGTTCATGTAGCCGGTACCAAAGCCAGCGATGAAAGAAACGAGTGAGTTGTTGGCCATCAGATACCTTTCGTGCCGCGGCGTGCGACGATGCTGCTTACCTTCTTGTCCAGGGCCTTGATGGCAGCCATGGCAATACCGTTCATCGAGATCAGATCGATGGCCTTGCCGCCCGGGGCCACCTGGTCGCCCACCTCGGCCTGGACATCCTGGGCCATGGGCCCCACGTGCTGGCCACCGTCGCCCTCCCCGGGCTTGTAGCTCCACTTGGAGATCGGGATGTTGCGGATGGCCTGCAGGGCCTGATTGCCATCGACTGGCTTGATGTCTTCCTTGGCGTTCTCGTCGCTTTTGGCGTAAGCGCTCAATGCCATACCGCCAACAGTCCCCAAGGCGCCCCACAGGCCGTTCTGGGCCTGCTGTGCTTGGGTTTGGTAGTTGGCCTGCTGGCCGTACATCCCCGTAGCATTCGTGCCCATCTGGCCAGCCACCTGGGCAGCCGACCCATAGCCGCTGTTGCGCCCGGCGAGGGAGGCATTCGCCAGACCAACGCCCGAAGCCCCAAAACCAGCCGCCGCCCCTGTGGTGCCCATGCCCATGCTGGGATACCCAGCCAGCGCATTGGACGCCCGGTCAGTCAGGGCATACCCCTCGGCCCGGGCCGACTCGCGGGCCGACGAAGAAACCCCAGCCTTCGCAGCCGCCTCGCTCACCCCCATTTCGCTGTTGATCGCCAGCGACTTGCCCGAGTTGGGGTTGATCCCCATCCGGGCC
>Ga0187844_10002512_pt1 | contig 12892 bp, 11 predicted proteins | sample SpaLakP09_SKY_50_FD_134517 | JGI IMG/M metagenome (GOLD analysis project Ga0187844, IMG submission 134517) | Oligotrophic lake water microbial communities from Sparkling Lake, Wisconsin, USA - SP09_SKY_50 | ecosystem: Environmental > Aquatic > Freshwater > Lake | place: USA: Sparkling Lake...
AGATTGGCGGCATCAAAATGGTAACGCTGCGCAAGCTGTTCTTTTAGATAAGGGCGACCGCGCATCAGCCATAGCAATAGCTGCCAAAAACGCAGTGGGTTCTCGGTAATAAATTGATTGGCAGACACAAACAACATGTCTGTCTTAATCAGGGTTCCATCTAAATCAACCACTATGGGATTAATTTGAGACGCCATAAAAATACTTTCAGTTAATGAAGATGCCGAAATTCTGATAAATATTAAGCTTGATAATAAAGGATGAAAAAGTGAAATATGTCAGATTTGCCTAAAATCTAAGGTATGGAGCCCCATTAGCGAAATACAGCACTAATCAGCCCAATGCCTAGCTGCCGATCATCATCACTAATCCCCAAAGACTTAGGACTTGCTGGATTTAGTAACCTAAATTGAAGCCTAAAGAACTGTTCATTTAAAACAGACTGAGGTAACGGAATATCGACTGAATTTTCCTCAAATTTATCCAAAGAGACTTTTTTAACTACCACTCCATTAATGAGGATTTCAAACAACTGATTTGGATGTTTTTCATTGACGAATGCGCGCAACTGAAGTGTCAGTGATCGAGGCTTCCCAGAGGGCAATGGAATAATGAGTGAAGCATTAGATCCTTCGGTCCAACTGCCCCATAACTCGCCATAAGGAATCCAGCCATCAAGCATGAACTCATTTCTGCCAAACCCATCCCGATAAAAATAAATTCCCTCACCAATCTGTGTGAGCGGGGCATGTCGAGTAATTTCTAGCCTTGGGTCAATCGGAGGGCAATTGCTACAAAGTTTCCAACCAGGAGCTAATACCGTAAACCCATCAATTTTTGCAAGCACGTCTTTTTTGGGGTCGAAACGAATAGCTTCTGGATCAAACTTCCATAAACCTAAGACATATAAGGCATTAGGGTCTAGCGGGCCAGTCCTTAGTTGAGTGTCAATTTTTTCATTACCTGCTTTTAATTTATTTTCATCAAACCTAGCGAAGAATACAGAGCTAGTAGCCATCTTATTGCTTACCGCAAGGCGAGCGAAGTGCTCCCAATTTTCACCATGATTATGCAGAGGGAAGCGCACTATTTTTTGATACTGCTTACCAAAATTATTCCATACATCATTAATAAGGAGGGATTCATGATTCGATGTGGATTTTGATAGAGACTGGTGTATTGGCCACCAACCTGCGCTCGTATCCAAAATCTGTAATGCAAAGCAACTGCCTAGAATTAGTAGGGCAGATTTTTTCGAATACCCTCTACATATGAATATGATTACTATCAAAAAGATAAAGTATAAAACTGGCCAAAACATTCTTCCCGAGGCCCGTAAGATGCTAGCTAGATGAAGTAATGCGTCAGGAATAGTAAAGGTATATTTCCAATATCCAATAGCAACTGTATTGGTAATTGCAAATACAGTTAGGGCAAACAAAATGATATAAAGGAATAAATGGGATTGAATTTTAAAAGAGCCAGGTAAAGCAGTTTTTAGTTTTATTTTTGCTATCAAGGCAAAAATAATGCATACCAATACTCCTAGACCGAAATAGTTAAAACCATTACCGGCATCCAACTGCATAGGGTTATTAGGAAAAATATAGGACCAACCTCGCGCATCAATCGGTGCTAACAAATTGAGGCGATAACTACCAAATCCATAACCAGATCCAGAGCTTGAACTGATAGAAAAATAACCCGCTTGCCACATACAAAATGCAAGCGTTAAGAAAACACTTACTAATTCAATAATGCAATCAAGGAGAGTAATTTCTTTGCGAACTAACCAGGCATCCAGAATACTTGCAAACCAGAGTGCCAATACCATCACTAATAAGTAAAAATGAATGAGTGAGGATGCTCCCACAAGCAAAGCCCAATAGAAAATCCGTCGATACTGCGTTGGCCGAAAATTTAAATATAAGGCTGCCAAAATGAGAAAGTGGCTTGCCAAGGAAGTCCAAAGACCTACTCTCATTAACATCGGTGGTGAAAATACAAATAACCCAGCACCAAATAGACGAATAAGGATTGAATCCGAAACCAAGCCGATCAATCTCCAGGCAAACCAAGCTTGCAAAATAAAACAAGCTAGCGTCCATAAACCAAAGTATTGAAATACTTCAGGCAAAAAATGATTGAAAGGCTTAAATAGAAATGCAAAGAGAGGTAGGGAATCTGAAAATACAATGGAATTACCAAATTCAATACCGTTAAAGGGGTTCAGGCCGAATGGGATTGTCCATGGACCATTACGAAACAATGCCCATCCTAAGTAATGCTGTGCTGGATCAAGATTCCCGCCAAGCCATGCAATATTTTGAAAATCTAGTATGGAAATACCAGCCACCAATACAAATCCTAGCAGCCCCAGAGCAACGGGCAAAAGAACTTGGACCAATTTCCCTTGTGGATTTGCAAAAATAGACATTTATTTAATTAGCGAATTAATGATGCAATGAATGTTAATAATCCTAATTATCGCAATTTCAGCGGATTAAGCTATGAAATTGCCTTAAAATTGCCCTGGAGTGCTTTACCCATAATAAGATGCTTCCATGAATAAACAACCCTTGGTTTCTATTGTCGTACCCTTCTATAACGAAGAGGGTAGCGTATTTGGATTTCATGAGGCTATTACCAAGGTTGTAGCAAGTCTAAATACATATGATTTTGAATTTATATGTATTAATGATGGTAGCAGTGATAACACTTTGAGTGAATTACTTGAGTGCGTTGATCGTGATCCTCGGTATACCGTTTTAGAACTCTCTCGCAATTTTGGTAAAGAAGCGGCTATGAGTGCGGGTATTGATGAAGCGAAAGGTGATTGCGTAATCCCAATTGATGCTGACCTACAAGATCCACCTATGCTAATTGCTCAAATGCTATCCGAATGGCAAAGGGGTGCTGAGGTCGTTCTTGCAAAACGGATTGATCGCTCTACAGACTCCTACGCCAAGCGAACCTCTGCCCTAATGTTCTATCGTCTCCACAACGCATTATCTAGCTTAAAAATTCCTGAGAATGTTGGCGACTTTCGCTTAATGGATAGAGTGGTAGTAAATGCCCTAAAACGACTTCCAGAGCGTCAGCGTTTTATGAAGGGACTTTTTGCGTGGTTAGGATTTAGAACCGTCACAGTAGAATACGTCAGAGATCCTCGCATCAATGGTAGCTCGAAATTTTCTGGCTGGAAGTTATGGAATTTTGCCATCGAAGGCATCACCAGCTTTAGTTTGGTACCACTGAAAGTTTGGACCTATATTGGTGCATTAGGTTCACTGTTTGCATTCTGCTATGCATCCTTCATTACTATACGTACCTTAATATTTGGCGTAGATGTTCCAGGTTACGCCTCATTGTTAGTGGTGATGCTTTTCTTTGGTAGCCTGCAATTAATGAGCCTTGGGGTTATTGGTGAATATATTGGTCGTATCTACTTCGAATCTAAGCAACGCCCCCTTTATCTCATTCGCAAAAGCTACTCGTCCAAACAATCATGAGCCCACGCCCCAATCCATTTAAATTAAGCGTAGTAGTGCCTTGTTATAACGAGGGTGGTCACTTACAAGACTTTATTACCGCACTGAAGGCAGCCATTACGCCCATTACAAAGAATTATGAAATTCTATTGATCAATGATGGCAGCAAGGACAATACTCGCGATGTCGCTTTTTCTCTAGTACAAAAGGGCAATATTCGCTATCTTGAGTTCTCCCGCAACTTTGGTAAAGAAGCGGCACTGATGGCTGGCATTGATCATGCAAATGGTGATGCCACCCTACTGATAGACGCTGACTTTCAGCATCCATTGGATAAGTTGCCAGAAATGGCGCAGCTATGGCAATCCGGCTATGAAATGATTTATGGTGTGATAGCCAATCGCCAGGGGGAATCGATTACTAAGCGTCTAGGTACACGACTGCTCTATAGACTCCTAAATACTTCAGATATTTCCATCCCAGAGAATGCCGGTGATTTTCGCTGGCTTGATCGAAAAGTTGTTAATGCACTAAAAAATTTACCTGAGCGCAATCGCTTCATGAAGGGTTTGTACGCCTGGGTAGGCTTTAAATCTATCGCCATTTCATTTCAAGTTAAGAATCGTCACAGCGGACAATCTAACTTTAGTATGGGTCGCTTAATTAAATTAGGCATGGCAGGGCTTACCTCATTTAGTGCCGCACCCCTGCAACTATGGATTGGTATAGGGGCCTTGATTTCCTTTTTAGCGCTCGTCTATGGCGCTTACGTTATTGTTGAAACAGTCGTTTATGGTAATCCAGTAAGTGGTTGGCCAACATTAACAGTTGCATTAATGTTATTTTCTGGCATTCAATTACTGTCGATTGGAATCTTAGGCGAATACATTGGACGCATCTTCACTGAGGTGAAGCAACGGCCTCTTTATGTCATTGCCGAAGATTTAAGTGATACTAAATAAAGTTTTAGAAGATTCAATCAACAATAATCGTTGAATTGGCAGTCGTGTAAGCGGGTACCGTTGCATAGCGCACCCAGGAGCCTTTAAGACTATAGATCCCAGATCCATTGAAATCGATTCCAGCCTGAGTCAAAGCCTCATCGGCTGATTCATTAAAGAACTCACGGATCGTTTTTGTAAACATGCCTGGACCAGTAAGACTCAAAATGGCATTCTTCGGAATGGCAAATGACTTGCCTTTGAAGTATGGGTAGTACTCACAGATATTTTCAATCAGCTTTTGCAAGATGGGGTGGCCTTTTGCAAAGCCCATTCCCCACTGCAGGATGTATTTCTCAGGATGGGCCATTCGCCCAATCGCCTTCATATTTGGGATCACTACACAATCGTGTGCTTCATAAGAAATCAAGCCGGTGGAGTTTGCCGCACACAAAGATGAAACGGATACAGAACATCCCTTACTAATGTCAAAGTAAAAGCCGCCACGCTCAAGCAAGATGCAATAACGGAAGATATCGGCAAACATGGGACCAAACTTCGACTTTTTGAAGATGGGGTAAATCGGATGATTACCCCATACCTCTTCCATGTACGCTTCTAATTTTTCTTTGGCGAATAATTCAAAGCTGAGATCAGGGTTGAGATCACGAAACTTTTCAATCTCAGAAAAATGGGTCTTTCCAAAATAATCGACTTCCCAAGTTTGATAAACAACTGGGGGAATATTTTGTAGATGGGTTTGAGTAGTCGATTTGCGATCGGATAGAGTCTGCATCGGTTTTTCACCGATCATCAAAATTTGCTTCTTGATGGTTGATAGCATTCTCAAAGTCCGTTCTTATACAAGTAGCTAAATTATGACCGCATTTTGATGGCGTATTGATATGCGGCAATATATTGCTTAGCAATCACGGCATAACTAAAGTGATCTACCGCATGCTGTCTAGCAGCAAGGCGCAGAGATGACTCATTGAGGCGCCCTGCATTCTTTTCATCTTGTTGTGATCGAATCAGCCACTCAATACCTGTAGCCAGATCTTGAGGATCATAAGGCTTTGCCAAGTAACCACAAGCCAAATGCTCCACTACATCTAATAGTCCCGTTGCGCCAAAGGCTGCTACAGGACAGCCACATGCCAATGCTTCACTGGCTATTTGGCCAAAGGTTTCTTGGCGGGAAGGCACCACCATCACATCAGCTGCGCTATAGAGCAACTGCAAAGTATGGTCATTGTTGATGTGCCCCATGTAATGCGTTGGGATATTTAAATTAGATAGCTCAGATCCACCCGTGGAAGCATCCTGACCAAAAACCACTAACTCCAGAGAGCTCGTGCCTTGAGCATGCATGCTCTTTTGCAGCAATGGCAAAGACTCTAAAAGCAGATCAAAGCCCTTACGAGGATCTGTTGCACCACCTGAGGCTCCAAACAAGATCAAAGGCACATTTTGCGGAAGACCCAATTCTTCTCTAGCAATCGACTGATCTATAGGGCGCCAGATTTCTGTATCCAGTGGATTGGCGATGGCCATCACTGGCCAACCTTTCATTAGAGCGCTCTCACTAATTTTTTCTGCCATCCAACGACTTGGAGTGGTGATCAGAATAGGTTTTTTCCAATGCTTTACTTTACGCAACCATGTCCAGCGATTGAGATCAAACCCATTTTCACCCTCAGGACGATTTTCTTTCGAATATCCATCATGCGCGCGTGAATCCTCACAGTAATGCTCTGCACCAGCAATACCCCACATATCATGCAAAGTCCACATGAGGGGCTTATCAATTTTGCCAATATCTGAAATGGAAATCATTTCTCCATTAACCCAATGCATGTGCACCACATCGTTCTGTGATGAATTTAATCGGGCAGCCCATTTGGTTGGCATCAATGCGATTGATTGATAGATGGCAGGATTGCTTTTGAAAGGTTTAATCAATAGCTGACCCATTCCGGAGTAAAGCTTAGCCAGAAAACGTCCTAACCTATTATTGGGACCTTCCACGGTGGGATCTTGTAAGGCTTTTTGATTTACCCGAAGAGTTGAATCAACCCCAAGATGTCGAACAGCCTTATGCACTCGATAGGCTGCGCGGGCTGCACCGCCAACAGTATCAGAGTGATTCATTGCAAGCACACGAAGATTTTTTGGCAGGCTCATTCGCAGTCTCACTATTTCCCAACAATGCCATTAAAAAAATTTCGTATGGGGCGTAATTGCCTGCGTACATGAGCTGTCAGGGTTACACCATGGATGCGCTCGAACATCATGCGATCCACTTTCCAGTCTGGTGTGAGAGCTTTAGGATGCTCCAAGGGCCAAATCAGATCTTGCGGCACAGATTCGACTAAGCAATCTGGTTTATGCATAGAGGTGTGTGTCGCCTCAACACCATAACCTAAATTGTCAGTGAGATTTTGCGAAGGAATGATGCTGTACATACCGGCTTGCCAACAAGCAAATAACCACTGATAGTCCCAAGTGTCCATGCCGTTTTGATAAACCCGCTCGAGCGCGTCACGCCAATAACTTGTTACCAATTGATCATCATGAAAACATTTAGTGATCTTGTCACTTTTAGACCATTGCGGCCAGTTTTCCATCCGCACATCGTAATGCTGCCACGCGCGGCGCCAAGTCGCCCAACCCCATATCAATGGGATGTGACTGACAAAATAACTTGAATCCAGGTTAATCCTTTTTGAAACAAGATTAGATCCCGTAATCATGCCGATGGTTGGATTGTTGCGATAGCGCTCGAGCATCTCATCACAAAAGGTAAAGAAGCTGGGCATTGGTAAGACATCATCTTCTAAGATGATGCCCTCTTCTTCATTTTGAAAGAACCAATCGATTCCGGTGGCGACCCCCATCTTGCAGCCGAGATTACTTTCCCTAAAAAGGGTTTTAACCTCGCATGGCCAATCAACGCCTAAAGCAATTTTGCGAGCTTCTTCACAGCGCTCAAGCTCGCCTGGACGATTAGACCTGGGGCCATCAGCAGAGATATATAACTTAGGAGGCCTAGCCGCACGAATTTTCTCGAACACCTGGATCGTCGTTTCTGGACGATTAAATATGAGGAATAAAACAGGGCTTTTCATGAATTTAGTGGCACTGAAGCCCTACAACAGAGTAATCAAGGCCCCATTGAGTGGGATCATTTGCAGAAATATGCTTTAAAATTAACACCATAGCGCATTTTACCCCGAGCCAAATAAGACTAAAGGGGTGTTTTGCCCGATTAAAAAAGCTCAAATAACGATAATCACTACAAACCAACTCAAAACCTCCATCCATAGCGTGCCGTCCTCAGAAAAACTCCCTCATCTCCTATTTAGGCTTTGGGAACACTTTAGCCCGCGTCGTAAGGGTCAGTTTGCTTTGCTGTTGGTCTTGATGGTGCTGGTGTCATTTGCAGAGGTATTGAGTTTGGGGGCGATTGTACCTTTCTTAGCAGCGCTCACAAATCCCAAGCAGGTATTTGAGCTACCGATTACGCAGCCCTTTATTCATTTAGCAGGAATTCAGTCTGAGGATGAGTTATTACTTCCCCTGACCTTAGTCTTTGGATTTACTGCCATTATTGCTGGCGCAATGCGCCTGGTGTTACTGAAGGTAAGTTTACGTTTGTCATTTGCTACTGGTGCCGATATTGGCTACAGCATCTATCGCAAAACACTCAATCAGCCTTACTTAACGCACCTCTCACGCAATACTAGTGAAATTATTGATGGTGTAACTGGCAAAACTACGATTGTGACTGATGGCATCATCATGTCAGCACTCTATGTTCTGAGCTCGATCATTATGTTGGTGCTGATGCTAGGCACCCTTCTGGTGATTGCCCCCATTCCATCCGCCGCAGCTTTCGGCATCTTTGGTTTGATGTATTTCGTGACTATGAAAGTCACCCGCAAAAAGCTAATGAACAACAGTAAAGATATTACCGTCGAGTCTGCACGTGTGATCAAGTCTTTACAAGAAGGTTTAGGTGGTATTCGAGATATCTTGATTGATGTCTCGCAGGATGCTTACTGTAGGGTCTATCAAAAGTCTGATTCTGTTTTGCGTAAAGCCTACGCCACCAGCTCTTTCATTAGCGTGAGCCCCCGCTTTGTTACTGAAGCGCTGGGCATGTTACTTATTGCTTTGCTCGCCTTTGTGCTGACTAAACAATCAAATGAAATTAATCAAGCTATTCCGATTGTGGGCGCTCTTGCTCTAGCTTCGCAGCGCTTACTTCCCGTCATGCAGTTGGCATACAGCGCATGGACCGCCATCTTGCGCAATCAGTTTTCACTCAAAGATACTTTGGATTTTCTGGATCAGCCATTGCCAGAATATGCCAATCAACTCCCATCAGAGCCGATTCCATTTAAGAAAGAAATCAACCTAAAGGATGTTTCATTCCAGTATCGAGAAAACTCACCACTCATTCTAGATAGGCTCTCGCTCACCATTCCAAAAGGTAGTCGAGTTGGATTTATTGGCACCACTGGTGCTGGTAAGAGCACCCTACTCGATATCTTGATGGGTTTACTCAGACCAAGCGCAGGCGCACTTGAGATTGATAGCCAAATTGTCACTGAAGCAAATCATCGTGCCTGGCAAATGCATATTGCCCACGTGCCACAATCGATCTTTTTGGCTGACTCTACGATTGAAGAAAATATTGCGTTTGGCATTCCTAAGAATGAGATTGATCATGAGAAAGTTAAGCATGTAGCAGCACAAGCGCAAATCGCCAAGACTATTGAAGGATTACCTCAAGGCTATGAAACCTTTGTAGGTGAGCGTGGTACACGCCTCTCTGGCGGCCAACGTCAACGCATCGGTATTGCTAGAGCCCTCTATAAGAATGCTGATGTCTTGATTTTCGATGAGGCGACCAGCGCTTTAGATACAGAAACTGAAATTGCCGTTATGGAATCGATTCAAAACCTCGGATCCAATTACACCGTTTTGATGATTGCGCATCGTTTGACTACTTTAAAAGACTGCTCAATGCTTGTAAAGCTTGATCACGGAAAGATTGAGGCGATAGGTAGCTATGAAGAGCTTGCTTTGCCGATTATTGAATCTAAGTAACGCTACTTAGCAGTCTTCCAAAAAGGCAGACTATTTATAAAGCTCATCAGTAAGTAAGCAAATGGTGCGGCAATGACAACGGCGAATACTCTCAAGCCATCGACTGTCCAAAATAACGCTACATAACTAATTATCAAAGCAAATAGCGCTGAGAATACAAAGGCATATCTCTTTTGCATTAGGAAATAGGCGGCAATCAAGAAATAAAGCGCCAGAAAAAGAATCCCAGGTGTTAGCCAGAATCCTACGATATTAGTCTCATAGCGCTCAATAAAGAACGGATAGCCCTTACCTAGCACCCAATCTAATCGACTAAGCAGTTGGTAGTGAAATACGGCATACCAACTAAGCAAAATAACTTTTCCAGTCAGGATGGCAGCAAGGGAAATACCAACTAATTTCCTCCGAGAGTGTATGCCTGTATTCGGTGAAAAATACACTAAAGCAGTAAAACCAATAACACTCAGCGCAGCCATAGAAAAATGTGAAAGCATTGCTAAAACTAGCAAAATAAACATTACGCTTAATCGTCTTTGGAAAACTGCCACTACCAATAAGAGAATTGTGAGGGGATCGGGAAATCCCAAAATGTAGTACTGAAGATACTGAAAAGAGAATCCAAATAAAATAATAAATAGTAAAGTTTTAACAGGATTGCAAAAATAGCGATATGCAAATATTGAGATAATAGGCAAGATGCTAATCGTCAATAGGCCACAGAGCAATTTATAATTTTCAATAGACTTTGTTGCGCCAATCAGTTTTGCACTCAATGGTAAGAGAATGGACTCAGCGTAATAAGCTGACTGTGCTTGAAATATCGAGCGGGCAAAATCCAAAAACCAAGAGTAGGAATCAGAATGCAGATCGCTACTTAGCCAGGGATTAGAAAAAAATAAATAGGATCCCAATGCAGCACTTATCAACACCAAAATAAACGCCATCACAAGCGACGTATTTGAAGAGGATCTGCGCGAATCAGTTATGAAATTCATACTAGTATTATCTTTACTATGCAAACTGATGTCGAACATATCCACATTGTGAAGCCCATTAGGGCCTGCTGCCATCTTTCGGACAGCAACTAGAGGTACGAATGGCCTAAAATGCCCTTACATCTAAATTTCCAATATCCTGCACGCCAATGATTAATATCACATTAAATGTTAACAGCCCAATCGGCATATTTTCTATTGATCCGCGCTAAATAAATGAAAGTTACCCATTACTTATCACTAGCAGTAACTAAATCATGGTATCTCTGGGTACTTGTAGGACTCATCACGGCGGTTATTTATACTCCATTGCTACTCAATGGCGGCATTATTACGGATGACTGGGGTGATATTCGTCAAACTTGGGATTGCTCAGGATTCTTTTCCTGCTACAAAGAATGGTTTCCACTCTTTTCTAACCGTCCGCTTGCACCGCTTCCTATTACCCTCAGTACTAAAATTTTTTCCACTAACTACTCTTGGTATCTCCTTACTAATACCGCTATTTATCTAGCAGCGCTCGGTTTAAGTGCCCAAGTATTTGCACCATTTTTACGACCATTTTCCGGCACTGTCTTTTTCCTATTGGCAGCAGCACCCTGTATTGCTATGCCACTGATTGTGTCGCCGATCAATCAACTCACAGCCACAGTTTCTTTTCTATATTGGGCAATCTCTTTAAGACTTTTATTGCGGCATGATCTTAATCGACAATGGCTTTTTTATGGCCTTGCTTATCTTCTCTTACTCTGTGCATTTCTCACCTACGAGATTATTTTGCCGCTCTTATTTTTTACAGCCTTTTTACCAGCTATCAGCAACCCTCAAAAGCTCACTAAAGACTTGCTTGGCTATTTCTTAAAATACATTTTTCCGATTCTTATTGTGCTGACGCTAGTAATGGTATGGCAAAAAATCTTAGCTCCTCAATTTTTTGAAGATGTATCGCGACTTCGCTTTAATCCTGCCCACATCCTTCGTAATCTCTACACCTGGGTAAGCGTTTTTGCCCTCCAATTGCCTAATTTATTCCTCAAGAGCTTTGCGTATTTTAGCTTTCCTGCAATGCTGATATTTTTGTTAATCGGAATACTGTTTTGGAGAGGCTCTACTGCGGATAAAAAATTTAATTCCCGCTCGCAGGAGAAATGGTTTTTAGGGCTTAGCCTGATTAGCTGGCTGTCAAGCTCTCTTATATTTGTCCTTGCTGATGAGTCAGCAGTTTCCTGGGGTTACCAAGCGCGAGGTCTATCTTCAACCTGGTTCTGCTTTGCTATTGTTGTTGCCTGCTTTGTACAGACAGCTAACTCATTTGTGAAGTTCAAACGCATTCTCTGTTTGGTATTGATATATCTTGTAACCAGCTTTAGTGTTTTCAGTTTTTCTATTCAACGAGATAAATATATCGAATCCTGGGATCTACAACTATTGATACTGCAAGATGCCCTGACTCTGATTCAAAAACAAGCTATTGGGCCAAACGCCTCCATCCTAGCTAATGTACCTCGTTATACCCCTAATAACTACAATCGCGAGCTTGTCTATAGTCAGTCTTGGGACTTTCCGGCCGCACTAGTACTGTATGCCCAAGATCAAGTTCGAGGCGGTATCGTAGTAGATAGCCGTGGAAAGGATTTACAAAATCTACGTATTGAGCAAGATATTGCTACGGTGAATGATCAAGGCAAAGTCGACTTTAGCAATTTGTGGCTTTACGATTTTGAGCCCACGACAAAGCAAGGCAGCCTAAAACGCTTGAGAAATTCAGAAGAGTTGCAAGTATTAATAAGCCAGTGGAAAAAATAAGAACTCAGTCTAGAAGTAATTCTTCACTTGCTTCCATGAGTCTTGCAGTTTTTCAGTCCAAGTTTTTTTAGTAGGCTTAGATGCTTCGGTTGCAGTCCCTGGATTTTGGGCTGCTTTAGGGGCTAAAGCTTGCGCTTCTTTAATCTTCTTATCTTCAAGCACTAAAAGTGCTTTTTGATCCTCTAATGGAATCATCCAGCCCGCGTGAAATGAAATTAAACCGTTTGGGCCAGAGCTTCCAACTTGTGCGGTCAAGGCATTAGTCGCCTGCGCAATCACTTTGGTCGACCAAACTGGTAAAGCCACTAATACTGCAGATAGTGCACCGGCTTTTAATATAGAACGGCGAGAGATGAAAGAGCTTGAAGGTTTATGCATTTTTCTTCATCGTCCTTGTCAAGTGGTCGCCTAAGCGCATCCCTAAGGCTGCAATCGTCCAGGTTGGATTGGCATAACCCACTGTTGGGAAAAGACTGCTGCCATTAATATACAAATTTTGATATGCCCAAACACGGCCATTGGCATCACACACACTGTCTTTAGG
>Ga0187844_10002515_pt1 | contig 12887 bp, 7 predicted proteins | sample SpaLakP09_SKY_50_FD_134517 | JGI IMG/M metagenome (GOLD analysis project Ga0187844, IMG submission 134517) | Oligotrophic lake water microbial communities from Sparkling Lake, Wisconsin, USA - SP09_SKY_50 | ecosystem: Environmental > Aquatic > Freshwater > Lake | place: USA: Sparkling Lake...
GGAGGAGTCCATCGACATCGGGTTCGGCGGTGCTGCTCTCGGTGGTGAGGAAGGCCTCGACCTTCTTGGGCACGACTTCGTTGATCACTTCGTGGATGAGGACGCGGGGATTCTCGGCGTCCATGACTTCATTGCGGTAGCCGTAGATGACTTCACGCTGCTGGTTCATGACGTCGTCGAACTCAAGCGTCCGGCGGCGCATGAGGTAGTTCCTCTGCTCGACGCGCTTCTGGGCGGTCTCGACGCTCTTGTTGAGCCAGGGATGCTCGAGCTCCTCGCCCTCCTGCATGCCGAAAGTCTCCATGATCTTTGTCATGCGGTCGGCGGCACCGAAGTTCCTCATGAGGTCATCCTCGAAGCTGATGTAGAAGCGAGAGCGGCCAGGATCTCCCTGACGGGCGCAGCGTCCGCGCAACTGGCGGTCGATACGGCGAGACTCGTGGCGCTCGGTGCCGAGAACAAAGAGTCCGCCAAGCTCGGAGACTCCTTCTCCTAGCTTAATGTCGGTACCACGGCCGGCCATGTTGGTGGAGATGGTGACGGCTCCACGCATGCCGGCACGCGAGATGATCTCGGCCTCCTGCATGTGGAACTTGGCGTTCAGCACGGTGTGGGGAATGTGCTCCCGCTTCAACATGCGGCTGAGGATCTCGGAGGCCTCGACGCTGGCTGTGCCGACGAGGATCGGCTGACCGCGTCCGTGAGATGCCTTGATCTCGTCGATGGCGGCAGCCATCTTCTCGCGGCGTGTCTTGTAGATGCGGTCGTTCTCGTCAAGCCGAGCGACTGGCCGGTTCGTTGGAATGACGTTCACGGCGAGGCCGTAGATGTCATGAAATTCGTTGGCCTCGGTCTCGGCCGTTCCGGTCATGCCGGCGAGCTTCTCGTAGAGGCGGAAGTAGTTCTGGATGGTGATCGTAGCCATCGTCTGGGTCTCCCGATCGATCTGCACTCCTTCCTTTGCCTCGACGGCCTGGTGGAGTCCGTCGCTCCAGCGGCGGCCGGCCATCTTGCGACCAGTGAAAGTGTCGACGATGACGACCTTGTTCTCCTCGACGACGTACTCGACGTCCTTTTCGTAAAGGCAGTAGGCCTTGAGGAGCTGGGCGATGTTGTGCATCCGCTCAGCAGAGTGGTCGCAGTGCTGCTGGCGCGCGGCTTTCATCGTTGCCTTCCCGGTCTGATCGAGGTCGGGGTCGTTCTCGATGTCGGCGAACTCGGTGAGGAGGTCGGGGAGGACGAAGGCGTTTGGGTCGTCAGGATTGAGGAAGCTGCGACCCATTTCGGTGAGGTCGGCCTCCTGCTGCTTCTCCTCAATGGTGAAGTAGAGCTCTTCCTTGAGTGCGACGAGCGCATCCTTGGAGGTATCCTGGTAGAAGGAGAGCTCGGCCTTGTCGGTGAGACGACGAAGCTCGGGATCCTCCATGGCGCGGAGCAGTCCCTTGTTCCGTGGTTGACCGAGCTTCACTTTGAAGAGGGCCATGCCGGCAGCTTCCTTCTCACCCTTGGCGAGGAGGTCCTTGGCATCTGCCACGAGCTTGTTGATGAGGGCGGTCTGCTTGCGGACGAGCTGCTCGACGAGCGGCTTGAAGCGGTCGTACTGATGGGTGGAGACGGTGGCAGGACCGCTGATGATGAGCGGTGTGCGGGCCTCATCGACCAGGATGGAGTCGACTTCATCGACGATGGCAAAGTAGTGGCCTCGCTGAACCTGCTGCTCACGACTGGTCGCCATGCCGTTGTCGCGGAGGTAATCGAAGCCAAACTCGCTGTTGGTGCCATAAGCGATGTCGCACTCGTACTGGGCACGCCTCTCCTCGGGAGACTGGTCATGCTGGAGAATCCCGGTACTCAGGCCGAGGAACCCGTAGAGCTGTCCCATGCACTCGGCATCGCGGCGCGCGAGGTAGTCGTTCACCGTGACCAGGTGGACACCACGTCCGGTGAGGGCGTTTAGGTAGACGGGAAGCGTCGCGACCAGTGTCTTGCCCTCGCCTGTCGCCATCTCGGAGATGCGTCCCTTGTGGAGCACCATGCCGCCGACAAGCTGGACGTCGAAGTGAACCATGTTCCAGGTGTACTCGTAGTCGCAGACCATGAACTGCATCCCGACCATACGGCGGGCCGCGTTCTTCACCACCGCAAAGGCCTCGGGCAGTATCTCATTTAGGCGCTTCTGCAGAAGGTCGGGATCTTGGATCTGTGCGAGTTCTGCCTTCCAGGTGGCGGTCTTTTCACGAAGTGCTTCGTCGGGAAGTGCCTGCAGGCCGACCTCGATCTCGTTGATCTTGGCGACAAGGGGGAGCATCCGGCGCACCTCGCGCTGGTTCTTCGATCCGACGATTTTTTTTAAGATCCAGTTAAACATGAAAAGAGGTCCCTTTTTTGGAAGGAACCACTAAACCCGAAGGTGATGGCGGGGGCAAGCCAAGGGGAATATATCTCGCGCAGAGACGCAGAGGCGCGGAGAGGGAAAACTGCCAATTAAAAATTTAGCCTATCGTTCGCTTCCTTGGAGCCAGTTCCCTCCCAAATGTTCTTTGGCTCACCACATTCTTGTATCCAGATTATTTTCTCTGCGCCTCCGCGCCTCTGCGGGAATTATTCGGCATTCTGCGTTCCATATGCACTCTGTCCTCGGCGTTCGCCGAAGAAGGTCTTGAGAAGCTGTCCGCTCTGCTCACCAAGCACCCCGCCGGTGATTTCGCACCTATGACTGAGTCCCTCCATCTGAAGGATATTAATGCTGCCACCTGCCGCTCCGCCCTTGAGATCATGGCATCCAAAGATGACTTTCCTGACCCGTGAGTTCACCAGTGCCCCAGCACACATCGGACAAGGCTCCTTGGTCACATAGAGGTCACATTCATTAAGACGCCAATCGCCGATCGCGTTCTCCGCTTGCGTGATAGCGAGCATCTCGGCATGGGCGGTGGCGTCCTTGAGGGTCTCCACCAGATTTGAGGCGCGCGCGATGATCTTCCCCTCGCGAACGACTACGGCACCGATCGGCACCTCCTCAGACTCATAAGCCTTGAGCGCCTGCCGTAGCGCCTGACCCATGAAATAGTCGTCGCTGGTCAGATCAATAATCGGATCCTCGTCGGTAGGCCCGTCGTGAAAAACAATTTCCATGAAATTATCTCTATCCCCTTATTCTACCCATCAACGATTCCCTACCCCCGCAGGGCGTGGATCTCGGCGGCGCGATCGGCGGCCTTGAAGATCGAGGTGCCTGCCACCATGACATCGGCGCCTGCCTCACGACAAAGGGCTGCGGTCTTTGCATCGATCCCTCCATCCACCTCGATCAGGAATCCGAGTCCCAACTCCGCGCGTATACGGTTGGCCTCCCTGATTTTACCAAGCATGTCTGTCATGAAGGGTTGCCCGCCAAATCCCGGCTCGACGGTCATGATGAGCAGGATATCAAAGCGGCCAAAAAGCTCGCGGGCCTGATCGAGCGGGGTTCCGGGCTTGATCGAGAGACCGGCTTTTTTCCCGGCGGCTCTCACCGTATCGAGGGTAATACCAGCATCGTGATTGGCCTCAAGGTGGGAGGTGACAGAGGCAACTCCCGGGATATCCATAAATTGTGCGATGTAGCGGTCGGGACGCTGAATCATGAGATGAACATCGAGCGGAAGCTCCGTGTGACGCCCTGCGGCTTTAACGATCGGTTCGCCAAAGGAGATGTTCGGCACGAAATCCCCATCCATCACGTCGCAGTGAATCCAATCCGCTCCAGCGGCCGTCACGCTGGCAACCTCGTCGCCAAGGCAGGCGAAGTTACTTGCCAGGATCGAGGGTGCGATGAGGGAGCCCATATCTCTATGTACTTATACTGTGGTGCGGACTAGGCCCTGAACTAAATGTGGATGGCGTGACCGAGTGCCGCCTCGGTCGCCTCGAAGACAGCCTCGCTGAGCGTGGGATGCGCGTGGATCGTGGAGGCGATGTCGTCGTAGGTGGCTTCCAGCGTGATCGCGAGTCCCATTTCAGCGATCATCTCGGTTGCATCAGCGCCGATAATGTGTGCACCGACGAGCTCTCCGTGCGGCTCGTTGAAGAGGAGCTTCACGAAGCCATCCGTATCTCCCACTGCCATGGCCTTACCACTGGCCTGGAACGGGAATTTGCCGATCTTGAGCTTGAGTCCCTTCTCTTTGGCGGCACGCTCGGTGAGTCCCACGCTCGCCACCTGCGGGTGACAGTAAGTGCATCCGGGGAAGGTGCGTTTGCGGGCAGGTGTGCGCTTGCCGAACATTCCTTCAACTGCCTGTACAGCCTCCCAGCTAGCAACGTGGGCAAGCCATGGAGGGCCAATGATATCTCCAGCCGCATAGACGCCGGGAATGCTGGTTTCGTAACGGTCGTTGACGTCGATATATCCCCGATCATCCAATTTGATCGGCGCAGCCCCTCCGGGGAGGAGCGGGGAGACGCCGATTGCAACGAGTGCTACATCAGCGGTGAGGGTTTCATTAGCTTTCCCGGATACGGTGATCTTTACTCCCTCCTTGGTGGTCTCGGCTTTCTCGACCTTGGTTGCGGTGAGTAGTCGGATGCCCTGCTTGGTGAGGGATTTCTCCAAGGTGATGCAGACTTCCGTATCTTCTACAGGGAGAATGTTGGGCATCATCTCGACGACCGTCACCTTGGTGCCGAACGCATTGAAGAAGTAGGCAAACTCAATGCCAATCGCTCCTGCCCCGATGACGATGATCTCCTTGGGCTGCTTAGGCATGACGAGTGCGTGACGGCTACCGATGACGCTCGAGCCGTTAAAGGCGAAGCCTGGCATCTCGCGTGTCACGACACCGGTTGCAATGAGGATCTTGGCTGCTGTTAGGCTCTGCTCCTTACCATCCGCTCCCTTGACTTCGACTATGCCACTCTTGGGAACGCTGGCGTCGCCCGTGATGTAATCGACCTTGTTTTTCTTGAGCAGGAACTCAATACCACCCGCGAGCTTATCGGCAACTTTGCGCGAGCGACCAATGACTTTGTCCCAATCATACTTAAGACCCGTCACCTCCAATCCGAAGTCAGCGGCATGGTGGCCGATAAGGGAATAGAGCTCGGCATTCTTCAGGAGTGCCTTGGTCGGGATGCAGCCCCAATTAAGGCAGGTGCCTCCGGCGCGCTCTTTCTCGACAACGGCAACACGTTTGCCGAGTTGTGATGCGCGGATCGCGCCAACATATCCGGCGGGGCCGCCGCCGATAACGATGAGGTCGTAGGGTGTCGTGGACATAAGTGGAAAGAGATTCTTTGCGGCGAGGCCTTGCGTCAAAAAGATTCTTGCTCGAAGTCTTCGTGGGCCGATTTCGAAGGAGACTTTTTCCGCACCTTAGTTATCGTAAGTTCATGGAAGTAACCCTGTCTTTGAACGGTGATATTCCTGTCTTCCATCTGAACGGCAGGCTCGACATGACCACGAGCCCGCTGCTCGAGGAGCGACTTAAGCCCCTGCTGACGGAACCAAGACAGAAGCTAATCTTCGACTGTGCGGAGCTTACCTACATCAGCAGCGCGGGACTACGGGTTTTTCTTTCCACGATGCGTCACCTCACAGCCGAGAAGGGGGGTGTCGTGTTTGCTCGCCTCAGCCCTCCTGTTGCAGATCTTTTCCGGTTGGCGGGCTTGGAGGATCTCTTTCTGATTACCCCGACCCTCGAGGAGGCTCCAAGCAGGCTACTGCCTGATTTAGCAGGCTGATCAAAAGATCAATCGTTAGCCAGTGGTCGTGCCATAGCGGCTTCTTTTCTCATCCAGACCGAGAGTACCGAGATGTCAGCCGGCGTGATACCGCTGATCCGCGCAGCTTGTCCCAACGTTCCCGGAGTGAAATCAGCAAGCTTTTGGCGTGCCTCCAGGCGGAGGCTGGGAATACTATCGTAAACAAGTGTCCGCGGAATCTCTGTCTCCTCCTGATTTCGCTGCTTTTCGATTTGGTCTTCCTCCCGGCGCAGGTACCCCTCGTACTTGAGATCTATTTCCATCAAACTCCAGATTTCGGCGTCATAGCGACCGAAGAGTTCACCGGGAAGTTTTTCCGGCGTGTTCTCGGAACGTTTCATCCACTGAGCTAGCGGGATTCCCTCGTGAATAATGGAAGAGGTTTCCTTGCACAGGGAGGCGAGGGAGTTGATCTTGGTTGTGAAGGCCTGCTGTCTGTAATCACAGGCCATTCCTATATCTAAAGCCTTGTTGGTCAATCTGATATCACAATTATCTTGCCGTAGACGCAGACGGTATTCTGCGCGGCTGGTGAACATACGGTAGGGTTCCGGAGTTCCCCTGGTCACGAGATCATCGATCATGACGCCGATGTATGCTTCATCGCGTCTAAGTAGCAGAGGCGCTTTTTTCTGAACTTTCAGAGCGGCATTGATTCCGGCCATCAGTCCCTGGGCTGCCGCCTCCTCGTAACCGGATGTTCCGTTGATCTGACCGGCAAAATAAAGCCCCTCTATCTTCTTGGTCTCCAGAGTTGAATGAAGCTGATGTGGTGGACAATAATCGTATTCCACCGCATATCCTGGCCGTAGAATCTCTGCCTTCTCCAGCGCAGGTATGGACCTAATGAACTCATACTGAATTTCGTAGGGGAGACTAGTAGAAACTCCGTTTACATAAATCTCCCCGGTATGCCGTCCCTCGGGTTCCAAAAATATCTGGTGCCGGCTCTTATCGGCAAACTTCACCACTTTATCCTCAATGGAAGGACAATATCGTGGCCCCACTCCCTCGATCGCCCCCACGTAAAGAGGTGACTGATGGAGATTGGCACGGATGATTTCGTGCGTTTGTTCGGTGGTGTAGGTGATCCAACAGGGCGTTTGTTCCACATGGAACATTCCTTCATGAAAATGATTTAGTGTGTGAAGATCATCTTTTGTCCGTTTGATGCTCTCGGGTATATGGGAGAATAGTGGAGGGTGTAATTCCCCGTCTTGGCGCTCACACTTTCCAAAATCAATGGATTTAGCCAAGAGTCGACACGGTGTTCCTGTCTTGAAACGACCTACTTCAAAACCAAGCTCCTTAAGATTGTCACTTAGTGTAGAAATGCTTTCGCCCATACGCCCCCCTGGCTGGGTTTGCATTCCTACATGTAGAAGACCCCTCATGAAGGTACCGGTAGTAATAATCACGGATTTACCCAAAAACCGCAGGCCGAGGTTTGTTTCCACACCGGTCACGCGATCTCCAACGACTATGAGGCGTGTGATGTTGGCTTGCTTGAGTGAGAGATTGGGGAGATCTTCAAGGATCGCCTTCATTCGAAACTGATAAGCCTTCTTATCGCATTGAGCCCTTGGGGCGCGGACGCTGGGACCCTTCGAAGCGTTGAGCATTCGGAACTGAATGCCTGTGGCATCTGTGTTTAATCCCATCAGTCCACCCAACGCATCAATCTCACGAACCATGTGGCCCTTAGCCAACCCGCCGATAGCAGGGTTGCACGACATCTGCCCAATGGTATCAGCATTCTGAGTAAGAAGCAGTGTATGTGCCCCCAGCCGAGCTGCCGCATGTGCTGACTCTATGCCCGCATGACCGGCACCAATAACCACAACATCAAATTGATCCGGGTAGTTAAACATCAGCATTGTTCCACATGGAACTTTTACACAAATTACTTTTTATAAACACTTTATGTTTATTTTTAGAGATTTTATTCATTGAGAACCCTTTTTGGAACGCTTTGTGGATGAATGACTCTTTCTGATGTCTCGTTGTTCCATGAAACATTATTTTGTTCTCACCACCACATTGACTCGGTATTCGTTCACACAACTCGGCCTGGCAGTAGAATCTGTATTGAGAATGGTTTAGGTGTACTTGAGCCCTCTTATTCACACTCTTATTATTATGAAGAAATAGGCCAAAAGATTTTTTCATCAATCCTTCCTGTGAACAACCATGACTGGGTGATGTCCTAGAAAAAGGATCTCGAAGAATTCTTTCAGTGTTGGCTAGGAGCAAATAGAAAAGAACGTCTTATGGGAAGAGTATCGTTAAAAAGACCACGACCCCGCACAAGATCTCTTTTTGTATGGATCTTTGGTGGCTGCTTCTTGGGTTCCCTACTAGTACATCTTCTTTTTCTAAGTGAATCAAAGACTTGGATAATAGCGGGCTTTTCGTCGGGCAGTTACGATACGATTGTCCCAAGGACATTCCGGATGAAACGAGTGGAGATTGACCCAAAATCACTGGGGGACACAGAACCTCTTAAAGAGAAAAAAGAGCAGCATGTGGAAGTCGTCATTTCCCAAGAATACCCCGTGACCGATGGAAAGACCACCCCCCATGAGAAGCCGCAGGTTATGCAACGACCCAAGGAAATTATTCCCGAGGAGCGTGTGGATCAGCGGCCTTTAGAAATAGGCGATAAAGTTCCTGGTAAAGAAACACTCATGGTGAATGCGCTTCCCAATAGTGTATCGCTTTTCCCGATTGAGCTGGAGCCAGGAGCTAAACTTAATAAACCAGCTCTCCTGCCACCGAGAGAAGACGGGATTTTTGGAACTGGGACAAAAGTGGGCCAACAGGCTGGCGCTGGAGTAGGAACCAACTTTAGTAATATCGACGATCTGCTAGCCGGCACTGCATCCCTTTCCCAGCAAACAGCACCAATACTGATGCCGACAGATCTACTGTTTGAATACGACTCCGATATATTAAGAAAAGAAGCATCCGAAGCGCTTTTAAAACTTGGCTCGCTGATCAGAAGAAATACACAGGCATCCTTTTGCATTGAGGGTCATACCGATTCCTTTGGAAGCGATTCCTACAACGATCATCTAAGTCTTCGGAGGGCAGAGGCCGTGAAAACTTGGCTCCTCCAAAACGCTGGATTGGATACTCGTCAAATCACAACGGCAGGACTCGGAAAGAAGCACCTCCTTGCACCTGCAACCGGTAGCGTCACTGAACAGCAGCTCAATAGACGTGTCGAAATCGTCATCACAACGCACTGACAAGGGAACATCCGATGGAAGGCATTACCCCTCTTTCTGAACACCGCGCGCGCATCCAGGAGGAAGTCGCGCGAAAGCTCTCGGAAGTCCTTAAGGAAGAAAAAGAACTCCCTATATCCAAGCTTCAAGCCTTCCTTAAAAAAGAAGAGAACAGGCTGAAGCTTTGGCACAAAGGTGGCGGCGGCGGAAAGGAGATTGCAGGACGCAGAACTGAAATCGTGGACATCCTCATGCGCGAGATTTTTCAATTCGCGACTAGTAAAGTATTAGGAGAAAAAGAACTCCCCGGATTTTTGGTGAGTGCGTTCGGTGGGTACGGAAGAAGGGAATTGAATCCCTTCAGCGACGTGGACATCACATTTCTTCATTCTGGAAACAAGCCGACCGAGGCTATGGAGAGGATCATCTCAATATGTCTTATGGCTCTTTGGGACCTCGGGTTCAAAGTGGGTCACGCTACGCGGTCGATACAAGGGGCACTCATTCAGGCAAACGCCGACATGATGACCAAGACTGCAATGCTGGAAAGCCGTTGGCTGGCGGGTGACAAAAAATTGTTTCAGGAATTCAGGGGTCAGTTCGAGACCGTCTGCGTCAAGGGGAAGGAGAAAAATTACATCGCTTTTAGGATGGATAATCTCAAGGAACTGCGTGCCAAATACGGGCCAAGCGTCTTCATGCAGGAGCCGAACATCAAGTCGGGCTGCGGTGGCCTGCGCGACTATCAGAATCTTCTTTGGACTGGGATGTTCCATTCCGGTGCCTATACAACAAAGAAGCTCGTGGAAGAAAAAATCCTGCGAGAAAAGGAGCGCAAGTCCTTGGAAGAAGCCCACGACTTTCTACTGCGGGTACGCACGGAAATGCACTACCAGACTGGTCGTGCCTCAGAACAACTAACCCTACAGCTCCAGGGAAAGGTCGCTACAGCTCTGGGCTATCCGGAGAAAAACATTCTCCGCCGCTGCGAGGCATTCATGCGGGACTATTATAGTAACACGCGAGCGGTTCACCTTATTAGCTCTCTAGCGCTAGGTCGTATTCGTGAGCAACAGGGAAGCCGCATGAGCCTACTAAGCAAGATCCTCGGAAGACGGGAGAGCGTGGACGAAATGGAGATCCGAAACGGGGAACTCTTTCCGAAAGCCAGAGATATTTTCAACCGGGATCCGGCGCGCCTCATGCGGGCTTTTCAGATCGCTCAGACTCGCAACGTGAATTTCTCGGCAGAGCTGGAGGATCTTGTGAAACGAAGACTGAAACTCGTGGATCGCACCTTTCAATACAACAAGGAGAATCGCACCATCTTCCTTTCGATCCTCTCAAGGAAGGGGGATGTTGGCCGCATCCTGCGACTCATGCATAATCTTGGTTTCCTGGGAAAGTACTTGCCTGAGTTCGAACCGCTTACCTGCCTTGTGCAGCACGAGTTCTTCCACCGGTACACAGCCGACGAGCACACGCTGCTCTGCATCGACAAGATCGATGCGCTTCTATTAACAAAGGAGCAGAAGCTAGCCCGTTACAGGGAGCTCTTCCGGAACTTCGAGGACCCCGCAATCCTCTACCTGGCCATGTTACTGCATGACACAGGCAAGGCTGCTAACACCCAACATCACGAGGAGGCCAGCGCTCTGGCAGCCCAGAGGGTGGCCAGAAGGCTCCAGCTCAACCCGGCTAGGAAGAAAATGCTGATCACGCTCGTCGACAACCACGGGGAGATGAGCGGAACAGCGCGTAGCAGGAATGTTGATGATCCTGCGACGGTGGAAGAATTTTCTGCAATCATCCGGGATCCCATCACTCTCGATGCGCTTATGGTAATCACTCTTGCAGACGGCATGGGGACAAGCGACGAGGGTTGGAGCGACTGGAAGGAACAGATGGTTTGGTCCCTGTACCATCAAACGCGCGGATTACTCACAAACAGCGCAGGATTCCGCGAAGAGCAGGAACAGCGCTTGGTAGAGCTGCGTCAGAAGGTCTCGGCAGCGTTGCCGGACAAGTTTGAAGAAGAGACCGCTGCGCAGATGAACGGCATGCCGGACCGCTACTTCCTTACGAAAGATGCCGCGGAAGTCTACAGGCACATTAGGCTTTTTAGGCGCTTTTTTGAGGAGGGGCTGAACACAGAAGGGCCGAACCTCTGCCCCATCATCGAGTGGGTGGACCACCCCGAGGCAGGATATGCCGAAGTTCTTGTCTGCGGTTGGGATCGGGAGCGCCTGCTGGAGAGAATCGCCGCTGCGTTCCTTGAGGCTGGGATAAACGTGCTAGGCGCCGACATCTTTACCCGCAGCGACAACCTCGCGCTTGATCTCTTCAAGGTCACCAACCATCGCAACGAACCACTGCCGAGGGAGCGGGAGCGCAGGCTGTTCGAGCAAAAACTCGGGGAATCACTTATGGCACCGGGTAGTAGGCTAGTCCCTGTTCCCAAACAAAAACGCGTTATTCTTACGGATAGGGTGATGGGAAATGAAGAGGAAGAGTTGCCCGTTTGGGTCGTGGTCAACAACAATGCCCACCCCACGTGCACGATTCTCGAAGTTCAGGCCCCCGACCGCTTAGGACTACTCTACCATTTACTGCGAGCAATCTCCCACGGGGGTATAACGATCGAAGCCGCGCGCATCGCCACGGAGCAGAAGGCCGCCCTGGATGTTTTTTATCTCCGCACCAAAGAAGGAGGAAAACTCGAGGACCACAATAAGCTCATGCGTCTCGAACGACGCCTCCGAACAGCAGCGGCTCGCGCAGGGGAAAACAACCAATGATCCGGCGTCTGCAAAGAAATATCTTCTGGAGGGGAAGTATCCGCCCCCTTTTGCTCGACCCGCGCGCCGCGATGCTCAGCATCCTGAGTATCGCGCTCGGTGTTGCCGTCTTTCTTGCCATCACGATCGCCAATCGCGGCGCCGTCGAGAGCTTTCACCGGGTGTTTGCCATGATCACGGGACACGCAGATCTGGAAATCAGGGGACGAATCCCCGAATCCGTGCTGCCCGGGGTGATAAATACGCTCGGCGTGAAAGCGGCGACACCGCTTGTTGAAGCGATGGTGACGCTTCCTGATTATCCAGGTGAGTCGCTTCGTCTGGTCGGCATCGATCCCTTCACAGCAGCGGGACTGCTCTCCCTCACTCCATCCTTCGGAGAACAAACTCAAAATAAAACTCAAGCCGCGGGAAAAGAGGCTAGTAAAGAGGGAGCGGGCAACCTTGCGGAGTGGCTTGGAGAGGAGTCAGGCATCGCGGTGCTGAGAGATTTCCTCGAACGGCACCATCTCCAGCAGGGCGATTCGATTCGTCTCCAAGGTGCCGGTCCGCCGCAACGGCTGATCATGCGGCAGGTGATTCATACGGATGATGCTTCTGCTGAGGGAAGTGGCGGAGTCGCTGCTCTCGATATTGCCGACGCACAGGAGTGGGTGGGGGAGCCGGGCTACCTGAGCGCCATCCTAATCAAGCTGCTTAACCCTGGGGAGAAGCAGGCTGTCATCGACCGGTTACAGAGACTTCTACCTACTGATGTTACGGTACAGCCCCCGGCACGGCGAACCCAGCAAGTCGACATTATGCTCGCGGCGTTCCGGCTCAACCTCACGGCCTTGAGCCTTGTTTCCTTGATGGTCGGAATGTTCTTTGTCGGCAATTCGGCTGCCGCCTCCGTGGTTCGACGCCGCGTTTCGCTCGGGATCCTCCGGGCCTTGGGGACAGGAAGGTCGATGATCCTTGCAATGGTTCTTGTGGAAGCGGCGATCAGCGGACTGATCGGATCTATCCTCGGCATCTTGATCTCGCCGCTTATCGCCGGCATTCTCGCCGCGCCGGTGGCTCAGACAGTGACGGCCCTGTACCTTCCGGTCGATGCTCACGGCGGATGGCCCTCCCC
>Ga0187844_10002516_pt1 | contig 12883 bp, 7 predicted proteins | sample SpaLakP09_SKY_50_FD_134517 | JGI IMG/M metagenome (GOLD analysis project Ga0187844, IMG submission 134517) | Oligotrophic lake water microbial communities from Sparkling Lake, Wisconsin, USA - SP09_SKY_50 | ecosystem: Environmental > Aquatic > Freshwater > Lake | place: USA: Sparkling Lake...
GCGCGCCTGCAGGCGCGCCACGGCGTCGGCCTCCACCTTCAGCAGATCGAGGTTGCCATTGCCCAGCACGGTGTCGCGCACTTCGTGCAGCGTCTTGTAGAGCATCGGCGCCTCGGCGCGTTCGGCCTGCGCCAGATAGCGGTTGCGCGACGACAGCGCCAGGCCGTCGTCGGCGCGCACGGTCTCGGCCGGAATGATGTCCACGGGTAGCGCGAACTGGTTGGCCATGCGCCGCACGATCATCAACTGCTGGTAATCCTTCTTGCCGAACACGGCAACACGCGGCTGCACGCAGCAGAACAGCTTCATCACCACCGTGCAGACGCCCTTGAAGAAGCCGGGACGGAACTCGCCTTCGAGGATGTCGCCCAGGTCGTGCGGCGGCTCGACGCGGTATTCCTGCGGCTCCGGGTACATATCCGCCTCGGTGGGCGCGAACAGCACGTACACGCCTTCGCTTTGCAGCTTTTCGATGTCGTCCTGCAGCGTGCGCGGATATTTGTCGAAATCCTCGTTCGGGCCGAACTGCAGGCGATTGACGAAGATCGACGCCACCACCGGGTCGCCATGCTGGCGCGCCAGACGCATCAGCGACAGATGGCCTTCATGCAGATTGCCCATGGTGGGGACGAACGCCACGCGGTTTTGCCCGCGCAACTGGTCCCGCAACTCCTGGATGGAAGAAATGACTTTCATGAATGTGGTGTGCGGTCGTGGTAGGAGCCTGCCCGCTGCCATGGGACGAGGCGGACGGCGCGCCGGACTCTATGGAAAGACGTTGGCCGGCTGTCGGCGGATTGTAGAGCATCCGCGCGGCTTCATGCCCGCCCGGACGCTGGGAAATTGACCGCGATTGTCCGCCCTGTGGAACGATCAGGCCGGCGTGTACGCCAATCGCACATAAATCGGTGCGAACGGCTCGGCCTGCGTGATTTCCACCAGCGATTCCCGCGACAACTCCAGCATGGCGATGAAGTTCACCACCACCACGGGCACACCCTTGCCGGAGCGGATGGCGTCTTCGAAGAGTTCGCTGAACTCCATGAAGCGGGCGTGCTGCAGGCGCCGCAGGATCTGCGTCATATGCTCGCGCACGGACAGTTCCTCGCGCGAGATCTTGTGGTGCTGGTTGAGCTTGGCGCGCTTGAGCACGTCGGCCCACGCCGATTGCAGGTCGATCGTCTCCACTTCAGGGAAACGCGGCGCCAGACTCTGCTCGATATAAACCTGCGAACGCAGGAAATCGCGGCCGAGTTGCGGCACGGTGTCCAGCCGCTGCGCGGCCAGCTTCATCTGCTCGTATTCCAGCAGGCGGCGCACCAGTTCGGCACGCGGATCCTCGGCTTCCTCGTCGCTGTCGGCTTTCTTCACCGGCAGCAGCATGCGCGACTTGATCTCGATAAGCATCGCCGCCATGAGCAGGTACTCGGCGGCCAGTTCCAGGTTGGTCCGGCGGATCTGATCGACGTACGAGAGATACTGGCGCGTCACCTGGGCCATCGGAATGTCCAGGACGTTGAAGTTTTGCTTGCGGATCAGGTACAGCAGCAGATCGAGCGGGCCCTCGAACGCTTCCAGAAACACTTCGAGCGCATCGGGCGGGATGTACAGGTCTTGCGGCAGCTTGAAGAGCGGCTCGCCGTACAGGCGCGCGAACGCCATGCCGTCGACCATGTCGGCGGGATTGGTGCCGCCGCCGGCCGGCGCCACGCTGGGCAACGGCACCGGCAGGGTCAGCTTGTCCTGCGCGGCGGGCTCCAGCGGGTCGCTCGGGTGCATTGGGGAGTGTCCGGGAGGGCGGGGCCGGCGATCAGTTGTCGGACGAGTAGACGTACGGCTTCTGGGCCACGCGCGATGCGTTGGCGCGGGCGCGCTCTTCCAGGTCGATCGGGGCCTTGTCCCACAGCAGGCCGCGGCCTTCGCGCTGTTCTTTCTCCAGCGACGGGCGCTCCTGCTTCAGTGTCTTCAAGAACTGCGTGATTTCGGATTCGTACATGGCCATGGTGAAACCTGTGCCCTGGGGGCGGCGTTGGGGATGACGGGTCAGGATTTTACCGTATCGGCAAGGCGAGCTGCGGGCGGTCGCCGGCGAATCCTGAATTTTGCTCGTGCGATGGCCTTGGGCCGTCGGTGGTGTGGTCAAATAGCGACTTGATTTTGGACCGCAAGGACGGATGACGATCGCTTTGGACCGCACGGCCGCACAGCTCGGCGCCGCCATGGCACACCGCATCGCGCTGGGTGTCGGACGGCTTGCGCGCGCCGGTCGGTTTGGCGCAGCCCGGGTCGTGGCGATCGCGCTGCTGGTGCCGCTGCTGATCGGCATGCCAGGCGCCCACGCGGCGAAGGCCGCCTACAAGGTCGAGATCGACGCCCCCAAGGCGCTCAAGGACATCCTCGAGGAACATCTCGATCTTGCGCGCTACGCCACGCGCACCGATATGTCCGAAGACCAGTTCCACTACATGGTGGAAACCGTCGGCGATCAGGTGCGCCAGTTCGCGTCGACCGAGGGCTGGTTCGATCCGACCACCAAGGCCACCGTGGAAGGCGAGGGCGCCGATCGCGTGGTGAAGATCGTGGTGGACGCCGGCGCGCGCACGCTGATCCGCCGCGTGGACGTCGGTGTAAGCGGTCCCGCCGCCACGCAGTCCCCCGAACAGGTGGCCGAGATGCGCAAGAAGTGGGGGCTGCCCGAAGGCAATCCGTTCCGTCAGGCCGACTGGGACAAGGCCAAGGAAGACGCGCTGGTCCAGTTGCAGAGCAAAAGTTACTACGGCGCCAAACTGGCCTCCTCGCAGGCGCGCGTGGAGCCCGACGAGCGCGCGGCGGACCTGAGCGCAAAGTACGACAGCGGTCCTGCCTATGTGCTGGGGCCGGTCGAGATCGAAGGCACGCGCCGCTATCCGCAACGGATCATCGAGAACGTCAATCCGCTGCGCGAAGGCGAGCCCTATCGCGTGGAGCGGCTGCTCGAATTCCAGCGCGCAATTCAGAATCAGCCCTATTTTTCGAACGTCCAGGTCGATCTCGAGGAGCCGCCGCCCGCCGAGTCGGCCGAGGCCGCGGCGCAGCGGCAGACCGTTACCGCGCCCGTGCGCGTCAAGGTGCGCGAATATCCGACGCATCGGCTCAGTTCCGGCGTTGGCTACACCACCGATACCGGTGCGCAGGTGGAAGGCCGTTATTCGTACTACAACCTGTTCAATCGCGCGTGGGTGTTCGATTCCCAGGCGCGCATCGAGCAGAAGCGCCAGTATGCGTTTGTGGAAACCGCGATGCCGCCCGATTCGCGCACATTCCGCAACAGCCTCTACAGCAGCTATGAGCGGACCATCGATATCGAAAGCACCGATGTCACGAGCTACCGTGCCGGCCTGAAACGCTCCCGCTCGCGCGAGAAATACGATACGACGGTCTCGCTCGATTTCTACTACGACAAGCTGGTGCCCTACGGGCAGGCAGCGCAGTACTCGAAGGCACTCGTGCCGGCATTTGCGTGGGCGCGGCGCGATGTCGACAACCCGGTGTTCCCGCGCCGCGGCAACGTCATCACCACGCAGATCGGCGTGGCCGGCAAGGGCCTGCTCAGCGATGCCACGTTCCTGCGCCTGTATGGGCGCATTCGGCAGTACGTTCCGGTCGGCAACCGCGACCTGTTCGTCGCGCGGCTGGAGCTTGGCGCCAACATCACGTCGAACGATCCGGCGTTGATTCCGGCGTCGCTGCGCTTTCGCGCCGGCGGCACCGACTCGATCCGCGGCTACAGCTACCAGTCGATCGGCACGCCCAACGGCGCCAGCGTGCTGCCCGCGCGATTCCTGGGCACCGGCAGCCTCGAATACCAGCACTGGTTCAAGCCCGAGTGGGGCGCGGCGGTGTTCTGGGACATGGGCACGGCCAGCAACAACCTCGACGGCGTGAAGATCTATCACGGCGTGGGCGTGGGCGCGCGCTGGCGCAGTCCGGTGGGGCCGGTGCAGCTCGACATCGGCTACGGCATCCAGCAAAAGCAGTTCCGCCCGCATATCTCGCTTGGGGTGGCGTTCTGATGAACATGCCCGATATGCCGCCGATGCCGCGCGAGAGCGGCGACACTCCGCGCCAGCCGCCGCGCAGGCGCCGCCGCGTATGGAAGGCGCTGGCGTGGATTGTCGGCGTGATGCTGGTGCTGGTGATCGCGCTGGTCGTTACGGCCGTGGCCGCGCTGCGCACCGAATCCGGTACGCGGCACCTGTGGAATCTGGCGACGCGGCTGTCGGCCGGCACGCTGACCGGCAAGCTCGACGGCGGCACCGTCGCCCACGGAATGCGGATGCGCGATGTGGTGTTCGCCAGCGGCGACACGCATGTGACGATCGATCGCGTCGACGCCCGGTGGCAGATGTCTTGGTCGCCCACGCGGCTGCATGTGGAATGGCTGCGCCTGGGCAAGATCGACGCCAGGCTGCCGGCGTCGCCGCCGAGCACCGAGCCGGCGCGCATGCCGGCGTCGCTGGAGCTGCCGCTGGCCGTCGATGTCGATGTGCTGACGATTGCCGAATTGTCGTGGCTGCAGGGGCCGCCGGCGACCTCGAGTCCGATCGTGCTGTCGGACCTTTCCGGCGCGCTGCACAGCGATGGGCTGCGCCACCGCGTGGTGATCGACAAGCTGGCGACGCCCTACGGCAAGCTGCAGGCCAATGCGCAGATTGCTGGCCAGACGCCGTTTGCCCTGTCGGCAGAGGCATTGCTGGAGGGCCAATGGAAAGATGAGTCGTATGCGGTGTCGGCCACGGCCAGCGGATCGCTCGATGCGCTGCACGCCGCGCTCGAAGCCAACGGCGACCGGATCCGCGCGCGCGCCAATGCCGATGTCACACCGTTCGGCAAGGTGCCGTTCACGCATCTGGTCGTCGACGGTGAACGCATCAATCCGCGCTTGTTCAGCGCGTCGGCGCCCCAGGCCAACCTGACCGTGCACGCCGAATTACGGCCCGTCGAAGCGGTGCCGCCGCCGCCCCGGGTGGCCGCGCCAAAGCCCGGCGAATCGACGGCCAGCGCGGTAGCTGCCGCATCGGCGGCCTCGGCTTCCGCGCCGGTGCCCAAGCCCGCCGCGCCGACGCAGCATCCGCTGGCCGTTGCCGGCGAGGTGATGGTGCGCAACCTCGATCCTGGTCCGATCGACAAGGAGCGCCTGCCCGTACATAGCGTGCAGGCACGCGTCGAATTGAGCGAGATGACCCAGACCGTGCGCGATCTGCGCATCGCCCTGCCGGGCAAGGCGGAGATCGTCGGGCAAGGCACCATGCAAGAAGGTCGCGGCGGATTCGATCTCGACGTGCGCCGCCTCGATGTGGCCGCGCTGTATACGAGTCTGGTGCCGACCAATCTGTCCGGGCCCGTCATCCTGAGGCTGGAACCGGGCCGCCAAAGCGTGGCGCTCGATGTGGCCGGTGGCGAGCTCAAGCTGTTTGCCGACGCCAGTGTCAACCAGGATGCGGTCACGCTGTCGGCACTGCGCGCGGGGCTCGGCAAGGGCACGCTGAATGCCGAAGGCAAGCTCGGGCTCAAGGACCAGCAGGTGTTCGATTTCAAGGGCAAGCTCGCCAACTTCGATCCGTCGCGACTGGCCAAGGTGGCGCCGGGCCGCATCAATGCCGATTTCTCGGCCCGCGGGTCGCTGGCGAAGGTGCTGCGCGTGGCGTTGGACTTCGCGTTGAATGAAAGCGAATACGCCGGATTGCCGATGACCGGCAACGGCAAGGTGCGCGTGGAGGGCGAGCGCCTGATGCCTAGCGAGGCGTCGCTGCTGATGGCGGGCAACCAGGTGAACCTGAAAGGCAGTTTTGGCGCGCGCGGCGATCGCCTCAAGGTGAACATCGACGCGCCGCAACTGGATCGGCTCAAATTCGGTGTGGGCGGTCGCGCCCGCGTCGATGCGGAGATTTCCGGCACGCTCAAGCGGCCCGAGGTGGTTGGCGACTACGCCGCGCAGGCGCTGGTGATCGGCCCGCACAAGGTGGCCAGCGCGTCCGGCCATGCGGAGCTGCGCGGCGGGCTGGACGGCACGCTGTCGGCGCAACTGTCGGCGCGCGACTACCAGGGGCCGCAGGCCAGCATCCGCACGCTCGATGCCACCCTGGCCGGCACGCAGGCCAATCACACCTTCGATGCCAAGGCGGCGGGCACCATGAACGGCCGGCCGTTGCAACTGGCGCTGGCAGGTCAGGGCGCGTGGCGCGGCGAGCAGGGCTGGAGCGGCACCATCCGCACGCTGGAAGAGCGCAGCACGGTGAATCTGCGGCTGGCCGCGCCGACGACGCTCACGGTAGCCAACCAGCGCATCCAGCTGGGCCAGGCGCGAATCGTGTTCGACCGCGCGAACATGACCATCGACGGCTTCGATTTCGATCACGGTCGCATCCGCACACAGGGCAATTTCAGCGGCGTACAGGTGCTGCATATCCTCGAATTGATGGAAACCGTGACCGGCGAGAAGCAGCCGGTGCGCTCTGATCTGGTGCTCGACGGCAACTGGAACCTGAATCTTGCCGAGACGGCAAGCGGGTTTGCCGAGATCCGCCGCCGCAGCGGGGACGCCTCGGTCAACGCCGGGCGCGGCTGGACATCGCTCGGCCTGGGCGACACCCGGCTGCGCGCCGAGTTCAGCGGCAATCGTGTCACGCTGCGCGGCGGCACGTCGGCACAGCGGATCGGCAAGCTGGCAATCGATGCCTCGGCCGGGCTGATCAGTGAACAGGGCCTGCTGACGGTCGGGCCGGCGTCGACGCTAGGCGGCACCTTCAGCGCCGACATCCCGCAGCTGAAAGCGCTGGAAGCGCTGAGCGGGCCGCAATACGCGCTGGAAGGCAGGCTCGCGGCCCAATTGCAGCTTGGCGGCACCGTTGGCAATCCGCTGCTGACCGGATCGATCGATGGCAGCGGCATCGGCGTCACGCTGTTCGACCTGGGCATCCGCCTGACCGACGGCGTGGTGCAGGTGGCGCTCGACCAGAACACCGTGGAACTGAAGCAGGTGCGCTTCCGCGGCGGCGATGGCACGCTGACGGCCACCGGTGCGGTCAAGCTTGGCGAGACCGATCCCAACATCACCGGCAAGATCGTGGCCGACCAGCTGCAATTGTTCGCGAGCCCCGAGCGCACGCTGGTGGTATCGGGCGAGGCCGGCATCGCCAACGAAAACCGCCAGATCGCCATCCGCGGCAAGTTCCGCGTCGATCGCGGCCTGTTCGATCTGCCCAAGGCCGGCGCGCCGGTGCTGGGCGACGACGTGGTGGTGGTACGCCGCAGCGACCAGCGCGAGGTCAAGACGGCGGCCACGCCCGTGGTGCCGGAATCCAAGCCGGCGAGCCGCTTCAGCCCGCTGATCGACGTCACGATCGACCTCGGCGACAACTTCCGCTTCCGCGGCGCGGGCGCCGATATCCTGTTGGCGGGCCAGCTCGGCATCAAGAGCGAGCCGCTGTCGCCGATGCGCGCGACGGGCACGGTGCGCGTGGTCGATGGCACCTACGAAGCGTTCGGCCGCAAGCTCGAGATCGAACGCGGCGTGATCAACTTCAACGGCCCGGTCGACAATCCCAACATGAATATCCGTGCCATGCGCCGCAATCAGGAAGTGGAAGCCGGCGTGGAAGTGACCGGCACCGTGCGGTTGCCGCGCGTGCGGCTGGTGTCGGAGCCGAACGTGCCCGATGAGGACAAGCTGTCGTGGCTGATGTTCGGTTATGGCGCCGAAAGCGCAGGATCGAGCCAGCAGCGCCAGCTCAGCGCAGGCGCGCTCGGCGGCGCGGCGCTGGGCATGATCGGCGGCAAGGCCGGCAAGAGCGTGGTGTCCCATTTCGGCATCGACGAGTTTTCGATCGGTCCCAGCACGGCGGGCCTGAATGACCAGCAGGTGGTCAGCATCGGCAAGGCCGTGTCGGACAAGATTTCCGTGGGCTACGAGCAAAGCCTGACGTCGGCATCGAACGTGGTGAAACTGACCTATGCGTTCTCGCGGCGCTGGTCGTTGATCGCCAAGGGCGGGTCGATCAACGGGCTTTCCGTGCTGTTCAACCGCCGATTCAACAACTGGAGTACGCTGTTTTCCAGCGGCCCGAACCGGCGTGCAAGCGACGGCGCTGGCGCAACCGCCGATGCCAGCGCGCCGGCCGGCGATCCGGTGGAGGCCATCAAGCGATGAAACCGATGTCGAACCGATTCAACCTGCGATTTACGGAAGCGTCCAGGAGACGCCTTGCTGCCATGGGAATGCTTGCAAGCCTGCTTGCGCTGTTCGGATGCGATCAGCAGAAGGTGGACGAAGCCATGAAGAAGGCCGGCAACGTCGCGCGCGATACGTGGAACAGCGTGAAGCCGGACAGCCAGTTGTTCAAGGGCATCGAGATCGGCAAGTCCACCGAGGACGATGTGCGACGCCAGGCGGGCAAGCCGGAAATCGTCTGGGAAGAGCCGGACGGCGGCCGGCGGCTCGAATATCCGCGCGGGCCGGAGGGCGCCACTACCTGGATGGTGACGACCAATGCGGACGGCACGGTGCGGACGATCGAGCAGGTGCTGACGGCCGAGAGTTTCGCCAAGGTGCGTCCGGGCATGAACAAGGACCAGATCCGCCGCATGCTGGGCAAGCCCACCAAGGTGGAAGCGTTCCGGCTCAAGCAGGAAGAGGTGTGGGGCTATCGCTGGTTCGAAAGCCCGACCGACCGGGCCTTTTTCAACGTGCATTTCAACAACGAAGGCATCGTCACGACCACCTCGCGCAGCGACGATCCGTCGAAACGGCAGGGCGGCTAGCCCCGCGGCGACGCATAAAAAAACGCCGGCGGCCATTGAGGCCCCGGCGTTTTTTGTGGGCGCAGGACGCTGCGATCAGCGGATGCGCATGCCCGGCACCGCACCGCTGTGCGGCTCCAGGATGTAGAGGCCCGGGTTGGCCTTTTCATCGGCGGCCGACGCGGCCAGCACCATGCCTTCGGACATGCCGAACTTCATCTTGCGCGGCGCCAGGTTGGCCACCACCACGGTCAGCTTGCCGACCAGCTGTTCGGGCGTGTAGGCCGACTGGATGCCCGAGAACACGTTGCGCGTCTTGCCTTCGCCCAGATCGAGCGTCAGTTGCAGCAGCTTGTTCGAGCCTTCCACCTTGTTGCAGGCAACGATCTTCGCCACGCGCAGGTCGATCTTCGCAAAGTCGTCGATCGTGATGGTTTCGCCGATCGGCTCGATCGATGCAGCCGCACTGTCGCCGGCGGGCGCGGCGGCTTGCAGCGATTCCTTGTTGGCGGCCAGCAGCGCGTCGATCTGCTTGGTGTCCACGCGCGTCATCAAGTGCTGGTACGGCTGGATCGGACGGTCGGCGGACAGCTGGCGGTCGATGGCGCGCCAGTCGAACGGATCGACATTGAGGAAGCGCTCCACGCCGGCCGCAAGCTCCGGTACGACCGGCTTCAGGTAGACGGTCAGCAGGCGGAACGCCTCGAGCGAAACCGAGCACGCCGCGTGCAGCGCATCGCGCTTGCTTTCGTCCTTGGCCAGTTCCCAGGGCTTGTTGGTATCGACAAACGCGTTCACCGTGTCGGTCAGTTCCATCACCAGGCGCAGCGCCTTGCTGTATTCGCGGCCTTCGTAGAACGCGGCCACCTGCGGCGCGGCCTGGCGCAGTTGCTCCAGCAGCGGATGTGCCAGCGCCGCCTCGTTGACCTTGCCGTCGAAGCGCTTGACCAAAAAGCCCGCGGCGCGGCTGGCGATGTTCACATACTTGCCGATCAGGTCGCTGTGCACGCGGGCGACAAAGTCGTCCAGGTTCAGGTCCAGATCTTCCATGCTCGCATTGAGCTTGGCCGCGAAGTAGTAGCGCAGCCATTCCGGATTCATGCCGGTGTCGATATAGCTCTGCGCGGTGATGAACGTGCCGCGCGACTTGCTCATCTTGGCGCCGTCGACGGTCAGGAAGCCGTGCGCAAACACGTTGGTGGGGGTGCGGTAGCCCGAGAACTTCAGCATCGCCGGCCAGAACAGCGTGTGGAAGTACAGGATGTCCTTGCCGATGAAGTGGTACTGCTCGGCGGTCGAATGCGGGCCTACCCAGGCGTCGAAATCGATGCCGCGCTTGGCCGCGAGGTTCTTGAAACTGGCGTAGTAGCCGATCGGCGCGTCGAGCCAGACATAGAAATACTTGCCCGGCGCGCCCGGGATCTCGAAGCCGAAGTACGGCGCATCGCGCGAGATGTCCCAGTCGGACAGCGTCGACGCTTCGCCCTCGGCGCCGAGCCATTCCTGCATCTTGTTGCTGGCTTCTGGCTGCGCCAGATCGCCGACCCATTCGCGCAGGAACGTTTCGCAGCGCGGATCGGACAGCTTGAAGAAGAAGTGCGTCGACGACTTGCGCACCGGCGTGGCGCCGGACACTACCGAATACGGGTTCTTCAGGTCGGTCGGCACGTAGGTGGTGCCGCACACTTCACACGAATCGCCGTACTGGTCCTTGGCGCCGCACTTCGGGCATTCGCCCTTGATGAAGCGGTCCGGCAGAAACATGTTCTTGACCGGATCGTAGAACTGTTCGACGTCGCGCTCGGCAATCAGGTCCTGATCCTTGAGCGCGAGGTAGATTTTTTCGCAGAGTTCGCGGTTTTCCTCGGCGTCGGTGCTGTAGTAGTTGTCGAAAGACACCAGAAAGCTGTCGAAATCGCGCTTGTGCTCGGTCCAGACACGGTCGATCAGTTGCTTCGGGGTGATGCCTTCCTTTTCCGCCCGCAGCATCACAGGCGTGCCATGGGTATCGTCAGCGCCGACGTAGTAGACCTCGTTGCCCATCATTCGCTGAAAACGAACCCAGATGTCGGTCTGGATGTATTCCACCAGATGGCCGATGTGGATCTGTCCGTTGGCGTACGGCAGGGCGGAGGTAACAAGAATGCGGCGTGCGGTCATGAAAAGAGCCGTTCAGAGGGTGGAATGCGGGCGGCGGCGGCGGCCGGCGCCAGGGGGAAACGGCTATTTTAGCAAGTGCACTCGCTGAGTGCTCGATTCGGGACCGAATGGGCCGCAATGTCGTCGAATTGGCGGCACGAAGCGTGCGATCGACGATCGATCGGCGGCAATTTGATGCAAATCGGCCAAAAAAAAGCGCCGGTTGGACACCGGCGCAGCTTTCCACAACGGAAAAGGAGGAGAAATCAGGCACCGCCCGGGAGGTCAGCCACCTATCGCGAGCCAGCAACGGTGGCAAGCGGTACCTGAACTCTATGACTGATCACCCCGAAATTGGTTTCAAGAAAATTTCAACGCGACGATTTTGGGCGCGTCCGGCCTCGGTGGCGTTGTCCGCCACGGGCTGCGTCTGGCCCCGGCCCTCGGCGCTCAGGCGGTTGCGTGCCACGCCGCGGTCACCCAGGTAACCGGCCACGCTCTGGGCGCGGCGCTGCGACAGTTGCATGTTGTAGCTCGGGTTGCCGGTGCTGTCGGTATGGCCCACCACGTTGGCCGAGACGTCCTGGTGCTGGCCCAGCGTCTGGGCGACTTGATCCAGCACGGTGCGGAACGACGGCTTGATCGTGGCGCTGTCGGTATCGAAAGTCACCTGGCTCGGGATGTTGACTTTGAGCGAGCCGTCCGGCTGCTCGGTGATCTGGGTGCCGGTGCCCGCCGTGTCCTTGTTCAGCTTGCCCCGGATCGCGTTCCAGTTGTAGCCGGCAGTGCCGCCCAGCGCGCCGCCCACGGCCGCGCCGACCAGCGTGCCAGTGGTGTTACCGCCGATCAGGTTGCCAAGGCCTGCGCCGACCGCCGCGCCAACGCCGGTACCGACTGCGGTATGGGTTTGCTGTTCGGTGGCGCAACCGGCCAGGGCCGCTGCGGCCACGATCGAGACGGTGACGAGCTTGACGTTCATGCTTTCTCCTTGCGGTGAGACCCGTAAATGTTTTGCCAACGGCATGTCGCATGGTAACGCCAGCCGCACGTTGGCGGACAAGCTGCCACAAAGTTTCATGGTTACGTCTGAAAAACGCTAAGTTCGACCCGTCAGATGACAGTTGCGACGACAGGTCGTCCGCGCTTGGCGCACTACAATATGGATATGGCGCTACGCGCACAAGCGCAAGAATGTGAGAAATGTAAATGTCTGTAATCACCCACTTGGCGTGGGGGCATCGGCCGCGAAGGCGGCGCACGCCGCGCCCGGCCTGCTACTGTGTTCGGACTTTGCTACATTACGCGCCTTGTCATCCCACACCCATTTCCGAAAGCGGAGTCTGTCTTGAGCCTCACCATTGAACAGGTAACCGAAGTCCTGCGCACCGTGATCGATCCCAACACGGGCAAGGACCTCGTGTCCACGCGCTCGGCGCGCAACGTGCGTGTGGACGGCGGTAACGTTTCCGTCGAAGTGGAGCTTGGTTATCCTGGCAAGAGCCAGTTTGACCTGATCCGCAACCTCGTGATCGACGCCGTGCGTCCGCTGGCGGGCGTGACCAACGTCAGCGTGGCCGTGACGATGAAGATCGTCGCTCACGCCGTGCAACGGGGCGTCAAGCTGCTGCCGGGCGTGCGCAACGTGATCGCCGTGGCGTCGGGCAAGGGCGGGGTCGGCAAGTCCACCACCGCGGTGAACCTGGCCCTGGCGCTGGCTGCCGAGGGCGCGCGCGTCGGCATGCTCGACGCCGACATCTACGGGCCGAGCCTGCCGATGATGCTTGGCATCAGCGGTCGTCCGGAGTCGACCGACGGCCAGACCATGGCGCCGCTGGAAGGCCACGGCCTGCAGGCCAATTCGATCGGCTTCCTGATCGAGCAGGACAACCCGATGGTGTGGCGCGGGCCGATGGTGACGTCGGCACTGGAACAACTGCTGCGCCAGACCAACTGGAACGACCTCGAC
>Ga0187844_10002520_pt1 | contig 12868 bp, 9 predicted proteins | sample SpaLakP09_SKY_50_FD_134517 | JGI IMG/M metagenome (GOLD analysis project Ga0187844, IMG submission 134517) | Oligotrophic lake water microbial communities from Sparkling Lake, Wisconsin, USA - SP09_SKY_50 | ecosystem: Environmental > Aquatic > Freshwater > Lake | place: USA: Sparkling Lake...
GCGGCGATCATGCAGTGATGGCGAGACAGGTCAGACCGTAGCTGAGTAAACCTGCTTTGTGCTTGGCACCTCGAGTGCGCTTTGTTGTTCAGGTCTTGGCTAGCGGAATTCCATCAGGGACAGAGACACGTTGTCTCATTAAAGTCCGGATATATGGCTGCAATCGACTCTGACTCATCACCCCTCATGAGCGCTTGGCAAAATGGGAGCGTCCATATATGCACAAATCATGGCTTGCGCCCGTCCGGTAGAACGCCAGCATTAGCAAGCCCCTCCCTCCCAGTAGGGAGCGTAGCTGGTGAGTCGTAGTGTGTTGCGCTTCATGACGCAGGAGCAGATTGCCAAGCATTTGGCTTTGGCTAGTTTTGGTCGGGAGAGGTGGTCTGGCGATTGGTCGGGTGCTGCCTTGACTTCGTCGAGTAGGGAATTGATTGCAGAAGCATGTTGCACGTAGCTATCGCTTCAAAGTCGTTGTTTGCCTTGGATTTTACACGTTATGGATGGTTGTGCTTGGGGGGCGAAAATGAATTCCCACACGGTGTCTTCGAGGAGTTTTTTATTGTCGGCCATACTGAGAGTGATGTAGTCGATTTCTAATGCTTGAAATCAGCTGCGCCGGCATGGCATCCCCTGAATTGATTTGTTAGTTTTCTCTGCGGTAAGTAACCACAGCACTGGCTATTTCCTCAAAATACTCGTTGAGCAGACTTCGTCCAGACACCTTATTGCCGATAATCGAAGGGTGAATTGATAAAGTCAATTCATAGAGCGACTCGCCATCATCGTCACGTGCACTTCGTCTTGGCTCGTCTGCCGGAACATATACATGGGCTCGTGTCAATCTGAAGTGTTTGTCTACGCCTTGAGAAAAGTGAGAAACAAGGTGGTGGAACGCATCGTCGTCATCTACCCTAATAAAAAACCAGGCAGAGAAGAACCTGTCGTTCTCTATATTGAGCTCCTCAATGACCTCGGACCAATTTTTCTGAATATAGAATCTATCCAAGCACTCGATGTACGAGTTGCACTTTCTTATGAGTTTGATGAATGGCACCTTCTCAAGCTCGTTACAGAGCTTGTCGAATCCTCGAATCCTTTCCTGTTCTGCACTTTTTAGGAGACTGTCTTTGGATTCTTCCGCTTCCGCATACTCGTCATAGCTCTCATGTCTGCGAGGTCCGCCATTCTGTGGAATGGTGTCAGAGTCATAATAATCATAATGATCTGGGTCGTAATGGTCACTATGCTCAAAATAGCTACGTAGCGCTATATGAAAGGAATAGCACTGTCCGTCTTCTAAGACATAGCCATCACCTAATGCATCTGCGATCTGTGCTGATCCAGTAATTGCACGATCAGTATTGGGGTACATATAGTCTACGTACCAATCGTAGCCACCATTTTTGTCGTCGTAATAGACAGATCTTGGTCTAAGAAAGTGCTTTTCAGGAAGGTTAATCCCCTCAATATCAGAAATTCTCTGTTTTATTGATTCGAGATGATAACTGTGACGCGAGCCTATACGGTTCTTTAAGTGAAAATAGTATCCTTTGTATGTAACGACCCATTGATTGGGAAATTCTGTTGCGTATATTTGCCAATCATCCACAGTTGCAGATATGGGAAAGAAGCGCTGGGCTAGCGCCCAATTTCGGGGGGTATATAGAAGTTGCTCAATCTTTACGGAGTCCCAATAAGTGGCGATGAGAGTATTCTGAGGGTTGTTCGAAATACCCTCTAATCTATTAACCACTGCGGACGATGGGTGGGTTGAGCAAACAAGCAGATAGCCTTGGCAGCCATGATGGGCGCAGCTATCCGATATATCATCCAACTCCGCTATGCCAACGGACTTCCCACTATTGGCGTTGTGCTTGCACTGAATTAGCCATTTTCGCTCATCTTTTTGAAAAAAGCTGCCCCGCCTTTCAATACAAATCAAGTCGCGACCGCCATCTGCACCTTTGCCGCTCCAATGAACTGAAAATCCATGACGAAAAAGGATCTCTCGCACTAAAAGCTCTAGGTCTTGACCGTCGGCGGAAAGCTCAGTGAAATCGAGCACGTCAAAGTCTCCCTAATAAAAGCTAACGTAAAATAGATGGTATTACAGCCACATAATACAAGCAAAGTGCTATATATCCTGGATAGCACGACAGCTAGGAAGCCTTGCCGATACTTGCGACCGGAAGACTCCATGAATATCTACGAGAAAATATGGCAGTCATGTGTGGCGCAGCCCAATGACGTGGGGATTGTGCCAGCCGCACTCTCGGCTGTCATCCTGTGCGCTTCTCTTGCCTACGGCTGCTTTGGAGCAATGGCCCAACATCCGCCACTGGCCACAAGCGGGTTTCTAGCGTTGGAAGTAACGGACAATCGGAGCTACGCCGCAGTGGAGGAGAGGAGTAGCGAGCCTCGCGTCTCACGTGCGCTAAACTCCAGCCGCCGTCATCGTAGCTTTCATGATCTTTGTGGACAAATAAGTACCAATCTCCGCTCATGAAGCTGAGCTGCTAATATTGGCAAGCGGCGCCACTTCTCGGCCAGTGCGATAATGCAATTACCCATCAAATTAGCTTTGACTCTGCGCCAAGGTCGCGTCATACATCTTTTTCAGAAGGGGCGCCACCAGTGCGAGTGTAGGCTCCCACTCCCTTTCAGTGAGCATCCCGAACTTCTCCGTGAGTGTCACTTCGCGGTCGAAGGTGAAGTCGGTTGGCGTCTCCAGACCAACGATGAGCTGCATGCCGGCGGGTAGGTCCTTGGCAATAAAGCTCAGGACAGCTGGAAGGTTGAAATCGTCTTGAGCCTGCTGATTGGGGGAGTCGATGACTACTGGAATGTCGTAAGTACCCGTCTTGCCCTGCACGGTGCGCCAGATGGCAGCGTAGTAGGCCAGAATGGAGCGCGGCCCCCCACTGCCAGAAAGGGAAGGACGAGACGCCAGCTGCATGGTCTTGGTCGGCACGGAGTGCAACTGCAGTGCGATACGGCTAGCCGCATAGTGCTCTCGGAAAACTGTCAGGATTTCCTTCGTGCGCTTGACCGAGCGAAGTTCGTTCATCTTGGTCTCAAGCGCATTGACGGCCAGAATCACGGTGTCAATTGCAGCCTGAATCTGCTTGCGCTCTTCTTCGAAGACCGCAAATGCAGACTCGGCACCAAGGCTGCCGACCACATCCTTGAACTTCAGCTCTCCCTTGCGGGAGTCCAGCAGTCGCGAGATGCGCAAGTAGTTCTCGTTAAGCGTACTCAGCTCCGAGAATGCCTTTTGCGTTCGTTTGCGGACCTCTGCGGCATCTTCGCGGAGCCGAGCGGCAAGTTCCCGAAGAACGCGGGCATCTTCAGCAAACTCCAGCAGGTCAAGGAATGGTTTCTCGTGCTCAGCGTGGCACGTCGGGCAGATGAGTGGCGCTGCACCTTCTTTGAGTAGGTACTTAGCATCACTGTCGTATGCCGCCAGGGCTCCTTCAGCGAGATGAATCTGATGGTCCAGACTTTTCAGGAGCTCTTGTTCACGGACAGCAACGCTCCGAAGCTCCTCCTGCTGGGCGTTGAGATCACTAACCTCTTTGGTGAGCTGCTCAATCTCGGCGGCAAAGTTGTCAGCGTTGAATTTGGGGCCTACCAGCGGGAAAGACTTGCTAAATCGCCCGATGGCGCGCTCTAGCAGCTTGTATTCCCGACGGTGGTCTTCGAGTGTCTTGGCATGCTGGAACTTTTCTGCGCTCGCAGTGTAGTACTCAGGTGGGCAGACGCCGGTGAAGTACTCGAGGATTGACTTAAACGGGGCGGTGAAGCGCTTCATGCCGCCGAACGTGTTCCATTCTGCCTGCCAACTTCCGTCCTGGTTTACGTAGAACGGCGCGAAGAAGCATGACGGATCGGCGGGGACAACCTCTGCCTGCTTCTTGTCAGAGAAGACCAGATTGAAGTTAGTTATCTGGCAGAAGCGCTTAGACCATTCACCGAACTTCGCTGTGGAGATGAGTAGGTTGAAAGTCGCGTCAAAGAGTGCACGCCGACCATCCTGATGGAGCGCGAAGTAGCACTTCTCATCAATAGAAAACTCAAGTAATGAGACAGCGTTCTCATCCCATTGTTCGAGCTTACCTTGCGGGGTAGCACCGAGCGCCTCAAACAGGCTCCGAATCAGCGTCGTCTTCCCGGTGTGGTTCCTCCCCACCAGTAGGTTCTTGCTCGGATGGAACTCCACGTGGCGAGCCTTGTGCTCCTGATGTGAGAGCAGCCAGATGTTTTTGAATCGGAAGCGATGCATAGTCTTTAGTTCTCAGGCTTCGGACGAGGAGTCTCAGTTCGGGTCCACGCATTTTGTTATGGCTCTCATGACAAACCGGGCCATCAGGTCGTAGTCACGATGTGCACTGAACTGGACCTTAAGCTCGGTTAGCGCGGCCTCGACGTACGGCCGCAACTTTGATGTGGGCGGGTTGGTAGCAATCCAGGCATCGCTGAAGTCGTCGATTGCTTTGGAGACGGTAGTTCCTCCAATTAGCCGGTCTTGCTGGGCGCGCGTGGCCGCGACGCGCACAGACGTGATGGTCATGATGTCCACCTCTTCTAACTGAAGCTGGGTCATCCAGTCGTTGAACAACGCATTGCGGTCAGGCACGGTTTCCAGCGCTGCCAGGGCGGCCGTAAATGAGCCCCTGGAAAAACCACGCTCTTTGACGAGCTCGGCAAACGACAGACAGGTATCGGTGCGACGAGTCAGGGGCGAAACTTTCATTACAAGTGACTCGACGAAGGCCTTTGCTTGGCCCGCGTGGTCCGGGCTGCGCTCATTCAGCAGGTCCAGCGCTGCTTCAATTGCAGGTGCGTTGAGGTTGTCTGGATGTATGGCAACCTTCTGCAGCTTCACGCGCGTCAGGTCCGGTGGTGGGCCGCCTGGTAAGAGCGAACCGAAGGTGTCTGTTAACAGCTTCACACGGTCAGCAGCCAAGTCTGCGAGCGAGCAGGACATCGTCGTAGCCGTTGAACCGCCGGCTTCGAGCGGGAAGTCGCAGCCTTGGTTAGAGATGAATACGCCCTCAACCGGAAGTGCTGTGAAAGCGTTCAAGCTTAGGTGCAGCTTGCCAAGAACGGATTCCGAGACCTTTTTCAAGTCAGGGGTCTTTGGAGATTTGGATGGCGCGGCCTTTGCCGTGACATTTTTTTCGATGGGTCCGGTGCAGCTTTGGGTTCGACGGTGCCGGTAAGTACGGACCACGTCCAAGTGCCGGAATCTTTCTTCTTGACCTGATAGACCTTCGCCCTCGTTGGTACTGTCACGGAGTCAAGTTCGGCGACGTCCTGAACTGACTCGAAGAGGATAAGGAAGTCGGGCTCGTTGGCCTTCTCTAACTCCATCATTCGGAAGACGGCCCAGATGCGCGAAAAATCGACACCCTTGGCCCCATGCCCACCACCAGATTCTGAGTACTTAGGGTTGTTCGCGACGGACAAAAACTCCGCCATGCCGTTGGCACCGCTCAAATCGCCCTCCCTATACGGACACGCAGGTCGGTATATCAAATGATATGGCTCACAGCCATTATTGGATATAGATACCATGAACCCAAGCCATTTGTCATTATTATTCCCGTGTAACAACCATTCAATCAATGGTGCGACATGGGCGTGCAGGCTTTTCTGGAAAAAGAGGTTCTGGAAGCAGCAAATCATGCACCAGCAGCTACGGAAACCAGGACTTACGACTATGCTAGCCATGACGTTGTACGGCGGCATTGAGAGAGAGAGCGGACCTAAGCTACTGAGGAAAGCAGTCATTCAGACTGGGGTTATCGCAATTGTCCGCTTGCTGACTGATTGTTGACGTTTCGTAGGGCACCACCTAGTGGCCGCTAAGGCCGAACTGCTGCCGACCAAACCTATCCACCGGCTGTTGTTCGGCCAGAGCTGCCGCTCACTTGGCCGACCGTATCGGTCAGCAATGGGTAGGATACCTGTCATTCAGTAACAAACCACGTTGAATGTCTGCGTAGGAATCTTCGAGGCAGCATTTCAGCACGTTACCCTGCTGCCTCCCATTGTACTGTTCGAGTAAAAGGGCCAGATTGGGCATGGCCGTTGGAACACGCTTCTGGGAATCAATCCCGAACGACCATAGCCGAATTAGTAAACAAACTTATTTAGCTCTTCAAATAGCTCGCAAATGATTTGCCATCGCACTCATAGTGCGCCACAGTACTTTTGAAACCCAAAGTGCAAAACGGGCATTTCTTCCATTCAAGGTGAGAATTCAGGTCTTCTCCCTTACTGAGCTTCGCGGCGTTATTGTAGATATATGAATTCAACCCGCGCCACTCCCAGAAGCTGTCCTCCACCACGCCAGCCTTGCCGGGCTTCAGGAATCGGTACGCCTTAAATCCATAGAGCAAGATATGGTACTCATCGCTTGTCAGCTCGTTTAGTGCGACCGAAAAATCAAATAGCCGCTCCTTTGCGAAGTGCGCTATCGTAGCCTTTGGCATAACTCGGTTCAAACCGAAGTGGGTCAGTTCCGGATCAAGCGGAGAGAAACGCCTGTCTAGCCATTTCTCGAACGGGTACGATTTCAGGTGTCCGTAGCCGCCACAATGAGCACATGCGTTTCTGTAGAGATTGAAGGCAAAGCCAGCGGGAGAAATCCCGTCGACCAATTTCTCCTTAACACTAAACAAACGAATACCATAGTACTGGCACTCTTCAGGTCCAGCAAAGACTCCCTGATGTGTTACCACGACGCCCCCGCCCTTCAAAAATGCCTCCTCGAACGTCTCGGCCTTCATCAACGCTCTCCAGGGATCCTCGTCTAGGTATACGACGTGACCTTTACATTCAGCGATCACGGCCTTGTGGATAGACGCCGGAACTTTCGGGTATCTTTCAAGGTAAGTCACGAAAGGGTTGTACAAAAATGTACGAGCCGTGCTCAGCGCATCCTGTACTTCAGTACGCGAATTCAAAAAATGGAAGTTCCTGTCCTTCACCACAACCTTGAAATGTGAGCTTAGTTTTCGCTCCAATTCGAAGTTTCTTTGCTCAATATAGAGCGGCAGCAATAGTCGGTAACGTTTCCCTTCAGACTCCGCTTCGTGGAGTATTGGCTGGATACCTTGAGGAGCCTCCCATGCCGGGCGTCCCTTGATCCGTGCTAGCTCGTCAAAAACGGTGGCGTGGTTGAGACTTGGAAACTTCATTTCTCCAAGATACCCCACTGCGATGTTATCGCACGTTTTTTCACTGAGTGCAGGTCCAAGATCGACGATGTAATCACACCGATAGATGAGTGCCGGGTTATGCTCAATCACAATCACCGTGCAGCCCTTAAGGTGCTCAGTCATTGTCTCGTGCAATCGGGAAACGGCAGTATCGTCTAGGCCCCGGCTAGGCTCGTCGAGGATAATAGTGGCTTTTTCGCTGCGAATAGTCCGGCGATTATTCAATATGAATTTCGCGAGCTTTAGTCTTTGGAGTTCTCCCCCACTCAACGAGGTGATTGACCTCCCGAGCGAGATATGGGTTAGCGAGAGGCCGTCAAAAATATGCCCTGCCTCCTTCAAGAATTCGAATGCTGCGCCAACTTCGATGTGGTTGATGTTGCAACCAAGCAATTCGACGATGCCGACACCCTCTGCCTTTGCGAGCACAACGTCGGGCCGAAAGCGCGAGCCAAAACAAACGCTACAAACCTTTTTCCCATCAATACCAGATCCTTCGCATGCTGGGCATGCACCTCGCGCATTGAAGCTGAAATCGCTTTCGGTTAGATAGGGCGCAGCGGCCTTCGCATACACCTTTCGAATATCGTCGAAGACCTCAAGGTAAGTCGCGACGATAGATGTCGATGACCTCCCGGGCGGTTTACTATCGAGCTTCGCGACAGTGGCCCCTGACTCTACGAGCGACGAATAGATCATGTCCAGAACGAGCGTGCTCTTTCCTGAGCCACTGGCTCCGACAACCGCCGTGATTTTTGCGGTTGGCAACTTGATGCTCGTGATGCGTACGTTGCGCATGGGCTTAAGCGCCAATGTTTCGAAAGTTTGAGCTCGTTTCTCAACCACGCGCTCACCCCAACGAAAGAAATCCGGCATCTCGGGCATCGCTGGAGTGCGGCACTCCTGGATATGACCGCCTTCCGCGCCAGCGCCGGGCCCCACCAGCAGAACGCGGTCCGCAATTCGTCGATATAGCGCACTGTGTTCAACAACGAGCACACAATTCCCCTGTCGCCTTAGTTCAAGAATCGCGTCCAGGATCGCAAGGTTGTCCTGATACTGGAGATTGGCTGAAGGCTCATCGAGGACAATGATTTTCCCGATGTGATGGGACGTCATCACGTCGAGGAGCTTCAGTCTTTGCGCTTCGCCCGAACTAATCGTCGTCGTCGATCTACTCAGGCCGATGTGACCAATCGCCAATTTTTCAATGACATTCAACTTCCTGTCGAGCTGCGCGAATTCAGTGTCGGCCAAACCCAGGTCAGGTAACTCGGCTCGAAGCTCGTTGGCGGTGAGTGAGAGATAATGGTCGATGGGCTTCCCACCTACCAACACCGCGCGTGTTTGATAACCATAGCCCGACCCTTCGCACGCTGGACAGTCTGCCTCCGTGAGGTAGGCTTTGACGTTTTCGTCGGATTGATTTGAGAGCAACTTGTCCCGAAGGATATGGATCACGATCTCGCGATCGTCTGCTGACAAATCTTTAAATGTCGCCTGGACATCGACGCCGCGCTTCTTTAGTAGTGTTGCTAGCCCTGCTGGCAGAAACTTGAATGCGACATAGCGACCCGCCTTCGTGAGCGGCACGTTCAGAAAGCCCTTCTGAAGTGGCACGGATTTGTTTATTGCATGCTCGAAACTCACTGCCGCGCTCTTTCCAGCGCCATCGCACACCTCGCAACGTCCTGACAGGGACGATGCTTTCGATCGCGAAAAGAGAAGAGGCGTTGGCTTTCGGAATACTGTGCCCTCAGGAAGGTAGAAGTAGTGTTCGTCGAAATTGAGCTCGACATCGTCACCCAGGAGCATAATTCCCGCCTTGGCCAACGCAAGCACAACGCTATCATTCGTGCAGGCGTCGACGGCGACGGAGATCTCGTAATTCGACAGACCGGACTTCGGCAGTTTGCCAAGAGGAATTTCCTTGAAACTGCCTTTCTTCTCATCACGTAGAAATACTGAGCTAATCCCGTACTTCGCAAGGCGCGATTGAACGTCACTCGACTTGACGCGCGCGTAGGCCCACATCACGGCGTAGAGTTGAGCACCGGCATGAAATTTTTTAGCAAACTGCCGGATTTCGACAATGGACGGCTTTTCGATCGTTACGCCACGGTAAACAATTTGCCCCTTCTCTACGAACAGCTTCTGTATCTCGCCCTTGAGTCCTGTCCGTGTTCCGAAAGTTGAAAGCTCCGTCTGTGTCAGTGCCCGCTGAGACACCGAACTGCATTCAGGTAACGCAGTTGCGTGCACGAAGCTCGGGCGGACTGCGTACACATACAAGTCATCAGTTTTGCGCCGCATCGCTTCTTGTCGCCTCGCCTCGGCGGCAATGACGTCATTCACAAGAGTCGATTTCCCTGACCCACTCACGCCTGCGACCACAACCACTTCGCCTGCCTGCCCTGAAACGCTAACGTTCTTCAGGTTGTTTTGGGCAATACCGTCGATGGAGAAATCAAACTCGTGCGTTTTCTTCGTCATAGAGGTCGAAAATTTGGGGAATTATCTTCTTATAGGCAGAACACATCGGGCTCTTGCCGTTTACGCGATACAGCGGGCATCCGCCGGCGCATACAAACCGGTATTCGCATGTTTGACAATCCAAGCTGAGGCCCAGGTGCTTGGTATGCCCACGACGAATGATATCGAGCAGACCTTCGTCCTCATCCAGGCTGCCAAGTGGAGTGCCTTTTTCGAACTCCGTATGGCAAAAGTAGACCGAACCATCCAGATACAGCGCACCTCCTGTCGTTCCCATCGAACAGGGCGTCGCCTGAGGCTCCAATGTCCTTAGGTCAGAAACGACGATTCTTTCGCTCACCGGATACCCGGCCGTCACTGCGCGAGCTAGGATTCGCCTCGCGTCCGTGAAGGCGATCTCGAACTCCTTCGGATGGATATGGCCGCCCTTCGCATCCGAAAGACGAAAGACCAAGTCGTCCTGAACAAGCGACTCGACCAACTCGCCAATTCCTGCGCTGTTTTCGGACGTTGCAGTGATCATCACGCCCGGCTTGATGCCATTCTTGCGCAGAACTTCCAGATTCTTTTTGACGATATGAAAAGAACCATGACCATTTTTAAAAACACGATTCCTGTCGTTGTTTACCGATAGACCGTCTAGCGATACCGATACGCCGATATCATTGGCCTTGATGTATTCAACGATCTTCGGGGTTAAGAACGTTAAATTCGTAATAATTCTGGCGTTTAGACGTACATTTGCTTCCGCTAGAGTATTCCTCAGTTCGATAACCTCGGTATACCAGTCTTCGAATGACAGAAGCGGCTCTCCGCCTGCAAGCTTGATTGAAACGCTCTTGAGCCCCATGACACCTAACAGCTTCTGACCGAATAACGAAAACAGGTCGGCCCGCCGTTTTTTTGGGCTATTGAGGGAAGGGATGTAACAGTAAGTGCACGCAAGATTACAGCGATCACTTGTCTGAATCCAGAACTGCAGGTTCTCAGCGCGAAGCTGGGGGACACTCTGCCTGGCTTCCGTCTTCAATACGATTCCTTCGGCAGCCAGACGTTCAAGCACCTCAACCTCAGTCGCGTTCGGTTCGTATGACTGGTCGCACTGCAGCACTTCAATAAGTGCGCTGGTGCGCTTATCGATCACCAACGTTTTTCCTCCGGCATCGTCGTACGTAACGAAGTGGACATCTCCGTGTCCGCGCGTGGAGCGAACCCCGAGGCTGAACTCCGAGTTCAAAACGTAATTCATCGATCGAACCTTATTGTAGCCATCTCACGCGATGAGAATAAGTGTTCAGCGCCGTTGAACGCCAACGTACATTCCGAGCGTCTGTGCAGAGCCGCGTGATTGGAAACGATTAATAGATCGCCCTGGTCGAGAACAATGTCTTGAGCAACCTCGCTGCAGACGGCTTCGATCATTGCCTTGAGCGGAAGATTGTCGAATGCGGCTACCTTGCCGCCAGGCATCAGGGATGTGTGCAATGTCAAGATGAGTTGATCATCAAGGCGCTGGAGTATGGGGAGGCTAATCGGCTCCCGGCCAGGAAACGAATAGTCAACCCTTTGTTTCAGTAGAACCGCCTCGGTAATCCCATATACGCTATCCATCCTTTCGAGAAAGGCGTCACGATGAACCACTTGATTGCGCCCGTAAATGGGGTGCTTGGGATCTGGGCGCAGGCACAACAAAGCGACGAACTCAGGAGGACGCGGTTGAAACATGAAGTCCGTGTGATAGCCACCGCACGACGCTTGCTCCGACAAATTGTCACTATGAGGGAGAACGCGGAATTCGTGGAGGAAGCCTCCAAGGCGAGCCGAGAAAAATAGCTTGCCTCCAGACACGCGACATAGTTCAGTCTCAAGCCGGACGGCGTCTGGACCGAATCCGCGCACTACCTGATACCCATCCCGATCGATTTGCGAAAAGTCGACATCAAGCGGCCTGGCGATTTTCGCTTTTGCCACCAACGTCGACACCTTCCTGACTTTGGCTGTGTCGTGCATAGGTTCTATGAGCACCTGGTCTTCGCGACCTCAATGCCTTTGCGTTAGGCGGTCATTTGCATGGGCGAAATAGTCGACGAGCCGCTTGCAATCTGGTCGATATGGCATGGACAAACCTGTGGACACTTCTGCGCTTCGCGCGTCGCGCCATACAGCGCCTCCCCGAAGAGCTTCTGCCACAGGGACTCCGACTCCGATTGCACGTCCAGCCATTGCTGCCGATTTTCTTCACCTAGCATTCCGAAGTAGGGAAAGTGATGCAGATATTCGCCAAACAGCTCGTTGCAATCTTCCATATACGCACGAGTATCCAAAATGTGCATATGCCAGATCTCATCGATTTCACCATTCGGTACGAGCTGCACCCCACCAAGCGCCTTGGTCACAGCCATATAGCGCTTATAGTTTCGCACCGCTGCTTCCGCGCGATTCAAATCCCACTCTCCGTTCTTAACCTCTAGTAGCTTCTTGATAGCAAGCTCAAAACTCCATGCATTCGTGACTTCGATTGCCTGGTCAAAAACTGCTTGATCGAATTTCACCACCATCATTTTTCTCCAGTTATGTATCAGGCTATAGCACAAAACAAGTTGTCGACCAAGTGTCGACAACACGATTACACAAAATTTACATTCAGTTTTCCACGCTCACACAGGCACACATTTTCTTGCCTGAAGTTCTCGAGTCGGGCGCGGAGTGCTTTGATAGCATAAGTTTCAGACCAAGACGACACTTCAGGGGACCTAGGCATCAGCTTTGATTAGCGTCTAGCATTGGTTCCAGCAATCCTGCTAGCAGCTACTACCCACTTGCAAAGCCGCTGTTCGAATGTCTGAAAAAGTATCCTGCACAACCGTCTCTTCATAGCCGACAACAGCCATTCTAGCACATGGGCATTGCCGCCTGCTTTGGCCGAATTCTAGTCATCATCGTTAAGTCTGCTAAACAAAAGCTGCATCCCGTCACCGGTGATAGCGTCTACCAGGATTCTGTCCCGCAAACACCCACAGACAAGAAAGACCGGGCATCGAGCACGATGCCCGGTCTTGAGAGAGAATAATTTCCTTACCAACATTACCTTATCCCGCTCACTGGTCCGCCAAGACCAGTTGTCATGCTCCCCGCTGCCAAGCGGAGAA
>Ga0187844_10002521_pt1 | contig 12867 bp, 10 predicted proteins | sample SpaLakP09_SKY_50_FD_134517 | JGI IMG/M metagenome (GOLD analysis project Ga0187844, IMG submission 134517) | Oligotrophic lake water microbial communities from Sparkling Lake, Wisconsin, USA - SP09_SKY_50 | ecosystem: Environmental > Aquatic > Freshwater > Lake | place: USA: Sparkling Lake...
ACCACGAACTGAGCCAGGACGTTTACCGGGCCCTGCGCAGCAATGAGTTGATCGATGTGAAGACCATCGAGCAGTTCTTTGACCCCGAAAAGGCCATGTTCTTGCCGGACCGCTTCATCAAGGGCGAGTGCCCCAAGTGCGGCGCCAAGGACCAGTACGGCGATTCCTGCGAGGTCTGCGGCGCCGTCTACGCGCCCACCGAGCTGCACAACCCCTACTCGGTACTGTCCGGCGCCACGCCGGTGCTGAAGACCAGCGAGCACTACTTCTTCAAGTTGAGCGACCGGCGCTGCGTCGAGTTCCTGACGCAGTGGACGCAGGAGCCCGGCCGCCTGCAGCCCGAGGTGCTGAACAAGATCCGCGAGTGGTTCGAGCCCGACGAGGAAGGCAAGAACCGCCTGAGCGACTGGGACATCAGCCGCGACGCGCCCTACTTCGGCATCGAGATCCCGGACGCGCCGGGCAAGTATTTCTACGTCTGGCTGGACGCGCCCGTGGGCTACCTCGCCTCGCTGAAGAACTACTTCGGCAAGCAAGGCAAGGACTTCGATGCCTTCATGGCTGATGAGTCGGTCGAACAGATCCACTTCATCGGCAAGGACATCACCTACTTCCACACGCTGTTCTGGCCGGCCATGCTGCACTTCAGTGGCCGCAAGACGCCCAACCACGTCTTCGTGCACGGCTTCATGACCGTCAACGGCGGCGAGAAGATGAGCAAGAGCCGCGGTACCGGCCTAGACCCGCTGAAGTACCTCAGCCTGGGCCTGAACGCCGAGTGGCTGCGTTACTACATCGCCGCCAAGCTCAATGCCAAGGTCGAGGACATCGACTTCAACCCCGAAGACTTCGCGGCCCGCGTCAACAGCGACCTGGTCGGCAAGTTCATCAACATCGCCTCGCGCGCGGCGGGCTTCCTGACCAAGCGCTTTGGCGGTCACCTGAGCGGCGACCTCGGCGTCGAAGGCCGCATGCTGCTGGACGCCCTGCGTGGCCACAGCGGCGCCATCGCCGAGCTGTTTGAGACCCGCGAATTCGGCAAGGCGCTGCGCGAGATCATGGCGCTGGCCGACAAGGTCAACGAGTTCGTCGACCAGCACAAGCCCTGGGAGCTGGCCAAGCAGGACGGCATGGACGCCGCGCTGCACGACGTCTGCAGCGTCTGCATCGAGGCCTTCCGCCTGCTGACCGTCTACCTCAAGCCCGTGCTGCCCGCACTGGCCGCGCAGGTCGAGGCCTTCCTGAAGGTCGAGCCGCTGCAGTGGAAGGACAGCGCCCGCGCGCTGGGCGCCCATCAGATCGGCGCCTACCAGCACCTCATGCAGCGCGTCGACCTCGCCAAGGTCGAGCAGCTCTTCGAAGCGCCACCGGCCCCCAAGGTCGTGCCCGGCGGTGAAGACATTGCTGCTGAAATCAAGATCGACGACTTCGCCAAGGTCGACCTGCGCATCGCGCTGATCGTCAAGGCCGAGCATGTCGAGGGTAGCGACAAGCTGCTGCGCCTGACGCTGGATGCCGGCGAGGGCAGGACCCGCAATGTCTTCAGCGGCATCAAATCGGCCTACAAGCCCGAGGACCTGGAAGGCAAGCTGACCGTGCTGGTCGCCAACCTCGCGCCGCGCAAGATGAAGTTCGGCATCAGCGAGGGCATGGTCCTTGCTGCCAGCCATGCCGATGAGAAATCCACGCCCGGCATCTTCGTCCTTGAGCCCCACGCCGGCGCCCAGCCCGGCATGCGGGTGCGCTGAACCCATGAACGCGCCGCGACTGCCTCTGGGCTTGTCGCGGCGCCGGCGTTTCATCGCGCTGCGCCATCACTGCGGCCCTCCGGAGCCGACGCCACAAGCGTCGCCTGCCCCACTTCGGAGAGTCCATGCCCCTGCCCCGCCTGCATCCCTTTCGCCCGCGCAGCCTCGCGCTGCTGCAGGGCTACTCCCGTGAGCGCTTCCTCGCCGACCTTGGCGCTGGCCTGACCGTCGGCATCGTCGCGCTGCCGCTGGCGCTGGCCTTTGCCATCGCCTCCGGGCTGCGGCCCGAGCAAGGTCTGGCCACGGCCATCGTCGGCGGGCTGCTCATCTCGCTGCTGGGCGGCTCCAGCGTGCAGATCGGTGGGCCGGCCGGCGCCTTCATCGTCGTCGTCTACGGCATCCTGCAGCGCCACGGCCTGGCCAATCTGCTGGTGGCCACCATGGGCGCTGGCCTGCTGCTGCTCGCAATGGGCGCGCTCAAGCTCGGCGTGCTGGTGCGCTACATCCCGGTGGCCATCGTCACCGGCTTCACCAACGGCATCGCGGTGCTGATCGCGCTGGCGCAACTGAAGGACGCGCTGGGCTTGTCGCGCGTGCCCATGCCGGCCGACTTCTTCGGTCAGATCGGTGTGCTCGCCAGCCATGCCGCCGGCTTCAATCCCTGGGCCGTCGCGACTGCCGCTACGGCCGTCGTGGTCGTGCTCGCCTGGCCCAAGAACATCGACCAGCAGGCCCTGAGCGGCGTGCGGCGCTGGATGGCCCTGCTGCCCAGCACAGTCATCGCGTTGGTGGGCGCAACGCTGGCCACCGCGGTGCTGAACCTGCCGCTGGAGACCATCGGCAGCCGCTTCGGCGGCATCCCCCAAAGCCTGCCCCCACTGGCCTGGCCCGACGCCAGTTGGGACGGCCTGCGCCAGCTCGTCATCCCCACGCTGACGCTGGCGCTGCTGGGCGCCATCGAATCATTGCTGTGCGCCCGCGTGGCCGACAAGCTCGCGCCCGACCTGCCCCGCCACGACCCCAACCAGGAGCTGATGGCGCAAGGCATCGCCAACCTCGCGGCGCCGCTGTTCGGCGGCATGCCGGCTACCGGCACCATCGCGCGCACGGTCACCAACATCCGCGCCGGCGCCACCAGCCCCGTCGCCGGCATGGTGCACGCGCTGAGCCTGCTGCTCATCCTGCTGGTGGCCGCGCCGCTGGCCATGCATGTGCCGCTGGCGGCCCTGTCCGGCATCCTGCTGGTCGTGGCCTGGAACATGGGCGACTGGCACGAGTTCGCGCGGTTGCGGCGCTTCAACCTGACCTACCGCACGCTGCTGGTCGGCACCTTCACGCTGACCGTGGTGACCGACCTGACCGTCGCCGTTGAGGTCGGCCTGATCGCCTCCTGCGTGTTCTTCGTCTGGCGCATGGGCCAGCTGTTCACCATCAGCCGCTTCGACGCAGGCCCCTTGCCCGACGGCGTGGTGGCCTACGAGCTGTACGGGGCGCTGTTCTTCGGCGCGGTTGGCAAGATCGAGGCGCTGCCCGAGCAATTGCCCGTCGGCACGCGGGCCGTCGTCTTCGAGATGCACCGCCTCGTCGTCATGGACACCTCGGGCATGCAAGCCCTGCGCGAACTGCACCGCACGCTGAGCAAGGCCGGCATCGCCCTCGTGCTCGCCCACGTCAATGCGCAACCCCTGTCCTTGCTGCAGCGCTCGGGGCTCGCCGCCGAACTGGGCGACGCCGCCATCGTGCCCAGCATCGCCGATCTAAAATCCGCCCCTTAGTCAGAGAAACACACCATGCCGCTGTTCTGGAAGCCCTACAAGTCCGACGTCACCGCCTTCATCGAGCAGCTCAAGGCCCAGCGCCCCACGCTGGAAGCCGAACAGCGCGCCGGCCGCGCCCTGCTGTGGGACAAGCCCCAGGACCGCGCGGCGCAGGCCGGCTTCAACGAAGCCAAGGTGCCCCAGCAGCCTTACGTCTATCAAACCTCCGACAAGTAAGCCTTGGCGATGGCCGTGGCTGACGAAACCAGCCAGGCAGTGGCTGACCTGCCAGAGGTGGTCGATGCGGTCGCCGTGGCTCGCCTGTACGGCGAGCCACTGTTCCAGATGCCTCTGGATCTCTACATCCCGCCGGATGCGCTGGAGGTCTTCCTGGAGGCGTTCCAGGGCCCGCTGGACCTGCTGCTCTACCTGATCCGCAAGCAGAACTTCAACATCCTCGACATCCCGCTGGCCGACGTGACGCGCCAGTACCTGAGCTATGTCGAGCAGATCCGCGTCCACAACCTGGAGCTGGCCAGCGAATACCTCTTGATGGCGGCGATGCTCATCGAGATCAAGTCGCGCATGCTGCTGCCGCCCAAGAAGAGCGAGGACGGCAAGGAAGTGGAAGACCCGCGCGCCGAGCTCGTGCGGCGGCTGCTGGAGTACGAGCAGATGAAGCTGGCGGCCGCCCGGCTGGACCGCCTGCCGGTACTGGGCCGCGACTTCCTGCGTGCCCAGGTGCACATCGAGCAGTCGCTGGCGCCCAACTTCCCGGACGTGAACACCAACGACCTGCGCGACGCCTGGCTGGACATCCTGAAGCGCGCCAAGCTCAACCAGCACCACCGCATCAGCCGCGAGCAGCTGTCGGTTCGCGAGCACATGAGCATCGTGCTGCGCCGGCTGCAAGGCCAGCGCTTCGTCGAGTTCGAGCATCTCTTCGACGTGACCCGCGGCCAGGCCGTGCTCGTGGTCACCTTCATCGCGATGCTGGAGCTGGGCAAGGAAGGCCTGCTGGAGATCACGCAGGCCGAGGCGTTTGCGCCGATCTACGTCAGGCTGGCCTACTCGGCCAACTGATCACTTCCCGCGCAGCTTCTGCACGGCCGCCACGACGGCGAGGACCAGCGCACCAGCCACCACGCCCACCAGCGCGTTCGCGCCGTTCTCCAGCAGCGCCGCCACAGCCCAAGCCTGGCCCTCGGCCAGATGCGCGATGGCGTGATGCAGCGGCGCGATGCCGTGCACGAGGATGCCGCCGCCGACAAGGAACATCGCGGCCGTGCCCAGCACGGTGAGCAGCTTCATCAGCTGCGGCGCGGCGGCCAGCAGGAAGCGGCCGAAGGACTGCGAAGCCGCACCCGGGCGCCTGGACAGCCAAAGCCCCGCGTCGTCCATCTTGACGATGCCGGCCACGAAGCCGTAGACGCCCACCGTCATCGCGATGGACACGGCCACCAGCACGGCCAGTTGGGTCTGCAGCGACTGGGTGGCCACCGTGCCCAAAGCGATGACGATGATCTCGGCGGACAGGATGAAGTCCGTTCGGATCGCGCCCTTGACCTTGTCTTTTTCGTAGGCCGCCATATCCACCTTCGGATCGGCGATGGCCTGCACCAGCTCGTCGTGATGCGCCTTGTCTTCCTCGGGGCTGTGCAGGAACTTGTGCGCCAGCTTCTCGAAGCCCTCGAAGCACAGGTAGGCGCCGCCGATCATCAGCAGCGGCGTGATGGCCCACGGCAGCAGGGCCGAGATGGCCAGCGCGGCTGGCACGAGGATGGCCTTGTTGAGCATCGAGCCCTTGGCCACGGCCCACACCACCGGCAGCTCGCGGTCGGCGTTGACGCCGGTGACCTGCTGGGCGTTCAGCGCCAGGTCATCGCCCAACACGCCGGCGGTCTTCTTGGCGGCGACCTTGGTCATGGTCGCCACGTCGTCGAGGATGGTGGCGATGTCGTCGAGAAGAACAAGCAGGCTGGAGGCCATGGGGCAAGCGAAAGCGGTCGTGGGAACGGCCGCGATGCTATCCGGCTCTCAGCGGTAATGCCGCGCGAGACTCTCAGCGACGCAAACGGGCTTGGTTGCCCCTTCGGCCTCGATGGCCACTTCCACCGTCAGCTGCACTGCGCCGCCGGCCACATCGTCCATGGCAAGCAGCTTGAAACCCGCGCGCAGCCGGCTGCCTACGGGCACCGGCTTCGTGAAGCGCACCTTGTTCAGGCCGTAGTTGACGACCATGCGCGACTCGCGCACCGAGAAGCCGGTCTCGAAGAAGTAGGGGATCAGCGACAACGTGAGGAAGCCATGGGCAATCGGCCCGCCGAAAGGCCCCGCCTTGGCGCGCTCGGGGTCGACGTGGATCCACTGCCGGTCCTCGGTGGCCTCGGCGAAGGCGTTCACGCGGGCCTGGTCGACGGTGATCCAGTCGCTGTGCCCCAGGGGTTGGCCGGTCAGGGCTTGCAGGTCGGCAAGGGTGTCGAAGATGCGCATTCGGGCTGACGAGGGAACGGAGTTTGCGGCGCGAAGTTAACCTAGTCGCCTATGCATGACAGTACCGTCCGCGACATCCTCGTTCTTGCCGCCCATCCCGACCTGGGCCGCTCCCACGCCACCCGCACGCTGATCGCCGCGCTGCAGGCCTCGCCGGTGGCCAGCCGCGTGGAGCTGCGCGACCTCTACCGCCTCTACCCCGACTTCCACATCCACGTCGACGCCGAACAGCGCGCACTCGAGGCGGCCAAGCTCGTCGTCATGCTGCACCCCATCTACTGGTACAGCATGCCGGCGCTGCAGAAGCTCTGGCTGGACGAGGTGCCGCGCCTGGGCTGGGCCTATGGCCCGGGCGGCACGGCCCTGCACGGCAAGGACTTCTGGCTGGTCGCGTCCACCGGCGGCGGCGCCGAGGCCTATGCGCCGGGCGGCCACAACCACCACGCCATCGAGGAGTTTCTGCTGCCCTATCAGCAGTCGGCCCGCACCTGCGGCATGAACTACCTGCCGCCACAGATCCTGCACGGCGCGCACCGCGTGACCGACACCGAGATCAACGCCCATGCCGAGCTGTTCGTGAAACGACTGGCGCACTACCCCGAGTGGTGCCACCACCTGGCCGCGCCGCCGGTGGGGGACGAGGACGACGTGGCGCTGGATGAGCGCCCACCGCTGTTCACGGCGCTTGGGGCTGCGGCATGAGCGCCGCGCCGGGCCGTCCCAAGCAAGCTCGCTCCCGCTTGGCGGGACAGCGCGCAGCGCGAAGGGTGCAGAAATGAGCGCCGGGCATGGCGCGTGGCTGCAACTGCCGCTTGTCTTCCTCGGCGCTGCCGTTGTCGCCGTGCCACTGGCACGCTGGCTGCGGCTGGGCTCCATCCTGGGCTATCTCGTCGCCGGACTGGTCGTCGGGCCGGCCATCCTGGGGCTGGTGCCCGAGTCCGGGGCAATCGCGGAGGTGGCCGAACTGGGCGTCGTGCTGATGCTGTTCCTCGTCGGACTGGAGCTGGAGCCCAAGCGGCTGTGGGCCATGCGCCGGCCCATCTTCGGCTGGGGCAGCGTGCAGTTGCTGGGCTGCGCAGCGGTGCTGGCCGCCGTGGGCCTGGCACTGGGCTACCCGTGGCGGCTGACCGTCGTTGTCAGCCTGGGCCTGGCGATGTCGTCCACGGCGGTCGCCCTGGCCGTGATGGCCGAGCGCAACCTCGGCCGCACGACGGCGGGCGAGAGCATCCTGTCCGTCGCGCTGCTGCAGGACATCGCCGCCATCCCCGTGCTCGCGCTGGTACCCATCCTGGCGGTCAGCGGCGCGCATGACGATGGCGACGGCCAGACCTGGCTGGCGGCGGGCAAGGCGATCGCCGCCATCGTCGTCATCATCTTTGGCGGCCGGCTGCTGCTGCGCCCGGCCTTGCGCTGGATCGCCCGCAGCAAGACCCCCGAGATCTTCACCGCCGCCGCGCTGCTGCTGGTGCTGGGCACGGCGGCGCTGATGCAGGCGGTGGGCCTGTCCATGGCGCTGGGCGCCTTCCTGGCCGGCGTGCTGCTGGCTGAAAGCGAATACCGCCGCGAGCTGGAGACCGACCTGGAGCCCTTCAAGGGCCTGCTGCTGGGCCTGTTCTTCATCGCCGTCGGCATGGGACTGGACCTGAAGGCCGTCGCGGCGCAGCCCGGCTTCGTCATGGCGCTCGTCGCGTCGCTGCTGGCCTGCAAGATCCTCGTGCTGGTGCTGATGGCCAAGGCGATGAAGATCCCGCTCGTCGAGCGCCCGGCCTTCGTCATCCTGCTGGCCCAGGGCGGCGAGTTCGGCTTCGTCGTCTTCCAGCTGGCCCAAGGCCAGGGAATGATCGACGCAGCCCAGAACTCGGCCCTGGTCGCGGCGGTCGCGCTGTCGCTGGCGCTGACGCCACTGCTGCTGACCGGCGGCGACCGGCTGATGTCGCAGAAGCTCGCCCGGCTGGGCCTCAAGAAGAAGCGCGACGAGGCGCCCCCGCCGCCCGCGCCCGTCATCGTGGCGGGCAGCGGGCGCTACGGCCAGGTCGTGGGCCGCATGCTGCGCGCCAACGGCATCGAGGCGACCATGCTCGACCAGGATGCGGAGGCGGTCGAGGGCCTGCGCCGATTCGGTTGGACGGTGCACTACGGCGACGCGACCCGGCTGGACCTGCTGAAGACCGCCGGCGCTGCCACCGCCCGCGTTCTCGTCATTGCGGTGGACGACATCGCGCAGAACATCGAGATCGCCGAGCTCGCGCACGAACACTTCCCGCAGCTCACCGTCGTCGCCCGCGCGCGCAATGTGCAGCACTACTACCAGCTGCACGAGGCCGGGGTGCGCCACATCGAACGCGAGACCTTCGACTCGGCGCTGATGAGCGCTCGCAGCGTGCTGGAGCTCACCGGCATGGAGCCGCACGCCGCGCGCCGCCAAGCCATGCGCTTTCGGCGTCACAACATCGAGGTGCTGGACCGCATGGTGCCGCTGCGAGGCGACGAGGGCGCGTTGATCGCCGCCGCCAAGCTCGGGCGCCAGCAGTTCGAGCAATTGCTGGCGGCCGAGCGTGAGGCGGAGGAGGCGCAACGCCAGGCCCAGCGCGGCGGCTGGGACCGGCACGACGGCGGGGATGGCAAGCCAGGATGAGCGCATCGCTGACCGAGTTGCTGGATGCCGCCCGCAACGGCGACGCCGCCGCCGCGCAGGCCGCATGGCCGCTGGTCTACCCCGAGCTGAGGCGCATCGCCCGCGCCCGTTTGCGCGGCCCGGGCGCGCCCAGCCTGGCCACCGAGGACCTGCTGCACGAAGGCTTTCTGCGCCTGGCTCAAGCGCCCGCAGCGCCGCTGGCCGACCGCCATCACTTCTATGCGCTGGCGGCGAAAGCCATGCGCCACATCGTCATCGACCACCTGCGCCGCCGCCAGGCGCAACGCCACGGCGGCGACTGGCAGGCACTGAGCTGGGACACGGCCATGGTGGACGCCGCCGCGCCGCTCGGTGACGGCGACGCCGACGCCGACCGCCTGCTGGCGCTGGATGCCGCCCTTGATGCCCTGACGGCGCTGGAGCCCTCGCTGGCCAACGTCGTGGAGCTGCGCTTCTTCGGCGGCTACACCGAGGTCGAGACGGCCGAGGCGCTGGGCCTGAGCGACCGCACCGTGCGCCGGCACTGGACGAAAGCGCGCGCCTTCCTGCTGATGCAGTTGAATGGCTGAACCCATCCCACCCGCACTCTGGCCGCGGGTGTCGGCCGCATTCGACGAAGCGCTGGAGCGGCCCGCAGACGAGCGGGCCGCGTGGGTCGGGCAGTTGCCTGAGGATGTCGCCACACCGCTGCGCGCCATGCTTAGTGCACACGACAGTGAGGCCGACCTGCCGCCCCTGGAGGCGGCCGCCGCGCTCGCCGCACCGGGCCAGCACATCGGCCCTTACCGTCTGATCGAGCGCATCGGCGAAGGCGGCATGGCCGAGGTCTGGGGCGCCGAACAGGTCGACGGGGCCATGGCCGGCCGGCGCGTCGCGCTCAAGCTGCCGCGCCCGGGCCAGCGCCTCAGCGAGCGGCTGGGCGAGGAGCGCGCGTTGCTGATCGGTCTGGAGCATCCGCACATCGCCCGGCTCTACGACGCCGGTGCCGAGGCCGCCCAGCCCTGGCTGGCGCTGGAATGGGTGGCCGGCAAACCCATCACCGACGCACTCGCAGCCAAGCCGCTGCGCACGCGCCTCATCACCTTCCTGCAGGCGCTGGACGCCGTGCGCCACGCCCACGCCCGCCTCGTGCTGCATGCCGACATCAAGCCAGGCAACATCCTTGTCGGCGACGACGGCCGCGTGAAGCTGCTGGACTTCGGCATCGCGCGCCTGCTTCACCACACCGGCCCGCGCGCCTTCACGCCCGGCCTGGCCGCGCCCGAGCAGCAGCGCGGCGAGACGCTGACCGTCGCGGCGGACGTCTACGGACTGGGCGGCGTGCTGGCCGCGCTGGTGCCGCCAACCGAACGCAGCCGCGCGCTGGCGGCCGTCATCGCCCGCGCGCAGGCTGAACAACCCGCCGACCGCTATGCCGACGTCGACGCACTGGCCAGCGACATCCACCGCCTGCTGGACCACCGCCCCGTGGCCGCGCTGCCGCAGGCGCGCGGCTACCGCCTTGCCTGCTTGGTGCGCCGCCAGCGCTGGCCGCTGCTCGGCGCGGCGGCCCTGCTCATCGGCACGGCCGCGGCGCTGTGGCAGGCCGACACCGCCCGCCGCGAGGCCCGCCGCGCCGAAGCCGCCAACGCCTATCTGTTGGACTTGTTCAAGACGCTGGACCGCCGCGCGCCCGACGCCGCCCAACCCGAGGCCGCGCTGCGCCGCCTGCTGGCCGAGCGCATGGCCCGCATCGAAGCCACGCTACCAACCGACCCCGACACCGCCGACGAGCTGCTGCGCATCACCGCCACGCTGCACGACTACCTCGGCGACGCCAAGCGCAGCCGCGCCCTGGGCGAGCGCCGCTACAGCTTGCTCAAGCAGCGCCTGGGCCTGCAGCACCGACGAACGCAGTACGCCGGCATGAACCTGGTGTGGCCGCTGCTGGCCCAGGCCGACCTGCCCGCCGCCAACGCGCTGCTGGCCGAGATGGACGCTTCGCTGCCCGCCACCGGCCTGCTGCGCGCCGAATGGTGGCTGGCGCGGCACGACCTGCGTGAGCGCCAGGGCGCCGACCCACACGAACGCGAGCAACTGCTGCGTCAGGCCCTGGCCCGCTACGCCGCCGATGCACCCGACGACAGCGGCCACGCGGCCACCTGGCTGGCCTTGAGTGAGCTGCAGACTGCCAACGGTCAGCCCGCCGAAGCGCTGGCCGCCGTCAACCAGGCGCTGGCCCAGGTGACCCACGCCCAGCCCTACATCGCCAGCGACCACGCCCGCCAACTGCTGCACCGCGCCAGCTTGGGCGCGCCCAGCGCGGCGGCCGACGAAGCCCAGGCGCTGCAGCTGCTGCGCGGCAGCGTCGGCCTGCGGGCGCCTTTCGTGAAGCAGGCGCTGAAGGCGCTGGTCGCACGCCGCTGCCAGGCGGATCGCGCGGCTGCGGATGCGCTGGCCGCCGAAGCCGGCCTGAGCGGCTGCCCGACCGTCCCCTGAATCAGGGGCAAGCGCGCTGGCCGGGTTTGGCGCCGGATTGCGTGTGTGGAGTTGGCGCCGCTGTTGGCGCGCATCTTCGGGAGAGATCCATGTTCCTGCGCCACGCGCTGCTGCCGGCTGCGGCCCACACCCCCCTGCTTCACCGACCTGCCGGCGCTGCACGCGCGCTGGGCGCCTGGCTCGCCGCCGCCGCGCTGCTGGCCTGCAGCCTGCCCGCTGCCGCCATCGACAGCCAACTGATCGCCGTCATGAACGTGAATGCGACCGCGTTCTATCCGGTCTCCGGCAAGGAGCAGCACGTGCCCGTGCTGGACCTCATAGACGACCCGCGCTCCCGCCAGATGCAGTCGATGGACAGCAGCGCGAGCTTCGGCGGCGGCACCGCCACGGCCCACTTCGAGGGCCGCATGGGCCTGCTGCGCGCTTCCGCCGAGGCCAGCTTCCCGTATTGCTGCGACGCCCTGGGCTACCGCGTCGTGCAGGGCTACACCGACGCCACCGTGCAGGGCCGGTTCTACGACAGCATTGCCGTCACCGGTGCCGGCCTGGCCGTGGGCACGCCGGTGAGCTACACGGTGAACTTCAGCATCAGCGGCGAGCTGTCCAACCCGAGCTTCGAGATGGGCGGCTTCCTGACGGCCTACGGGGTGGCCGAGGTGCGCCTGCGCGACATGGCCAGCTTCGCCGAGGTCAACAAGAGCTGGGACGCCAAGCGCGACGCCACGGGCGTATTCAGCCTCACGCTGAACACCTTCGTCGGCCGCACCATCTCCATCAGCGGCATGCTCGCCGTGGGGGCCTCGGTCAGCGACTACGCCCAGCTGGGCCGCAGCGCCTGGGCCGACTTCGGTCACTCGGCGGGCTACCAGCTGCTGCCCTCGGTGGCCGGGCTCAACACCACGGGCGCCAGCGGCTACGACTTCTCCGCCGCGCCGGTGCCCGAGCCCGGCAGCTGGGCGCTGATGGCGGCGGGGCTGCTGGTCGTAGGCACCCTGCAGCGGCGCCGCCGCCCTCGCTGAACGACCGGAAACAGACGCGCGGCCGCCGCACAATCGCGGCCATGCACGCCGCCTGCCCGCCTACCTCACCCCGCGCGACACCGGCCGTGCCTCGGCCCGCATGACGCCGGGGCACACCAGCCCCAGCTGCCCCCAATGCGGCGGCAGCCTGCCGCGCCAGGCGCTGTGGCGGACCGTCAACTGCAGCTATTGCAAGGCGGTCGTCACGCTCAACACCCGCTGGGTGGAGCGCGCCGACTTCCACGCCGCCTGGACCCGCGCCCACACGCGCCCGGCCGGCGGCGGCGAGTGGCTGACGCTGCGCGGCGCGAGTTACCGCCTGCTGGAGCCGCTGGGCCGAGGAGAACGCAGCGAGGCCTGGCTGGCCGAACGCCACGGCCCGGCCCGGCTGCGCGCGGTGCTCAAGCTCGCGCCGGTGGATGCTCACGACGCGCTGGCCTGCGAAGCCGACACGCTGCGCCACCTGCAAGGCCTGACGGCGGCAGGCAGCGCCTACTTCTCGCTGCGCCTGCCGCAGCCGCTGGCGCACGGCCTGGCCAATGATCAGGCGGTGCTGGCCTTGCGCGCCTGGCCAGGCTTCTGGGGCAGCCTGGCCGACGTGCTGGCCTTCAACCCCACCGGCATCGCCGACGTGCGCCACGCCGTGTGGCTGTGGCGGCGCGTGCTGGAGCTGCTGGGCTATCTGCACGACCAGGGCTGGTGCCACCGGGACCTGCGCCCCGAGCACTGGCTCATCC
>Ga0187844_10002526_pt1 | contig 12861 bp, 10 predicted proteins | sample SpaLakP09_SKY_50_FD_134517 | JGI IMG/M metagenome (GOLD analysis project Ga0187844, IMG submission 134517) | Oligotrophic lake water microbial communities from Sparkling Lake, Wisconsin, USA - SP09_SKY_50 | ecosystem: Environmental > Aquatic > Freshwater > Lake | place: USA: Sparkling Lake...
GTAATGAATGTCAACTTACGATTTAGCGATTGCGAGCTCAACCTTTGCGCCCAAAATTTGTAGTACTGCCGCAATCTCTCCAATAAAGCATCACGATCCTCATTTGATGTGTAGCTAGAGGCATTGCCTTGATTAAAATATTCAAGGAATCCTAATAGCTTAGGCCATCGTTCAATCCAATTGATTTTGGGACTAAGGCCGCCAGTGGTTGCACTTAAGAAATGATTATTCTCATGAATACAATAGACCGCTAGGGTTTGGTGTAAATAACAAACTCGGCCGTTAAGGAACAAAGCCCCCCAAACTAAAGGATTATCTGCCCCCCTTTTCCATTCAGCTAAATTGACCCATGGAGCAATTTTATATAAAAGGCTCTTTCTGTAAACTTGTCCACAAGGATTCGCAAAGGGGTATGCACCAAAGGCATCGTTAACTGAGAGTGACTCCCCAGTGACTTTTTGAAATGCAAACCAATCATGATGTTTATTTTTTTGCACATCAAAGGCATCAACGTTATGACATATGAAATCACTATGATTGCCTCCTTGATCAATAAAATCATTTAAAGCAGATAGCTTATTAGGGTTAAAGTAATCATCAGAATCTAACAGACATATCCACTCGAACTTGGCCTGTGCTAGGCCGGCATAAAAAGCTGCAGCCTGACCCAAATTGCATTGCTTAATAAAGTGCAATTGATCGTGCTGCTTTGCTAATTGAGCGATCACCTCGACTGAATTGTCAGTAGACCCGTCGTCGACAATAATGACCTCAAAGCTATCTGCAGGATATTGCTGTGAAAGGCTACTCAATATAGCCCTAGTGACATGGGCTTCATAATTATAATTAGCAATGAGGATAGAGAAGGTATTCATAATTATTAGCTTTATTGCACCAATAGCGCATCGGCTAAGTGAATGTGCTTAATTCCTTTTTTATTTAAATAGCTGACACATGCATCGAACCGAAATTCTTCAGGGATCTGATTTAATTGGCTCCAGCTCGCCGCAAAAAATTTAGCGCTTGCACCCACCAAGACATACCGAATATGTTGCACGCCCCCAACCTTGATCGTCGATAGAATAACGCCTGGCTGGTTATCATGCCATACCCTTAACAAGGCTTCGACCGCCAATTCATTAAAGCAATCAACACTATCGCACAGCAAGACAAGGTCACATTCCTTCTGAAACATCAGGCTAGCGCCAATTGACCAAGCAGTATGTTTAAAGTTGGCATGGTAAGGGAGCATCAATCTTTTAAAGTCCATGGATTCTAAGGTTATATTTTCGTCATGGACGACCAGCAAAGCGTATTTTTGAGGATTAGACTTAGGTAACACGGATGCGCAGGAACTATCAACCATGACAACCCCCAACCTTGGCTGAACAGCTAATTCAACGGGCGTCTTATTCACATTAGGATTTTCTCTTATTGGCAAACGAAATCCCGTTGCCTCATAAAATTTTTGAGCGTCGAAACTGAACATGAACTCTGCTTTAGGATTTCTGAGGGGAGCAACTGGTAATTTCTTTTGTAATTTATAGTGATGAGACCAGTTTGTCTGATACCAAACTGTGGGGTCTTTGTTCATGGCTATATTGAAATTCAGTTGCCTGAGACAGATACAAATCGCTCGATCTTCACCCGCTCCAAAGCATGTTGGCCACATTAACCAGACTGGGGTGACAGCCCTCACCTTTCTGGTTAACACCAAGCAGTTGGTATCAGCAAACAAGCCCGAATTGTCTTGTGGGTCATCAACTGACAGAATCTCTCCGTCTGGAAAAATAACTTTGCGCTTAGCAAAAACGACATCCGCATTGCTTTGATTAATTTGTGTCAGAGCCGTCTCGATATGATGAGGCTCATACCAATTATCTGCATCCAAAATTGCCACCACCTCAAATCCCATCGCAAAAGCCACCTCAACGCCAACACCGCACTGGTTAAATCCAATATTTTCTGGTATGGAAAGATGTATCAACTTATCGCTAGAAAGCTTTTCAATATCCGCATTGGGGAACCCATCTGCTACTAATATGTGGGTACAGTCGATAGTTTGGCGTTCAACTGATGCGATACATTTTATTAAGGTTTCTGTGGTCTCATGAGCATAGGCGCTAATTACCGCAACCTGATGAAGACCTATTATTCTTTTTGTGTGCCGCAGAGCGATTTTATTGGCATGTCCATTTAAAGCGATCAGCGCATTTTTATCGAGCATCTCCTTACGCTCTAAAAATACTGTGATTTTTTTAATCACGACAAGTGGATGTTGGATGATGTCACCCGCATTCACAAAAAGAGATGGCACTCTTCCTTGCTCAATATTATTTAATATTTCAGGGTAAAACTCCTGCCTCTGCGAATAATATTGATTCCAATCAGCCCCAATCACTTCAAAATCTGGTTCTAATAGTGTATCCAGCAAGTAAATGACTTTAATTTTAAATACATATTGCAGATAAGGAATCAATAAATAAAGCTTTGGATGCGATAGAAAATAACCAGCGCTTTGAGAGTTAGCCATGTAGGCCTTTAACGCATCTATCCAATCTCTAATTAACATCAACATTTCACCTTGCGAAATGCCAAGGTTGTTGCTCAGGCAGGCGAGAATCTCACTTAAGCGTGCTGACTGAAATGAAATAAATCGAGTATCACGGGGCGGCTCTTCATAGGGAGGAATACCATCGTATCCAATAGCACTTAAGATCGCGCATAGCTTACTGTTGGCAGTTTCATTTGCTCCACAAACTAACATTAAAGACATGCTTGCATCGACCCAGTTAAACTTCAGAAAAACTCAATATTAGCATTTATAAATAGGGCTCATAGGCATTTTTAATAGGCCCCTAAATTATCACTGCTTGTTTGCATGAGGAAAATTAACATGAGGAATGGGAACACCAACAAACGGACATAGTTTATCCCAACCATCGCCGTTCTCAAGATTCATCACCAGAAAATTATCGCGCCCCTTAAAATAACTTTTCACAGCTTGGTTATAGGCCTGATAGGCATTTAAAAACGTCGCCTTTTCTAAGCGATCTACTTTGAGATGCTTTAAATAGCGAAGTAATTTATCATGGTCCTTAGGATGGCTTACTGTCAGCCATTTCTCAACCGATCTCCACCACGTCTCCGGATTACGTTCCGTCAAAATAAAATAGCTACCTTCAAAGCGCCCATCTAACCTCTGATACATATCCCATATATTCCAAGGCCTATCTTGAAATGCTCGGAAATGCTCGGCTGCATCTAGCACCCGATCAAAATCTCCATACTCAAAAATCAAATGCGATAAATGCTGATAATCCATATGAGGCGACCTAGGTTCTGCAATTGGATTCAAGCCCAGAATCTCAAAGCAACGACCAATTGTCGTGGTACCTGTTTTGTTAAATCCAATGCAAAAATATCGAGGCCCAGTTAGCTTTGGTAGCACTCTTGAGTATAGACTGTCGTCTTTATATGCCTGTAAAACCCTAGCAGGTGAGACTTGAACAGACGTCGTGATTGTTGGTTTGAGTATCGTGTTTTGTAAAAACTGACTCAGCTTTCCTGACATTAGAATCGGAAGCATGGAAACGTGACCCACCGGCTTGCCTTTCGGATTAATCTTTATTAATGTTGCTGGTAGTATTGCTGCAAGCGCCTCAGCGGCAGCGACATCAGGCAATGCATCCCAACCATAGGCCAAAAAAATTGGTATTTTTTTATTGAGCGACTTTTGATATTTTTTGATCAACTCGGCCAAGCGAAATCCAAGGGCCTCTTGCCATCGTTCGTCATTAGGATGATTACCACTCATTGAGATCACCGAATCCCACCCCAATTTTAAACTACAAAGTACGGCAGGCAGACCACCCCCACTGACCCCAATTGCAACTGTCCTGGCATAAAGTTTTGAAGAAAGCAAATCTTGCAAAGCATCAATGGTGCCCTCAAAACTATCAGAAAGCCCTTCAAGTCCATGTCTAAATCCTTTCCCTTTTGGATAACGAACCATCAAAATGTCTGTTAATTCAGCATTAAAGCTCTGAAGAAATGGCGCTAATGGAATCATCATTCTTTGTGCTAATCCAGTAAAACAAACCACTAGGGTTTTATGTTTACAGTCTCCTGGACAGGTATATAGGATTACATGCTGACGTTGTGACCGCCTTAAAAACGGCTGCGCTACCTCACAAGTTTTAGCCTTAGCATACATTTGGTTCATTCTAAAAAACCAATCATGCTGCGCGTATTGAACATCATTTGCGGAGGTAGGAACTCCCCTTTCATTGACCTTTAAAAATTGATATTCCTCTAGGCTAGTCAAGCCTAAATATAGCGATTCCCACTTCACTGGTGTCATCCAATTTTCTAATGCGATATGTACCCGATTAATCTGATTGATGGTCTTGCAATGCAAAGTTAATCTTAAGTAGAGCTGAATCAAGAGCGCATTTCCTCGATGAGATTGACTAGCGCGTTAAGCGACTCGTATTGATGGACATCGTGTGGAATAATTGAAATACCGTGGTTTAATTCCAAGTAAATACAAAACTCCATCGTTGCTAAGCTATCTAAATTGAGATCAGCTAATAGCACATCTTCATCCTTGAGAAATCTATGGATGCATTCTCTGGGTCCTGACCCTGCGAGATTAGCAGCCTCAAGGGCACTTACGATCATTTGACGTGAAATATTCATAGGCTTATTGACTTGCGGTTACAAACAGTTTTTTTATTTCATGTCGCAGTATTTTACCTTGATGATTGATGGGCATATTTTCAACAAACTTTATCCTACGAGGATATCTGAGTGCCAAATGCGCCCGCGCAAAATCTTGCAGCGCGACATCAGTGACCCCATTCACATCTATTAACTCTACAACTGCCACAGGAATCTGGCCATGAATGGATGAGCCTATCCCCAAAGCGACTGCACGCTTAACTTCCGGATGACTTTCCAATACTCGCTCAATATCGACTGGGAAAATATTAATGCCGTTCAGATTAATCATATCGTCTTTTCTCCCCTTAATGACAAGTTGACCATCATCTCTGATGTAGCCCATATCATTGGGATAAAACCAGCCCCCTCGGAATCTTAATTGGGTTTGTGCGACACTGTCATAATAAGCAGTCGCCATCCCAGGCGCGCTTACCCTAATTTCACCGACCTCACCTTTTGGCAAAATTTTGTCTTCATGGTCTACCACCTGAATTTCAACATCATCGAGCGGGTAACCCGAGGTCGCATCCTCATCATGGTGTGACGGCGTCGCCATTGCAATCGCCCCAGTTTCCGTTGTGGCATAACGAACATAAAGTGACTGGCTAACATTATTCAAGAATGATTGTCTCAGCTGTGAAGGCACCTCGGCCCCACCAGGTCGAATACGCATCCCCGAAAAAAGGCTGGGATTACTCATGGCGATTAATTCATTCACATGCATTCTTGAAATATCGAAGCAAGTAACATCGTGTGCCCTAGCATACTCCACCACCTCAGCAATCTTGGATGAAGGCCGAAAAAAATTTTCACCTCCATTCCATAAACTATACAAACGATGTCGCTTAGAAGTGTTGTATTCTACAGGGGCAATTCTCATCAAGCGTTCATCTCGGTAATCAAGATGCCGCATCGCCTGTAAGGAGAGTTGCTGTTCAGTGAATAAAATTAAATTAGATCCTCCTGTTGTACCACTGGTGCTTAAAAAAAGCATACCTTGAACATCACTCTTATCAAGCACCTCAGCCACAGATTGACGATAAAAATATAGGTCATCCCACACTAATATGGGGGTATTGGATAACCTCACATCGGACTTATCTGTAAGCAGCAAACTCAAACCAACACGTTCTGCTAGCAGCTTTCTTGCCTCATCACTTTCATGACTTGCAAGCGTCACTTGGACAGCCCCAATAGCTAATAGGCTCAAGGATGCGACCATATGGTCAACTTCATCTGTGATGGAAATCCCCACAACCATGCCTGGCAAAACACCCTGACTCGCAAGATAGTGAGTAACATTTTGAACAGTGTGTGCTAATTCGCTATACGCTAATTTGCGACGGTCGTTAGCAAGTGCATAAAAATTGGGACGACTTGCTTGATGTTCGATAAGTTTATTTAAAAATAGCATCATCAAATCCTGATTGTTTCAACTCTTTCAATAGCGCTTGCGGGGCTTTTTCCTCCCATAGCTTCGCAATTGCCTGAAGCTCATGATCAGGTAACTGCTTCTTAATTCTTTCTTTTGAAAGCGCCGTTCCAGCCTGAGAATCCTCTTTAATAATCGCAGCAAACACTTCATAATTTGCAGTGACTTCAAAAAATGACGTCAATTTTGAGTAAACAGCGTCCTGATTAGTCAAAAAATCTTCGTAGTGAATCACCAAACAATCTGTGTGCTTAAGAAGAAATTTCAGGGTCAATAAAGCCCTAGTATAGATTTGTAAGTTTTGCTCGAGTGAGTTTGAAAATGCTCGGCGCCGGGATTCACACCAAGCACCAAAGCCACGCGTTAAAAAAATAGTTTTTGGCTGATGAGTAAAACTTGCGACAATAATCCCAGGCGCTCTGTTGACATCACTTCGGAATTTAATCAGCACCTTACCCGGGAGCGCTTGACTAAAAGGCTGCAACAGTAAGGTGCTTGCATACCTTAATAAATCGAGCGCTGGCCTGATTTCATTCAAGGTTTTCTGTCCCAAGGTAACATAGTGAGCGACCTGCGAATAAAAGTCAGGCTCCGAGATCGAAATCACGCCCATGCCAGCTAAGATTTTTGTTAACAAAGTCGATCCGCACCTTCCGGGAGAGAATAGCAGAAAAGGGGCAACGTTATTGCGCTGGATCTTTTTTGGTATTTTTTCAACGGGGACACACAGAAAACCATTGGCATTGGCTCGAAGGTAGCTGTAATGAAATGTGGCCTTTGCAGCCTGGAAAGGATCAATGCCAGTAGCATTAATCAATAAGGTATGCTCTAAATCAAGGCAATAAGGTACTTGAGCTAATTCATTAGTCAGACCGAAATTAATCGACTTGGCATCCACAAACTCAATGTCGTCGGGCGAAACCAACTTAAAACCCAGATCTGGTTTAATATTTCCTCTCTTAAGTAGACAATCTCTTTCTTGCATAAATAAATCCTAAAGCCACCAAAACTCAAAGTCGAAAGCACTTCTCTTCTACTCTTTATGATTAATTAATGACTCATATATCTAAGGCTATTCTGCAGTGAAAAAACCTGACCTACTCTGATGGTGATATTTTAGTATCACTATTTTGCTTGATATCATCACGTGCAATGATCGAAAAAATCGCTCCGCTCGCCGTCTGAAAAAGCTGGTATGGACGAGGTTTTGAGTCGAGATTTACTTTTTTAACGACAAACTTTGCCTCTGTGGATTCCAAAAATTTTACTAGAATATTAGACTTGATTGCATAATTAATGTTTTCTGGTAAGTCCTTAGATGATTCAGCTAACTTAAGTCCATCAACTTTCTTTTGAACAACCCCTAATACCAAGCCATCTGGAGAAAGGACCGGAGCGCCAGAACTCCCTTTCTGAGTTTCGGCACTATACTGAAACAAACCCTCACCACTGAAGTCAGTGCGCGCACCGTTCACTAGACCTTGGGTCATCTTTTTAGACAACCCTAGCAACTTAGGGAGAGGAAAACTTATTAAATAAGCTTCTAAGCCAATTGGCACTGTTTGCCAGTCTGCGATTTCGAGTGCAGAACGTTCAAGCTGCGAAATTTTCACTAGGGCTAGATCATTTTTTTCATCAATCTTAACGACTTTCGCTTCTCTCCAAAGACTCCCCACCACGGGACCAACGTAGACTAACTTTTTGTTTTTAATGACATGCCAAGATGTGACAACGTACCCGGAAGAATCGACGAGAAAACCTGTACCTGAACTTGATTTAAGGGTTGTATTGAGAGCATCAGCAGGTTCCGCATTGGCCACAAAAGATAAAAACAGAAAGAGCCACCTGAGCATCCGTTTCATAAGCTATACGTTAATACGATGTAGCAACATAATTATTACCAAACACCAACAATCGATTGATTTACTGTAGCCCCATCAAACTTCATTTTATTTAACTTTACTAGCCATAATAATTAAATAACGCGCAGCATGGGTACTCCAAAAACGGACTTCTGGGTCAGCCAATTCAGCTTGATCGGTTGCACGTGGTTCGCAAACTTGTTGAATCACAAACCCAGACTGTATGAGTTTGTTTATAAAATCAGATACGGTGTGATTTCTGATTAAATTCGACACTTTATCTTGATTAGATCCAGGTTGACGAGGTGAATTGACGCGCACCTCTTCAGTGAGGTAGTGATTAACAAATATCCCAGCACCGCCATCTGAGGTTTTGATGACCTTTTTACCTGGGCCGATAAATGAGGGATGAAGCACAGACAGTAAAATCTTTCCAGACTTTTTCAATACCCTAGATGATTCAGCAAGCATCTCATCTAAATGCTCAGTTGCTCGCATAGAAAGGTATGTCACCACATCAAAGCTAGCACTTTTGAGTGCTAGCTTACTATCTTCTGCAGTCAGAATATAATTAACACCGTCATCTTGAGATTTTGCTAATTCAATTTGAGTCGCACTATAATCAGCCCCTGTCACGATCGCGCCCAGAGAGTGCAGCTGTCTTGAACTTTCCCCATTACTACACCCTAGGTCTAGCAGACGCTTACCTTTAATATCTCCGAGAAGATCAATTAAAGCTGGGTTTCTAATCGCCCGCGTCAACTGATAGGAGGTATTTTTAACAGCTTTTGTATCAGCTTTTGTCATATTAATTTCCAATTTTTCCATTTACAGATAACTGCTTACTAATAAGCAAGTCGTACACATGGGAGGTTTCGTCTAAGCAAATCCCACTTCCACCACCCTTGTAGCTCATAGTTAAATCGCATCTAACCCCTAAATTATCTTCGCTTTTAAGTATGACTTTATAATAGGTGAGCAAAAGCCCATCAATAGTTCCTGTCGATTTTAAACTGCCATATTTAGACTTAAATCCAAACAAATTTGATTCGTCGACATGGACTGGAGTGCCTGAGAATGCTTTACCATTGAGCTCAAGCTTGATCGACTGATCTTTCTCAAGCCACTGCGCCGAAAAAGTCTTGTTTGTATCGCGCTGCAGCAAGGTAATCTCTTGTGTACCAAATTGAGCAAGACTGCAAGCCGAAATGGTGATTAAAAATAGAAGCAAATAAAAATGTTTCATCGTGTTATGACCACTCCATGGATTAATTAAAACATCGTGCTAGCTAGGTAATGATTGATGGGCTTTTACAAGCTAAGCATATTCAGCATATCACCAATGCCTGTTAACTACAAACCAACGAACCCTGTATTGCAGCTCATGTCTACTTCCACTCAAGGGACGCTTAAGTATCAAAAAAATACTTATGAATGATTAGAACTCCAATCTATTCAATAACCCTAAATGACACTGGCGCCTTCTTTTCGAGATAGCGGTCATAAGCAAATAGGAAAGCACGCTCAATTTGCTGCGTTCTTTTCTTCGCATCGAAGACTGGAAGTTGTTGTTTTTCCCGATTCAGATGATCTTTCATGCGGCTCAACATTTCCTTGTCATTTGCCAATTCAACTGCAATTTCAATATATTCAGGAATATCTTTCGCGACAACTTTTGGCAATCCAGCAGCGATCAATAAGCCGCCACTGACTCTAGAAGCAAAGTTTGAGCCCTCAAGTGCAACTACTGGGACGTTACAAAATAATGCATCTGATGTGGTGGTATGCCCCCCATACGGCCAAGGGTCTAATACAAAATCACATAGCTGAAGCCTTCCAAAATGCTCTTCCACCTTCAATTTAGGCGCAAAAATAATCTGGTCTTTGGATACACCATGAGATAAGGCAATATCCAGCAAGTTATTTCTAGCAAGATACCCTGGGTTTAAAATCCATAAGATTGCATCAGGGAGACGCTTCAAAATTAACATCCACGTTGTCCATACCACTGAAGAGACCTTATTGATATTGTTGAACATCCCAATCACAATTTTCCCCTGAAACCGGGTAATTTTATCTTTCGTGAGTGCAGGTGGTAGCCATTTCGCTGCGTAATCATTAATTTGATAAGTGGGCATAATCCGAATTATTTTTTCAGGAAAGAGTGCATTACGCTCTTTAGGAACCGAATAGTCGTCTGCAAATATATAGTCGATAAATCTTCCCCCAGATGTGCCAGGAAATCCTAGGTATGACATTTGAATTGGGGCGGGCCTAAGTGCAAAAATTCCAAGCCTAGTGCCCTCCGTGAGCCCATTAAAATCGACTAAAATATCAATTTGATCATGATGAATTAAATCTGCCGCCTCCTTGTCACTTCTATCACTAATGATTTTAGTTGTAGCGCACCGATTTAAAATATCTCTTCTTAAGGCACTTCCATCATCCCAGCTTGTGCAATAGGCGTAATATTCAAAACGGCCTCGATTAATATGACGTAGCATCCCCATCGCTAAATGGGAGGTTGCATGCTCTCTGAAATCATAGGATAGCAAACCGATTCGCAATTTCTGCTTCTTAAGATCCTTGTGGTGTAACTGATAAGTCGTGGGCTGAGTAGGAAAGTTTTGTGCTGCAAATTTAGATAAAACTTTGACATTAAGCGCCTCATCCGCACACCAAAGCAAGTGGGTTCTAGGCGTTTCAACTCCAACAAAGTCAGCCTTGCTGTAATAGGCTTTTAGCCTACCAATAACATCTTCTGATAAGATCCAATCGCAATTCTTCAATGCAACCCTCAGCACAGAAGTGGCCAAAGTAATCGCTGAATCTGATTGAGCAAACCCATCCTTGATTGCTGAAATGGCTGTATGATCATCATTGAATTTTGATAGCAGCACCGCCAACTGCACCAGTGAACTTGGGCAAGGCTTTAGCGTCAAGGCCTTCTTTGCCATATCTATGGCATTCTTAGGATCTCGATATTGTTCGTGAATGAAAGCCAAATTCATCCAAGGCAGGCAAGATTTAGGCATCTTAACCGCCAATGCATTAGCTATATTTAATGCAGTCGATTGATCAATTTTTTTATTAATCGCAATAAAAAGACCAACTATCTTAGGCTCACCCGTTAGGGAATTCTGAGCCTTGATGGTTTGAAGTACAAAATCTAAAATCTGATCAGGATCGTAAGGTTTCTTACTCAGAATCGCAGCAAGGGCTTTATAAACCTCACCCCAAGATTCTAGCACCGGAGGTTTAATAACTCGCTTGAGTGGTTTGTTTTTTTTGACGTTCATTAACTAATTTTAGTAAATCTTGAACTAATGTTCTGAGTTGTGCACGAGCTACTGAGTAATCGTGAATCGAGGCGGATTGGAATATGGCTGTCATTCTAGGCATCAATTTTGTTGGCAAATAACGAAGTTTACTTGCAGCCATCCAGTTCCCTTTTTCAATAATTGGGTAACGATTATTGATTACATAGAGAATGTTGATGTAGCAGAATAAGGTTGAACCAACTAATGAGAAGAAGTGGTATTGATCCTCATGTTTATTAATTTTTTCTAAATGAATCAAGTTGTTATTAATGCTCTTGGTAAAATGATTGATGGCAGACTTGATAAATAGAGTAGGCAAAGGCGTCACTTTTTCAATGGTATGTTGAAGGCGATTTCCCCTCTCCCATACAATTTCAGAGTTGACCAAATGCGAAACTTGTCTATAACTCAAGTCCCCAAAGGGCAATAGCGGTGATACAAACCATTGAAATTTGCCCTGTCGGTTACTTTCAATTTCTTTTTCCACTTTGGGTAAGCTCTTTTGAAACAATTCAAATTTATGCTCCCCAATATAGCCGCTAATCAAGGCAGGGTGGAGTGTAAGTTTAGCTTCCCTAGGCAGATGCTTCAGAAACAATTCATTTGGAATCCGCTTTTCTGACTCCAAATAAAGTCCAATGTCATAATCTGAACCCTCACTGCCAACTCCAATTCCCCTTGATCCGCCTATTACTATCCCAGAAATACTTTCTATTTCTGATAAACCTGTAATTAGATTTTTTAGCATAAAAAAAACGGCTTCATATTAATGAAGCCGTTTCTAGACTCACAGGTTAAGGGACAATAATATTATTATGAATCAAGCTTGACGAGAACGCAGTCAGATCATCAAATTCAATCAGCATAGTGATGCCATCGTTATCAGAATCATATGCTAAATAGCCTTTGGAGACTGTTCCATCATCAACTACACCGAACACATAATCATAATTATCATTTTCAATTTTGGACTCAGCCAGACCAATAAACTGATCAATATCATCGAGTGTTATGCCTAAAAAGTCTGTGATATTGATATATTCATTTGTCTCTTGAATGTCATTGAAATAGAGCTCTAGATTGTCTAAGGAAGCTCCGTGAATGGTCAGCATCGAATCTTTTAGTTCAGCTAAACCGATAACGTCATCTACTGTACTAAATAGATCCTTGTCATCCATACCGAAGTGAAGATTCACTACTGAGTCGCCCTCGAATAATCCGTTTTGATCATTATAGGTTGTGCCTAAGTAAATGTTATCTGCTACCTCATCCACGTAGGTGAGATTAATTCCGGCCGCATAAACATAAGCATACTCGTTCACGTAAACATCGCCACCATGCACAGACTGAGTAACCGTAATATCAGCTGAACTGCCGTAGTAATCACTATTCAAGTTAATATTCATCAGGTGAATATAGTTTTCATCGTCACCCATACTAACCAGATCTATGTCAGTTGACACCAATGAGTAGCTACCCACATTGACATCTAATTGCTCAATTCCACCTTCAAAATTTTGCA
>Ga0187844_10002528_pt1 | contig 12858 bp, 12 predicted proteins | sample SpaLakP09_SKY_50_FD_134517 | JGI IMG/M metagenome (GOLD analysis project Ga0187844, IMG submission 134517) | Oligotrophic lake water microbial communities from Sparkling Lake, Wisconsin, USA - SP09_SKY_50 | ecosystem: Environmental > Aquatic > Freshwater > Lake | place: USA: Sparkling Lake...
CGCAGTAGTACATGCGCCGGCCGTCCAGGCTGAAGCAGATGCTGTTGGCGATGGCCACGCCGTCCAGCGGCAGGCGGCGCAGGCCGTGGGCCAGCGTGTATTGGTAGAAGCCGCCGATGGGCTGGCGCGGCTCGGGTTCAAACAGCGTGCCGAAGACGAAGGCCCCACTGCGGTCGCAGCGGCCGTCATTGGCGCGGTTGGTGGGCAGGTTGGCTTCCAGGGTGCTGAGTGTCTCGGGCTCGGCGAAGAGGCTGCCGGTGGCCTGCAGGTCGGGCAGCGTCAAGCGCGCGACGCGCTTGGCCATGGCCAGGATGATGGCGCCGGAGCGGCCATGCACGAAGCAGCCGACGCGCTCGGGCAGGCGCACCTGCAGCGTGGCGCTGGCGCCGGGCGTCCAGGCGTAGATGCAGGCGCCCTCGATGTCGGTCCACCACCAGCGGCCGCTGGGGGCGTGCCATTGCAGGCCTTCGCCGAGGCTGTTGGCTTGGACGAGGCCGAGGGCGAAGGGGAGTTCAGTGCTCATCGGGTCTGACTTCGAGGGCCGCGCGGGCCTGCTTGCGGGCAATGGCGCCGGCATGGCGGCGGCGCTCGTCGGGCGTGAAGGGGCGCAGCGGCGGCACCGGCACGGGCTTGTTGTCGTCGCCCACGGCCACCATCGTGAAGTAGCAGCTGTTGACGTGCCGCACTTCCTGCGTGCGGATGTTCTCGGCCACCACCTTGATGCCGACTTCCATCGACGAGGTGCCCGTCATGTTGATGCTGGCCAGGAAGGTGACCAGTTCGCCGACATGGATGGCCTGGCGAAAGATGACGCGATCCACCGACAGCGTGACGACGTAGCGGCCGGAATAGCGGCTGGCGCAGGCGTAGGCGACCTGGTCTAGCAGCTTGAGGATGTTGCCGCCGTGGACGTTGCCGGAGAAGTTGGCGGTGTCCGGTGTCATCAGCACCGTCATCGTCAGTTGGTGGGCGGGCAGGTCCATGGCCGTTTTGGAGAGGTTCAGCGGAAGACGTGGATTGTCGTGCTGCGGAACACCTCGCCCGGCCTCAGCACGGTGCTGGGCCAGTCGGCGCTGGCTTCGTGATGCGGCGAATCGGGGTTGTGCTGGGTCTCCAGGCACAGGCCGTCGCCCTGGCGGTAGATGCGGCCGCCGGGCCCGGCCAGGCTGCCGTCCAGGAAGTTGCCCGAATAGAACTGCATGGCGGGCTCGCTGGTGAGCACGTCCATACGGCGACCGGAGTGCGGGTCTTCCAGCGTGGCGGCGGGGCGCAGGCCCTCGACGTTGAGCGCGCCGTCGAGCAACCAGTTGTGGTCGTAACCCTTGGCGCGCAGCAGCTGCGGGTGGGACTGGCGAATGCGCGCCTCGATGGCCGTGGCGGTGCGGAAGTCGAAGGGCGTGCCTTCCACCGGCGCGTGCTGCTGCGGGATCAGGTGCGCGTCGACCTCGCTGTAGCGGGACGCGGGGATGGTCAGGCGGTGGCCCAGCACGCTGCCATGGCCGGCGAGGTTGAAGTAGTCGTGGTGGGTCAGGTTGACGACGGTGGCGCGGTCGGTCGTGGCTTCGTAGTCGACGCGCCAGGCGTTGTCCGTTGCGCTGAGCGAATAGCGCACGTTGACGGTCAGCTCGCCGGGGAAGCCTTGCTCGCCGTGCGGGCTGGTGTAGCCGAAGACCAGCGCCTGGGCCTCGCCCGCGCGCGGCTCGACGGGCGTGGCGGTCCACAGCCGGTGGCCGAAGCCCTCGGTGCCGCCATGCAGGCAGTTGGGGCCGTCGTTGCGGCCCAGCGTGTGGGTTTCGCCATCGAGATCGAAGCTCGCACCGGCGATGCGGTTGCCAAAGCGGCCCACGATGATGCCGAAGGACGGGTTGCGGTGGACGTAGTCGTCGAGGTTGTCGAAACCCAGCACGACGTTGCCGCTCTTGCCCTGCGCGTCCGGCACCCACAGGCCGGTGACGATGCCGCCCAACGCGATGGCGGTGAGCTTGAGACCGAGGCCGTTGCTCAGCGTGTATTCATGGACGACGCGGCCATCGGGCAGGCGCCCGTACTCGACGCATTCCACGCTCATGCCCAGCCTCCGTCAACGATGAAGTCCTGCGCCGTGCACATGGCGCTGTCGTCTGCGGCCAGAAACAGCGCCATCGCGGCGATGTGCTGCGGCAGCAGCGGCTCGTTGATGCACTGGCCCTTGGCGATCTCGACCTTGGTCTCTTCCGTGACCCAGAGCTTCAACTGCTTCTCGGTCATGACCCAGCCCGGCACCAGCGTGTTGACGCGGATCTTGTGCGGCCCGAAGTCGCGCGCCAGGCAGCGGGTCAGGCCTTGGGCGGCCGCCTTGCTTGCGGTGTAGGCCGGCATGCCGCCCTGCTTGAGCATCCAGCTGATGGAGCCGAAGTTGACGATGCTGCCGCCACCCGCAGCCTTCATGTCGGGCAGCACGGCTTGCGCGGTGAAGAACTGGTGCTTGAGGTTGACGGCGACGCTGGCGTCCCAGAACTCGGGAGTGGTGTCTTCGACGGCGTGGCGCTTGTCGTTGGCGGCGTTGTTCAGCAGCACCGTGAACGGGCCGCTGCGCTCGCGCAGCGCGGCTATTGCCCCGCGCAGAGCCTCGACGTTGCTGAGGTCGGCGGCGGCGAACTGCGGCGCGTGGCGCGAGCCGGCCAGCCGGGCCGCGAGCGCATGGCCCTCGTCCGCAGCCAGGTCGATGAAGGCCACCTTGGCGCCCTGGGCGGCAAAGGCTTCCACCAGCGTCTCGCCGATGCCGGTGGCCCCGCCCGTGATCAGGACGCCCCGGTCCTGAAGGCTGGGATAACGCGCGTGGGAACTCAAGAGGCTGTCTCCGGTCGGATGCTGGCCGGCTTCTCTGGCCGGGTGAGGGCAAGATTATTAGTCATACTTTTTTGTTTGCAAAGTCGCCGAATTCCGGGTTAACCCCGATGATCAAGGATAAATAGTCATACTTTAATGAGCGCCATGCCAGCGACGACAGCCGGCCCTGCGCCGCGCGTCGACGCTTGAACCAACTTCCCCCAGAGACAAGGGACCGCACCATGAGCGCCTCCACCACCCGCCCCTACCGCGGCGTCTTCCCGGTCGTTCCGACCATCTTCCACGCCGACGGCACGCTGGACGTTCCCGGCCAGCTGCGTTGCGTGGACTTCATGATCGACGCGGGCTCCACGGGCCTGTGCATCCTGGCCAACTTCTCCGAGCAGTTCGTGCTGTCGGACGCCGAGCGCGAGACGCTGACCCGCGCCATCCTGGAGCACGTCGCCGGCCGCGTGCCGGTCATCGTCACGACAACGCACTACTCGACGCAGATCTGCATCGAGCGCAGCCAGCTGGCGCAGTCTCTCGGCGCAGCCATGGTAATGGTCATGCCGCCGTATCACGGCGCCACCTTCCGCGTGTCGGAAGGCCAGATCGAGAGCTTCTACCAGCGCCTGTCCGACGCGATCAGCATTCCGATCATGATCCAGGACGCCCCGGTGGCCGGCACGCCGCTGTCGGTGCCCTTCCTGGCGCGCATGGCTTCAACCATCGCCAACGTGAAGTACTTCAAGCTGGAGATGCCGCAGGCGGCCGCCAAGATGCGCGAGCTGATCCGTGTCGGCGGCGCCGCCATCGAAGGCCCGTGGGACGGCGAGGAAGCCATCACGCTGCTGGCCGACCTGGACGCCGGCGCCACCGGCGCGATGACGGGCGGCGGTTTCCCCGACGGCATCCGCCTCATCTTCGACGCCTTCCACCGGGGCGACCGCGAAGAGGCCGTGGTGCAGTACGGCCGCTGGCTGCCGCTGATCAACTACGAGAACCGTCAGGGCGGCATCCTGACCGCCAAGGCGCTGATGAAGGAAGGCGGCGTCATCAACAGCGACGCGCCGCGCCACCCCTTCCCCGAGATGAGCCCCGAGACGCGTGCCGGCCTGCTGGACGCGGCCAAGCGCCTCGACCCCTTGGTTCTTCGCTGGGGCAAGTAAATGCGCGCCCTGTGGGTGCTGGTGGCAACACTGGCGCTGTGCCTGGCCGCACGCGTGGACGCCGTCGAGCCGCAGGCCGAGCCGGGCGCACACGACCCGACGCTGCTCATCAGCGGCGACCGCTGGTTTGTCTTCACGACTGGGCGCAGCCTGCAAAGGCTGGAGTCAACGGACGAAGGCAAGACCTGGCGCCGGCTCGCACCCGTATTCGAGCATGCCCCCGCCTGGTGGGCCGAGGCTGTGCCCGAGCACAAGGGTGTGGACGTCTGGGCGCCCAAGGTCTTTCAGCACCAGGGTCGCACCTGGCTGCTGTATTCCATCTCTACTTTCGGCAAGAACCGCTCGGCCATCGGCCTGGCCAGCAGCGACAAGCCAGACGGCGGCGAGTGGCGTGACGATGGTCTCGTTGTGCAGAGCACGGCGGCAGACAACTTCAACGCCATCGACCCCGACCTGTTCGTCGAGCGCGACGGCAAGCTGTGGCTGAGCTATGGCTCGTTCTGGGGCGGGCTGCGGCTGACGGAGCTGGACGCGAAGACGCTGAAGCCCGTCGGTGAATCCACCTTCATCGCCCGCCGCAAGGGCGGCATCGAGGCGCCGACGCTGGTTCGACGCGGCGACTGGGTCTACCTGTTCGCCTCCTACGACCTGTGCTGCAAGGGCGCCGACAGCACCTACAACGTCCGCGTCGGCCGTGCGCGCAGCGTGCAGGGGCCCTACCTGGACCGTGACGGCAAGGACCTGATGGACGCCGGCGGCACCCCGCTGCTGGCGGGCGGCGCACGCTGGAAGGGCCCGGGCCACCAGGACGTCATCGGAGACTGGCTGGTGCATCACGCCTACGACACCGAGCGCGGCGGCAAGCCGCATCTGCGCATCAAGCGCCTGAGCTGGTCGGCCGATGGCTGGCCGGTGGTCGCACAAGAAGAATGAACCGGAGACACCCAACGTGGCTGGCCTGAAGTTGGAGAACGTCTGCAAGCGCTACGGCGCGGTGCAGGTCATAGCGAACCTGTCGCTGGACGTCGCCGAGGGCGAGTTCGTCGTCTTCCTGGGCCCCTCGGGCTGCGGCAAGACCAGCCTGCTGCGCATGGTGGCCGGGCTGGAGGAGGTGTCGGGTGGCCGCATCCTGATCGGCGACCGCGATGTGACCGTCGCCCCGCCGGGCCAGCGCAACCTGGCCATGGTGTTCCAGCACTACGCGCTGTACCCGCACATGAGCGTCAGGGAGAACCTGGCGTTCGGGTTGAAGAACATCGGCCTGCCCGCTGACGAGATCGCCAGGCGCATCACCGAGTCGGCTCGCATGCTGGAGCTGGACACGCTGCTGGACCGCAAGCCGGGGCAGCTGTCAGGTGGGCAGCGCCAGCGGGTCGCGATTGGCCGCGCGGTGGTGAAGGAGCCGGGCATCTTCCTGTTCGACGAGCCCTTGTCCAACCTCGACGCCGCGCTGCGCGGCCGCACGCGGCTGGAGCTGGCGCAGCTGCACCAGCGCCTGGGCGCGACGATGGTGTTCGTCACGCACGACCAAATCGAGGCGATGACGCTGGCGACGCGCATCGTCGTGATGAAGGGCGGCGCGATCGAACAGGTGGCGACGCCGGCGGAGCTGTATAGACGACCTGCGACGCGGTTTGTGGCGAGTTTCATTGGCACGCCGGGGATGGGGTTTGTGCCGGTGCAGCGCGCAGCGGATGACCGTGGCCGCGCCGTCGTCACGGTGCCGGGTGGTGCTGCCGTCACGACGCGGGTTTCGGCCGAGGGTTTGGCATCGCAAGGTCTGGTGCTGGGCGTGCGGCCGGAGAACCTGCGGGTGGCGGAGCAAGGCCCCCTGCGGGGTCGGGTGGAGCTGGTCGAGTTCCTCGGCGAGCGCACGCTGGCGCATTTGAAGCTTGAAGGCAACACGCCGTTGATCGTCACGGTGCCGGCGGGGGTTTCGCCGAAATTGGGGTCTTACGTTGCGGTCAGCGTGGATGTGGCTGAGGCGCATCTGTTTGATGAGGCGGGTCGTGCGCATCATGCGCAGGAGGCTTTGGCGTGAGTGCAGCGTTTGCGGCCAGGACCAGCCGGGGGTTCGTCCCGGCGGCCGACCTACTTTTTGCGCCGCCAAAAAGTAGGCAAAAAGCTCTCCCCTGCAAAACCGCCCCTGCGGGGTCCCCTGCGATTCTCGAAGCCCAGGGCTCGCGCAGAACTCACTTCGCTACGCTGCGTTCAGACAACTGCGCGAAGTCAGTTCTTGAAGTGCGCTTCGCGCACGCCCTGGGCTTCTGCACTTCTCGGCGGTTTAGAAGGGGAGGCCCCGAACAGCCGAATACAACAGCCAAGCCCGAAAGCCGTTCGCACCGAGGTATTCCTCTTACCCCCTTTAGCACCGCCGAGCAACGCAAGAGCTTGAGGGCGTGCGCGAAGCGCACTTCAAGAACTGACTCCGCACGGTTGTCTGAGCAGAGCGTAGCGGCGCGAGTTCCGGGCGGGCCCTCAAGCTCTGAGCAGCGCAGGGCACCCGTAGCGAAGCGAAGGGCGGTGCGGTCGGGGGGAGCTTTTTGCCTACTTTTTGGCGGGTCAAAAAGTAGGTCGCCCGCCGGGGCGAAATCCCGGCACCACTCTCGGCACCAAAACAAGGGTGCACAGACATGAGCACCGCCCCCACCGTCGGCCTGCGCGCCTCGCGCCCGATCTACGCCCTCTTCGTCCTACCCTTCGTCGCGGTCTACGTGTTGATTCTGCTGTGGCCGCTCGCCAAGGGCATCCTCATCAGCTTCCACGACCACGACCTGCTGTCCAACGACAGCTTCTGGGTCGGCCTGGGCAACTACCAGGAACTGTGGGGCGACGAAGTCTTCCACCAGGTCGTGTGGAACACCATCCGCTTCGTCCTCATCAGCACGCCCATCTTCGTGATCCTGTCGCTGATGCTGGCCCTCGCGCTGAACCGCCAAGGCCGGCTCGCCACCTTCCTGCGCGCCACCTTCTTCTGCGCGTCCGTCTTCTCCGTCACGCTGATCACGCTGGTCTGGAAGCTCGCGCTGATGCCCGAGCGCGGCCTCATCGCCCAGTTCTTCAACGCGCTAGGCCTGCCCGAGCTGCCCCTGCTCACGAGCGACAACCTCGCGCTGCTGACCGTGGCGCTGGTGACCGTGTGGTGGATCATCGGCCTGCCGATGATCATGTTCCTGTCGGCGCTGCAGCAGATCCCCTCGGACATCTACGAAGCCGCCGCGCTGGACAACACGCCCAGGTGGCGCGTCCTGACCCACATCACGCTGCCCAGCCTCAAGCGCGCCATCATCCTCGTCGCGCTGATCGAGGTGATCCGCCAGTTCCAGGTCTTCCCGCAGATCCTGCTGATGACCAACGGCGGCCCCAACAACACGACGCGCTCGGTCGTGCAGTTCATCTACGAGCAGGCCTTCATGCAGCTCTCGCTGGGCTACGCCACGGCGGCCTCACAGGTGCTGCTGGCCATCATGCTCGTCGGCGTTTCAACGCAGCTCTGGCTTGAGCGCGACACCGGAGGCCGGAAATGAACCCGTTGCTTCGCCGCGGCTGGTTCGACCGCTTCGTCATGGCCGCGCTCACGCTGCTGGCCCTGGTCTGGATGGCGCCGCTGCTGTGGGTGCTGGCGCTGTCCTTCAAGCCCAACGAGTTCCTGCTGACGCGCACCGACGTCTTCCTCGCGCCGCCCTACACGCTGGCCAACTACCTGGACATCCTGCAGACCTCGCAGGTGTTCCGCTGGCTGGGCAACAGCGCGCTGGTGGCGCTGCTACAGACGGCGGGCGTGCTGGTGCTGTCGTCCCTCGCAGGCTATGGCTTCGCGCGCTGTGAGTTCCCGGGCCGCAAGTGGCTGTTCGCGCTCGTCATGTTCGGCCTGGCCGTGCCGGCGCAGTCCGTCTTCATCCCGCTGCACCGGCTGTTCTCGGACTGGAACCTGCAGAACACCATCGCCGGCCTGACGCTGCCGGGCCTGGCCGGGCCCTTCGGCGTCTACCTGATGACGCAGTACTTCAAGGCCATCCCCACCGAGCTGGAAGAAGCCGCGATGCTGGACAACGCCTCGCGCTTCAAGACCTTCCTGACCATCATCCTGCCGCTCACCTTGCCTGCACAGGCGACGTTAGGCATCTTCACTTTCCTGGGTTGCTGGAACGACTACCTGTGGCCGCTGGTCATCGCCACGCAGCCGGACATGTACACGCTGACACGCGGCCTGGCCTCCACGCAGACCAACTTTGCGCAGTCGGAGGGCCTGGGCTTCCTGATGGCGCAGGCCGTGTTCGCGGGCATGCCGGCGCTGATGCTGTATCTCTTCTTCCAACGCCACCTCGTCACCGCCGTGGCTGGTACGGGCAAGTCATGAAGCGCCTGTTGATCTGTCTCTCTGCGGCGCTGCTCGCCGCCTGCGGCGCCCGCGCGCCCGAGCCCGGCAAGACCGAGATCACGCTGATGCGCTTCTTCGGCAGCTGCGAGGCGCAGTACGGCCAGGTCCAGAAGACCTCCGAAGGCGTGGGCGAATGCGGCATCGTCACCGCACTGGTCAACGAGTTCAACGCGACCAACACCGACGGCATCGTCGTCAAGACGCAGATCGGTGAATGGGGGCCCTACTACGACCAGCTCACCGCGCGGCTGGTGGCCAAGGACATCCCGACCATCGCCGTCATGCACGAGTCGGCGCTGGGTGACTACGTGCGCCGCAAGCTGGTGCTGCCGCTGGACGAGGACTTCAAGCGCGTGGGCATCCCGGTGGAGGACTTCACCGAGCACGCCCGCCGGGGCACCACGTTCAACGGCCAGACCTATGCGCTGCCCTTCGACACCTGGGCCTGGCTGTGGCACATCAACACCGGCCTGATGAAGAAGGCTGGCCTCGATGCGCTCCCGCGCTCGCCGGACGAGTTGCTGGCGCAGGCGCGCCAGTTCAAGCAGCGCACCGGCAAGCCCTACTTCGCCTGGGCCGTGGCCAACGAGACGGCGGCGAATGACCGCACCTTCCTGACGCTGGTGGCTCAGCAGAACGCCCAGCTGTTCTCGGCCGATGGCAAGACCATCAACATGCACCAGCCGGCCGTCGTCAACGCGCTGACGCTGATGCAGACGCTCTACCGCGAAGGCCATGTGCGGCCCAACCTCGACTACGCCGCCGCCAACCAGGCCTTCCTGAACGGCGAGGCGGGCGTCGTCGTCGTCGGCACCTGGACCATCGACCAGTTCCTGCGCGAGTCGCAAAAGCCCGAGTCCAAGCTCAAGGGCGCGTACACGGTCAAGCCCTTCCCGCAGCTGTACGAGAAGCCCGCCGTGTTCGCCGACGGCCACTCCTGGGCGCTGTTCAAGGGCGGCGCCAAGGACGCCAAGGCGCACGAGGCGGCGGCCAAGTTCCTGAAGTTCGTCTGGGACCGCAGCGCCGAGTGGGCCCGCACCGGCCACCTGCCCGTCAGCAAGACCGTCGCCGAGAGCGAGGCCTTCCGCGCCCTGCCGCTGCGCGCCGCGCTGACCGAGATCACGCAGACCGGCACCGGCATGCCCGGCAACGTGCCGACGCAGCGGGGCATCGAGCTGCTGATCGGCGAGGACGTGGCCAACGTGATGATCTCGGGCAAGCCGGTCGACGAGGTGCAGGCCAGCGTCGAGAAGCGCGTGAACAAGGCTCTCCAGAAGGCAAGACGATGACGTTCCAAGCCACCCTCATCGTCGACCGCGACTTCGACCTCGCGCCGCTGGACCGCCGCCTGTTCGGCGTCTTCGTCGAGCACCTGGGCCGCTGCGTCTACAACGGCATTCACGAGCCCGGCCACCCCACCGCCGACGAGCTGGGCTTTCGCGGTGACGTGGCCGAGCTGACGAAGGAGCTGGGCGCCACCATCGTGCGCTACCCCGGCGGCAACTTCATGTCGGGCTACAACTGGGAAGACGGCGTCGGGCCGAAAGACCAGCGCCCGCGCCGGCTGGACCTGGCCTGGTTCTCGACCGAGACCAACCAGGTGGGCACGCACGAGTTCATGGCCTGGTGCCGCAAGGTGGGCATGGAGCCCATGTTCGGCGTCAACCTCGGCACGCGCGGCCCAGACGAGGCGCGGCACTACCTCGAATACTGCAACCACCCGGGCGGCACGGCGCTGTCGGACCTGCGCCGCTCGCACGGCGCGGAGGAACCGCTGGGCATCAAGTTCTGGTGCCTGGGCAACGAGATGGACGGCCCCTGGCAGATCTGCCAGAAGACGGCGGACGAGTACGGCCGCATCGCCAAGGAAACCGCCAAGCTGATGCGTTGGGTGGACCCGACCATCGAACTGGCCGCCTGCGGCTCGTCGGCCTACGACATGCCCACCTACGGCGCCTGGGAAGACCGCGTGCTGGAGCACTGCTTCGAGCAGGTGGACTACCTGTCGCTGCACAGCTACTTCGTGAAGCCGCCGGCCGATACGAGCACCGAGAGCTTCTTCGCGCAGATCGAGACGAATGCGCGCTACATCGAGGACACCGTCGCCATTGCCGACTCGGTCGCCACGCGCAAGCGGTCGAGCAAGCGCCTGAAGCTGTCCTTCGACGAGTGGAACGTCTGGTACCGCGCCCGCCATGGCGAGCACTTGAAGCAGGCCGGCTGGCCCGAGGCGCCGCGCCTGCTGGAAGAGGTCTACACGGCCGAGGACGCCCTGCTCATTGGCGGCATGCTGACCATGTTCATGAACCATGCGGACCGGCTCAAGGTGGCCTGCATGGCGCAGCTGTGCAACGTCATCGCGCCCATCATGACCGAGCCCGGCGGGCCGGCCTGGCGGCAGACCATCTTCCACCCCTTCGCGCAGGCGGCGCGCTGGGCGCATGGCGATGTGCTGCGCTCGGTGGTCAAGTCGCCCGGCTATGCCAACGCGAAGCATGGCGAGCTGCCCTATCTGTGCGCCAGCGTCGTGGACGATGCGGCCACCGGACGCACGGCCGTCTTCCTGCTGAACCGCCACCTGACCGATGAGATGGACCTGTCCGTCACGCTGCGCGGCCTGGGCACGGACCGCCAGCTGGTCAGCGCCGAGCAGCTGCACTCGGCCGACCTCAACGCCACCAACACCGCCGACGCACCTGACCGCGTCGCACCCCAAGCTCTCGATGACATCGCCCTTGAAGGCGAGCAGCTGCGCGTGAAGCTCAAGCCCGCCTCCTGGAACGTCATCGTCACCCAAGCCGTCCGCGCATGAACAGCTGGAACAACCCCCTCATCCCCCAACGCGCCGATCCGCAGATCAGCCTGGTCGACGGCTGCTACTGGTTCACCGCGTCGGTGCCCAGCTACGACGCCATCGAGCTCCGCGCTGCCGACAGCATCGCCGGCCTCTCGACTGCGGCAACGAAGGTGATCTGGCACAAGCACGACAGCGGCCCGGCGAGCTTCCACGTCTGGGCGCCCGAGCTGCACCGCATTGACGGCCGCTGGTTCGTCTATTTCGCAGCCAGCGAGCGCGACGACATCTGGAAGCTGCGCATGTACGTCCTCGAATGCGAAGGCAGCGACCCGCTGACCGACGCCTGGGTGGAGCGCGGCCAGATTGCCACGCCCGAGGAAGGCTTCTCGTTGGACGCCACGCCCTTCGAGCACCACGGCCGGCGCTTCCTGTGCTGGGCGCAGAAGAGCCCGCCAACGGAGAGCAATCTCTACATCGCCGAACTAGCCAACCCGTGGACGTTGAAGACCGCACCGGTCGTCATCACGCGCCCGGACCTGGCCTGGGAGCGCATCGGCTTCTGCGTCAACGAGGGCCCCGCCCTGCTCAAGCGCACCGGCAAGCTCTTCATCGCCTACTCGGCCGCCGCGACCGACGCCAACTACTGCATGGGCCTGCTGTGGGCCGACGAGGGCGCCGACCTGCTCGATCCGAAGAGCTGGCACAAGTCGCCCACGCCGGTGTTCACGACCGACGAGTCCGTCAGCCAGTTTGGCCCCGGCCACAACAGCTTCACGACGACGCCCGACGGCGGCACCGACCTGCTGGTCTATCACGCCCGCAACTACCGCGACATCGTCGGCGACCCGCTGAACGACCCCAACCGCCACACCCGCGTGCAGGCCTTCGGCTGGCGCAGCGACGGCTTCCCCGACTTCGGCACGCCTGTCGCCGACGGCTCCTATTCACTCTGAGACAAAGACCATGCGCCTCATCGCTTCGTTCCTGCTCGCCCTGCCCGCACTCGCCCAGGCACTGAACAGCCCCGACGGCCAGCTCCAGGTCGACGTGTCGGTCAACGCCGAGCAGCAGCTTGTCTACACCGTGCAGCACGCCGGCCAGCCGGTGCTGCTGGCATCGCGCCTGGGCCTGGTGCTGGAGCAGGGCGACTTCGCCAACGGGCTCAAGCTGGTGGCCACGTCGCCCGTGAAGGCGCACCGCGAGCAGTACACGCTGGCAGCCGGCAAGAAGAGCCGCGTGGACTACCGCGCCAACGAGCAGCGGTTCACCGTCGCCAACGCCGCCGGCCAAAGGCTTGTCCTGACCCTGCGCGCCTCCAACGACGGCCTGGCGCTGCGCTACACGGTGGACGGACCGGGTCGCAAGCAGTTCAAGGACGAGCTGACCAGCTTTGCCTTCCCCGCCGACGCGCGTGCCTGGCTGCAACCCATGTCCGTCGCCAAGACGGGCTATGCGCGCACCAACCCGTCCTATGAGGAGCACTATCAGGCCGGCATCCCTGTCGGCACCAAGGCGCCCTCGCATGCCGGCTGGGTCTTCCCCGCGCTGTTCCGCGCCGGTGACAACTGGGTGGCCCTGACCGAAGCCGGCATGGACGGCCGCTTCCACGCGTCGCGCCTGGCCAGCGACGCCACCGGCGGCACCTATCGCATCGGCCTGCCCGAGGCGAGCGAGGTCTTCACCGGCGGCCATCTGCTGGC
>Ga0187844_10002529_pt1 | contig 12854 bp, 5 predicted proteins | sample SpaLakP09_SKY_50_FD_134517 | JGI IMG/M metagenome (GOLD analysis project Ga0187844, IMG submission 134517) | Oligotrophic lake water microbial communities from Sparkling Lake, Wisconsin, USA - SP09_SKY_50 | ecosystem: Environmental > Aquatic > Freshwater > Lake | place: USA: Sparkling Lake...
CTTCAGCATCGTGACGAAACATTTTTTCATCCCGATTACATCGGAAGGACTGATTATAAGTACATCAAGAGATTTACGGAAACCAAACTGCCCAAGGAAGATTTCATTAAACTCACGGAGGCAATTCGTGGCCATGGATTTATCACCATGTGCACACCATGGGATGAGCCCAGCGTTGATTTGATGGAGGAGCTGAATTACGATATTATTAAGATCGCTAGTTGCTCATTCAATGACTGGCCCTTGCTTGAGAGAGTAGGCAAGAGCAGTAAGCCTATTATCGCCTCCACTGCAGCTGCAGATGTGGAGGATGTCGACAAAGTCGTTTCGTTCCTATCCCACCGAAGCAAGGAATTCGCTATCATGCACTGCGTGGGCGAATATCCATGCTTACGAGAGCATCTGGAGCTTAACCAGATCGACTTCTTCCGCGACCGATATCCAGATGAGCTGATTGGATTCTCCACTCACGAGAATCCTGACAATTTGGACAGCATTAAGATCGCCGTAGCAAAGGGAGCGCTACTCTTTGAAAAACATGTTGCCGTGCCCACGAAAAAGTATTCCATCAATGCCTACTCTGCGACTCCGGATCAGATTCGCGCGTGGCTCGAGTCAGCCCGAGACGCCTTCACCATGTGCGGAGTCAAGGGGCGCAGGAAGGACATCTTCGAGAAGGAAATCATCGACATCGAACCGCTCCAAAGAGGTGCCTTTGCCACTAGAGCAATCAAGAAAGGGGAAAAAATCACGCCCAAGGATCTATTTGTGGCAATGCCCAACACAAGAGGCCAGCTTATTGCCAAGCAACTCTCGAAATACACCGAGTTCCGCGCCAAGAAAGACGTTGCGGCGAAGCAGCCTTTGATGCTTGAGAATCTGGAGATCAAGGAGCTACGCGGACAGGTCAATCAGATCGTGACCCAGCTTAGGCAACTTCTGAAAAAGAAAAAAATCGCTTTGCCTCCCTTTGTAGACATCGAGGTTTCACATCACCATGGCTTAGAGAGGTTTTCCGAATACGGCGCTATCCTGATTAAGATCATCAATCTCTCCTATTCGAAGATGCTGGTGGTACTTTTTCCAGGACAATCCTATCCGAGGCATCATCACATTCAGAAAGACGAGACGTATCATCTTCTGCACGGGGATCTCACCGTCGAGGTCGAAGGTAAGGAAACCCATCTTAAGGAGGGTGATGTTCTTTCCATCGCCCGAGGCTCCAAGCACAGCTTCCGTTCTTCGAAAGGGGCAATCGTCGAGGAGGTCTCTACAACCTATGTTCAAGGGGATTCGGTCTACGAGGACGCCTCCATCAATACCAATCCAGACCGTAAGATCTACCTTACCTTCTGGCCTGATCGTAAGTAAGCAATGAAGCTCTCCGATTACGTAGCAGATTTCGTTGCCCGACTGGGTGTCAACCATGTCTTTATGGTGCCAGGAGGTGGGAGCATGCACCTAGTTGATTCATTTGGAAAAAATCAGAAGCTAGAATACGTGGCAACAATTCATGAGCAGGGCGGTGCTCTCGCGGCTGAGGCCTACGCCGAGTATAGAAACCATTTTGGTTTCATGATGGTAACCAGCGGGCCAGGCGGTACTAATGCGGTTACAGGAGTGGCAACTGCATGGGTAGAGGGATCTGGAACATTCTTCCTCTCCGGCCAGGCGAAACGAGCTGATATGATTGGAACGCGGGGAGTGCGTTCAATGGGCCATCAGGAAATCGACGTCGTATCCGTCGTCAAACCTATCACAAAATATGCAGTCTCAGTTCTTGACCCTAATTCGATACGGTATCATTTGGAAAAAGCGGCCTATCTCGCGTTAAATGGTCGACCTGGCCCTGTCTGGGTGGAAATTCCACTCGATATCCAGATTGCTCAGATTGATCCGGAAAAGTTGGTAGGATTTGAGCCTGATAACTCTGAACAGCCGGCGGCTTCTAGTATTCGAACCGCGGTAGCCAAAACAATCTCTTATATTCTTGCAAGTGAACGTCCGGTCCTACTTGTTGGTAATGGTGTTCGGAGTGCCCGTGCGGTGGATATTTTTCAGAAAGTTTTGGAGAAGGTTCGAATTCCGGTGCTCTTGACATGGAAAGCTATTGATATGCTGCCTGACGGGCATCCTCTTTACCGAGGTCGTCCGGGTGGTATTGGCCAGCGCGGTGCTAATTTCACACAACAAAACAGCGATTGCATTATCGTGATCGGTGCTCGATTAGACCTGCCATCACTGGCTTTTGATCACCAAGGTTTTGCACGAGCGGCCAGGAAGATCATGGTTGACGTGGATCCCACGGAGATCAGGAAGATGCAGATGAAAATAGACCTTCCTATTTGTTCTGATGCTGGTGTTTTTTTGAAAGAACTACTGCAACAGGCTGATGTATTAGCTAGCTATTATCCGGTAGCATGGTTGCAAAGGACGGAAAACTACAAAAAAAAATACCCAGTTGTCCTCCCTGAGTATCATAATACAAAATCAGGGTTTATTAACAGTTACGTGTTTAATGATATCTTATCAGAAGAGGCATTGGCAACCGATGTTATCACGACTGGAGGTGCGGGAGCCTGTAGTGATATCTTAATGCAAACGTGGAAGGTTAAAGCTGGGCAACGCATCTATAATGTCCCAGGTATTGGCTGCATGGGTTCTGGAATACCAGCAGCATTAGGAGGATGTCTTGCCTCTAGCGGGAATCGCACAATCTGTGTGGATGGCGATGGGGGATTTCCCATGAATGTGCAGGAGCTCGAAGTGATCCGCCGGATGAATCTGCCGGTCAAATTCTTTGTACTGAATAATGATGGTTATGGGTCAATTCGATCTATGCAAAAAAATCACTTTGCCGGACATTTGGTCGCAGCTGATTCCAAAAGTAATTTTACCTTGCCTAATGTGAGGCGTGTAGCTGAAGCCTTTTGTATCAAGAGCGATTTTCTCGATGATACAAGCAAGATCCGTGAAACTATTAGACGTGTTCTAGAGACTGATGGACCGATCATATGCGAGGTAATGGTTTCCCCGGAAGAGGCAATTGCACCACGTGTTAGCACTGTGATGAATGCGGCAGGGGTGCTCACTTCCAAGCCGATGGAAGATATGTCGCCGCTTCTTCCTCGGGATGAATTTCTCCAAAATATGGCCATCCCCTCGCTTGAGGACTAAGACGATTTTCAAAAAACAACTCTCCGCTTTTCAACTCAGAAATAACAACCGATGACAAAAATAATTGTCGAAATAGGACTCAATCACCTCGGGGATGAGGAGCGTGCGAGCCGCATGTTGAAATGCGCTATAGAATCGGGAGCAGATGCAGTCACATTCCAAATCCGCGAATCGAAGTTCTATGAAAAAGCTGAGACCGCACGAAGACGTCTGAGTATAAAATTTTATGCGAATGCTGCTAAATTAGTGCGAGATGCTGAAATGGAATTTGGATTAGCCATTGCTGATGAAGCAGCAGTCCCTCAGTTTGCAGCTTTAGGAGTGGATTTCTGGAAGAGTCTTAGCTGGGATTATGGGAATCAAACGCTCCGCAATATTCTTCAAGCAACAGGGAAAAAAGTGTTGATGTCGACTGGATTATCCAGCATGAGGGAAATCCTTGAAGTTAGTAAGTTGGGTGGAAATATTGAGCTTATTCACACGCAATTAACGCAGGAAATCGGGGAGGTAAATTTAAAAGCGATTACCGAAATGAGGCGGATTACCGGGTTGCCTGTTGCTTTTGGACTGCATTGTAGAAATCAGGACGTGTTGATACTAAGCCTTGCCTTTGAACCAAGTGCGATTCTGTTTTACCTGAAAGAGGAGGGTTCCTCTCCCTTGTTTGATGATCAGCACGCTATTGCCATGAAAGATCTCAAAGAAATTATTGCCAAGATGAAGGCTTTGATGCCTTCGATTGGCACGGGTCATAAAAATAGTGCCGAAAAGCCCTCTTGGGTAGTTCAATAAAGAATATTTTATGAGTAAAGATATAATTCGAATCGGTTTTATAGGCGCCGGGGGCATTGTGAAACAGCGGCATTTCCCAGGGTTGCGCGCTTTGCCTGGAATTGAGTTTTCCGCTGTGTGCAACAGCAGCCGGGATAGCTCCGATAAAGTTGCTGCTGAATATGGAATAAAGGTAGTTTTAGATGATTGGCGGAAATTAGTGGAACTACCTGATCTTGATGTTGTTTGGATTGGAACAACTCCATATATGCATGCTGACATCACGCTTGCGGCTCTTAAGGCCGGTAAACACGTGTTTTGCCAAGCTCGCATGGCTATGAACCTGCAGGAAGGCATGGCGATGTTGGCTGCGGCAAGAGAGCATCCTGATAAAATAACGATGCTCTGCCCACCACCGAATGCCATCAAGCATGGCAAATATTTTGCATCTCTTCTGAAAGCCGGAAAGATCGGTCGCCTAATTTCTTTTCAGCTCAACTCCTTTGGTAATGCATGGGCAGATCCGATGGCACCCGCTCATTGGCGTCAAAAGAAGGAGCTCAGCGGTAAGAACATACTGAGTGTTGGAATTTATGGTGAGGTGCTTGGCCGGTGGTTCGGCCAACCACACCGCCTCTGTGCACAGGGGCAGGTTGTTTTTCCTAGGCGCGGCGATTTGACGGTCGAGATTCCAGACGTGGTTCAGGTTCTTGGTGAGTGGCCTGGATATTTGCTAGGTTCAATGCATTGGTCAGGGGTTTACTGTGATAAGCCAACCGACAGCCTTCAGTTGTACGGGACTGATGGAGTGCTGAGCTATGATTTTGGAATAGACGAGATCCGCCTCCTGCAGCGTGGGGGAAATGACGTAACCCCAGTCGTTGTGCCAGAAGAAGCGACGGGTGCTTGGAACGTCGAAGCGGATTTCATTTACGCTGTACGAAACGGAGGCCGTCCTGAGCCCAGCTTTGAGACTGGTGTGAATTACATGCGGTTTGTCGAAGCAGTGAATGTAAGCATGCATTCACATCAATGGGTGCAGTTAGAATCGATTTAAAAAATGAGTAAGTTAAAAAAAGTGATCATGTGGGATGTGGACGACGTCCTTAACGACCTCATGGGAGTGTGGTTTAGGTCGCGATGGATCCCGCTTCATCCCCAATGCCCTGTGGATTACCGAGGCCTCACCGTCAACCCTCCCCATGAGTTATTGGGAGTCGACAAGCGGGAGTATTTGGAATCCCTCGACGCCTTCCGCAACGACTCCTTTCGAGAATTGAAACCAATTCCAGAAATGATTGACTGGTTCAGGCTCCACGGAGGAAAGGCTGAACACCTCGTTGTCACCTCGGTGCCTCTGATTGTAGCCCATCTCTCGGCCGAGTGGGTCTTTTCCCATTTCGGAAAGTGGGTCCGCTCCTTCAATATTGTCCCCTCCCCTAGAGAAGGGGATCATGATCATAGAGTATCCAGCAAGTCCGACTTCCTCCGCGCCTTCTCCAAAGTCGATATCGTTGTGGAAGATAATCTGGAGACAATCCGTTCCATGAGAGAGATGGGTATCTCGACGGTGACCATTCCCAGACCGTGGAACGACTCAAGGGAAACGCTTGAATCCACGCTGAGTGGATTGGCTAATCTGGTCACCAACTAATCGACGCACTGGAAAATCTGGAGATGAAGAAAGAAGAACTTATTTCCGAGCTTTATGCGCTTCTGAATGAGAGCCCTGAATCAGTTGCAGAGAGGGAACGAACGGCACACGACAAACTAACGAAGTCCTTCAAAAATCGGCTCATTCTTTTTGGAACAGGCAAGCTTGGACGTAGAACACTGAAGGGGCTTCGTGAAGTTGGGATCGAGCCATTGGCATTCTGTGACAACAATTCGGTAATCTGGGGGAGTGATATCGAGGGATTGAAGGTCATTTCTCCAGAGAAGGCAGTCAGCGAATTCGGCGCAAATGCTGCCTTTGTGGTAACAATTTGGAATAACACATTGGGGCATCCACTGGAAGTGGTTAGGCAGCAGCTACAATCCTACGGCAATTGCGCCGTTGTCTCATTTTTACCTCTATACTGGAAATATCATCGACAATTCCTACCCTACTTTTCTTTAGGGCTTCCTAGAAACATCATTACTAAAAAAGCGGAGGTGATCGAGTTTGCTGAAATTCTTTCTGATTCTTATTCTAGAGCGTGTTACCTTGCGCACATTGACTTTAGATTAAAAGGCGATTTCAGAATATTAATGAATCCTATTGATGGAGCTCAATATTTTGTTAAAGAACTATTAAATAATCTTAGTGAGGAAGTCTTTATTGATTGCGGAGCTTTCAATGGAGATACTCTTAGAGAATTTTTAAGATTCACAGGCAACAAATTCCTTAAATATTTTGCAGTGGAGCCAGATACTAAAAACTCTAGACAACTATTAGATTATATTCATTCTTTAGATAGCACTATTCAAAACAAAATCGCGATTTTGTTTTGAATAGTGCTATCTAAAGAATGAATATAATCTAATAGTTGTCTAGAGTTTTTAGTATCTGGCTCCACTGCAAAATATTTAAGGAATTTGTTGCCTGTGAATCTTAAAAATTCTCTAAGAGTATCTCCATTGAAAGCTCCGCAATCAATAAAGACTTCCTCACTAAGATTATTTAATAGTTCTTTAACAAAATATTGAGCTCCATCAATAGGATTCATTAATATTCTGAAATCGCCTTTTAATCTAAAGTCAATGTGCGCAAGGTAACACGCTCTAGAATAAGAATCAGAAAGAATTTCAGCAAACTCGATCACCTCCGCTTTTTTAGTAATGATGTTTCTAGGAAGCCCTAAAGAAAAGTAGGGTAGGAATTGTCGATGATATTTCCAGTATAGAGGTAAAAATGAGACAACGGCGCAATTGCCGTAGGATTGTAGCTGCTGCCTAACCACTTCCAGTGGATGCCCCAATGTGTTATTCCAAATTGTTACCACAAAGGCAGCATTTGCGCCGAATTCGCTGACTGCCTTCTCTGGAGAAATGACCTTCAATCCCTCGATATCACTCCCCCAGATTACCGAATTGTTGTCACAGAATGCCAATGGCTCGATCCCAACTTCACGAAGCCCCTTCAGTGTTCTACGTCCAAGCTTGCCTGTTCCAAAAAGAATGAGCCGATTTTTGAAGGACTTCGTTAGTTTGTCGTGTGCCGTTCGTTCCCTCTCTGCAACTGATTCAGGGCTCTCATTCAGAAGCGCATAAAGCTCGGAAATAAGTTCTTCTTTCTTCATCTCCAGATTTTCCAGTGCGTCGATTAGTTGGTGACCAGATTAGCCAATCCACTCAGCGTGGATTCAAGCGTTTCCCTTGAGTCGTTCCACGGTCTGGGAATGGTCACCGTCGAGATACCCATCTCTCTCATGGAACGGATTGTCTCCAGATTATCTTCCACAACGATATCGACTTTGGAGAAGGCGCGGAGGAAGTCGGACTTGCTGGATACTCTATGATCATGATCCCCTTCTCTAGGGGAGGGGACAATATTGAAGGAGCGGACCCACTTTCCGAAATGGGAAAAGACCCACTCGGCCGAGAGATGGGCTACAATCAGAGGCACCGAGGTGACAACGAGGTGTTCAGCCTTTCCTCCGTGGAGCCTGAACCAGTCAATCATTTCTGGAATTGGTTTCAATTCTCGAAAGGAGTCGTTGCGGAAGGCGTCGAGGGATTCCAAATACTCCCGCTTGTCGACTCCCAATAACTCATGGGGAGGGTTGACGGTGAGGCCTCGGTAATCCACAGGGCATTGGGGATGAAGCGGGATCCATCGCGACCTAAACCACACTCCCATGAGGTCGTTAAGGACGTCGTCCACATCCCACATGATCACTTTTTTTAACTTACTCATTTTTTAAATCGATTCTAACTGCACCCATTGATGTGAATGCATGCTTACATTCACTGCTTCGACAAACCGCATGTAATTCACACCAGTCTCAAAGCTGGGCTCAGGACGGCCTCCGTTTCGTACAGCGTAAATGAAATCCGCTTCGACGTTCCAAGCACCCGTCGCTTCTTCTGGCACAACGACTGGGGTTACGTCATTTCCCCCACGCTGCAGGAGGCGGATCTCGTCTATTCCAAAATCATAGCTCAGCACTCCATCAGTCCCGTACAACTGAAGGCTGTCGGTTGGCTTATCACAGTAAACCCCTGACCAATGCATTGAACCTAGCAAATATCCAGGCCACTCACCAAGAACCTGAACCACGTCTGGAATCTCGACCGTCAAATCGCCGCGCCTAGGAAAAACAACCTGCCCCTGTGCACAGAGGCGGTGTGGTTGGCCGAACCACCGGCCAAGCACCTCACCATAAATTCCAACACTCAGTATGTTCTTACCGCTGAGCTCCTTCTTTTGACGCCAATGAGCGGGTGCCATCGGATCTGCCCATGCATTACCAAAGGAGTTGAGCTGAAAAGAAATTAGGCGACCGATCTTTCCGGCTTTCAGAAGAGATGCAAAATATTTGCCATGCTTGATGGCATTCGGTGGTGGGCAGAGCATCGTTATTTTATCAGGATGCTCTCTTGCCGCAGCCAACATCGCCATGCCTTCCTGCAGGTTCATAGCCATGCGAGCTTGGCAAAACACGTGTTTACCGGCCTTAAGAGCCGCAAGCGTGATGTCAGCATGCATATATGGAGTTGTTCCAATCCAAACAACATCAAGATCAGGTAGTTCCACTAATTTCCGCCAATCATCTAAAACTACCTTTATTCCATATTCAGCAGCAACTTTATCGGAGCTATCCCGGCTGCTGTTGCACACAGCGGAAAACTCAATTCCAGGCAAAGCGCGCAACCCTGGGAAATGCCGCTGTTTCACAATGCCCCCGGCGCCTATAAAACCGATTCGAATTATATCTTTACTCATAAAATATTCTTTATTGAACTACCCAAGAGGGCTTTTCGGCACTATTTTTATGACCCGTGCCAATCGAAGGCATCAAAGCCTTCATCTTGGCAATAATTTCTTTGAGATCTTTCATGGCAATAGCGTGCTGATCATCAAACAAGGGAGAGGAACCCTCCTCTTTCAGGTAAAACAGAATCGCACTTGGTTCAAAGGCAAGGCTTAGTATCAACACGTCCTGATTTCTACAATGCAGTCCAAAAGCAACAGGCAACCCGGTAATCCGCCTCATTTCGGTAATCGCTTTTAAATTTACCTCCCCGATTTCCTGCGTTAATTGCGTGTGAATAAGCTCAATATTTCCACCCAACTTACTAACTTCAAGGATTTCCCTCATGCTGGATAATCCAGTCGACATCAACACTTTTTTCCCTGTTGCTTGAAGAATATTGCGGAGCGTTTGATTCCCATAATCCCAGCTAAGACTCTTCCAGAAATCCACTCCTAAAGCTGCAAACTGAGGGACTGCTGCTTCATCAGCAATGGCTAATCCAAATTCCATTTCAGCATCTCGCACTAATTTAGCAGCATTCGCATAAAATTTTATACTCAGACGTCTTCGTGCGGTCTCAGCTTTTTCATAGAACTTCGATTCGCGGATTTGGAATGTGACTGCATCTGCTCCCGATTCTATAGCGCATTTCAACATGCGGCTCGCACGCTCCTCATCCCCGAGGTGATTGAGTCCTATTTCGACAATTATTTTTGTCATCGGTTGTTATTTCTGAGTTGAAAAGCGGAGAGTTGTTTTTTGAAAATCGTCTTAGTCCTCAAGCGAGGGGATGGCCATATTTTGGAGAAATTCATCCCGAGGAAGAAGCGGCGACATATCTTCCATCGGCTTGGAAGTGAGCACCCCTGCCGCATTCATCACAGTGCTAACACGTGGTGCAATTGCCTCTTCCGGGGAAACCATTACCTCGCATATGATCGGTCCATCAGTCTCTAGAACACGTCTAATAGTTTCACGGATCTTGCTTGTATCATCGAGAAAATCGCTCTTGATACAAAAGGCTTCAGCTACACGCCTCACATTAGGCAAGGTAAAATTACTTTTGGAATCAGCTGCGACCAAATGTCCGGCAAAGTGATTTTTTTGCATAGATCGAATTGACCCATAACCATCATTATTCAGTACAAAGAATTTGACCGGCAGATTCATCCGGCGGATCACTTCGAGCTCCTGCACATTCATGGGAAATCCCCCATCGCCATCCACACAGATTGTGCGATTCCCGCTAGAGGCAAGACATCCTCCTAATGCTGCTGGTATTCCAGAACCCATGCAGCCAATACCTGGGACATTATAGATGCGTTGCCCAGCTTTAACCTTCCACGTTTGCATTAAGATATCACTACAGGCTCCCGCACCTCCAGTCGTGATAACATCGGTTGCCAATGCCTCTTCTGATAAGATATCATTAAACACGTAACTGTTAATAAACCCTGATTTTGTATTATGATACTCAGGGAGGACAACTGGGTATTTTTTTTTGTAGTTTTCCGTCCTTTGCAACCATGCTACCGGATAATAGCTAGCTAATACATCAGCCTGTTGCAGTAGTTCTTTCAAAAAAACACCAGCATCAGAACAAATAGGAAGGTCTATTTTCATCTGCATCTTCCTGATCTCCGTGGGATCCACGTCAACCATGATCTTCCTGGCCGCTCGTGCAAAACCTTGGTGATCAAAAGCCAGTGATGGCAGGTCTAATCGAGCACCGATCACGATAATGCAATCGCTGTTTTGTTGTGTGAAATTAGCACCGCGCTGGCCAATACCACCCGGACGACCTCGGTAAAGAGGATGCCCGTCAGGCAGCATATCAATAGCTTTCCATGTCAAGAGCACCGGAATTCGAACCTTCTCCAAAACTTTCTGAAAAATATCCACCGCACGGGCACTCCGAACACCATTACCAACAAGTAGGACCGGACGTTCACTTGCAAGAATATAAGAGATTGTTTTGGCTACCGCGGTTCGAATACTAGAAGCCGCCGGCTGTTCAGAGTTATCAGGCTCAAATCCTACCAACTTTTCCGGATCAATCTGAGCAATCTGGATATCGAGTGGAATTTCCACCCAGACAGGGCCAGGTCGACCATTTAACGCGAGATAGGCCGCTTTTTCCAAATGATACCGTATCGAATTAGGGTCAAGAACTGAGACTGCATATTTTGTGATAGGTTTGACGACGGATACGACGTCGATTTCCTGATGGCCCATTGAACGCACTCCCCGCGTTCCAATCATATCAGCTCGTTTCGCCTGGCCGGAGAGGAAGAATGTTCCAGATCCCTCTACCCATGCAGTTGCCACTCCTGTAACCGCATTAGTACCGCCTGGCCCGCTGGTTACCATCATGAAACCAAAATGGTTTCTATACTCGGCGTAGGCCTCAGCCGCGAGAGCACCGCCCTGCTCATGAATTGTTGCCACGTATTCTAGCTTCTGATTTTTTCCAAATGAATCAACTAGGTGCATGCTCCCACCTCCTGGCACCATAAAGACATGGTTGACACCCAGTCGGGCAACGAAATCTGCTACGTAATCGGAGAGCTTCATTGCTTACTTACGATCAGGCCAGAAGGTAAGGTAGATCTTACGGTCTGGATTGGTATTGATGGAGGCGTCCTCGTAGACCGAATCCCCTTGAACATAGGTTGTAGAGACCTCCTCGACGATTGCCCCTTTCGAAGAACGGAAGCTGTGCTTGGAGCCTCGGGCGATGGAAAGAACATCACCCTCCTTAAGATGGGTTTCCTTACCTTCGACCTCGACGGTGAGATCCCCGTGCAGAAGATGATACGTCTCGTCTTTCTGAATGTGATGATGCCTCGGATAGGATTGTCCTGGAAAAAGTACCACCAGCATCTTCGAATAGGAGAGATTGATGATCTTAATCAGGATAGCGCCGTATTCGGAAAACCTCTCTAAGCCATGGTGATGTGAAACCTCGATGTCTACAAAGGGAGGCAAAGCGATTTTTTTCTTTTTCAGAAGTTGCCTAAGCTGGGTCACGATCTGATTGACCTGTCCGCGTAGCTCCTTGATCTCCAGATTCTCAAGCATCAAAGGCTGCTTCGCCGCAACGTCTTTCTTGGCGCGGAACTCGGTGTATTTCGAGAGTTGCTTGGCAATAAGCTGGCCTCTTGTGTTGGGCATTGCCACAAATAGATCCTTGGGCGTGATTTTTTCCCCTTTCTTGATTGCTCTAGTGGCAAAGGCACCTCTTTGGAGCGGTTCGATGTCGATGATTTCCTTCTCGAAGATGTCCTTCCTGCGCCCCTTGACTCCGCACATGGTGAAGGCGTCTCGGGCTGACTCGAGCCACGCGCGAATCTGATCCGGAGTCGCAGAGTAGGCATTGATGGAATACTTTTTCGTGGGCACGGCAACATGTTTTTCAAAGAGTAGCGCTCCCTTTGCTACGGCGATCTTAATGCTGTCCAAATTGTCAGGATTCTCGTGAGTGGAGAATCCAATCAGCTCATCTGGATATCGGTCGCGGAAGAAGTCGATCTGGTTAAGCTCCAGATGCTCTCGTAAGCATGGATATTCGCCCACGCAGTGCATGATAGCGAATTCCTTGCTTCGGTGGGATAGGAACGAAACGACTTTGTCGACATCCTCCACATCTGCAGCTGCAGTGGAGGCGATAATAGGCTTACTGCTCTTGCCTACTCTCTCAAGCAAGGGCCAGTCATTGAATGAGCAACTAGCGATCTTAATAATATCGTAATTCAGCTCCTCCATCAAATCAACGCTGGGCTCATCCCATGGTGTGCACATGGTGATAAATCCATGGCCACGAATTGCCTCCGTGAGTTTAATGAAATCTTCCTTGGGCAGTTTGGTTTCCGTAAATCTCTTGATGTACTTATAATCAGTCCTTCCGATGTAATCGGGATGAAAAAATGTTTCGTCACGATGCTGAAG
>Ga0187844_10002531_pt1 | contig 12842 bp, 13 predicted proteins | sample SpaLakP09_SKY_50_FD_134517 | JGI IMG/M metagenome (GOLD analysis project Ga0187844, IMG submission 134517) | Oligotrophic lake water microbial communities from Sparkling Lake, Wisconsin, USA - SP09_SKY_50 | ecosystem: Environmental > Aquatic > Freshwater > Lake | place: USA: Sparkling Lake...
GAGGCACTGATTAAAGCCGGTGCCTTTGACACTTTGGAACTTAACCGCGCCTGCCTGCTGGCCTCGGTGGACCGGGCTTTTGAATTTTCAGCGGCGGCCAGTGCCAATGTGCACCAGGTCGGGTTATTTGATATGGACGACGGCGACGGACACGGCTCCAGCACCCAGGAGCCCGAATTGGTGGCTGCCTTGCCTTGGGGCGTGAAGGAGCGGCTCACCCAAGAAAAAACTGCCATCGGTTTTTATTTGTCCGGTCACTTGTTTGATGAGGTGGCCCAGGAAGTGCGTCGCTTTGCCAAGCGACCGATTGAGGAATTGCTGGAAACCCGCGAGCCGCAGTTACTAGCAGGCATCGTGACGGATATGCGCATCATCAATGGCCAGCGCGGCAAACTGGCGCTGTTCAAACTGGACGACAAATCAGGCGCCATCGAGGCGCGTGCCGAAGAATCATTGATCAACGCGCACAAGCATTGGTTCAAAGAAGATGCGCTGCTCATTGCCATGGGCAAAGTTCAGGCCGATCGCTTCTCGGGCGGTATGCAATTTACGATCACCCAGATGTGGGACCTGGAGCAGGCGCGCTGCCGCTTTGGGCGCTATTTGCGCGTGGGCGTCAAAGCCAACGGACGTGTGCCCGACGTGGCGCAGTTGCTGCGCGAGTTTCCTGCCAAGCGCGAAATGAGCGAGCAGGGCGAATTGGTGCGCGGTTTAGCGGTTCGTTTTGTTTTGGAGTGCCCGCCCGATACTGGCCCTCATGGCCCGGCGGCCGAAGGCGCGTGCGCCGAGCTGCAACTGGGCGATGTTGCCCGCTTTTACCCGAGCGATGCCGCACTGGCTCGCTGGCGCGCCCATGCCGACCAGGGGCGTGCGGTCGTAGCCTACGAATAAGGGCAGCGCGCCCTGGCTTGGGTTGCCATCAGTCGCGCGGGCGCAGGCTGATGGTCATAGGCGAGGGCACACGGCCGTTCTCGTCAAAAGGTAGTTTTTCGGTTTTTAAAATCGCGCTAAGCGCTGCATCATCCCAATAAGCGTCGCCGCTACGCTTGCGGATTTTGGCGCTCATGATTTTCCCGCTGGCATCGGTATAGACATCGTATTCCGCAGTCAGACTGGCACTCAATTCCTTGATGGATGCAATATTGGGCCGAATCGCGGCCACCACTTTTGCGCCGTAATTCGCGCTGAGCCCGGCGTTTTGTGCGGCAGTTCCAGTTGAACTGGCATTTCCACTACCGGCGGCTACACCGGCGAGTTTGAGGGCGCGTTCACGCGCATCTTTGCGTAAATTCTCACTTTGCGCCTGCTCTTCGCGCAGACGATCGGCTTCTTGCTGCTTGGCGATCTCCTGGTCTTTCAGGCGTATTTTTTCGGCGGCTTTGGCCGCTTCAATTTCTTTGAGGCGCTTGGCATCTTGCGCCTTTGCGGCGTCAAGCTCCTTACGCCGCTTGGATTCCTCGGTTTTTTGTTTTTCGGCTTTCAGGGCTTCATCTTTACGCCGCTCTATTTCGCGCTTTTCAGTCTGACGGCGCTCTTCCTGCTTCTTTTTTTCCTGCGCTTTGCGTTCAGCGGTGGCAATGTCTGCCTCCAGCTTGGGGCTGGGTGGTGGCGCGGCGCGTACTGGTTCGGGTGCCGGGGCTGGCGGCGCGACGATACTTTCCACTTCCGGCGCCGGCGGTTCAAGGGCCGGTGCAGGCGGAGCGGCTTCCATCGGCAAGGGTGCCCACAGTTCGGCACTGAAGGTGGCACTTTGCGTTTGCAGGTGCCAGGGTACGGCATACGTCAGGGCTAGCACCAGTAAGCCATGTGCAATCAGCGCGAGCACCAAGGCCCGAGCCGAACCCGGAGCAGGTGGTGGCAAAAAATCGCTGTGTGCCTGGGCCGTGGCCATGCTGTTCAGGGCGCCAGTTGCACCGACAAGCCGATGCGCGCAATGCCTGCACGCTGCAAGGTATCCATAACCTTGACCACCCGTTCATACTGCACGCTTTTGTCCGCGCTGATCACCACGGCGCTCGTATTGGGCGGATGGGCTGCCTGGGCTTTGCGCACCGCGCCGGCCAGGTTCTCCAGGGTGATGGCACTGGCAGCACCCTGACCTTTGATTTCCAGCATGTTGTCTTTACCCACGATGATCTGAATGACGATATCAGGCTGCTTGGCGGCACTGCCGACGCTGGGCAGGTCCACTACGCTGGGCGAAATCAGGGGCGCAGTCACCATAAAGATGATCAATAGCACCAGCATCACATCGATAAAGGGCACCATATTGGGTTCGCTGATGGTACGTCTGCCGCGACCCCGGGAACTGACTGCGGGCATGGGCTACTCCTGTCCTGCGTGCAATGGTGGCATCATGGGATTAACGCGGCGCGCTGGTAGTGGCCTGTGCGCTGACATTGCGCTGCAGGATGTTGGAAAACTCTTCGATAAATGTTTCGTGGCTGATGGCAATACGCTCCAGGTCGCGCGCGAAGCGGTTGTAGGCAATGACCGCCGGAATGGCGGCAAACAGCCCAATGGCGGTGGCCACCAGCGCCTCTGCAATACCCGGCGCCACGGAGGCCAGTGTTACTTGCTGCAATGCGGCCAGGCCGGTAAAGGCGTGCATGATGCCCCATACCGTACCGAACAGGCCTACATAGGGGGATACCGATCCCACCGAGGCCAGGAAGGATAAATTGCTTTCTACTTCGTCCATCTCGCGCTGGAAACTGGCGCGCATGGCGCGGCGGGCCCCATCCATCAAGGTCGCAACGTCCGTCACACGGCGTTCACGTAGTTTTTGAAATTCCCGCATGCCGCTGGCAAAGATGCGCTCCATTGGCCCGGAGTTGACGCCCTTGCTGGCCGCCGTGGTGTACAACTCGTTGAGGCTGGAGCCGGACCAAAATTCCCGCTCAAACACTTCGTTGAGTGATTTGACGCGCTGCAAGGCAAATATTTTTCGGAAGATGGCCGACCAACTGGCAATGGAGACCAGCATCAATAAAAGCATCACCAACTGCACTACCAAGCTGGCGTGCAACACGAGTTGAAGAATATCGAGGTCCTGATTCATGGAGAGGCCTTGTAGGTGAAGAACGCCTGCGGCGAAGCGCGCATTATCCGGCCAGCATGGCCTGCAGCCGCTCAATAGCGGTGTGCAATTGTTCCATGGAACTGGCGGTGGAAAAACGCACAAATTGCGCGCCGTGGTCGGGGCCGAAATCGCGCCCCGGCGTGATGGCGACATGGGCGCGCTCCATCACGGCAAAAGAAAAATCCCAGCTGTCTTTGAGGCCTAAGCGCGCACAAGCATCGGTGCAATCGGCCCAGGCGTAAAAAGCGCCGTCGGGCATCACCGGCACGCTCAGCCCTAGCGCGTTGAGCGCCGGTACAAAATAATCGCGCCGCTGTGCAAAGGCCTGGCGGCGGCTTTCATACAGCGCGATGCTCTCCGCTTCAAAGCAGGCCAGCGCAGCGTGCTGGGCAATCGCACTGGGGCAGATAAACAGGTTTTGCGCCAGTCGCTCAATCACCGGCACCAGGGCCGGGGGCAGCACCATCCAACCCAGGCGCCAGCCGGTCATATTGAAGTATTTGCTAAAGCTGTTGATGCTGATTACCGATTCGTCCAAAGCCAGTGCACTGACGCCGAAATGTGCGTCATAGCTCAGCGGCAGGTAAATTTCATCGACCAGGGTGATGCCGCCACGCGACTGCACCACCTGGTGGATACGCGCCATCTCTGCCGGGTCGATAGAGCTACCGGTGGGGTTGGAGGGGGATGCAAGCAAGACGCCGCGTGTTTTCGGGCCCCAAGCTTCTTGTACTTGCCCGGCGCTAAGTTGAAAGCGCTGTGCTGCAGTAGTGGGTAGCAAGACCGCGCGAGCATCGGCTGCGCTGACGAAATGTCGATTGCAGGGGTAGCTGGGGTCGGGCATCAGCACTTCGTCCCCGGCATCGAGCAGCGCCAGGCAGGCCATTTGCAAGGCTGCCGATGCGCCGGCGGTTACGACGATGCGGCTTGGCGCAATATCCAACCCGAAGCGCTGGCGGTACCAGTCGCTGATGCGCTCACGCAGCGCAGGCAATCCGGTGGCTTGGGTGTACTGGCTCAGGCCGGCGCTGATAGCGCGCTGCGCCGCCTCTTGCACTAGGGGTGGCGCGGTGAAATCGGGCTCGCCGATGTTGAGAAAGACCATGGGCCGTGCGCTGCCTTGCACCTGCTGCGCTAGCGCGGAGGCGGCCTTGGCCACTTCCATCACGTAAAAAGGTTCAATAGCCTGGGCGCGACGTGAAATCTGCATAGAGCGGCCGGCTTCAGGCGCCGTGGCGTGCGGCCCGGTCGGCCTGCACTTCCAGGGCTCGCAATTGGGGCGCCAGACCATTGAGCACTGCGTTGACATATTTATGGCCGTCAGTGCCGCCAAACTCCTTGGCCAGTTCGACGCATTCGTTGAGCACTACGCGCCAAGGTACATCTGGGCAGTGCTGCATTTCATAAACGCCTATCCATAGCACCACGCGCTCGATCGGCGAGATCTCGCCAAGCGGCCTGTCCAAGCGGGTGCCAATCAGTTCGTCCGCGTGGGCTGCCTGAGCGATACAGCCATGCAGCAAGGCGTCGAAATGCACCGCATCGGCTTTGGAAAAGCCGGACAGGTCGCGGGTGAACGCATCAATGTCTGCGGGTTGGTTCTTGCCCACCAGGCTTTGGTATAGGCCTTGGACGGCAAACTCGCGCGCACGGCTGCGTTTGTTTTTGATGGCGGCTTTACGCACGCCGGTGTGGCTTTGCTTGTGTTGCTCTTCCTGCGCTGATTGCGGGCTTTGCGGTTCGGCCATTAAATTTTTTCCAACAGATTGGCCATTTCAACGGCCACGCGCGCGGCGTCGCTGCCCTTGACCGATTGGCGTGCCACAGCTTGGCTCATGTTTTCGGTAGTCAGTATCGCGTTGGCAATCGGAATTTGAAAATCGAGCGCAATGCGTGTCACCCCGGCGCTTGATTCATTAGCAACCAACTCAAAGTGATAGGTCTCGCCCCGGATGATGCAGCCGATCGCGATCAGCGCGTCAAATTTGGATTGCTCTGCCAAGGCTTGCAAAGCCACTGGCACTTCCAAAGCACCAGGTACGCTAACCTGGCGGATGTCGCGCTCGGCCACGCCAAGATTCAACAATTCCTGTTTGCAGGCGCTGCTCAGTGCGTCCGTCACCTCTTGGTTAAAGCGCGCTTGTACGATGCCAATGTGCAGACCTTTGCCTTGCAAGCGTTGGTCTTGGTTGTCGATATTGCCTTTGTCAGCACCAAACATGGGTTTCTTTCCGGTTCCAAAAATCAGGGGGTAGGGGCAGTTAAATAGCCCACGGTTTCTAGGCCATAGCCGGCCATGCTCGGCATGCGGCGCGGGCTGCCCATGAGGCGCATTTTTTGTACCCCGCACAAACGCAGTATCTGCGCGCCGATGCCATAGGTACGCAAATCCATGCGCCCGCGCTCGGGGGCTTGCGCGGGCCGTGCCGTGCCTTCGAACTGGGCCAGCAACTGCTCGCCGGTTTCCCCGCAATTGAGCAGTACCAAAACGCCCTTACCTTCGCGCGCCAAAAACGCCAAGCTGGCGTCCAGGCTCCAGGAATGCAAGGTGCGTCCTGCCTCCAGCGCATCGAGTACCGACAACGGTTCGTGCACCCGCACCGCCACCGCCTCGGAGGCATCCCATTGGCCTTGCACGAGCGCAAGGTGCACGCCGTGTCCGGCGGAGTCTTGGAAAGCATGGGCCTCGAAGCTGCCAAAGGCCGTCTGCAATGACCGGCTGGCCTTGCGCTCGACCAGCGATTCGACGCGGCTGCGGTGGGCGATCAGGTCGGCGATAGTGCCGATTTTTAGACCGTGCTCTGCGGCAAACAACTGCAAGTCCGGCAGGCGCGCCATGGTGCCGTCGTCTTTCATGATTTCGCAAATTACCGATGCGGGTGTGCAACCGGCCATGGCGGCCAAATCGCAACCGGCTTCGGTGTGCCCTGCGCGCATCAGCACACCACCATCGACCGCTTGCAGCGGAAAAATATGGCCGGGCTGCACCAGGTCTTGCGGTACGGCATTTTTGGCCACTGCGGCGCGCACCGTGCAGGCCCGGTCGGCGGCAGAGATGCCAGTGCTCACCCCTTCTGCGGCTTCAATGGAAACGGTAAATGCGGTGGAATGTTTGGTGCCATTGCGCACCGCCATGGGCGGCAATTGCAGGCGTTCGCAATGGGCACGTGTGAGGGTCAGGCAAATCAGGCCGCGCCCAAAGCGCGCCATGAAATTAATCGCCTCGGCGCTCACATGGTCGGCCGCCAGCACCAGATCGCCTTCGTTTTCTCGGTCTTCTTCATCAATCAGGATGACGATTTTGCCCAAGCGCATGTCGGCCACAATGTCTTGCACCGGTGAAATAGAAACAGGGGAGAGGCGGGAGGCGGTCATCGAATAGCTTTCGGATTATCCAGCGTGCGCGGGCCTTGATGGCGGCGTCGCTGCGAGGCAGGGGCTGATTATCGCCGCAAGCGCGGGCCCCGGCGCCCCCATGGTTTTGGGCCGTGTCGCCATTGCGGACCTGGCGCATTGCATCGGGCGATAGGCGACTTGGTAGCCGCGGCGCGTGCTTGCGTATTGCCGGGCCGTTTCCTTGGCAAAAATCAATCGTCGATGGACGCGCTCCAGCGTGCGTCTAGGCCTTTTTGCAGGTCGCGTCGGTCACGCTTGGTGGGGCGGCCATGGCTTAGGGCGTCGGCGGGCTCGGCATGCAGGCGCCGGTGTTCCTGCATTGCCAAGCGCGCGCTAATACTTTCCGCACTTTCTTCGTACAAGGCCTGCGCCACCGGCGCCGGGCCGCGCACTGCGCTCAGGCCTTTGACGGTGATGGTGCGCGGGATTTTGGCCTGCCAAACCGTGAGCTGGTCGCCCACCCGCACCTCGCGGGAGGGCTTGATGTTTTGCTTGGCGATTTGCACATGGCCTTTGATGACTTCGTCGGTGGCCAAAGAGCGGGTTTTGAAAAAGCGCGCTGCCCACAGCCATTTGTCGATGCGCACACTGTCCATGCTTAGGTCTTTGCTCAATGCTTGTTGAAAAATAAGGCTAAACCTGTCCCGCATCCAGCGGCTGCGCGCGCACCCAGGCATCGAATACCCGCACGTCTATTTCAGTTTTTAGACCTTCGTAGGCTTGCTGCGCCGGGGGGTAATGGCGGCGCAAAAAATTAAGCCACTGCTTAAGCCGCCCGGCTTGTTGGCGTGCCTCCAGACGCGAGCGCACCAAGCGCCAAAAATGACTTATGTGTACCTGCACGCCCGGCCAGTCCAAACCTGGTGCGGGCGGGCTAGCCTGCGCGAGCAGCAGCGGTGTGCGCTGCGCAGTGGTGGCGCATATCTCCAAGGCCAGGCCGGGGTTGCTGACCATGCCGCGCCCCAGCATCAGCGTGTCACAGCCTGATTCCAATCGGCATTGCTGTGCGTCCTGCGGGTTCCAAATTTCGCCATTTGCTATGAGCGGAACGCGCACTTGTGCACGGATGTCGGCAATGCGATGCCAGTAGGCCGGGGGGCGGTAGCCGTCTGCGCGGGTACGGGCATGCACCACGATTTCACCAGCCCCGCCTTCCTGCAAGGCCAGCGCACATTCTTCGGCGCGGCGGTCGTCCGCGAAGCCCAAGCGCATTTTGGCCGACACCATTTGTGGTGCGGGGACCGCCGCACGCACGGCTTTCACAATCGCAAACAAAAGCTCCGGGTCTTGCAACAGCGCGGCACCGCCGCCATGCCGGTTCACCACTTTGGCCGGGCAACCGAAATTGAGGTCCACGCCGTCGGCGCCCATGCCCGCCACCCGGGCTGCGTTATCAGCCAGGCAGGCCGGGTCCGAGCCCAGCAGCTGGGGTCGTACCGGCACGCCAGCGGCAGTGCGTCCGCCGTGTAGCAACTCGGGCACGACACGGATAAAAACGCGTTCGGGCAGCAAGGTGTCGGTGACGCGGATGAACTCGGATACACATCGGTCTATACCGCCGACGCGGGTCAGTACATCGCGCAATACAAAGTCGAGCAAGCCCTCCATTGGGGCCAGGATGATGGCCATTGCGCCCAGGCGCCCTTAACTTTGCGCGCCTAAGGCCAATGCGGCCTGGCGCGACTCTTCGAGGGCTTGGGCATCCGGCGGCATGTCCACAGGCCAGCCGCCCAGGTGCTGGTGGGCCACTGCAGCCAGCGCATCTATGCCAGGCGCGCTGTCGTTCAGGCAAGCGATGTAGTGAAAGGCTTTGCCACCCGCCTCTAAAAAAGCATGGCGTGCTTCCATATTGATTTCTTCTAGCGTTTCCAGGCAGTCGCTGGTAAAGCCGGGGCAGACAACATCTACCCGCCCGACGCCGGACTGGCCCATGGCAATCAGGGTGGGTTCGGTATAGGGCTCCAGCCATTTGGCACGACCCAAGCGGCTCTGAAAAGTCACTTTGTACTGTTCTTTGGCCAGGCCCAGGCGGCCGGCCAAAAGGCGCGCGGTTTTGAAACACTCGCAGTGGTAGTGGTCGCCTAAATGCAGGGTGCGTTCGGGCACACCATGAAAACTCATGACTAGTACATCTGGGCGGCCATGTTCTTGCCAGTAGGCCTCTACCCCGGCCTGTAAGGCGGCGACATAGGCGGGATGGTCGTGGTAGTGGTTGATAAAGCGCAGCTCGGGAATAGCGCGTGTAGCGGCAGCCCATTGGTACACCGAGTCAAACAGGCTGGCGGTAGTCGTCGCTGAATACTGAGGGTAGGCCGGCAGCAACAGCACGCGTGTGACGCCTTCGGCCTTGAGCGCATCGAGCTGTGATGGGATGGACTGGCTGCCATAGCGCATGGCCCAGCGCACCCGCACATGCAGGCCCAGCGCTTGCAAGCGCTGCTCCAGCAAGGCGGCTTGTTTTTCAGTCCAGATTTTGAGCGGTGAGCCCTCTGGCGTCCAAATGCTGGCGTATTTGGCCGCCGATTTGGCCGGTCGAAAGCGCAAAATAATTCCGTGCAATATCAGCAACCAAACCAGGCGGGGGATTTCTACCACGCGGTGATCGCTCAGAAACTCGGCCAGGTAGCGGCGTACGGCACTTGCGGTAGGGGCGTCGGGGGTTCCCAAATTGCAATACAGCACCGCGGTATGCGCAGCTTGCCCGTGGGAAAAAGGGGGTTCTTTTTGAAAAGGCATGCGGTATTCTCGCCCACCTATGCTTGACGCCTCCAAAATCCGCGCTATCTCCCTGGACCTTGACGACACTTTGTGGCCGGTTTGGCCCACCATCGCCCGGGCTGAAATTCAGATGCAAGACTTTTTGCGCCCGCAGGCGCCACTGACTGCCGCCTTGATGGCGGAGCCGTTGCAGCGCTCGCAATTGCGCGACGCGGTGGTCACCGTGCAAGCGGCCAGTGCCCACGATATGAGCGCACTGCGCTTGGGCATGATTGAACTGGCTTTGCAGCGCTGTGGCGAATCCACGGCCCTAGCGCAAGAGGCCTTTGCGGTGTTTTACGCCGCGCGCCAGCAGGTGGATTTGTATGCCGATTGCGCCCAGGCGCTGGTTCGCCTCGCGGGGCGTTTTCCGCTTGTGGCACTGACCAATGGCAATGCCGACATCCATTTAGTGGGTATTGGGCATTTATTTGTAGGTAGTGTGGGCGCGCACACCGTGGGCCTGCCCAAGCCGCACAAAGCGATCTTTGATGCAGCGGCCAGCGCCTTGGGTTGCAGACCCGAGGAGGTGCTGCACGTGGGCGACGACGCATTGTTGGATGTGCTGGCGGCGCTGGACGCTGGGATGCAAAGTGTGTGGGTCAATCGCCAGGGCGCCAGCTGGCAGCATGCGCGGACCCCGCATTTGTCAGTGCCCAGCTTGGATGTTTTATGCCATGCGCTGGGGGTGTGAGTCGGTCGGCAGGACTATTTGCAGGCCGACATCTAGTCCTTCCAGACAAATCCCTCGGTCTCGCCCAAGGCCAGGGCCGCCATGATGCCGCTGCGTACTGCGCCTTCCAAGGTTGCGGGGTAGGGCTTGTACAGGTAATCTCCGCAGGCCATGAGGCCGGGGGCTACCTGCTGCGGCGGGCGCACCATGCGCGCCGCGCAAGAGAAGGTGGCCTGTTTTTCCACCACGGTACGGATGGCGCTTAATTCTTGGGCATCGAGCCAGTCCTCTAGCTGTTCCTGTGCCTGGGCTAGCACCATGGATTCCAACTGGTCATACTCCCCTTGGGGGGCGCTGACCACCAGCGCAATCAGGCCCGCCGGGCCGCCGAGTTGGCCCCGATCAAATACAAATTGCGCCGGTGCCAGCGGGCTGCTGCGCAGCGCCAGCATCGGGCGGGGTAAGACCAGCCCCGGGGCGTGCGCATAGACCGTGGCGATGGACTGGTATTTCATGGCTTTGGCCGGGCGTAGCCAGCGTTGCAAATGCAAGCCCAGATTTTTGGGTGCCAGCGGCAGGTACTCGCTAAAGGCCTGCACCGCATGCTGCGGGGCAGTGGCCCAGATGACGCGGTCAAAGGCTTCGCCGTCGATTTGCCATTGCCCACCGCGCCATTGCGGGCAGGCTGCGCGCCGGCCCAAGTGAACGCTGGCACCGTGGTCGCTGAGCCAAGCTGCTGCCGCCTGGGGAAACAAGGCGCTCAGGTCCACCGTCGGCAGGAGCAAATCCGAACCCTTAGCGCGCCACGGTGTAAGGTCTGGCGCGCCGGCGTCGGATGGGTCCACCAGAGCGGGGGTCTCCAATCCGGCAAGCGCCGACTTTTTTTTCTGGCGCGGCTTGGCAAACAGGCTGTCGTGCAGCACGGTTAAAAAAACCTGCCCGCTGGCCAATTGCGCTGGCGTGTTGAGGGCTGAAATGCAAAGAGGTGTAATTAGGTCCACCACCACTGCGCTGTTAATGCCCTGACAAAGTTCGGCGACAGTGGTTTGGGCGCTGCATTCAAAGCGATTTTTTCGCCACAGGCGCAGGGCTCGGACCAAAGACCTTTTGTCGCCCATATTCCAACCGCGCGCCATCAGCAGTCCGGCCATCAAATTCCAGGGTTGCGGCCAATCGGGCAACTGCAAGCCGTCGCCATCGGCAAAGCGCAGGCCCAGGGGCAGGCGCAACAAGGTCTGCGCCGGGTCCACGCCTACGGTTCGCATGAGGTCCAGGGTTTCGCGGTAGGCGCCGAGCAATATGTGCTGGCCGTTGTCCAGGGTGGCGGCGCTGCCGTCCGGCAGCAGGCCGTCGGCACTGGCCGGTAGGGTGCGAGCCCGCCCGCCTAGTGAGCGGCTGGCCTCGAGCACGGTTACGCGATGCCCCGCATGTACCGCGTGCACGGCTGCAGCCAGGCCGCTCCACCCGGCGCCGACTACACAGACGCGGTAGCGCTTCATAGACGGCCCAGGGCCTGGACTTTCCATGCCAGCCAGAATTTGTGGATGGGCGTTAAGCGCACGCGACGCTCCAGCACCGGAAAGCCTTCGCGTTCGATTTGCTGCAGCAGGCGCCGGTAAATGCTGGCCATCATCAGGCCGGGCTTTTGGTTGCGCCTATCCTGTGACGGCAGCAGGCCCAGTGCCTGCTCATACAAGCCGTGCGCGCGTTCGGCCTGAAAGGCCATCAGGGCGCTAAAACGGGCTGAGGGGATGCGCTTTAATACTTCGTGTGCTTTCACGTCAAAGCGTTGTAACTCATTGACAGGTATGTAAATTCTCCCGCGTTGGGCGTCTTCTCCGACATCTCGGATGATGTTGGTCAGTTGCAGTGCCTGGCCCAGGGTATGGGCATAGACCGTGGTGTGGGTCTCGCTTTGGCCGAATATCCGCGCTGCCACTTCGCCCACGACACCGGCCACCAAATGGCAGTAGCTTTGGAGGTTGGGGAAGTCCAGGTAGCGGGTCTGCTCTAGATCCATCTGGCAACCACGAATGACACTGTACAAGTGCTCTTGGGTGATTCCGTACATCGGAGCCAGGGGAACCAAGGCTTTCATCACAGGGTGGGAGGGTTGGCCGCTGTAGGCCTTGGACACCTCGCTCAGCCACCAGGCCAACTTGCTGGCGGCCACACCCGGGTCCACTGCATCATCGACTACATCATCTACTTCCCGGCAAAACGCATAAAAAGCGGTGATCGCCGCACGCCGAGGCGGCGGTAAAAACAAAAAAGCGTAATAAAAGCTGCTGCCCGAGGCGGCCGCCTTTTCCTGAACATACTGGGCGGGAGTCATGCCCTATTGTCGCCTGAGTGCAGCGGCACGGCCTTGGGCGGGTCCGCGCAAAGTCACCTGCTCGGTGGCAACTTACATAAGCAGCGCGCGCCAGGCAATGCGCGGCGCGTCCCACCAGTGCAAGCGCGGACGCGTGTGCAATACCGCGCCGCCCAGGGCTTCGATCTTGTCGAGCACACGCAAGCCCCCTTGAACCACCAGGCGCAGCTCCCAACCGGCGCGGCCCGGTATCCGGTGCACCAGGGCTTGACCCTGCTCCATGCGGGCTCGGGCGTCGGCAGCGCACAGGCGCACCATGGTGTTGGCGTTCGCTGAGGGCTTGGGGCTGGCTAGTTGCGGCGCTGCAGTGGCCTGTTGTGTCCAGGCTCGGACATCAAAGCCGGTGCTGGCGCAGGCATCGTGCGGAAAATAGTTGCGGCCTCTCGTCAAATCCCGGCTCGGATCCTGCCAAAAGTTAATCAGTTGCAAGGCGGTGCAAATCGCGTCGCTGCGTTCCAGTGACAGCGCGTCCTGCACGCCGTACAAATGCAGCAACAGCCGACCCACGGGGTTGGCCGAGTTGGCGCAATAGGCTAACAAGGCGTCTGTATCGGGGTAGC
>Ga0187844_10002532_pt1 | contig 12840 bp, 14 predicted proteins | sample SpaLakP09_SKY_50_FD_134517 | JGI IMG/M metagenome (GOLD analysis project Ga0187844, IMG submission 134517) | Oligotrophic lake water microbial communities from Sparkling Lake, Wisconsin, USA - SP09_SKY_50 | ecosystem: Environmental > Aquatic > Freshwater > Lake | place: USA: Sparkling Lake...
GCCCCCGGCCAGCGCGCCGGCCAGCCGCAAGCCCATCAGCCTGCCGCGCCTGCAGGAGATGCACGCACGCGGCGAGAAGATCACCATGCTCACCGCCTACGACGCCACCTTCGCGGCCACGGCCGACGCGGCCGGCGTGGAGTGCATCCTGATCGGCGACTCGCTGGGCATGGTCTGCCAGGGCCTGAGCAGCACCGTGGGCGTCTCGCTGGAAACCATGCGCTACCACGTGGAAAGCGTCACGCGCGGCGTGCGCCGCGTGCAAGGCACGGCCTGGATCATCGGCGACATGCCCTATGGCACCTTCCATGAATCGAAGGAACAGGCGTTCCGCAACGCCGCCGTGCTGATGCAGGCCGGCGCCCACATGGTCAAGATCGAAGGCGGCGGCTGGACGGCCGAGATCGTGCGCTTCCTGGTCGAGCGCGGCATCCCCGTCTGCGCCCACCTGGGCCTGACACCGCAGACCGTGCACGCCCTGGGCGGCTACCGCGTGCAGGGCCGCGGCGACGAAGCCGCCGCCACGCTCAAGCGCCACGCGCTGGAGTTGCAGGACGCCGGCGCCAGCCTGCTGGTGCTGGAGATGGTGCCCGCCGCCCTTTCGGCTGACGTCACCAAAGCCTTGCCGCGCTGCGCCACCATCGGCATCGGCGCTGGCGTGGACTGCGCGGGCCAGGTGCTGGTGCTGCACGACATGCTGGGCATGAACCTGGGCAAGATGGCCAAGTTCGTGCACAACTTCATGGCCGACGCCGGCAGCGTGCGCGGCGCCATGGAAGCTTATGTGAAGGCCGTGAAAGAAGGCACCTTCCCCGTGAACGCCCAACACGCGTGGTGAAGACGTGTCGATGAAAGTCATCCATACCATCGCCGAGCTGCGCGCGCACCTCGCCAACTACAAGCGCCCGGCCTTCGTGCCCACCATGGGCAACCTGCATGAGGGCCACATCGCCCTTGTGAAGCAGGCCAGGCCCCTGGGCGATGTCACGGTGGTCAGCATCTTCGTCAACCGCCTGCAGTTCCTGCCGCACGAGGACTTCGGCACCTACCCGCGCACGCTGGAAGCCGATTGCGCCCAGCTGGAAGCCGCGGGCTGCGACGTCGTCTTCGCGCCCAGCGAGGCCGAACTCTACCCCGAGCCCCAGGGCTACAAGGTGCACCCGCCCGCCGAACTGGCCGACATCCTCGAAGGTCACTTCCGCCCCGGTTTTTTCACGGGCGTGTGCACCGTGGTGCTCAAGCTCTTCAACATCGTGCAGCCGCGCGTGGCCCTGTTCGGCGCCAAGGACTACCAGCAGCAGATGGTGATCCGCCGCATGGTGGCCCAGCTGGCCCTGCCCATCGAGATCGTGACCGGGGCGACGCTGCGCGCCGACGATGGCCTGGCGCTGTCCTCGCGTAACGGCTACCTGAGCGCCAGCGAGCGCGCCGAAGCCGTGCAGCTCTCGCGCACCCTCAAGGGCATGATCGCCATGCTGCGCGCGGGCGAGCACAACATTGCCGCCATCGAACATCATGCGATGCAGACCCTGGCCGACCGCCACTGGAAACCCGACTACATGACCGTGCGCCGCCGCCACGACCTGCAGCCCCCGCAGGCCGAGGATCTGACGCATGCCGACTGCCTCGTCGTGCTCGGTGCGGCCAGGCTCGGCACCACGCGCTTGATTGACAACATCGAGGTGTAAACCTCGATGTTGCGGTGAAGACTAACAACTGCCGCAGGCTCGTTAGTCGAAACCACAATCCACCCCATTGCGGCGAAGACTAACAATTACCCAAAGGGTTTGTTAGGTCGCAGCCACAACTTCTCCGCGTCGCAGGCTGACAATGGTCCGAAGGGCTTGTTATGCCGAAAACACAACTCCCTGAGACCCCCAGAGTACGCCGCAGACTGAGCCGGCGTGCTGCCGGCGAGTTGTGCACTTTTCACACCACTGTCATCGGCGACAGCGACCCGGCCTGGACACTGCCGGCCTTCCACGCCAGAATTTGCCCTGCATGCGGCGGCGCCTGCGAGGAGCGCTGCGTCACCAAGAGCACACACAAGGAGACACATATCATGGCGCTCAGGCCCTGGAATGATGAACTGGCACTCGGGATCGCATCCATCGACGCGCAGCACCGCGACCTGCTGGACCGCGTCAACCTTCTGCACGACCAGCTGGGAGATCCCAAGGCTGCCGGCGGCCTACTTGAAGACCTGGTGGATGCCACCATGAATCACTTCATCGCCGAGGAAGACCTGCTCAAACGCCATGGTTACGCCGATGCCGACGGACATACGCAAGCGCACAGCGCCTACAGCAGCGCGCTGGTCCAGCACCTCGACCAGCTCCAGGCCGGTACCGCGAGCTTCAGCCAGGCCAGCGTGTCGGCCTTGATGGACGGCCTGACCCGCCACATCCAGGCGGACGACAAGGCCTGCGTCGCCTTCCTCAAGTCCAAGGGCGAGAAATAGAGCGCGGGCTGGCCCGCCATCTCCAGCCGCGGGCCACGCTTGGCCCAGCGCCACCTATCCGATAAGCTTGCGCCGTCGCATCCATTGCGCAGGAGGCAGTCATGCACATCGGTGTCCCCCGGGAAATCAAGAACCACGAATACCGCGTCGGCCTGACGCCGGCGAGCGTGCGCGAGTTGTGCGCGCATGGGCACCAGGTCCTGATGCAGAGCGGCGCCGGTGCGGCCATCGGCCTGGGCGACGGAGACTACCGCGCCGCCGGCGCCACGCTGCTGCCCGATGCGGCCAGCGTGTACGCGCAGGCCGGGATGATCGTCAAGGTCAAGGAGCCCCAGCCCGCTGAACTGGCCCTGCTGCGGCCAGACCAGATCCTCTACACCTATCTGCACCTGGCGCCGGATCCGGCGCTGACCGCCGCGCTGCTGAAAACCGGCGCGATCTGTATCGCCTACGAAACCATCACCGGCCCTGGCCACACTCTGCCGCTGCTGGCGCCCATGAGCGAGGTCGCCGGGCGCATGGCGGTGCAGGTCGGCGCGCATCACCTGGAGAAGTCCCAAGGCGGCATGGGGGTGCTGCTGGGCGGTGTGCCGGGCGTTCCCGCCGCGCACGTGGTGATCCTCGGGGCCGGCACCGTGGGTGCCAACGCCACACAGATTGCGGTGGGCATGGGCGCGCGTGTCACCGTGCTCAACCGAGGTGTAGACAAGCTGCGCGCGCTGGACCAGCGCTACGGCAACCGCATCCAGACCCTGCTGGCCAGCGCGCACAACCTCGAGCAGGCCGTGCTCGACGCCGACCTCGTCATCGGCAGCGCGCTGGTGGCTGGCGCCTCTGCGCCGAAGCTGGTGAGCCGGGCGCTGGTGATTCGCATGAAAAAGGGCTCGGTGGTCGTGGACGTGGCCATCGACCAGGGCGGCTGTTTCGAAACCTCCCGCCCCACCACGCACGCCGAGCCGACCTACGTCGTGGACGGCGTGGTGCACTACTGCGTAGCCAATATGCCGGGCAATGTGGCGCGCACCTCCACCTTCGCGCTCAACAATGCCACCCTGCCCCACGCGCTGGCGTTGGCGGACCAGGGCTGGCAGCAGGCCATGCGCGCGGACCCGCACCTGCGCCACGGCCTGAACATCGCCCGGGGCCAGCTCACGCACGCTGCGGTGGCACAGGCGCTGGGCCTGGCCTGCGTGCCCGCGGATCAGTTGCTCGGCTAGCCCGCTCCCGCCGGCCGTCGGCGGGGGCGCCGGGCGGGACAGGTGCCGTGCGCCACGAAGATGGTGCCCATGACCAGCGTGTCCACCTCCAGCGGCACGCCGCGATCCTGCAGCGGCATCCAGGGCGCCTGCAGTCCCTCGTAATGCGTGACCGACTGCGCCATGTACAGCCCGACCAGCGCATTCCAGGGCGCCAGCCCCGGGGCGGTCCACTTGAGCCCGGTCACGGAGATACGCGCGCCAGGACGCAAATGGCGCAGCAGGTGGTCCAGCGCCACCGGACTTTGCAGGATGTCGTGTGTGAAGTGCAGCAGCACCGCGTCAGCCTGCTGCGGCAGGAGCGCGGTCTCGGCGGCGGCACACTGCAGCACCACATTACCCCAGCCCGCGCGCTGCACCCGCTGGCGCGCGAGCGCCAGCATCTCCGGGCTCTGGTCCACGCCGACCACGCGTCCGCCCGGCCCCACCGCCGCGCGCAGCAGCGGCAGGCTCATGCCCGTGCCGCAGCCCAGATCCAGCACGCATGCCCCCGGGCGCAGCTGCAGGTGGTCCACCGCGATGCGGCGGATGAACTCGTAGGGGGCGAGTTGCAACTCGTAGCTGCTGGCGCGCCAGCCATACAGCGCCCGAGCCGCCGCATGGTCAGCCTCGGGCTGCTCCCCGGGGTGTTTATCCTTGCGCATCGCTGTCTCCTCGCGATAGGGAAGCCGGCCGCAGCGGCCTGCACCTGCGGCGCAGGGTACTCCCTTTTGCGCTGGCGCAGGCTGACACCCGAGCACGCCGAGGGGGCTCTCGGCGCCAAGCCTGGGCCGGCAGCTTCAAGCAGAGGTGGACCCGCCGGACACAGGAGCGGCCTATCGCAGGAACTCGCGCACCGCTGCCAGCGTGGCCATCGGGTCTTCCTCCTGCGGCACATGGCCCAGCGGCCCGAACATCACCAGCTTCGAGCCTGCAATGTCGGCCGCAAAACGCTGCGCGTAGGCCGGCGGAATCAGCCGGTCTTGCCCGCCCCAGAGGATGAGCGTGGGCAGCTTCAGCGTCTTGATATCCGCCTCGCGCCCCGTGTCGCGTTGCGCCAGGCGCTGGCGCAGTGCGGCCCGGTTGCCTTCGCGCCGGGCGATGTCGGTGTACAGCGCCACCAGCTCGGGCGTGACGCGTGCCGGGTCGCCGTAGACGTTGCGCACCGACTTCTCGATCAGGCCCGGCGGCAGCACATTGGCCATGAGGCTGCGCAGGCCCGGCGTGCCGGCCACCCGGAAACCCAGAGGGATGGAAACGGACTCGATGCGGTACCCCGCAGAATCCACCAGGATCAGGCGGTCCACGCGCTGCGGCAAGGCGTGCGCCACGGCCCAGGCCACCTCACCCCCCAGGGAGTTGCCGCCGATCACAAACCGCTGCAGGCCCAGCTTGTCCATCAGCGCGGCGACAAAACGGACATAGACATCCATGGAATAGTCGTTGGCCGCGTTCGGGCCGGTCAGGCCGAAACCCGGCAGGTCGAAGCGGATCACACGGCGCGTTTTCTTCAGCTCGCCGGCCCAGCCCTCCCAGGTGTGCAGGCTGGCCGCGGTGCCGTGCACCAGCACGATGGGCAGCGGGTCGGCACGCGGGCCTTCATCGCGCACATGTACCTGCAGGCCGTCCACATCGATGAATTGCGAAGGCGGCGTGGCCCAGCGGGCCTTGAGCTGCTCCACGGGAATGTCGGGCGCCCAGGACCAGGCGATGAAGGCGCCCACCAGCAGGGCGAAGGCCAGGACGATGTAGGCCAGGATGCGCAGGATGAGTTTCATGGAGAGTGTCAAGGTCGAGGTCGTGGGCTGGGGGCAGTCTAGCCCCCGTGCGCGCTCCCCGCTGTCAAGCACCGGACAGGTTCTTGAAGATATGCCGCGCCAGCGCCCGCCAGAAATCCGCCCCCGAGTGTTCGCTGGCCAGGCGCGACACATCCCCATACCCCTTATGCAGGATGACGGCGATGATCAGCGCCAGCAGTCCGATGGCCACGATCTGCAGCACGGTCTTGAAGATCGCGTCGGCACGTGTGCTCATGGGGCCAACCGCGCGCCGTGTTCGGCCAGCAGCTCACGCAGCATGGAGCGGTGGCAATGCGCCTCGTCCTCGCAATAACAACCCACGGAAAAATGGCTGTGCTGCGAGAGCGTGGCCAGCAGGCTCAGCGCATGGCTGGCCTCGGGCGCGCCCATCTCCTTGCGGTAACGCTGGGTGAAAGCCTTCCACTGCGCGGGGGTCTGCGCCTCCTGCCCCAGCTTCATGGTCTCCACGCTGGGTGCCAGGTTGGGAAACCAGACGTCGTACCAGTTCTGGCGCGCGAACTCGGTCTTGGGCACACCGCGCGGGGGACGGCGCACGGTACCGATGCGGGTGCCTTCATCGGGCAGGCGCGGGCTGCCGAGGCGGACGATGTGGATGGTCATGGCGGGCTCTCCTCTGGCTGCGCCTTGCAGCAAGCCTGCATCCTAATAGGGCGTGCCGTCCTTGTGCACGAACTTCCACTGCCCATCGACCAGCAGGGCCTGGAGGTCATCGTCCGGGTAGCTGCCCTGGTCGCCGGGTGTCCGGTCACCGACTTCAAGGTAGACCACCTCTTCCGAGGTGTCATTGATCAGGCGGTGCCCGTTGCCCGTCCCCGCCTTGAAACCCGCGCACATGCCGGGCGACAGGGGCGTGAGCCCTTCATCGGTGTGCAGCGTGGGGTTCCCTTGCAGGATGTAGATGAACTCGTCCTGTTTGGTATGCGCGTGCCGCAGGGCCGAAACGGCGCCGGGCGCCAGGCGCGTGAGGTTGACGCCGAAGTTGCCCAGGCCGAAAAGATCACCGAGCGGCTGTTTCTGCCGGCCGACCATCCGCGATGCAAAGGGCTCAGGATAGTTGGAGGGTTTCACACGCGCCGGTGCGTCAGAGGCGCGGATGGCGGTCGGATAGGTGTTCTTGCTCATGTGTGTCCGTTCAACAGGGCAAACTCGAAAGGAAATCGCGGCAGCGACTTCGCTGTCACCGCATGGGCTGCCGGATGATGGTTTTCCACTTCGCAGGATCGGCGCGCCGCATGTCCGTCAGGTAGATCTCGTGGTGCTTGCCGGCCAGGGCCGCCCGGGCCTGGATGAAGGCGTGCAGTCTTTCAATGGTGGGCCCTTCTTCGGTGTAGGGGCCGACGTGCAGGATTTGCGCACAAGCCCCCTCAGCGTAGGTTTCCAGGCGCAGCCGGTCGATCGCGGGCGGGGCTTTCTTCCTGCGCACTTCAGCAATGGCCGCCGCAATGAGTTCGCTGGAAACAAACGCTGGCTGCATGATCATCATGGTCCACTTCCAGCGGGACCTGTCGTTGCTGGTGAAGGCAGACATGTCGTCTGCCCACCAAAGGCCTTCGAGCGGCATGACCGCGTAGTCCGTCGCTTGAGGCCCCTTCTTGACCATGAACTTGGCCGTGTAGGCGACGGAATACAGTGCCTCGATGGCTTGCGCGTATTCCGGCGACGTATTTGGATCGCCCTGGCCATCGACCATGAGGTAGGTGAGCGCCGGCACATCCACCTGCACGACGTCCTTCGCTGACGCCCGGTACAGCTGCTTCAGCTCCTTCTTCAAATCGATCTTCGTCATGACAGAGTCTTGTGGCGAGCAACTAGACATCAATCTCAAAAGTGCGGGATGACATGGTCGGGCCTTCATCCCACCAGCATCCCCTGGTGCATTTGGCTGCCAGTTTTATATCAGCGATCTTCCGGCCAGCCACGCCAACAGAGGTCAACCGCGCTGCAAGAGATGCGCGTGCACCGCACCCGCCTTCAGATGCCGGTACAGCGTCAGCCCCAGCGGAGCCAGCTGCTCTTCACCCCAGGCACTCGGCGCTTCCAAGTAGATGTAGCCCTCTGCCGCCACGGCACGCGCGGCGGCCTGCAAGGCCAGCTCGAACAGGTTCGCGTCAAAGGGCGGATCGAGGAAGACCAGGTCGGCACTGGCGGCGGGCCAGGCTTTCAGCGCGGCGACGCCTTCGCCGCGCTGCACCTGCACGGCGCCCGCCTGCAACTGTTCCTTGCTCTTGCGGAGTTGCGCCACCAGGGTGCTGTCCTGCTCCACCAACGTCACCGCCTTGGCCCCACGCGAGGCGGCTTCGAAACCGAGGGCGCCGGTGCCGGCAAACACATCGACGCAGCGCCAGCCGGTCAAATCCTGGCCCAGCCAGTTGAAGAGGGTTTCGCGCACGCGGTCGGGTGTGGGGCGCAGGCCGGGTTGATCGGCCACGGGCAGTTTGCTGCGTTTCCACTGGCCGCCGATGATGCGCACCTCGCCGGCGGGGCGGGCGGGCGTTTTGGTCGCGGGCTTCGCGGCAGCTTTTTTCACCGGTGCCTTACTTGCCATCACGGCCTCCCACCACCACGGTGACCATGCGCTCGGGCTGCAGCTTGCGCGCAAAGGCCGCGCGGATGTCGGCCACCGTCACCTGGGCGACCTGCTGGGTCCAGGTGTCGAGGTAGTCGAGCGGCAGATTGTAGGCGGCGATGTTGGCCACGTTGTCCAGCAGCTTGCGGTTGTTGTCGATGCGCAGGGCAAAGCCGCCCACCAGGTTGTCCTTGGCAGCTTTCAGTTCGGCGGGTGTGGGACCGTCGGCGACAAAACGGCGCAGCACCTCGCGCGCCACCTGCACGGCCTGCGCGGCCTGGTCGGGCCGGGTCTGCAGTCCGATGGTGAAGGCGCCGGCGTGCAGGCCGGGGTTGAAGTAGCTGTAGACGCTGTAGCTCAGGCCGCGTTTCTCGCGCACCTCTTCCGTCAGGCGCGAGACAAAACCGCCGCCACCCAGGATGTAGTTGCCCACGGTCAGGGTGAAGAAATCCGGGTCGTCGCGTTTGAAGCCGGGCTGGCCGATCAGCACATGGGCCTGCGCGGAATCGAAGGGGATGTGCTTTTCCACCGCAGCGCTTAGCGGCTGCACCTCGGCCACCGGGGGTAGCGCGTCGCAGGCACCCGCGGGCAGGCGCGCGAGCAGTTGCGTGACCAATGCGTCGGCCTGCGCGCGCGTGACGGCACCCACGATGCTCACCCTGGCGCGGCAGGGCTTCAGGTAACGCGCGTGCCAGGCCTGCATATCGGCCACGCTGATGCGTGCCAGGGTCTGCTCGTTCGTGTCATTCCCATAGGGATGGCTGCCGAACACGGCCTGGTTGAACGTGCGGCCAGCGATGGTGGCGGGGCGGGTATTGGCTTCGCGCAATGCGGCCACCGTGCGTTCGCGCTCGCGCGTCCACACGGCTGCCGGGTAAGCCGGTTCGGCCAGCTGGCGCGCCGCCAGGGCGGCGGCACGGGCGAGCAGGTCGGGGTAGGTCAGCGAGCGCAGGGAAAAACTCACGCGGTCGCCGCCATCACTGCCACCGAACGACGCGCCCAGATCGGCCCAGGCTTCGCCCAGGGCGTTCTCATCCAGCGCAGGATCGCTGCCGTTGGCGCGGACGCCCTTGCTCATCAAGCCCACACTCGCCGCCGTCAGGCCGGCCTGGGCCGCCGGGTCGCGCCGGCCGCCGGCGTCGAAATCGATGCGCACGTCCACCATGGGGACGGTGGGGCTCTCCACCAGCCAGACACCGGCGCCGCTGGGCTGGGTCCAGTGCTGGATGGGAATACCGGCCTGGGCCAGGCTGGCCAGACCGAAGAGCAAGGCACCAGCTACGTTTTTGATAGCAATCATCTTGGCTTTCATAACCGTCCTTTAATGACGGCTGCCGGCGGCGGGCTGGAGGCGCGGGCGGTTGGGGTCGGGTGGCTGCGGCAGCAGGTGCGCCACGGTGAGCTGGTCCTCACCAAAATAACGGGAGGCGACGGACTGCACCTGGGCCGCGGTGACGCCACGCAGACGCGCCAGCAGCTGGTCGTTGGTGTCCAGCGGCAGACCCAGCACCCAGTAGGTGCCAATCTCGCGCGCCTGGTTGAAGAGCGAGTCGCGTTTGTAGACCTCGCTGGCGATCCATTGGGTCTTCACACGCTCCAGCTCGGCGGCGCTGATGCCTTCGCGGGCCACGCGGGCCACCTGCTCGCGCAGGGCAGCTTCCACCTGGGCGGCCGTCTTGCCCGGGGCGGGCACGCCGTCGAGCACGAACATCTGCGGGCCGCGGCCCATCAGGCCGTTGCTGGCGCCCGCGCTGTCGGCCACGCGGTCGCCGCCCTGGGTGAGTGCGCGCTCCAGACGCGCGCCGCTGTAGCCGTCGAGCACGGCAGCCAGCACAGTCAGTGCCAGGGCATCGTCGTTGGCCGGGTCGCTCTCACTCAGCGAACGCAGGCCCGGCACCTTGTAGGCCAGGCTCACATAAGCCTGCTCGGCCGGCGCCTTCACCTCCACGCGGCGCAAGCCGGCCTGCAGCGGTTCGGTGCGCGGCTTGCGTGCGGGCACGGCGCGCGGCGCGATACGGCCATAGTGCTTGTCCGCCAGGCGCTTGACCTGCGCGGGGTCCACGTCGCCCACCACCACCACCACGGCGTTGGCCGGCACGTACCACTTCCTGTAGAAATCGCGTGCGTCGTCGGGGGTCATGCTCTCCAGATCGCTCATCCAGCCGACGATGGGGCGGCGGTAAGGCGAGGCCGTGTAGGCCGTGGCGTTGAGCGTTTCATACAGCAGGGCACGCGGGTTGTCTTCGGTGCGCATGCGGCGCTCTTCCTTGACCACCTCGATTTCCTTCTTGAACTCGGCATCGGCCCAGCGGTTGTTGGCAAAACGGTCGGCTTCCAGCTTCATCACGTCTTCCAGGCGGGTGGCCGGGATCTGCTGGAAGTAACCGGTGTAGTCCGTGCTGGTGAAGGCATTCTCGCGCCCGCCCAGGGCCGCCACACGGCGCGAGAACTCGCCGGCCTTGAGCGTGCGCGTGCCCTTGAACAGCATGTGCTCCAGCACATGGGCCACGCCGCTGCTACCGTCCACCTCGTCCATGGAGCCCACCCGCACCCAGAGCATATGCACGGCCGTGGGGGCGCGCCGGTCGGGCTGGACGATGAGCGTCATGCCGTTTTCCAGGGTGTATTGCTGGGCGCGCGGCTGGCTGTGAGCCGAGGTGGCCAGGACGGCCAGGGTGAGCCAAAAGAGGCGTATGAGGTGTTTCATAGAATGCTCTGATTCTATGAACCCAAGATATGTTCAGTTTTTTCAAGAAAAAAGCCCCTGCTGAAGCCACTGCCAGCCCCACGGAGCCGGCGCGCCAGGGCTGGCTGGGCAAGCTGCGCGCAGGCCTGCGCAAGACCGGCGCCAGCATCAGCACCGTTTTCACCGGCACGCAGATCGACGACGCGCTCTATGAGCAACTGGAGGAAGCCTTGCTGATGGCCGACGCCGGCGTCACGGCCACGCAGTTCCTGCTGGACGACCTGAAACGGCGCGTCAAGGAAAGCAAGACCACCGAACCTGCCGCCGTCAAGGGCCTGCTGGTCGATGCGCTGGCCGATCTGCTGGCGCCGCTGGAAAAGCCGCTGGCCATCGGCGCGCACCAGCCCACGGTGATCATGGTGGCCGGTGTCAACGGCGCGGGCAAGACCACGTCCATCGGCAAGCTCACCCACCACCTCTCCAACGGCGGAGCCACGGTGCTGCTGGCTGCGGCCGACACCTTTCGCGCCGCGGCGCGTGAACAGCTCATGGTCTGGGCCGAGCGCAACACGGTGGAGATCGTGCACCAGGCCGGCGGCGACCCGGCCTCGGTCTGTTTCGACGCGGTCAGCGCCGGCAAGGCCCGCGGCAAGGACGTGGTGCTGGTGGACACCGCCGGCCGCCTGCCCACGCAGTTGCACCTGATGGACGAGTTAAAAAAGATCAAGCGCATCATCGCGAAGGCCGACAGTGCCACCGCCGGGCCGCCCCAAGGTGGCACAGCCCCCTCGGGGGGCAGCGCAGCACACGAAGTGGCAAGCGTGGGGGTCCACGATTCCGCGCCGCACGAGGTGCTGCTGGTGATCGACGGCAACACCGGCCAGAACGCACTGGCCCAGGTGCGCGCCTTCGACGAGGCCCTGGGCCTGACGGGCCTGATCGTCACCAAACTCGATGGCACGGCCAAGGGCGGCGTGCTGGCGGCGATTGCGCGCGAGCGGCCGGTGCCGGTGTATTTCATCGGCGTGGGCGAGCAACTCGACGAGCTGGAGACCTTCAAGGCGCGCGAGTTCGCGCAGGCGCTGCTGGACTGAAGCGCACGGCGCCGGCATGCACTGATCGCACACGGAAACGCCTGCGCCTTCGAGGTCCAGCCGCTGATCCGCCCCGCGGCAAGGGAACTTTTTCGCCGCTGGTTCGTTAAAAGGGAATGCCCCATGCGCTGGAATGATCCGGAATGACAGATGACGCAGAAATCGGCCTTGTCGCCCAGGCGCAGGCTGGTGACACGCGCGCGTTTGCGGCACTGGTGCGCCAGTACCAGAATCGCGTCTTCCGGTTCATCCTGCGCCTGAGCGCCAACCGTGAGGACGCCATGGACCTGACCCAGGAAACCTTCATGAAAGCCCATCAGGCCCTGCCCGCCTGGCAGCCGAAGGCGCAGTTTCGCACCTGGCTGCTGCGCATCGCGCACAACACCACGCTCGACCTGCTGCGCCGCCGCCAGCGCGTCAGCTTCGTGCCTTACGGCGAACTCGCCGCGGACGAACAGGACCCGGCCCTTCCCGACCCGGCACCACAACCCGACGAGCGGCTGGCCAGCCGGCAGAGCATCCAGTTGCTCGACCTCGCCCTGCGCGAACTCCCCATCGAACATCGCGAAATCCTGCTCTTGCGCGAACTCGAAGACCTGTCCTATACCGAGATTGCGGCCACCCTGGACATCGCCGAGGGCACCGTCAAATCGCGTCTGGCCCGCGCCCGCGCCGCCGCCCTCGCCGCCTACGAACACCACGCCGGAGCACGCTGTGACCACTGAACACACAACACCAGGGCACCGGCCCGATCTGCCGCAACTGTCTGCCTATCTGGACAGCGAACTCGATGCCCGTGCTCGGCAAGGCGTGGCGGCCCACCTCGCGGCCTGCCCGGTCTGCACCGCCGAGCTGCAGCGGCTGCAGGCGCTCTCAGCCAGCTTCAAGGCCCTGCCCGAAGAGACCCTGGGATTCGATCTGGCCGGCGTGATCGAAGGCCGCTTGTCGAGCGCACGGCGACCGCCCGCAAGACAACAC
>Ga0187844_10002533_pt1 | contig 12832 bp, 15 predicted proteins | sample SpaLakP09_SKY_50_FD_134517 | JGI IMG/M metagenome (GOLD analysis project Ga0187844, IMG submission 134517) | Oligotrophic lake water microbial communities from Sparkling Lake, Wisconsin, USA - SP09_SKY_50 | ecosystem: Environmental > Aquatic > Freshwater > Lake | place: USA: Sparkling Lake...
AAATAAGAAACAAGGGAAGCACCAGCTTCCCTTTTTCGTCAAAGCATATGGCTCGATAGCAAAGCGGTTATGCACCGGATTGCAAATCCGTGTAGGTCGGTTCGACTCCGGCTCGAGCCTCCAGTAAAATCAACGTGTATCACAAGAAAACGTGCTACAGATTTCCGTAGCACGAACGTAGCACGGTTTGGAAACAGCAAACAAAAGAAAACGTGTGGTTTTCTTTTGTGTTTTACAAAGCATTCACTCCCACACACTCCCCACACTTTTCTGTTTGTATAACGGCTATACAAAGCTGTTAGCTTGCACAGCTACAGCAGTCACATGTGTGCATAGTCATTAAGCGCACTAAAACACCCTACAAGCCCATTTAGTTGCTGTCCGCTACTCACACATAGTCCACACGCACTTGCACGTGCTTACGAGTGCCTACAAGTTGTCGTAGCGTTAACCCACATGTGTCACAGAAAGCGGTAGCACGTTTGTGCTTTTGACAATAAACTGTTTGAAACAAATGAAATGAAATAGGAATTGCAAATGAAAAAGATTTTTTTACTTGCGTTGTGCTTATACAGCGGAGCAATTTTTGCAGTAGGAGAGACATTTAGAGCAAATATAGCAACGTATATGGTTGAAGATGGAAAAGTTGATAGTGACAGATATTTTATTTTTTACTTTAATTATTTTGATTTAGGACCAAAAGTTGATTTGATATGCAACGTTATGAGCATAACAATAACAAACAAAAATTGCACACAAGACACATTAGGCGGTAAAGGATTTTGGTTAAAACCTGAATTTTCAGATGCAGTAAGAAACGGTGCAGATAATTTCAGTTGCAAATATAGAAAATTAAACAACGATACAGCGGAATTAGTTGTAACAGAAAAAGAAACAGACTATCAAATAACACATAGACTCATACAAAATGTAAAAACAGGATTACTTACAGACTACAAAGGACAATTAACAAAAACATCTTCCATAGCTAAAAAAATTCTTACAGCAGAGTACAAGCCATTAATTAGTAAATCAGCTTTTAGCGGTGGTTGGGAACTAGTTGAATTAGGTTGTAAAAGAACTTCACTACCAACACTTACACCTGAAATAACTAAAAAGTAAATGAAACTCAAAGTCACCAAAGTTAACGACAACCTAGTGCACGTTAGGAATGGTGAGGTTGTGTTGTACAAGCGTGGTGATAGTGCCAAGTGGCAAGCACGTTACAAGCTAAAAGATTTAAAGTGGCGCAGAGTAGCTACCAAACACGCAAACATACAGTACGCGGCTGAAGTTGCATGTGAAGCCTACGATAGGGCACGTTTTTTATACGACGAAAAAATACCTGTCAGTAGTAAACGTTTTGACGTTGCGGCTAATTTAGCTGTAGACGAAATGCGTAAACAAATAAGTGCAGGCGTTGGCAAAAGTGTTTACAACGATTACATAACAGCCATAAACAAATATCTAATTCCATTTTTTGGCAAGTACAACATAAACTCAATTGGCTACGAAGAGTTGCAAGCGTTTGGTACTTATAGAGAAACTGAAATGGGACGCAAGCCTGTAGCTAGCACAGTAACAACGCACATTAGTGCAATGAACCGTGTGTATGACGTGGCTATTGAACGTGGTTGGATAGCACAGCAACAAGTGCCAAAAATTAAAAACACAGGGGCTAAGGGCACAGCACGTGAAGCATTTAGTAAGAGTGAGTATTCAAGTCTCACTAGTTTTATGGTTAAGTGGAGTGAGAATGGACTTACTGATAGGGCAACACAAATACGCACACTATTACGAGACTATGTGTTGATACTTGCAAACACAGGCATGCGACACGGCACAGAAGCATTGGGTTTAAAGTGGAATGATATTGCTTACATAACAATTAAAAATCAAAAGTTCTTACAGCTAACAGTCACAGGCAAACGTGGGCGTCGCACTTTAATTGCAAATCACAACGCAGAAATATATTTAGAACGTATAGCTAAGCGACAAGCGCACTTGCAAAAATACAGCTTGGACACTTTGTTGAGAAGAAAAGTAAATGAGCCTGTATTTAAAACAGCAGACGGAGAAGAAAGCAAGTACTTGGCAAGTACGTTTAGACAGCTAATGAAAGACAGCGGGTTAGACAAAGATAGGACTACCAAGCTAAAGCGTACGCTGTACTCATTGCGCCACACGTATGCACACGAAGCATTGCTAACAGACAAAATGGACGTGTACACACTTGCAAAACAAATGGGTACTAGTGTGAAAATGATTGAAATGCACTACGGACATTTGAACCCCACACTCAAAGCAGAAGTGATAGCGGGTAAGCGACATAATAAAAAATTAAAAGAAGAAGTCAAAATTGAAGAAGAGAAAGAAACCAAACTAACTTTAATGAGAAGCTCAAATTGATTGATTACAAACATTTCCCAAAAAATGCAATTGCTCTGAAAGCGATATCAAAAAAAATAACTGATAGCAAAATCAAAGCATGTTTAAATCGTTACACATACAGACATCGCTTAACTGTGGCTTTTGAGGGATTGCAAGCAAGTGAAATAGAAAAAAGAACGTTACTAGGCTATTCATGTGTAACAAAATTATTTTTAGCATACACAGCTTATGATGAAATAAGAGAGGCTGAAAAATTATTGTTAGAAAAAAAGAATAAAAAATTTCATAAAATATTTGATTTCAATACCGCAAATAATTTACGTAGAAATATACAACTAGAAGCTTTACTAAAAAATTCAGTTGCTGTAACAGACAAAACATTATTAAAAGCATTACATAACTTTTACGATAATAAAAATAACGAGATAATGTGTGTTGCAACAGCAATTAGGAATTGCTATGCACATGGAGACTTTACTGCTTCAGGTGCTAATTTAAGAGCTGTAAAAGAACGTGAGTCTGTTAACAAATTAACAGAAATAGTACTTAAAAAGAGTAATGAAATATTTTCTGAAATTCTGGAGTAAACATGAAAAGCAAGCAAGCACTTGTAAAAGAATTAGACGAGATAGTTAAACATACAACTGAGCAAAACGTTTACCATAGACGTAGTCAAAAATATTTGTACAGTGGGCTTGCTTGGGTTTACTTGTGGTGGAGAGAAGCAAAGCTAGTAGACGGCTTATTAAATGAGTTGTATGAGAAAAACTTTATACGCGGACAAGAAAGCGAAGATGAGAAATTTACTCGCCTAATACGCTTAACGTGGCGACTTGATTGGGCAGACGAGTCCAAAGCAACACTACAGCAGTGGAGTTTGGCGCTACGTGAAATACATAAAGAATACGAAACAAACAAAGCCGCTTACAAAACTGAAGCACAAAAGAAGTTGGCTTTGTACATAGAAAGCGTTGGCGGTATACGCAAGCTAATAGGTGCAGACAAGTACTACAACAACGTAGACAGCACTACAGAAAAGAAACCAAAAAATAAAGCTACACGTAGCGCAGAAGACGAAGCACTAGTAGAAAAAAGACATGTGGAGTTGGGTGAGACACACTTTGCAACAGCACGTTCTATATCTACTATACAAAGCACTAAACCTATTGTTGTTAATAGAAAAGGTTATGCACTAGCACTCATACGTGTTAAACGTGGCAATGCATATGACGTGTTAGCTACTGTTAGTGACGATACGCAAATACGCAAAGCAATTATTAGTAGCTATAAAAGACAAAACGACATTGCACCAACAATATTGAGACTACTTGCAGAAGTTATACAAACGCAGTCGTTGCCACTTGCATTAGAAAAACATAGGTACAAGTTAGTTGACAGTAAAAACATAAAAGTAGAAGACGGCAGAATATTTAAAAGCTCACAAAACAAACGTGTGCTGTTCCGTAAAAAAGAACGCGATATTATTTTTAGTGAGAATAGAACAAGCTGTAGCGTAGTTACAGTTGTTAAACCAACTGTTAAAACATTAACAAGTGCTACAGACGTATTTTTAAATGTAAACGATAGACGCTACATTGAACAAGCACTAGTACAGCGTAATGAATTAAGTTTGTACACAAGTAACGACAAAGACAAAGTACCCGCAATACGCGACACAGAAATAAAAGCCAGTCACAAGCTAGTGTTAGAAAACAAGCTACTGAATAAAAAGCGAAGTGTTTATTTTTATACGTTAGACACTATTGGTGAACACAGCCGTCCACAAGCATACATAACAAAAGAAACAACTAAAGCATCGTGGGCATTTCAAACAAACAAGCTGTGGTTTGAGAAATTAAATGCTGTGTTTGTCAGCCAATGGCTAGCAGAGTATGGGGAACACATTACACGTGCAAAGCACAAGCTGTTGCGTTTTGAGTTTGGAAAAACACAGCTAGTGATAAAACACTATGGTGAACGCGGCAACCTATCTATTGCAAGCACACCTATAGATTACGTAACAACAGCAATTGGAAAACCATTAAAGCTATTACTGTTAAGCAAAGATGTGTTGCCTGTATTGGAAGCTATTGCAAACACAGACGTAATAGGTGGCTTTGGTATTAGTGCAAACGAACACGCACTAGTTATCAGCTACAAAACTGAAATGGCAAGTTACAAGATTGCAATACCTACTTGCACAACAAGTTACAAACGTAATAGCGATACGTTTGTAGCATACGGAGAATAGAATGTATTTTGGAGACGATAGAAAATTACTTGACTCAGCAACAGCAGTTGTTAAAGAAACTGTCGCACAGCTACCTATAGCGGAGCAAAGTGAGTACAACAAACGGTTGAGAACTTATCAACATTGCTTTGCACAAAAAAATAAATTAGTAAAAGAGAGAAATGGGCTTTATGAAAACTACCAACTCAAATTGAAAGAATCAAATAAATCAAAACTATTTGCATTAATTGGCGCTTTTGCTTATATGGTTGCAAATTGGTTTTTTAATTTTGATAGTGAAAACAAAATTCAAATGTTGGGAGTTTTTTTAGTTGGATATTTTGGTTACGTGCAAATTAATGAAAACATTAAAGAATCAGAATATTTGCAAAAAATGAAAATGTACGATTTTGAAATAGCTAAGTACGAAATTGAAATTTCAAAATTAGGCGTATACACATCTACATATAAACATAACGATATGGAAAACTTCGATACTTACAGTGAAGAAATACAAAATAAGATGAGATTTGAAAATGAAATTTATTTCATAAATTGCTGTATTGAGATTTTGGAAGCTATGTGTGTGCCAATAGATATTGATAAAGAAGCACGTTTAAGAATGGAGTAACAAATGGCAATTGACTTAACTCCACGTTGGGACAAGTTCGCTGTGTACTTGCCTGCAATGCAGTACCACTATGCAAGTGCTGTAAAAGATAACAAACCCATTAAGGGTAGAGACTTTCCAACAAGCATAAAGTTTACTGACTTAGATTTTTTAAACCCTAACAGCAAGCTGTGGCACTACGGCTATGCACTTTATAGTGCGGGACAGTTTTCAAATGCACGTCCCAAAGCATGTGCAGTAACAAATAGAGATAGAGAAAAAACTATTGTGTTGGGTGATAGTGGCGGTTTCCAAATTGGGCAGGGAACACTTAAGGGCACAGAACACTTTAAGAAAGCAAAAACGAGTAGTGAAATTTGTCAAATGTGGCGCGATAGTGGCGACACACGTAAACGAATATTAAATTGGTTAGACGCACACAGCGACTACGCAATGACAATTGATATGCCACTGTGGGCTCGTTTACCAATTTTTAAACACACACCATTTCATAAATGTAGTGTGCAAGAACTAATTGATTTAAGTGTTGATAATTTAAAGTACATAAAAGCAAACACTAATGGCGACACTAAATGGTTAAACGTATTACAGGGTACTGAAGCAAACGACAGTAAGTTGTGGTGGGACGCTGTTAAGAAATACAGAATGGGCGGTTGGGCACTTGCGGGTGGAGTGGGTTGGCGCGGTGGTTTAGAAAATGTTTTGTACTACACGCTGTTAATGCGTGACGACAATGCATTTGCACGTGGACAAGATTGGTTGCATGTATTGGGTGTTAGTCAACCTACATGGGCTGTACTGTTAACAGCAATACAACGTGCAATACGTAAACATTGCAAAAATCCAAACATGCGTGTTAGCTACGATAGTGCAAGCCCATTTCAAGCGGGTGGTGCACGTCAACAAGTTGTACGTTACCCAAAATTTACAAAAGACTTTACTACTTGGACAATGAGTGCACACGAAGCACCCGTTAACCCAATTTATGCAAAGAGTGGAAAAGATTTTCACTTTCCATATGCAAGCCCACTTGGCGACTTGCTAACGCTTAATCATTTAAACGTACGTGGTGGTGAATTTCAACGCGGTGCGTATGACGCTGTATCAAATCACATACTTACAAATCACAATGTGTGGGTTTATGTGCGTAGCTTTTTAGAAGCAAATGAATTGGCATTTATGCATGTGAGTGAAGCTGATAAAGCTGTGCCACAAAAGCTATTGGATGTGTGTGCATTTATTGAAGATATTTTCAGTCACGCAAATTGGCAAGCTAAGTTAAAGAAAGAAAAGAAACTAATTGAAGAAGTGTTTAACAAGCATGGTTATAAAGACGTTGCACAAGACGACGAAATAAGGTAAAACATAGTATCTATACAAACATAGGAGTTATTGGTAATGAGCAAAATGGAAACGCTGTTAAAGAAGCAAGCTGTACTAGCGGCACAAATTGAAGCTGAGAAAATGAAAGCACGTGACGAAGTTGTGTGGCACGTGCGCGAAGCTATTGCAGAGTACGGCATTACGCTACGTGAAATAAAGAATGTGCTTGTGCTACGCAAACCACGTGCTACAAAGAAGACGGCACGTAAAACAGCAACACGTAAAACAACAGCTAAGAAGACAGCTACAGGACGCAAGCGTGGACGTCCTGCGAAGAGTTAATATTTAGAAAGAAGTTAATGTTTCATTTTCTAGACTTTTTATTTCAAGAAGAAAAATCAAAACACCCACATGCAAAAACATTTGGTTACACCGAATCTTATTTTTTACAAGAAAGTGTAAGAAGTGCAGAAATAGAAAATGAAAAATTCGATATTACCTATGACGAAGAGCAAACGAAAACAGCAATAATCCATGCGCGACAAGACATTGTTTTATTAGTTGCCTTAATTAGTAGGACAAATATATTGTTACGATGGATTAGATTTTTAATTCTTATATTTTTATGTTTACTGATTTATTTCTTAATCACATTTAAGTTCTAACTTAAAATTTAAAAAAATCAATTCTTTATTTGTGTATATTTTCTAAAAATTTAAATGTACTTCTGTAATTATTTTTTATTTTTCTGTATTACTAGGATTTTTATGAAAAATATTTTCATGTTAGCAATTCTTTTGTCTACTCAAGCATATGCTCAATTTGTAGAAGGCGTAATGGATTGCACAGTAACTGGAAATGTAGTTGTAGCTAGCGAGGAAGGAAAATTTAAAACTTATTCAGCTATGCAAGACGGCGTAAAAATTAATGAGAAATTAACACTTACTTACAATGTAGGAATCGATAGCGTTTACATTGCGTTAAAAAGAGCGCAGTCCGATAAAAATATTGTTATAAATTCATTTCTCAGTACTAATGACTCTGGCATAGTTGCTGAAAAAGTGCAAGGTGACGGCATAATCTTGTCTCATAAGCAGTCTGAGCGTTCCATATCTTTTTTGCCTGACTATATTAGAATTAAAGAACATAAAGATTTCGCTATATCTAGATACTATAAAAATGATTGGCATGGTATTTATTCTTATGTAAATCCTCCAGATTCTTTCGCACATACTCTAACTTTTAGCTGTAGGCACACAAATGACAAAATGGATAGTGCATATAAATTATTCACGGGTTTTAAAAAGCAAAAATAAATAATCTTTGCATCATTATTTTTTAAATTAACTCAACAGCCGCTTTCATAATTGTTGGGTTAAGTTCAATGTAGCGTTGTGTTGTTGCAATGCTTTTATGTCCCGCTAGTGCCATTAGCACACGCACACCAACTCCCTTATCCGCTAACTTAGTAATAAAAGTTCTGCGTCCGCTGTGACTAGTGGCACCATACATTTGACTGTCTTTGTAAATTTTGTGAAACAGTTGACACAGCGTGTTAGCTGTGAAACCGCGCGTGGGGTTCTTTTGTGTGGGGAAGAGTGCACGTTGCGTGTCAGTTTGCGTAACGGCTAGTAAGTTAGTTATGCCGTAACGCTGTTGCAAATAGCTAGTTAACTCGTCGCGTAACTTACGCGGTACAAGCACAGTACGTGCCTTATTGCCCTTAGTTTGCTGTGCACTCAGTGCTATTTCTTCTTTTACTGTGCCGTCCATTGCTAGCACGTCACTAACTGTGAGCGCGGCAACTTCGCCTACACGCATACCCGCCATATGCGTACACAGCAACATAGTGCGATTGCGTGTAGCGTGTGGCTGTGTGTTGCAGAAGTTAAGTACTTTGCGTAATTCTCGTTCAGTTAATACACGTGCTTGTGACATTGCTTGTTTCCTTAAATGTTGTGTTTACACGTGTAAAAGTATGTTTTCTTTGTTTTAAATGGGCAACCGTTTTTGGTAGAAACAAAAAGATGTTTAAAAACATATGGTTAAGCAATAACCACACAATTTAACTATTTGCTTTGGTTTTGGTGTGGCTCTTACGCTACGGGTTGCACAGCAAGCCCTACAAGCTCGCTTGCAGCTAGTCCGCTACCCATACCATGTGTACTGAGTATTTAGTGCTTTGTAGGGCTTACTAGCTTGTATTTTGGTTTTGCATACATAAAATACAAACAATGAGGAGTGTTAAATTATTTTTCGCTGTTGGAACTGTATTGTCTTTTGGATGGTTATATTTGTATGCTCATTCAACTATAAAACTTATGAACGCAATATTAAACAATGAGCCTTACTATTTAGATGTCATACCGTTCTACTTACTGCCATATGCATTGGTACCTTTCTCTGCTCTAAGTTACATTGATGGCATCAAACGAACGTCTGAAAAACCATTAATACTGATTAAGCAATGGATTAACTTTATATTGTTAACTTTTTTTTCCTTCATGCAATTATTCTTAAGCATTGGATTTTTCTTTGCATTTTTCTCTACATTTACTAAATTTAAACCTGAAATTGAATGGTTTTTAATTGTTTTGCCAATCACGCTCTTTATCTTTTTTATAGTTCTATTTCGTTTTCTGTTTCAAACAAGAAAAAGTTTAAATCCATTACTTGCAAATTAATTTATCCTTACCCAACGCTAGCTAAAATAATAAAGGTTATTTAAATGAAACTAGAATTTATTTCAGCTCATTTGAAAGAAAGATTGCAAAGATATCATGGTGAAACATTATCAATGGGTCCTTACGATACTGCTAATTTCTTATTGCTTTGCGGAGAGATACTTTTAAAATACATAGACTATTCAAACAAACAAATTGAACCAGATTCACAAGCAATTATTAGTAAGACTGACCTAAATAAAATTGATGATTTATTTCGTGAATTAGGTAATAATTTCTTTCCTATGGCTCATACAAATGATCCATTAAGGAATCTTAAAATTGTTAATGCACGGCAGTATGAAGATCTAAACGCCCGAGTAGAATATTTGATAATTAATTTTTCAGAGCATTATGAAAATAATATGGCAACAAGCATTGAGATGAAAGAACGTGAAGTAAGATTAAACCGTGAACTTATAGCTGAACTACGAAACTTAAGAACAGAAATTAGAGATATATTAAATCCATAAAATAACTTTATCCGAAATCATAAACAGTAGAAAAATATTGTAATTACTGCACTGGTTATTTATAAGTAAAAAAAATAAGTGATTAATCTAAAAAAGTTAAATAAAAAAATATTTCAATTGTATAAACTATAGCTGGTGGTTGGGCTTGTTAGCTTGCTTTTCTGCTATGTTGCTGTGTATACTTTATGTACAAATATTCAAACAATCAGCACAATGAAAAAGTTTACGTTTATAGATTTATTTGCAGGAATTGGTGGAATTAGACTTGCATTTGAAGAAATTGGTGGTGAATGTGTTTTCACATCTGAATGGGACTCATATGCGCAAACAACTTACGCTGAAAACTTTGGTAAAAAGCACGCCATAAATGGTGATATTACTGAGATAAGTGAAACTAATATTCCAAATCACGATGTATTACTTGCAGGTTTTCCTTGTCAACCTTTTTCAATTGCTGGTGTTTCAAAAAAGAATGCTTTAGGTAAAGCACACGGCTTTTTAGATGAAACACAAGGAACTTTATTTTTTGATATTGTCAGGATAATTAAAGAAAAACAACCTGCTGCATTTTTGTTAGAGAATGTTAAAAATTTAACCTCACACGATAAAGGTAAAACATTTACAGTTATCAAAAATGCTTTAACAGATGGACTTAATTATAAAATTCAATTTAAGGTAATTGATGCGGCCCATTTTTTACCACAGCATAGAGAGCGCATCATAATTGTTGGATTTAGAGAAGAGAATAAATTTGATTGGGAGAAAGTTATTCTTCCAAGTAAAGGCATGCACACACTCAAAGAAATATTGCACAAAACAGATGGAACTGAACCTGTAATTGCTTCAGATGAAAATAAGTATTTTGATAATGTAAAGAAAAAACCACTTGATAAATACACTCTTACAGATAACTTGTGGAAATACTTGCAAGCATATGCTGCAAAGCATAAAGAAAAAGGTAATGGATTCGGTTTTGGCTTAGTTGATAAAAATAGTGTTAGTAGAACACTTTCAGCAAGATACTACAAAGATGGTTCTGAAATTTTAGTATCACAGGGTAAGAATAAAAACCCACGCCGCTTAACTCCACGTGAATGTGCACGTTTGATGGGCTTTCCTGACACATATAAAATTCCTGTTTCTGACACAAGAGCTTACAAACAATTTGGTAACTCAGTGGCAGTTCCTGTTATGAAAACAGTAGCTTCTGCAATGCTTTCTCATATTTTGAAAATTAAAAAATCTTCAACCAAAATTAGGTAATTCATCATTAGTGCAGAAGTATTTCATATCACTAACGAATTGTTCTATTGGGCGATAAAATCTACTATTGAAAGCAATAGTTTGAGTTGTTCTCATTTCTTGTGCTTTAATTTCAACATCTTTTAATGTTGATTGAGGCATATAAATTGCTGCAGTTTCAGATTGCAAAAGTGTTTGTGTTCTGTGTGAATTAAATTCACCTGCATCTACAAAAAAACCAAATCCAACTTTGTGTCCAACAATATCTTGCAACCCTCTTAATAATCTTTCCCGTGCATGATAACTTTTAACCTCAACACCTAGTTGTTTTCGTTGGTTTATATTTGAATAAATTTTAAAATCAGCATTTGAATCTTTGCCTGTTTTTTGAAATTGTGTTTCGTCCATTCCTGCATTTGTCATTGCTTTCTGTAGCAAATGTTCATTTAATGAACCTGCTATAGACTGCAATCCGTTTCCACTACTTGATAAAAACTCAGTAAATTCAAGCTGCAAAAAATCCATCAATTTAGATATTGTTATGCTTACATTTCCGTTCGTTATGTTTTTATCTAAACTTGTTACTAGATAATTTTCAAGCATAGGTTTAGCAATAGCATTAACAATATCTCTTGCCATTTTATTTGCATGATTAAGATTAGTTTCGCTTATTGTTTCAGCTAATTCCGATTCTACTAAATTTACTATTGTTACTGCTGATGGATAAAAACCTGAAATTTTTTTAAGTTTTTTTGGATTTTCCTCAATGTATTCTCTTAGGTATTTCTTTTTTGTATTAAATGCAACTTTTGGAAATCTATAGTTATCTAACAGTTCTTCTAACCATATTGTTTCATTTGCATTAACATCTTCGAGAATTTTTTCAATTGCAGTGAAATACTTTGTCTTGCTCATTGGTGCTCACTTTTTGTTGTAGCATTCCAATTCATTCTATCTTTATATTTGACAAAAGCAATAGTATTGAAGTGCTTATAACTCCATTGCAATTCTTTAAGTTGTCCAATTTACGCAGTAAGTAAACGACTTTCTGTACAGATACTTTGTTGAATAAATTGTGGAATAGTGCTAGCGACAACATTTAATGCGTCGTTGTCTGTGTAGCCCACTTCCTTAGTGATGTAGCCTAACCAACCAATTCCATTTGTTAAGTGCTTTACGCAAACTTGCTCATTTGCAAAGTCACAGCGTTGCCACAAGCGATTAATGGATGTTTCAATAGTTCCTAATTTGTCTGTTGGTATGTTGCCTATTGCCAAATGCAAGTGAGTGCGTTTGAGTGTGTTTCTGCCCTCCGTAACAGCAATGACTAGTGGTGTTGCCCAATGTTTTTTATTTTTGTGTTTTGCTAAGTTGCCAAATAGCTCGTGCCTAAGTAGTGCTGAGAAATAATTTATACGTGAATTGATTTTGTCTTCATTTAAGTAGTCTACAAACTCGTAACAGTCGTTGCCGTAATTTGTGTAGCGTTTGACACGCACTTTGGCTGTTGTTTTGAGTGTCAAAGTTACAGCTATTTGCACGTATTTTGAGTAGGGTGCAATGTGCTGTCTATAAGCTAGTTGTAATTGTTGTCCGTTTGATAGTTGCTGCATAAGTTTATTTATGCAGAACCAAAGCTAATCAAATAAAACCAAAGCGTTTTAGGTGAAATTCAGTCTATTTTGGTTGAGAATTTTGGTTATTGACAATAAAGTTATTGCACTCATTTAACACGTAAGGAGCAAATATGAGTGCATTGACAGCATTGAAATTGGTAACAGCCAAACGTCCGCAAACAGCTAGTCCGTTAGTACAGCGT
>Ga0187844_10002534_pt1 | contig 12823 bp, 13 predicted proteins | sample SpaLakP09_SKY_50_FD_134517 | JGI IMG/M metagenome (GOLD analysis project Ga0187844, IMG submission 134517) | Oligotrophic lake water microbial communities from Sparkling Lake, Wisconsin, USA - SP09_SKY_50 | ecosystem: Environmental > Aquatic > Freshwater > Lake | place: USA: Sparkling Lake...
TCCGACACCCAAATGACAACTCCCGCGTTATGCTGAACTTACAACAAGTTCAAACATACGCGGGAGTTTGCTATGGTACGCACCTTACATATCGCTACGGGCGCGCTGTTGCTGAGTCTGGCCTGCGCCGCCACCTATGAACTTTGCTCCGGCAGCATGCTGAAGCAGCAAAACACTGCGCTCTATCAACTACGCTAGGATGATGCAGCAGATTCTATGATTCCGCTGCATCAGGCAGCGTCGACATCAGTGACGGCGGCCGCCCCAGCCGCGGCCACGATAGCCGCCGCAGCACCAGTGGCCGAAGGAAAAGTCCAGTCCGATGCTCACAGGCGGGTAGTAATACGCCGGAGCCGGTGCGTAATATACCGGTGCAGGCGCATAGTACACCGGGGCCTGCGTCACGTAGGTGGTGGTATAGGCCGGCTCGGAGACATAAGTCACGCGGCTGCTAGCAACCGGCAGTTCTTCCGTCGTATAGACGGTACCAGAACCGCCCGCTACAGCACGGTCGGATGGCAGCACGGAAACCGTATGCCACTGGTAAGGATCCTGCACTTGGGCAGCGGTCGAATAATAGGCGGGCTGGCGGGTAGCGCAGCCACTCAGGGCAGCTACTGCAAGCACGGCAACAATCAGGGTTTTGTTCATGGCGGTTCTCCTCTAATAACGCCACTATAGAACGAAGCAGCCCTTGCTGGCACTGGCATTACAGCTTGTTACACAGGTTGTAACAGGTGAAAAAAAAAGGAACCGCTAGCGGTTCCTTTCTCTCACAGGGAGGGGAAAATCAGTCCAGTTTCCAGGCGTAGTCTACCTTGGTCCAGGTTTCGGCTGGTGCGCCGTCCTTGGTACCCGGCTTGAACTTGCAGGCGCTCAGCGCCTTGATGGCGGCCTTGTCCAGATTCTTGAAACCGCTGCTCTTGTCGACTTTGGAGTCGGCAACCGTGCCGTCAGCCTTGACCAGAAAGGACATCGAAACCGTGCCCTGCTCCTCGTTCATCAGCGACGCTTTAGGGTATTCCGCTTTGCAGGTCTTGGCATCGAACGATGCTGGTACCTCGGCAGCAAACGCTGCTGGTGCGCTCGAAACGAGCACTGCTGCAACCACACTCAACCAACGCTTATTCGTCAACATCTGATTTCCCCCCAGTATTTAGTATCCGGCACACCGGCCATGGCGTCATGGCCGGCGAGGTAGTCTTACAGCTTCCAGCTATAGTCAACCTTGGTCCAAGTTTGGGCTACTGCGCCATCCTTGGTGCCAGGCTTGAACTTGCATGCGCTCAGGGCTTTTACTGCCGCCTTGTCCAGGTTTTTAAAACCGCTCGATTTTTCTACTTTCGATTCCACCACGGTGCCGTCGGCAGCCACCAGGAAGGACATCGTTACATCACCCTGCTCTTCGTTCAGCAGCGAAGCTTTTGGATATTCAGCTTTGCAGTTTTTTGCATCGAGCGATGCAGGAACTTCAGCAGCAAAGGCGGTCGAAGCAGCCGACAGAATGAAGGCGGCGAAAACACTGGTCGAAAACTTATTCATCATGCGTTCCAAGCTATTTATTATTAACAACTGATTAATCGAATCCCACAGCGGACCTACGTGCCACGCAAAAGCGTGGCGGCAGACTGCGGCAAAGGTGTACTACAAATTAAAACTCTTCCCATTCATCATTGCTGGCAGCGCTAGGTGCTGGCGCGGCCTTCTTAGGCTTGGCAGCCGCTGCCGGTGCAGCTGCCGGCGTGGCAGCCAGCTTCTTCACTGGTGCACGTGGCGCTACCGGCTTGGCAACCACCTTGGCAGCAGCCGCTGGCTGGTAGGCAGCAACGCTACGGTCTTCGCCTTCGGTCAGCTTGAAGATGCTGACCACGCGGGCCAGTTCATTCGCCTGATCCTGCAGACTCTGGGCAGCAGCGGCAGCTTCTTCTACCAGTGCAGCATTCTGCTGGGTCATGGCGTCCATCTCGATGATCGAGTGGTTAACCTGTTCGATACCTGCGCTCTGTTCCTGGCTGGCATTGGCGATTTCGCTCATGATGTCGGTTACGCGGCGTACCGAGGAAACCACTTCATCCATCGTCACGCCAGCCTGGCCTACCAGCTTGGTACCTGCGCCGACTTTCTCTACCGAGTCGTCGATCAGCATCTTGATTTCTTTGGCAGCGCCAGCGGAACGCTGGGCCAGATTACGCACTTCCGATGCAACCACCGCGAAGCCGCGGCCCTGTTCACCGGCACGGGCAGCTTCCACTGCCGCGTTCAGCGCCAGGATGTTGGTCTGGAAGGCGATACCATCGATCACACCGATGATGTCCACAATTTTCTTGGCCGAAGCGTCGATCGAGCTCATGGTGTCAACCACTTCCGACACCACTTTACCGCCGCGCAGTGCCACATCCGATGCAGCCGATGCCAGCTGGTTAGCTTCACGGGCATTGTCGGCATTCTGTTTCACGGTCGAGGTCAGCTCTTCCATGGCCGAAGCGGTTTTCTCCAGCGAGCTGGCCTGCATTTCAGTACGCGACGACAGGTCGATATTACCGGCGGCGATTTCACGCGATGCGGTGCCGATGGTTTCCGTACCCGAACGTACCTGGCCAACGATGTCCACCAGGCTGTTGCGCATTTCCTTCATTTCAGCCAGCAGGCTGTCCTGATCCTGGCCGTCGGTGTTGATGTTGATCGACAGGTCGCCGTTGGCGATCGCACCAGCGATCGAGGCGGTGTAATCCGGCTCGCCGCCCAGCTGTTTCAGCAGGCCGCGGGTGATGACGTATGCTGCCGCCATCGAAATTGCTACCGCTAACAGACCCATGATGATCATGAAGTTACGGGCGCTGGAGAAGCCGGCTGCGGCATCTTCCTTCACCTGATCGTTCATCTTCTCTTCCAGCGTAGCCAGTTGCTCCAGCGCGGCCATCCATTTTTTCTGGGCCGGACGGATTTCCTTGATCAGCACTTTGGTTGCGTCTTCTGCCTTGTTAGCCAGCCACATTTCCGAAGCTTTGGCGATGGCCGGCATGGCGATGGCTTCCTGTTCTTTCACGGTAGCCAGCAGGGCTTTTTCTTCGGCCGATGCTTCCAGCGCGAATTGCGAGCTCAGCTTGTTCTGTGCATCCGCATATTTGGAAGCCAGTTCCTTGATGCGGTTCATTTCCGGTTCCATATCGCCGGCATCGGTCATCAGGGTCAGGATACGCAGCGAAGTAATACGGTCGCCCACGTTGTTACGCATATCAACTACCAGACGCGACACCACGTTGTTCACCGAGATCACATGATCCAGACGTTGCTGGATCTGGCTCATACGCAGAATGCCGACGGCAGTCACCGTCACGAGGAATAATAGGACCAGCGCAAAACCAAGACCCAGGCGCGTTCCGACTTTCATTTTTGCTAAATTCATTTCGTCTTCTTCGTAAGTGACAAAGTTGATATGAGTGCCCGAGATCGTCCCGTTTTGTACACGACACTTTCTCGCTGGCCCTTGCTGCTAAGTAATATCTATGACAGTAGCAAACAATGACTGCGAATGCAAAAAATGCGATCCGAACTGGTCTGGCTTGTCGCTTTTGAACCGCACTCCACACACCCGCGCAGCGTGGATATGTGTGAATATTTGGGAATTATAGATGCAAATTTTTCCTCAAAGCAAGCAAAACCTGCCGAGAAAATGCGCAAACGAACTTTCTGCGCGGAAATACCAACAGTCCCGTGGAAAGTTCGCTATTTGGCGGGAAAATCAGGCTGGCAGACGCAGACAGGCAGCGGCTTCACGTAGCAGCGCGGGGTCGCCCAGGGCCAGTTTTTTCGAGTCCGACAGGGTCTGGCGGAAGCCGCGCGCACCGGGCAGACCTTGCATCAGGCCCAGCATATGGCGCGTCAGGGAATTGAGTTTCAGGCCGTGCGGGCCATACAGGTCGAGCTGCGACTGAATGTAGGGGATCATCGCCTCGATCACCTGCTCGCGGGTTTTAGGCGCGCGCGTATCGCCGTAATAGCGCTGGTCAAAATTGGCCATGACAAATGGATTGTGATACGCCTCACGGCCCAGCATCACGCCATCCACATGCTGCAGATGCAAGTCGATTTCGGCTTCCGTTTTGATGCCGCCATTAATCAGAATTTCCAGCTGCGGGAAGTCGCGCTTGAGCTGGTAAGCCACTTCGTAGCGCAGCGGCGGAATCTCGCGGTTCTCTTTAGGCGACAGGCCTTTCAGCACGGCATTACGGGCATGCACGATGAAAGTTTCGCAGCCGGCTTCCGCTATCGTACCGACGAAATCGCGCACAAAACCATAGCCCTCTTCCTTGTCGATACCGATGCGATGCTTGACTGTCACATCAATAGTAACAGCATCGCGCATGGCTTTCACACGTCTGCCACCAGTTGCGGCTCCAGCATCAGGCAGGCGCCGAAAGCGCCCTTCTGTACGCGCTCGGACGGGCAACCGCAATTGAGGTTGATTTCATCGTAACCCCATTGCTGGCCCAGTTTGGCGCTGACAGCCAGATCGGCCGGATCGCTGCCGCCCAGCTGCAAAGCGACGGGATGCTCTGCTTCATTGAAGCGCAGGTGACGTTCCACGTCGCCATAGAACAGCGCGCCGGTGGTCACCATTTCCGTGTACAGCCAGGTGTGCTGGCTGATATGGCGGTGGAACACGCGGCAATGGCGATCAGTCCAGTCCATCATGGGCGCCACAGACAGACGGCGGCTAGCCTGCACAGGTGCGGTGGCGGAAGTCGGCGGCGTGGTGGCGGTCATGAGCTCAGAGACAAATATACGAGGGGGTCGACATTATAGCCCGAAAGCTGGCCCAGCAAGCGCTGGTCCAACAGCGCAGCAGGCCATGCAATTTGCCCGCTACCATGGGTGTTATTACCCTGTTGACCCAAAGTGAGTTTTCGCTTCGGGTCCCCGTCACCGCGCATGTAACATTGATTCAATAGGGAAACGGCCGGGATGAAATTCCCGGCCCGTTTACCCTATATTACGAAACTCGAGACCTATGTTGCCCGGCTATCCGAGCTCATCGAGCAACTTCAAACGAAGATTATCGCCTTCGACCACACATTACGCCTGTTGAATCCGGACGTGCCCGAAGACCTTGCCGGGGTTGTAAGACGCCCTCCAAAAGAATACGGGAAACCAGGTGGGGTAGTCGAAACCATCGTGAATGCCCAGAGCATATAGGCACGGCAGACCTGGCTCGACGGGCTTGTGAGCAGTTCAAGTTGACCCTGACTGATTCCGAATTTGTAGAGTTCCGGAAGAATTCAGTCGGCCGATACCTTCGTAGCTTGAAGGAACAAGGAGTCGTTGAGCAAGTCCCCACCCCGAGGCACCTTCACAAGGCTCTGGGTGCTTGGCGGTGGCGCGACCTCGAGCAAGAGGCTTATGCCAGTGTTCTGACTAGCATTCAGCTGGACGATTCAGCGCCAAAGTCCCAGATGGAGGCATAGGTGGCCCTTACAAAGACACGTAGTCGCACGCAAACCACGCTCGACAAGCTGGCGCAGCTTTTGGCAAACATCAATGGCGAGCTTGGGTTTGTGAAAGGGTTACCAGAAGAGTCAGGGGAGCCCCTGGACGTGCTCAATACACGTTTAGCTCAGCTACAGCACGACCGGCGCATGGTGTGCATCACGTTGTGACACTTCAACCCCACCTGGACGTCGAAGATATTGGAACCGCCGAGGATTGGACACAGAAGTACCGAGGGCGTAGCCGGGCTAACCTCAGGAAGCGTTATCTCGTGAAATTGCAGACAGACATAAAGGCATGCCAGCACTCTCAAAAGAGCGCGGCGTAAAAAGCCATGTGTCCGCTTCTTCCGACCAAGGGCTTGAACTGCGCAGGAACATTCGCGTCAACAATTCGTCGCCAAATTGCCCAGGTTCTACTTGATACAACTCCTGCTCAAACGCATCATGATAAAACTTTGGAACACCTTCGAAAAACGTCCAGAGAGTCAACCATTGCGAAGGTGCGAGAAGGTTTTGGCTACGAAACACATCGAGAAGGTCTTCAAAATCCCAATGGTCCAGCTTGATACGCTGGGTTAACCGGCCATAAAGAGACGCCCCTTTATCTTCGAGGAGCTGGTTCATGTCGGCATGCAGGGACCCAAGCACAAATAGACCGCCTTGCTTGATGTTTGCATCGCGAAGTCGGTCAACCTCGGCTTGCAAGAAAGACGTAAAGCTTTTTAGTGCCGAGCGCGTAACGTATTGAAATTCGTCAATGACCACGACTAATCCGGCACGGCAAAGCTCGCCAATGGCTCGTGCCATCGTAGGAAAATCAACAACCGATGGGCTCATGCCTTACGCGAGACTGTGTCCACAGTCCGTCAATGCGCGACGAAAAGTGGCCGCGACGTCGCGCTCGTCCGAGTCCGGAACCTGCATATAAAGTAGCCGCTCCGAAAGAGAACCATCAATTTTGGAAAGCTGGGATAACAAGAATGTCTTGCCAATTCGACGGCGGCCCTCGATACGGCAAAAGAACCATCTTTGTGTATTCACGATACGGTTCAGCTCAGTAAGCGGCTTGGTCCGGCCATAGAATTTTCAATCTGACATGGAAGAAACTGTAACATAAAAAAATTTATGCTATCTGATTAAGCGACGCAAGTTAATGATTCTATTGTCGTTTTTTGATGCAGGCCCTAAGGGATTTGGCACTCATCGCATCTTAAGTCAAGCACTTGAGCTGCGTCTCGCATTCCTTTTGAATACATATTATCGAGCTAGCCAAGGTGGAGCGCCCATCTTTCTGCCTCGCGCCGCTGCTGGCTTATCCCCGTCTAAGAGTTGTTCGTATTCCCGGTGCTTGCCCTGGCGATAGCCATCCCAAACCCGAGCGCTGTTGTGCCCCTCCAACACCAATATATTGCCTTTGTTAAATCTGACTTTCGGACCGCGGGCGGGCGCAGAAACAGACCTAATTACTTGATTCGTAAGACTATTTTAATTCTTGGGTCAAAAGGGTAATAACACCCACTACAATGAAATAAGCCGCCCGGAGGCGGCTTATTTACGTCTTACTCCAACGTCTTACTGTTGCGATTACTGAGCTTCGCGCGAGGCTTTTTTACGCTCGTGCTCTTTCAGGTAACGCTTACGCAAACGGATCGATTTCGGCGTGATTTCTACCAGTTCGTCGTCATTGATGAATTCAACTGCGTATTCCAGCGACATCTGGATCGGTGGAACCAGACGTACTGCTTCGTCGGTGCCGGACGAGCGCACGTTGGTCAACTGTTTGCCCTTGATCGGATTCACCACCAGATCATTATCGCGCGAATGGATACCGATGATCATGCCTTCGTACACTGGGTCGTTGTGCACCACGAACATACGGCCGCGATCCTGCAGTTTCCAGATAGCGTAGGCCACAGCCGCGCCATCGTCCTGCGAAATCAGTACACCATTGCGGCGGCCACCGAGTTCACCCTTGCTATTATCGACTGGTCCATAGGCGTCGAACACGTGGCTCATCAGGCCGGTACCGCGGGTCAGGGTCATGAATTCCCCCTGGAAACCGATCAGACCACGGGCTGGAATACGGTATTCCAGACGCACACGGCCTTTGCCGTCCGATTCCATATTCTGCAGGTCGCCACGACGACGGCCCAGTTCTTCCATCACGCCGCCCTGATTGGCTTCTTCCACGTCAACGCTAAGTTGCTCAAACGGTTCATGGCGCACGCCATCAACCATTTTGAACACTACGCGTGGACGCGATACGGCCAGTTCGAAGCCTTCGCGACGCATGTTTTCGATCAGGATAGTCAGGTGCAGCTCGCCGCGGCCCGACACTTCGAAAGTGGTGTCATCTTCGGTAGGCGCCACGCGCAGTGCCACGTTGGCTTTCAGTTCTTTTTCCAGACGGTCACGCAACTGACGCGAGGTCACGAACTTACCTTCGCGACCGGCCAGTGGCGAGTTGTTGACCATGAAGTTCATGGTCAGAGTTGGTTCGTCCACGGTCAGCATCGGCAGCGCTTCAGGGGCATCCGGTGCGCACACGGTCGAACCGATGCCGATTTCTTCGATACCGTTGATCAGCACGATGTCGCCGGCCACTGCGTCTTCTACCAGCACGCGCTCCAGACCTTTGAAGTTCAGCACTTGATTGATGCGGCCCTTGATCGGGGTCGAGTCGGGACCATTCAGTACCACCACGTCCTGACCGGTTTTCACGCGGCCACGGTTAATACGGCCGATACCGATTTTACCCACGTAGGACGAGTAGTCCAGCGAGGTGATCTGCATCTGCAGCGGGCCATCCGGATTGTCGTCACGTACTGGTACATATTTGAGGATCGCATCGAACAGCGGTTTCATGTCGCCGCCGCGTACCGATTCATCCAGACCGGCATAGCCGTTCAGGCCAGAAGCGTAAACAATCGGGAAGTCCAGCTGCTCGTCGGTGGCGCCCAGCTTGTCGAACAGCTCGAAAGTCTGGTTGATCGCCCAGTCAGCGCGGGCGCCCGGACGGTCGATCTTGTTCACTACTACGATAGGTTTCAGGCCCAGCGCCAGCGCTTTGCGGGTCACGAAACGGGTCTGTGGCATCGGGCCTTCCTGTGCATCGATCAGCAGCAGCACGGAGTCCACCATCGACAGCACGCGCTCTACTTCGCCGCCGAAGTCGGCGTGTCCAGGGGTATCGACGATGTTAATGTGGGTGCCTTCGTACTCTACCGCGCAGTTCTTCGACAGAATCGTAATGCCACGCTCTTTTTCGAGGTCGTTCGAGTCCATGACTCGGGTATCAACTGCCTGGTTTTCACGGAAGGTGCCAGACTGACGCAGCAGTTGGTCAACAAGAGTGGTCTTGCCGTGGTCAACGTGAGCGATGATGGCGATATTGCGAATTGCGCGTTTAGTATTGGACATAGTCGTTTATATTTGCTGAAAAACTGCGAGTACGTACAGGTTGTACGGGAAGTGCCAATTTCTGGAACCGCGTAGTATAGCATGGTGCGGTGCAACTCTCTGCCGAATCCTGAATATTTTCAAAGAGTTGCCGAATTGGCTGTGTTGCACAGGGCTAGACCGGCACGATGGCACAGGCTAGCCCGGTATTTATTGGGTAAATGCGATCAGGCGCTCCGGTGCCAGAATCTGGTATTCACCCAGCTGGGCCGTACCCAGCAGCTTGGCATCGAGGTAGACACGTACCCTGCCCTGTTCGGCAGGCAGCGCAATCTGTTCCTTGCCCAGCGCAAGGCGCTGGCCGTTGAGGAAGCGCTTGGCCAGTTCCGGCGTCAGCTGCACGGCAGGGAAGCTGGACAGCAAGGCATCGACCGGCGCCAGCAGCGACAGCGGCGCAGCGTGTGCGGCCAGGGTTTCCAACGTCAGCATGCCGTCCGTGGTCAGCCCGCCCACCTGGGTGCGGCGCAGTGCCTGCAGGTGTGCGCCCGTACCCAGCGCAGCGCCGATGTCCTGGCCCAGCACGCGGATATACGTGCCCTTGCTGCAGGTGACCACCAGTTTCAGCATAGGCGCTTCATACGACACCAGCTTCAGTTCATGGATCACCACATGGCGTGCTGCGCGCTCCAGCGTGATGCCGGCGCGCGCGTATTCGTACAGCGGCTTGCCGTCGCGCTTGAGCGCCGAGTGCATGGGCGGCACCTGCGCGATGGGGCCACGGAACTGCGCCAGCACGGCTTCGATCTGCGCCAGCGTCACAGCGACGGGACGGGTATCGATCACCACACCTTCGGTATCGCCGGTATCGGTGGTCACGCCCAGATGAACGGTGGTTTCATAAGTCTTGTCGGCTTCCAGCAAATCCTGCGAGAACTTGGTGGCTTCGCCAAAGCACAGCGGCAGCAGGCCGGTGGCAAACGGATCGAGCGTGCCGGTGTGGCCGGCCTTCTTGGCATTGAGGATGCGCTTGGCTTTGATCAGCGCATCGTTGCTGGAAAAACCCACTGGTTTATCGAGCAGCAGCACACCGTCCACCAGATCGCGGACCTTCTTGGGAGACGTAGGTTTCATTGCGACGCGGCTTACTCGCTAGCAGCTTTATCGGCGCCATCGCCTTCATCGTCGAGCGAACGGCTGCTGTTGGCCTGATTGATCAGGGCCGACAGTTCCATGCCGCGCGAGGTGGACATATCGTGCACGAAGTGCAGCGCCGGCAGCGTGTGGATGTGCAGACGCTTGCCCAGCTGGTTGCGCATGAAGCCGGCGGCGGCGGTGAGGCCGTCCAGCGTCTGTTTCACCTGCTCTTTGCTGTCTTTCAGCAGGGTGAAGAAAATTTTGGCATGCGCGTAATCGGGCGTCAGCTGCACTTCGGTCAGGGTGACCATGCCGATACGCGGGTCTTTCAGTTCGAAAGCGATAATTTCCGACAGATCGCGCTGGATCTGGTCGGCCACGCGCTGACCGCGCTGTGGGATGGTTTTGCTATGTTTTGCCATGATGATTCCATAAACGGCAAGTGGACGGGAGCGTTTGCCCCCGTCCACTTTACCAGTACTGCCCAGTGCGCGGATTACAGCGTACGAGCGATTTCCTGAACTTCGAACACTTCCAGCGAGTCGCCCACTTGAATGTCGTTGTAGTTCTTCAGCGACAGGCCGCACTCCAGACCGGCGCGAACTTCTTTGGCATCGTCCTTGAAGCGTTTGAGCGAGTCGATCTCGCCGCTCCACACCACGATGTTGTTGCGCAGCAGACGGACCGAGGAGGTACGTTTGACCACACCGTCGGTAACCAGACAGCCGGCAATCGCGCCCACTTTGGACACCATGATGACCTGACGCACTTCCACCTGACCGGTAACGGTTTCGCGTTTTTCCGGTGCCAGCATGCCCGACATGGCGGCTTTCACTTCTTCAATCGCATCGTAAATGATGTTGTAGTAGCGAATATCCACGCCATTCGACTCGGCCAGCTTGCGTGCCTGTGCATCGGCACGGGCGTTGAAGCCGATGATGATGGCTTTCGATGCCACGGCCAGATTGACGTCCGATTCGGTAATGCCGCCCACTGCAGCGTGCACCACTTGTACGCGCACTTCCGAGGTCGACAGTTTCTGCAGCGAACCAACCAGCGCTTCCTGCGAACCCTGCACGTCGGTCTTGATAATCATCGGCAGGTTTTTCACTTCGCCTTCGGCCATCTGGTCGAACATGTTTTCCAGTTTTGCAGCTTGCTGCTTGGCCAGCTTCACGTCGCGGAACTTACCTTGACGGAACAGACCGATCTCACGGGCTTTACGCTCGTCCGCCATGACCATGACTTCTTCACCGGCTTGCGGCACTTCGGTCAGACCTTGAATCTCGACCGGGATCGAAGGACCGGCATCACCGATAGGCTTGCCGTTTTCGTCCAGCATGGCGCGCACGCGGCCATACGAGGAGCCAGCCAGAATCACGTCGCCGCGCTTCAGCGTACCCGACTGCACCAGGATGGTGGCAACCGGACCCTTGCCTTTATCCAGACGGCCTTCGACCACCAGACCACGGGCCGGCGCTTCGATCGGTGCTTTCAGTTCCAGCACTTCAGCTTGCAGCAGTACCTGTTCCAGCAGGGCGTCGATACCGGCACCGGTTTTCGCCGATACTGGCACGAATGGCGAATCGCCACCGTATTCTTCCGGCACCACCTGTTCGGCCACCAGTTCCTGGGTGACGCGATCAACGTTGCCGCCCGGTTTATCGATCTTATTGATCGCTACCACCAGCGGTACACCGGCAGCCTTGGCGTGCGAAATCGCTTCCTTGGTCTGCGGCATCACGCCGTCGTCGGCTGCCACCACCAGAATCACGATGTCGGTAGCCTTGGCACCACGGGCACGCATAGCGGTAAACGCTTCGTGACCCGGCGTATCGAGGAAGGTGATGATGCCGCGCGGGGTTTCCACGTGGTAGGCACCAATGTGCTGGGTAATGCCGCCAGCTTCGCCCGACGCCACTTTGGCGCGACGGATGTAGTCCAGCAGCGAGGTTTTACCGTGGTCAACGTGACCCATCACGGTCACCACTGGTGCACGCGGTACCGCCTCGAAGTGGGCGTGTTCACCCTGATCCGCCAGCAGTGCTTCCGGATCGTCGATCTCGGCAGCAAAGGCTTTGTGGCCCATTTCTTCGACCAGAATCATGGCCGTTTCCTGGTCCAGCACCTGGTTGATGGTGCACATCTGACCCAGCTTCATCAGCTGTTTGATCACTTCCGAGGCTTTCACGGACATCTTGTGTGCCAGTTCGGCCACAGTGATGGTTTCCGGAACGTAGACATCTTTGACGACGGCTTCGGTCGGTGCCTGGAAGTTGCTTTCGCGTTCTTCCGCATGGGCGTTACGACGGCCGCCGCCTTTGCCACCGCGCCAGCTATCGCGGCCCGTGCTGGCAGCGCCGGCACCGGCGCCACGGCCCTTGCTACCACCGGGTGCGCCACGCTTGCGCGCGTCGTCGTTCCAGGTCGAAGCCACATTGGCCGATTTGATGGATTTCTTGTCGTTGCCGCCGGCTTTCTTGTCAGCTGGCTTGTCGCCCGGCTTGGCCGCAGCCGCTGGCGTGGTCGCCGGCTTGTGCAGCGTACCTTCCGGGGCTTTCGGTTTGACTGGGGCTGGTGCAGGCTCAGGCGCTTTGATGGCGCGACGTGGCGCGTTCATCATGGCTTTGATCTGCGCCACTTCGTCCGCTACGGCTTTACGGGCGCGTTCGGTAGCGTCGGCTTTTTCAGCAGCTTCCTTGGCAGCCAGTTCGGCTTTCTTGCGGGCTTCTTCGGCAGCCGCTTTTTTCTTTTCCTGCTCGGCCGCATCGTTCACGGCTGGCGCAGCAGCGGCTTGGGCA
>Ga0187844_10002536_pt1 | contig 12822 bp, 11 predicted proteins | sample SpaLakP09_SKY_50_FD_134517 | JGI IMG/M metagenome (GOLD analysis project Ga0187844, IMG submission 134517) | Oligotrophic lake water microbial communities from Sparkling Lake, Wisconsin, USA - SP09_SKY_50 | ecosystem: Environmental > Aquatic > Freshwater > Lake | place: USA: Sparkling Lake...
AGTAGAAGGCCTTTCGGCAATGATAGATTCTGGCGGTACGGTGGTTATTGAATTCCATTATGCCAAAGCGATTGTTGAAGAGCTGCACTACGACTCAATTTATCACGAGCATCTTTTCTATTTCTCAATCAAATCTTTAGGGGCATTATTTTCGCATTATGGCCTTTTCCCGTTTGATGCATTTTCCAGTCCGATAAGTGGCGGATCCCTCGTACTGTTTTTTTCCACGTCAAAAAAAGAACAATCTGTCTCACTCATGAAACTGATTGAAGCAGAAAAAAAAGATGGCCTTAATGAGTTGAGCAGTTGGCAGAAGTTTGGAATAGAGTCAAAAAAACACGCAAATACAGTAAAGAGAATTGTATCAGATTACGCTAAAAAGGAAAAGTTAGTCTCCTATGGTGCATCAGCTCGCAGCTCAACGCTTATGAACTTTGCCGGAATTTCCAATCAAGAGATAGATTGTGTTATTGATTGTAACACCATAAAGCAGGGTCTCCTTACTCCGGGCACAGATATTCCTATTGTTTCGTATGAGGAGGGGCTGGGTAGGCTTCATGGTAAGGACTTATTGCTCCTTGCCTGGAATTTTGAAGAAGAGGTTGTCCAGAACTTACGTCTTAGCGGCTTCAAGGGTGATATTATTGTGCCGCTACCCAACAAAGTGCACATTAGATGAAGTTTTTTAAGCAATCCATTGATGGGTTAGTTTTGATGAAGTCAGAGCTATTTCAGGACAATAGAGGTGTATTCCGGCGAAGCTTTTGTACCAATGAAATGAAAGAAAACGGAATAAAGTTTTTTGTCTGCCAAGGCAATATTTCCGAAAATCCCATGCAATATACTTTGCGAGGGTTCCACTACCAAAAAAATCCAAGCAATGAGACAAAAGTGCTCACACCAGTGAGTGGTGAGCTCTATAATGTTGTTATTGATTTGCGTCCTCATTCATCAACATTTCGCAAATGGGTCGCTCTTGAGCTTTCATCATCCCGCTGCGAATCGCTTCATGTGCCTGCTGGATGTGCAAATGCTTTTCTCACGATGGCAACAAATACCATTGTTCACTATTATATGGGAGATTATTTTAGGCCCGAGACTTATTCAGGGTTTCGCTACAACGACCCTTTCTTTGCGGTAATCTGGCCGAAGGCTCCTGTTGTCATTTCAGATCGTGACGCTTCTTTCCCAGATTTTATTGTTGAAGGTTTGTGAAGATTATTGTTACGGGCGGGGCAGGTTTTGTTGGCAGACCAGTGTTGAAACTTCTTTTGCGGAACGGACATCAGGTGCTGGCCCTCTCACGCCAGCCTCAGGCGCCGATGGAGCTGAGGAAGAACCCCGGTCTTCGTTGGCATGCCTGTGATCTTACCCATCTGGACTCATGGAACCAGGCAGTACGAGATTTTGCTCCTGAAAGATGTCTCCATCTTGCATGGGATGGACTCCCTGACTACGGATTGGAGCAAAGTTTAAAAAATCTCGTGATGGGAGCTCAATTGGTTGATTGTTTGATTCAGGCATGTTGCGACCACTTTGTTATCAGCGGATCTTGCTGGGAGTATGGCAAGGTTTCTGGCTCAGTTTGTGAGGAGATTGCCCCGGTTTGCCCAGATATTTTTGCCTCTTCCAAGAATGCTCTGCGGGAGGTAGCGGAAGCATTGTGTAGGACAGCAGGGGCTTCACTAGCATGGGGGAGAATATTTTACTCCTTTGGGCCTGGCCAGAGGGACACTTCGCTGCTTTCGACAATCTGTCGGGGGATCGCCGAAGGAAAAACTCCTTCATTGAAGACGCCAGATGTGGCTAATGATTTTCTTTATATTGATGATACTGCGGAGGCATTAACCCTGCTTCTCGAAAAAAAATCTCAAGGTATATATAATATTGGCTCCGGTATACCGACAAATGTAGGACAACTCGCTGACATGCTTCTTCGGTTGGCTGGAAAAGAATCTTTTTATGGACAAAGCAGCGCCTGCCGACCCCAAGGCTTTTGGGCCGACACAACTAAGATCAATAACTTGGGGTGGAAACCTCAAATCTCGCTAGAGGAGGGGGTGCGTTGCACTCGGGAATTCTTTCTGCCGAGATGCTAGCTTCGCAGGCGGTTATTCTTTGCGGAGGTCGGGGGACTCGGCTCCGCCCCCTTACCGACACGATTCCTAAGCCGATGGTTCCGGTCCTTGGGCGCCCATTTTTAGAGCATCTTTTGCAGCAACTCAGGGATAACGGGATTAAGGATGTAGTTCTTTTAACAGGTTATCTTGGGGAAGTGATCGAAAAGCATTTTGGTGACGGGAGTGCTTTAGGAATGAAAATCTCCTACTCACGGGGTCCAGCGGAGTGGGATACGGGAAAACGCCTTTGGGAAGCCAAACCCCTTCTGGATAACCACTTCTATCTACTTTACGGAGATAATTATGCAGCCTTTCAAGCACTGAAGGTGGAAGAGGCATTTCTTAGGCACGGCCTCCTCGGATGCCTAAGCCTCCATGCCAGGAGCAAAAATGCGAATATTTGCTATACAGTTGACGGGTTGGTGCAGAAATACGACAGATCCCGTCAGGCTGAAGGGCTGAATGCGGTGGAGATTGGCTACATGCTTCTTTCCCGGAATATCTTTGAATACTTTAAAAAGCCCGACTGCAGTTTCAGCGACGTTCTAGAGCGTTTGGCTCAAGCAAAACAGCTTTCCGCTTATTTGCTGGAAAATGTGTACTACAGCGTCTCCGACCCAGAAAGATTAAAAATTACTGAAAAGTATCTGGTTCCTAAAAAGATTCTACTGATTGACCGCGACGGAACCATTAACCAGAAAGCGCCTCGCGGTGAATATATCACCCGCTGGGAGGATTTTCACCTTATCCCAAAGACAATGGAAGGAATGAAGAACCTCAGTGCGCAGGGATGGTCTTTTGTGGTAATTTCAAATCAGGCTGGTGTAGGGAGAGGGGTAATGACAGAAAATCAGGTATGGGAAATTGATCAAAAAATGGTGAAAGAATTAACGAAAATCGGAATCAAGATTATGCGAAGTTACTACTGCTTTCACCACTGGATAGAAAAATGCAGCTGTAGAAAACCCTCACCAGGAATGTTCTTTCAGGCGGCAAAGGAATACAATCTGCGCTTAAGTCAAAGTATATACGTTGGAGATGATGAGCGAGATTGCCAGGCTGCTGCGAATGCGGGGTGCGGAATGGCATACATATCTAGCGAAACAAAGCCGCCATTCCTAGCCGAGAAGCCAACACCATATTTTATGGCCCAAACATTGGAAAAATCAGTTGATCACATAATACATGCCTATAATGGCTGGAAATCGCGCATATGATTATTCAAAAAAAGCGACTGCCAAGGACTGTTAGCACGATCACACCACAAAGGATTAGTTTTGTCGGGGGGGGTACTGACTTGCACGCATTCTACAAGGATCATGATGGCGGTGTAATAAGTTCTGCGATCAATCAGTACGTTTATGTAACCGTCAAACAACACAGTCCGCTATTCGATGAAGCCTACCGGTTAAGTTACTCAAAGACCGAGCATGCGCACACCCTAGATGATATTGAGAACAGCATAGCACGGGAATGTTTAAGACTCGTGCACGTTGAACCGCCACTATACATTGCTACAGCAGCCGACTTGCCCGCGTCCTCTGGTTTGGGTTCTTCTAGTAGTTTCGCCGTGGGTCTGCTTAATGCGTTGCATCTGCTGAAGGGTGAAAGAGTCTCCCCAGCACAACTCGCCGAAGAAGCGTGTGAGGTGGAGATTGATATATTGGGCAACCCGATTGGTAAGCAAGACCAGTACGCAGCTGCCTTTGGTGGGCTAAATCATATCATTTTTAAGAAATATGGACGTGTCGAAATCGATCACCTAGTTCTTCAAAATAATCTGATAGATGAGCTATTTGAAAATAGCATATTGATTTGGACAGGGATTCAAAGAGATGCATCAAGTATTTTGGCAAAGCAAAATAGAACTGTAGAAAAGAAATTTGCTAGCTATGAATTGCTTATCAAGGACACACAAGACTGTAAAAAATTAATGCTTAATCCGCAATCCGATTTTTTGATTCGATTCGGAGAATTGTTGGAGCGATCTTGGCAAACCAAAAAAAGTCTTGAAAAATCCATTAGTTCAAAGGAAATGGATCGAATGCATGAGCAGATAGAATCCGCAGGTGGTTATGGCGGAAAACTAAGTGGGGCGGGTGGCGGAGGATTTTTTTATGAAATAGTTCCAAAAGAGAAGCATGAGGCACTATTGACTATTTATGGAGCAAACAGATTCCTGAATGTGAAATATGAACCTTTGGGATCCCGTGTAATTTCCGAAATGTATTGAACAGATTTTTACTATATGAAAATACTTGGACATAGGCATACTGGAATGATTGTTAATGACTTTGACGCCATGTTGAAGTTTTACTTGGGTATGGGTCTTGTGTTAAGAAGGCGTGACCTAGAGCAAGGACCATTAGTAGACTGTTTGCTCGGAACAAAAAATATTTTGCTTGAAACTGCAAAATTGGTCCTGGAGGATCAATGTAATCCAGTTGGATACACTTTTCAACTTGAATTGATGAAAATAAAAAACACAAATAATGCCTTTGAAAATCACAACCGAATTATATTTGACTTCGCCAAAAAACCGCCAGGCGTCTTGGATATCGCATTTACCGTGGACGATATCAACGCCATTCTAGACTTTATTATCTTAAATGGTGGGGATTTGGTTGGAGGGCCATTAAGGTTGGCTGGGGGTTTTCCTGCGTTGCATTGTTATGCAAGGGATCCGGAAGGCAATGTGTTGCACCTAGCGCAGAATTTGAGTATTTAAGAAAATAGTCCTGAAAAACGGAACCTTCAAGAGAATCGGTTCATTCATTGAAAATAAACGCAAGTACGATACTTAAAATAAAAATTAAGAAATAAAATCTACTATGAAACGAAATGCTGTTGAAATCGAATATATAAATGCTCTTGCTCCTTTTGATCATGGAATCTGGGAGGCGAGTAGTTTAGGTGGGAGCGAAATTAAGGTTGGTGTAGGATCGCTTTTTAGTGAGCGCTCGATATGGTTAGTTGAGAAAATAGTATCATATTTAACTAATAAGTTCTCATTGGCCGAGCTAGAGACGATGAGCGTTTTAGAAGTTGGGTCGTATGATGGTTGGGTTCTTACTCAAATATGCAAAAAGATAAGGTTTGCAAATGTAATTGGTATTGAAGCTCGAAGTAAAAACATTAGAAAGGGGGAAGTTGGTCGCCAACTTGCAGATGTTGTGACACAGGCAAAGTTTATCAAGGGAAATGCAAATGATATAAGTAATATATTTTCGGACCAATATTTTAATATCGTCCTTTGTTTGGGAATGTTGCATCATGTAAGCTCAACTTATGATGTCATATCGGCACTATGTAATAGATCAAAAGATATTGTAATAATTGATTCTATGATAATTCCGGAATTGCAGGCGGATACCCAAACGATCGAGCCTTATGTCAATACAAAGGATATCGTTTATTATGGAGAGGATAAGACTTGGTCTATCGCGGCATTCAAGTTTGAAAGTCCGTATGGAGATGGAAGTAGGCCTAACTTTGGAATAGTCAATGTTCCATCAGCTCGTCTGATCGAGATGAGTTTAAGTAGTTCTGGGTTTGGTAGGCGGACCGCTCTTGGGTCTGAGCAGGATTTCTATAGTAGTTCGAAGCAGAATTTACGTGGTGTGAAGGAGTTATTGCTAGTTGCTGAAAGGGACAAGGACCGGACATCTATAGATAGCCAATGGACCGAGAAGATTGATGTTGTCGAAAATATATTCTGCCATATTAGCTTGCCAGATGTTTTTGTCCTCGCATTAGCGGAAACACTTTTCAATACTAATGAGTTGGGCATAAAGCAAGAGCTGGAGGCTACTACAAGTATTAGTAAAGATAAACATGTTGAAGAGCTAGTGCGCATTTTGGTCGTTGATGGATTAAGTGAATCACTTAAAGCAAAATTATTTTCCAGTATAAACGACCTTAAGACGGCGCATGTTGAGATAGCTTCTGTCATATTTCGCTCTCCATTTGAGAAGATTATTTTTGAAATATCCAAATTCTTTTTGGAAAAAGATCATCCTTTGCTAGCAATAAAATATTTGCAACTAGTGGTCTCTAGGCCTGGATGTGATTGGTGGGTTTTCTATCGCTCTTGTTATCTTTTGCGCAAGTCATTTAAACTGATTGGGGATGAAAAAAGCTCGCAACGCTACTCAGATCTTTTGTCGCTTTCAAATGAAAATTTCCCATTTTGATTATTTGGAAATTCTAGCAAATATTCATGTTAAAAATTTTTAATACGCATTCACCACTTACCGATTTGGAATACTAATTGTGCCGATGGCAAAGAATATAGATAAGGAAAAACTGTTCGCTAAAGTACTAAACTCCAGATTTGCACAACTTATTATCAATGAGTATATAAAAAAGCGGGAATTTAATATTCCAATACACCTTGCGCTCGGGCACGAGGCATTTTCTGAAGCGGTGTCAGTGGCAATGCAAGATTGTGATAAATTGGTTTGTTCTCATCGAAATATTCATTATCAGCTTGCTCGCGGCTCAAAACTTTCTGATATTATTGAAGAGTTTAAATTGTCAGACACGGGACTGTCCAGGGGTAAATGTGGGTCAATGAATTTGACGAACCCCCAACAGTCTATTATTTATACTTCCAACATTCTTGGTAATAACCTCTGTGTCGGTGCAGGTATAGCTTTATCAAACAAAATAAAGCGAGGAGATGGCGTTGTTATGGTGGTGACTGGCGACGGGGCGATAGAGGAGGGGGCGTTCTATGAGACTCTTGTGAATGCTAGAAGTATGGATTTACCCTTAATAATGCTAGTGGAAAATAATGACTGGTCGTTGGCATCAAAGATTACAGAACGCAGAAAACCAATTAATTTAGATCAGTTGGCATTAAGTCTTGGAGCGCGATATACACGCTTGAGCAGCAATAATGTAATGAATTATTACCAGCAAATTGCAACAATAAGGAATAGAGTAAATCTACAGAAAGTGCCCGAGATCGTTGAGGTTGGCCTGACGACGCTAGGTGGATGGATGCTTCAAACAGAAGACTTTCCTGATGGCAAGTATGTAAATTATCATTCGGGATTGGCGCCAAAAGTGTTATTGGCAAATGGACCAGTTTTGAATTATGATGATTCTGATCCAGTCTATCTTATTAAAGAGAGTCTCGGTAACGAAGCCTTTGACCGCTTGACTGAAACGACTAGACAACTATTTTCAAGTCATTTATCGGTATGAAATACGTATCATATATAAATGAACTCCTCAATGCAGAGATTACCAAGCTGGATGAGTTTGTTTTGTACGGTCAAAATGTTTCTACCGGGTCTTGCTTGGGAGGGCTGACGCGTGGTTTGCAAAGAATTAAAAGTTGTAGTGTTTTCAATACACCAAATACAGAAAATACGTTAGTTGGAATGGGTTTTGGCCTAATGTTAAGCGGTACACCGTGTGCGTTTTTCATGAAGCAGCAAGATTTTTTGCTTCTTGGGATAGACCATCTTAGGAATACAAATAATTTTATAAGGCAGCAAAATGTGCCTACTAGCTTCACAATCGTCAACATTACTATGGATGCTGGGTATGAGGGTATTCAATCAAGTCTAAATAATTTGCCGGATTTTTGTGCCATTGCGAGTTGTGAAGGCTATACGATTTCATCAAAGCAAGATGCTGAGTATGTCATTCAAAACTGCTTTGCCAAACCTGGTTTTAGAATTATCTCAGTTAGTCAGCGACTTTTTAATACAGAGATCTTGGATTTCCACGAGCAAAGGGGACAGGAAATGAACTCTGTGCTGAAATATCGACAGGGCGACGATCTCACCATTGCTTGTTTAAATTTCTCGTTACCACAAGGCAAAGAACTCTGTAACCAGTTGCACGAGATTGGAATTAAAGCATCTCTTTACGGTATTGCGGCTGCGCATCCCGTTACCTACAAGCCCATCATTGATGATGCAAAAAACACAGGTCGTTTATTAATAATTGACGATTCAAAATGCTACGCTTCTATGCGTGGTCGACTCGAGTTGGAATCGTTAAGGGCTGGTGTATCTTCTGTCAATTTGTTTAAAAGAGAAGTGACTGAACAGTCGTATAGACCACATTCTGAAGTCTTTAATGTGGACATCAATGACGTAGTTCAACAGCTTAACTTGCCACGTTGACCATGGCCTGCGAAGCCACACAGAATTTAAGGGTTTCTTAAAATTATAGGTTATTTATAAATGTCAAATTCGCACTTTATGCGATCTATTCATAAATCAGCGCAAAAATTCTTTATGGACTCCGTACAGGAGAAATATTCATATAATTTTGAGTGGCTTGGACGACCAATTATTCAGTATCCCCAAGACATGGTTGCGATGCAGGAGCTGATCTGGACGGTTCAGCCGGATTTAATTATAGAAACCGGCATCGCCCATGGCGGCTCCTTGATTATGAGCGCGTCAATGTTAGCCTTGCTCGACTACTGCGATGCCGTTAAAAACTCTGAAGTAGTTGATCCTGCACGGCCTCGTAGAAAAGTGCTAGGAGTAGATATTGACATTCGCGCACACAACCGAGCAGCTATTGATGCTCATCCAATGGCAAATCGGATAGATATGATACAAGGATCATCTATTGCGCCTGAGATTATTGCGGAAGTTCATCTGCGCGCTAAAGGCAGTGCTTGTATTTTAGTTTGTCTTGATTCAAACCATACTCACGATCATGTGCTGGCCGAACTTGAAGCTTATGGCGGCCTGGTTACTGCAAAAAGCTATTGTGTCGTTTTTGACACCGTTATTGATGATATACCTGTGAAAATAAAGGGTGAAAGACGCTGGGGACCAGGCAACAGTCCAAAGTCCGCAGTGCATGAATATTTGAAGACCCATTCCGAATTTGAAATTGATAAAAAGATTGATGAGAAACTGCTAATTAGCGTTGCACCTGATGGATATTTAAAAAGATTAAGATAGTATGAGTGTTTCGGTCGATGTATGCTGGTTACTAGTTTAAGTACTAAATTATATTAGAACTAACTATACTGTAAACCACTTACTTAAATTTCTAAAAGCATAATCATTATATCCGGCGTAATATGAAACGCATTTTAGTTACTGGGTCATTAGGTTATCTAGGGAGCGTTTTAACCAGCTATCTAAGTGAAAGTGGTTTTCACGTTGTTGGCTATGATACTGGTTTTTTTAAAGAATCCCTGCTTTATCCGCCCAAGCCAACAGAAACTATATTTCGTGATGCTCGTACGATTGAAGACAAGGATCTTGAAAACATTGATGCCGTAGTGCATTTGGCTGGAATCTCCAATGATCCGGTGGGAAAGCTAGATGCAACATTAGTTTATGATCCGACTCGCATTTATAGTCTACACATTGCGAAGCTGTGTAAGAAACTTGGTATCAAGTTCATATTCGCTTCAAGTTGTTCAGTTTATGGATTGGGTGAGCAAGAGCTATTAACTGAACGCTCCGCCACTTATCCTCAGACGTCTTACTCCTTGAACAAACTACAAATTGAGGGTGACCTAGAATCTATCAGTGATAAAAACTTTTCACCTATTGCCCTGCGTTTTGCAACGGTATTTGGGCCATCACCACGAATCCGGTTTGATGTGGTGATTAATATGTTGGCTGGTATGGCAGTTTCAAATCATTCAATTGTGCTTAATTCAAACGGTCTGTCTTGGCGACCAAATTTACACATTCTTGATGCGTGCCAGGCGATACGTTGCGCAATTGCCTTGGATTATCGAGCGGGAGAACTGTTGATTGTGAATGTGGGCGCTGAGGAAGGTAACCTGCAGGTTCTTGACATAGCTAAAATAATACAAAGAAATATTCCAAAGTGTGAGTTAAAATACTTGTCAGATAATCCAGAACTCGATGCAGAAGGATTAATTCGAGATAGGAAAGTAAAAGATTATGGCGATACTCGTACCTATAAGGTTTCATTCGGAAAAATTAAGAAAGTAATGCCTGATTTCAAATGTCAGTGGAGCGTTGAAAACGGTGTAAATGATATGGTTGAATTGTTCGAACGGTTGTCATTGTCTTCAGTGCTTTTCAAGTCACGGGGATTCTATCGCCTCCAACATCTAGAGGATCTTCACGCTGCGGGCTACGTTTCAGACCAGTTGTCTTGGCTTTATGCCCCGAAAGCATGATTACAGATACTAAAATTCCAGCTCTGTCGAAGCAAGAAATTGAAGACGGCTTAAGGCTTGCAGTTGGCTCCGAGAAGCGACGGTATCCGAAGTTGCTGCATAGGCGTGGCGATGAATTTAATTGTGTGTTCAATTTCATGATGAATGACTCCTATATGCGCCCTCATCTCCATCCGAGCAAAGAGAAAGTTGAAAAGATTAATATCATTCGAGGTAAAATAGCAGTAATATTCTTTGATGATCATGGGAAAGTAACTAGATGTACTTTGCTTGAAAAAGGCGGGTTAGAACTCATTGAAATCCCAGCGTTCACTTGGCACACCTACGTCATCCTCACAGAAAATGCAGTGACGTACGAAACAATGATGGGCGTATATGATCCAGAAACATGGAAGAAACTTGCTGATTGGGCCCCGCATGAAGGAACAATTAAATGCCTTGGATACCTTCAATTGCTGAAGCGCAAAAGTGCTGGGCCTTCACCCATCGTCTCTATTGGAATGCCTGTGTTCAATAGTGAGGCAACCCTGAAACGAGCCATTGACTCCGTGCTTGGACAGACTTTTGATGATTTCGAGCTAATTATATCAGATAACTGTTCGACGGACTCTACTGAAGCGATATGCAGGGAGTATGCAGATAAAGATTCGAGAATTATCTACATAAGGCAATCAACAAATATAGGAGGTGAACGAAATTTTCAATTTGTACTAGACCAAGGGAAAGGTAAGTATTTTTTGTGGGCTGCTGGAGACGACGTGAGGTCTTCTGACTTTCTGGAAGAAAATGTCCAGTTTCTTGAAACGCATCCAAATTACGCTGCATCTACAAGCCCGAACTATTTTGAGGGCCAGGATCCAGCATTGGGAAATCTGGAAACTTTCGAAATCGTCGGTACAATTGGCGAGCGATTTAAGCAGTTCTTCGATAAATGCTGGCAATCACACGGGATTTTCTACTCGGTGTTTCGCAAAGAGATTCTGCGTGATTGCAAAGTTTTAGAGAAAGGATTTTTCGCCATAGACTGGGCAATTGATCTCTTTCTTATTAAACACGGCAATATTCATCGCACCGTCAATGGAATAGCGATATTCGGATTGAAGGGCACGAGTAATAGTGCTGACCCATGGGGTGTATTTCGTTATAGACCTATCCAATGGGTCATGCCTTTTTACTCATTAACTGCCTATGTACTCAAATTGTCAGTCGACCTGCCACTAGGAGTAAGGTTAGTAATTATCAAGAGATTGTTGAAGCTAAACCTATCGACATTTCATCGCCCACTCCATTCAGTTATTTATCCAATATACTGCCGTTATTTCAAATCACACAACAGCCATCATAGGTCAAAATAAATTATGAATATTTTCTCTCCAATCAAAAACGAAGCTGTTATCACACGGCATGAGTTGTAATGATCCCTCTACCGTGATTGTCTTTGATTGTAAATTGGATTTCATGGGTTAATGGGTTGGATGCTATTTGGGCATCAGATTAAATCTATATAAGTTGACAAGAAACTGGCCGGGTCATTCTGCTGGATTGAAACCGATTTGGGCTGGACATTAACAATTGAGTTGGAGATGCTATTCGCGTAATTTATCATTTTATATCCAGGCAACACATTGATGGAGAAATCTTTAACGCGGTTACTCAAACGAAACTACCCAATAAGTGGCCATGGAAATATCTCATTATGTGTGTAGGCTTAATAAGCGGTATGTTAATTCAAAGATTATGTATTACCTTTCATATGAGGTGCGCTCTGAAAGAATCTTGAAAACCGGCTTTGTCTTCCGTGGGAATCTCAGAGCGGGAATTATGCGGACTTTTAAGAAGCTACAACAGGCAAACACATTGCAGGGAAGTAAATGTATTTGCGCCTAGTTTATTTAAATAACCTTTGTATTCAGACGTCATAAATAAACCAAAAATGGGCGAGGCAGCAACACTTCAATGCATGATTCGTCCGCAGGAGATCCTTATGCAAGCTTTATGCAAGAACTTGTTATACCTCATCCATACAGAAGACAGGGTTAACCGAATCTCAGACAAGTCACCAGATGGTTAGTGTAATGAGAATTGCATTTGATTACCAGAAGTTCTGTGCACAGCCCTATGGGGGTATAACACGCTATTTCACGCGCTTGGCGGAACGGTTGCTCCAATTAGGACAGGAAGTAGGTGTTTTTGCCCCGATACATCTAAATCAGTATGTCAGGGCTTTGCCACCTTCCGTGGTTCATGGGTACGGATTGCCGCGCTATCTACCAAGAACCGAACCACTCATGATGATGATAAATCAGTGGATCTCCAAAAACTCTATTCGGCGGTGGCAGCCCAACATTGTTCATGAAACGTACTTTGCTCGACAAGGCTCTGCCCCCCATGGCTGCCCAACAGTGCTTACAGTCTATGACATGATTCATGAAAAGTTTAAAGAACTTTTCCCGGCTACAGATTCTGAATCTCGATTGAAGCGTCTGTCGATCGAAAGGGCGGATCATATTATATGTATTTCTAATAATACTCGCAAAGACTTATTGGAAATCTTTA
>Ga0187844_10002537_pt1 | contig 12820 bp, 13 predicted proteins | sample SpaLakP09_SKY_50_FD_134517 | JGI IMG/M metagenome (GOLD analysis project Ga0187844, IMG submission 134517) | Oligotrophic lake water microbial communities from Sparkling Lake, Wisconsin, USA - SP09_SKY_50 | ecosystem: Environmental > Aquatic > Freshwater > Lake | place: USA: Sparkling Lake...
ACGCCGGTGGGCCGCTGGAACCTGATCCATGCCGCGCCTCTCACGTGGACCAGCTCGCGTCCCCTGATCACCGAGACCACCTTTCCGACCAATGCCACCGGGTTGATGGTCTACGGCGTGCTGCCGTGGACCGCGCAAGGCATCGAGTACTCGGTCTACGCGTCACCCGGCGAAGAGCTGTTCCCCGAGGATGATCTCGACACCTTTCGCGAAGCGGTGGGCGCCCGCCTGTCCGGACACCTGGGCCCGCATCTGCAACTTGGCGTTTCCTGGGCGAGCTTCGAGCAGGAGTCCGACCCGGAAACACGCAAGCAACTCATCGGCGGCGACTTCGCCTGGTCCTGGCGTCGCTTCGAACTGTCGGCGGAGTACGCGGTGCGCTCCCTGTCCGGCAACGAAGAACAGCAGGACGAGAAGGGCTACTACGCGCAGGCCGTCGCGCCGCTGTTCGGCCAGTTGTACCTGGTCGGGCGTTACGAGGCCTTTCACCAGTCGGGTGCGGATCGCGACCTGAATCTCTATCTCGGTGGACTGACCTGGCGCCCGATGCCGGCGCTGGTGTTCAAGGGCGAATACTCGCGCGCCACCGACAACGACCTCGACGTTCCGGACGGATGGCGCGCGTCGATCGCGGTGCTGTTTTGATGGCCCGACTGCTGCGCGTTCTGCGCGTGGTCGTCCTGCTCGCGTGGATCGGGTCGGGCGCACAAGTCAGGGCCGACGAACGTCCGTGGATTGCCGTGATCGTGCCGGTCGGCGAGACCGGCACCTATTCGGCGCGGGAGATCGCGTTGATCTTCCAGCGCAAGAAACTGTACGCCGACGACGGCGGTCGCCTCGTGCCGGTCAACCTGCCGGCGGACCACGCGATGCGCGATCGATTCTCGCGAGCCGTGCTCGGCCTGCGCCCCGAGGCGATGGAGGAATACTGGAATCAGCAGTACTTCCAGGGCGTGCTGCCGCCCCATGTTCTGGGGTCCGAAGAAGCCATGCTGCGCTTCGTCGCCGGCACCACGCATGCGATGGGATACGCGGGTGCGTGCTACGCCGAGTCCGGCCTGCGCACGATCCTGCTGATCGATCCCAGCGGTTCACCGCGATCGGCAGACGAGCAGCCGGCCTGCGTGTCGAGCGGCGCGACTGCGCCTTAGGGATCGTCTGCATAGGTCCTGTCGGGGCTGGCGCCCCTCCTACAAAAACATCTCGACCCTGTAGGAGGGGCGCCAGCCCCGACAGCCCGTCCGGACCCTGCAAATCCTGCAGACGTTTCTTGCGGGGTTGCAGGTTTTGCGGGGACGCCGGCAGATCCCGGGACTCGAGCAAGGCAGCGTCCAAGCATTTGATCCCGATGACGAACCCGGCGTTTCGACGGGGGTCCGGTGCAGCGGTCCCGCTCTTGCGCAGTGAATGTCGGACACCTTTCTTCCGACCCTCATGTTCGCCCCTGCTTCCGAGGAAAACCTACAGACGAGCACTGTCGCCACGACCTCCGAGGCGCGCTCCGCGCGATCGCCGGGCGGCTGCGCCACGCTGTTCGAAGCCGCGCCGGACAGGCGCGCGCAAATCGAATCCTTCGTCGCCCAGCGCTTCTTCGAGGTCTACGGCGCGCGCATCCACAGCTTCCTGCCACGCCTGTTCGGCGCGCGGGATCGCCGCGGCGCGATCGCGGCCGTGTTCGGCTTGCGCGGGGCCGAGCAAGGTCCGCTTTTTCTCGAGCAGTATCTGGATGCGCCGGTGGAGGTCATGGTCGCCGAGACCTTCGGCCGACAGGTGCCGCGCCGACGGATCGCCGAAGTCGGCAACCTGGCCGGCGTCTCGCCGGGCGCCTTGCGCCACCTGATCCCGACGTTGACCCAGCGCCTCTACGAAGAGGGGTATCGGTTCGTCGCGTTCACGGGTTCAGCGCGCCTGTGCAACGGGTTCTCCCGTCTCGGATTGCCTCTGCGCATCGTTGCCGAAGCGCCGCCCGATCGATTGCCCGAAGCGGAGCGCGCACTCTGGGGCAGCTACTACGAGCATCGGCCGTCGGTGATGCTCGGGGATGTCGCCCTGGGCATGAAACTGCTGCGCGCACTGGCGGAAGAGCCTGCGCAATTGAAGGCGCAGTTTTCGCCGCTTTCGCAGGTTGGCGCGCCATGAGCAGCAACGTTCTCTCCGCGCTGTCACATCACGCCGTGACGCAACCGCATTCGGTTGCGCTGCGCGGTCGGGACGCCTCGATCACCTACGCGGAGCTCGACCGCGCCGTCCATTCGCTCGCAGCCAGCCTCGCGGAAACGGGGCTGAAGACGCTCGCGCTGCTCGCGGACAACGGCCCTGCCTGGGCGATTGCCGACCTGGCCGCACTTCGCGCCGGACTGCGACTGGTTCCGCTGCCGCTGTTCTTCTCGCCGCAGCAGATCGCCCATGCGCTGCGCGATGCGGGTGTCGACGGCGTCATCGTCGAATCCGATGCGCCGCTTGCGCCGATGCTGAGCGCACTGCCGGCGCAGAGGTTCGCACTGCCGGTGGCGAACGGCTCGATATCGCTGCTCAAGATGCCGGCGCTGGCCGCGACGCGTGCCGCGAGCATCGCGCCTGCGACGCAGAAGATCACCTACACCTCCGGCACCACCGGCGAGCCGCGCGGCGTGTGCCTGAGCGCCGAACTCGTGCAGCAGCAGGCGCAGGTCCTGCGCACCGCGAGTGCGGCAACGCAGGATGATCGGCACCTGAGCGCAGTGCCGCTGGCGACGCTGCTCGAGAACATCGGCGGTCTGTACGCACCGCTGCTCGCCGGAGCGCAGACCTGTCTCTTGCCCCTGGCCGATGTCGGCCTCGGCGGCGCGACCCAGTTCGACCCGAAACGCCTACTGCACGCGGTGCAGACGCATAACGCCACGACACTGATCCTGGTGCCGCAGTTGCTGCACGGCCTGGTGCTCGCACTCGAAGCGGGTGCGCCGCCTCCGAAGACGCTCCGCTTCATTGCCGTCGGCGGCGCCCCGTTATCCCCGCGGCTTCTCGAACGGGCGCTGCGCCTCGGCCTTCCGGTGTTCGAAGGTTATGGATTGTCCGAATGCGGATCGGTGGTCGCCCTCAATACACCCGGGGCACGCAGCGTCGGAAGCGTCGGTCGCCCGCTGCCGGGCACCTCGCTGGAATTTTCAGCGGAGGGCGAGATCAGCGTGCGCGGCCGCGGCTTTCTGGGGTACGTAGGCGACGTGATCCGCGCCGAGTCGCAGCCGGTCGCCACCGGCGACCTGGGATATCTGGATGCCGCCGGATTCCTGTTCCTCAACGGACGCAAGAAGAACCTGTTCGTCACCGCGTTCGGTCGCAACGTCGCGCCGGAATGGGTGGAACGGGAGCTGTCGCTGATGACGGCGATCGCACAGGCCGCCGTATTCGGCGAGGCACGGCCTTTCAACTCCGCGGTGATCGTGGCGCGCGCGGGTGACGCCGAGGTCGATGCCGCGCTCGCCCTGGTCAACGCGTCCCTGCCGGATTACGCCCGCGTGTCGCGCTGGATCCGCGCAGACGCTCCCTTCAGCACCACCAACGATCAACTGACCTCGAACGGACGCCTGCGCCGCACCGCCATCGAAGCGGCGTATGGCCCGCGCCTTTCGGCGCTCTACGAGGAAACGCAGACCGCATGAGCTTTCACCAGTTTCTGCACGACGCCACCGCAGTCGAACGCACAGCCCTGCTCGAACAACCCTTGTTCGCGGACGCCATGGCCGGTCGCGTCACCCGCCCGCTGTACTGCGCGTTTCTCGCCCAGGCCTACCACCACGTGCGCCACACCGTGCCGCTGATGATGGCGGCCGGCGGGCGATTGGGTGCCGACTACGAGTGGCTGCGCGAGAAGCTCGTGCACTACATCGAGGAAGAGTACGGCCATCACGAATGGGTGCTCGACGACATCCGCGCCGCGGGCGGCGACGCCGACGCGGTTCGCCGGAGCGAGCCGGCCTTTCCCACCGAGATGATGATCTCCTACGCCTACGACACCGTGCAGCGTGGCAACCCGGTGGGATTCTTCGGGATGGTGCATGTCCTCGAAGGAACCAGCACCGCGTTGGCGACCCGGGCGGCCACCAGCCTTGCTACCGCCCTGCAACTGCCGCCTTCCGCCTTCAGCTATCTGAGCAGTCACGGCGCGCTGGACGTACAGCATGTCGATTTCTTCCGCGACCTGGTCGACGCCTTCGACAAGCCGTCCGACCGCGCCGCCGTCGTCCACGCATCACGTCGCTTCTACCGCCTGTACGGCGACATCTTTTCCCACCTGCACCGGGAGCACCACGCATGAATCTCGCAAACCGACGTTGCCTGTTGACCGGCGCCAGCGGCGGAATCGGTCGCGCCGTCGCGCGCGAGTTGTCGCGCCGCCACGTCCACCTCGTGCTTTCGGGCCGCAACGAGCGAGCGCTCGTGGAACTGGCGACCGAGCTGCGACTGGCCGGCGGCCAGGTGGAAGTCATCTGCGGAGATCTGCTGTCACCGTCCGGACCGCGCAGCATCGTGACGCAGACGCTCGAAAACGATCCGGTGCTCGACATGGTCGTGAACTGCGCGGGCGTGATGCATTTCGGCAACTTCGAGACCACGCCGGACGAGGTGCTCGATCGCATCTGGCGCACCAACGTCCTGGCCCCGATGCGCCTCGCGCAAGCCGTCCTGCCGGCGCTGCGCAGGCGGGGCGAGGCGATGATCGTCAACGTCGGATCGATCTTCGGCTCGATCGGCTTCCCCTGCTTCGCCACGTATTCGGCGAGCAAGTTCGCATTGCGCGGATTCTCCGAAGCGCTGCGCCGCGAGTTGGCCGGCAGCGGCGTGGAGCTCCTGTACTTCGCGCCGCGCTATACGCGCACCGCGTTCAATGCAGGGGCCATCGAACGGATGGCACAGGCGGTCAAGATGAACGAGGACACTCCGGAGTCCGTCGCCTTGCAGCTGGCCCAGGCGATCGAGCAGCGCGCCAAGGATCGCTACCTGGGCTGGCCGGAAAAGTTCTTCGTGCGTCTCAACGGACTGTTCCCTCGTCTCGTCGACAGCGCCTTGATCAAGCAGGCCGCGCAGATGCGGCCCTACACCTTGCAGTCGCTTTCAGAATCCTGAGATCCCGGAGTCCATTCATGAAGCTTTTGTTCCGTTCCGCCGTCATCGGCCTCGCCTTCGGTTACTGCGTCTCGGCATATGCCGACACGACCGCAACCGATGTGCAGAGCCTGCAGCACGGTTGGGCTCAGGCCTACTACACCCTGCCCAAAGAGCAGAAGGACCGAGCCTTCGCGAAACTGGAAGAAGAAGCGGCCCTGTCGGTCGCCCGCAATCCAGGACGCGCGGAGCCCCTGATCTGGTCCGCCATCGTCGAGTCGAGTCACGCAAAGTTTGCCGGCGGACTGCACGCGCTCGACCTGATCAAGCAGGCTCGCGCGCATCTGCTCGAGGCCGAGAAGATCGACGCAACAGCGCTGAATGGATCGGTCTACACGTCGCTGGGGAGCTTGTATGCCAAGGCACCCGGCTGGCCCCTTTCGTTCGGCGACAAGAAGAAGGCGGCGGCGTACCTCAAGCAGGCACTCGCAGTGAACCCCGACGGGATCGACCCGAACTTCTTCTACGGCCAGCTGCTGATCGACACGGGCGACAAGGCCGGGGGCAAGGTCTATCTCGATCGCGCGCTTCAGGCGCCCGCCCGTCCTGACCGCCAGGATGCCGATGCCGGGCGCCGTGCCGAGATCAAGGAAGCCCTGAACGAGCTCGAATGATCGGGCCGCGGTGAGATCCTCCAAGCGACCCGACGACGACGGGCTTCTTCCATTCGCTCAGCGATGGAAGATCCCCGAAACGCCTAGCGCGGCAATCAGCAGCAGACCACCCGCTGTCCACGCGAAAGCAGTGGCCGCACCGGGCCGGGTGATCCAGCGCACGGCGCGTGCACCGATCCACGCGTAGGCCAGCAGGATCACGAGATCGACCGCGGTTCCCACGCCGCACAGCACCGCCGTCTGCGACGCGGTTGAACCAGAGCCGGGGTCGACGAACTGCGGCAGGAAGGCGACGAGGTAGAGGATGGCCTTGGGATTCGAACCCTGCACCGCGATGCCTTCGAACCACGCGCCACGCAGGTCCCGAGGGGTCGACCGCCCGACGTGCGCCGCGCCGATCTGCTCCGCCGTGACCGGATGGCGGATCGTCTGAATCGCGATCCACGCGATGTACGCGGCGCCGATCCACTGCACCGCGTGGAACACCGCGGGGAACGTCTCGACCAGCACGCCGACGCCGAGCGCCGCAAGAACGATGAACCCGAGGTTCATCGTCGTCACGCCCGCAACCGAAGCAGCGCCGACGCGCGATCCCCCCAGCATCGAGCGAGAAACGATGAGCAGTACCGCAGGTCCAGGCACGAGGCTGTAGGCAGCGGTGACCGCGAGGAACACCGCCAGGGCCTGGAGCGTGGGCAAGGATTTTCGGAGCCTGCGATGGGGCGCGTACTGTGAAGCGCGGCCGGGAAGGCCGCAATGCGCGAAGGCCAAGGTTTCGAACAACGGTTCAGGGGCGGATTCGTCCACAGGCTGCGGACACTCTGCGCGGTCCTGTCGGGGCTGACGCCCCTCCTACAACAGCTCGATCCTGTAGGAGGGGCGTCAGCCCGGACCGCTCGCCCGGAGCCTGTGCAAAGGTGATTCGGCTTTCGGTTGCAATGGCAAAGGAAAAGAAAGGACGCAAAGTTCAGCGGCCTGGCGTTCTGGCGATCAACGGCAACGCCTTTCCTTCTTGCCTTCTTTGCGTCCTTTCTTTTCCCTTTGCGCCCTTTGCGATAACCGCTTTTTTCGGTGCAACCTGGACGCGAATTCCCTCCCACTGACGAAGAACCAAAAAAATGCCCGGCACAAGGCCGGGCACTCGCAGCACGAAGCAGTCGCGAATCAGGAACCCAGGCGCGCCATCGCGGACGGCGTGAGGAACTTGTTGTAGACGTCCTCGCCTTCCATCGCGTACTTGCTCTTGTAGCCCGACGGCAGGCCCTTCTCGTGACGGAAGCGGGACATGCGGCCCGACTGGATGTCGTGCGTGTGGCAGTAGATCCAGCTCCAGTCCGGCTTGCCGTTCGCGTCCAGCACTTCAGCCTTGTCGTTCTTGAACTGGCCGAAGCCCGGCTCGAACTGCTTCCAGATCGATCCGCGACGGTCGTACGTCACCTGCGACGGGAACATCATGTTGCGGGCGTCGACATAGACTTCCTTGCGGCCGACCGGCGCACGCGGATAACCGGTGGGCTCGGCCGAGAACAGGATCGTCTCGGGGATGAGCTCCATCCAGGTGTCGTAGAAGGTCTTGCCCTTGCCGCCACCGTGAACGGTCTGATCCCAGGTCGGATGCTTGCCGCCGGCCCAGTTGTAGAAACCTGACACCGCACCCAGCATCGGACCGCGCTTGACGATCTTGTAGTTGCCCCAGGTCAGGATCGGATCGCCGGCGGCCCAGGCATCCGACAGGAAGAACGTCACACCCGGGACGAGCGGCTCGAAGCGCTGGTTGGTCGGGAACTGACGCACGCGCTTGAACGCCGGGAAGTATCCGTAGAGGTCCGGGAACTTGCGCTGGTCGTAATACCAGACGCTCAGGAACGACGAACCCTTCGTGTCGTTCGGCGCCGTGAAGAACACCGACTGCAGGCGCAGCTTGTCGCTCATTCCCTGGAACACCGTGCCGTCGTTGCGGACCGTGGTGTTCAGTTCGCACCAGACCAGCTCGTGGCGATAGCCGACTTCACCGTCCGGGTTGAGGCTGTAGGTGGGGATCGCGTACTGCGAGTAATCGTGACGGCCCCAGTTCAGCGTGAGGTTCGCCTGCGTCTGGAAGCCATCCGTCGCATCCGGGAACGGCAGGCCGCCGATCCAGGGCTTCGTGGTGTCGCCGTCGGTCCAGATGTTGCCGTCCGGTCCGACTTTCGCGCGACCCTTGTTGGCCAGAGTTTTTTCCAGATACGTCGCGTTGAACAGCTTCGTGACGTCCTTGTTGGACTGCACGATGTTGATGCGACGGCCGTGCTTGACCACCTGCTGGTACGTGATGGGCTCGAGCAGATCTTTCACCGCCTCGACGTTGTCCTTGGTGATGACATCGCCCGGCTTGATCTTGCCCTTCGTGTACATCTCGATCGACAGCAGCTCGTCCGGGTAGGCCTTGCTGATGTCATCCGCCGAATGGGCGATCGTGGGCCACAAAGGCGCGAGCACACCGGCTCCTGCACCCGTCGCCACCTTCTCCATAAACGAGCGGCGGCTGTAGTTGAAATCGTACTTCCGAATTCGCATTCGCTGTTTCCTCCAATGCATCCAGGCTTTCGCTTGGCGGTATGTTGTCGAATCGTTGCCAGCACACGTCGCGCCCGATGGAACGACATGCTTTCGTTCACTTCATTTACGTTCTCGAGGATCCTAGAGTCGCAAGCTGAATGGACTCCTTCGACCTTTGAAGAACGCATCATGCTCGGCGCATGAAAGGTGCGAGAGCGGAGGGGATGCCTGCAAGGCTTGCGCCACTCGAACGAAAAGAAGCGTGGAAGAGAATAGGCCGATCGCGCGCATCCAGGAACTCGATATCGCCGATACGCGACATCGGAAAAACGGATAACGGCGCTGTCGGAGCAGAGCCCCTCCTGCAGGGTCGAAAGACTTGCAGGAGGGACTCTGCCCCGACAGAACCTATGCAGAAGATCCCTGACCCGCCTGCATCTTGGCGATCAGCGACGACACTTTCTCCGCCATGATTTCCGTATCGGTCAGTCGCAGATTGCGCTTTTCAGGATCCCAGGCGGTGTAGTTGGCGAGTCGCACATGGCGCCGAACGATACGGCGAGTCGACAGATCGACATCCGCGTCGACGATGCTGACGCCGCAATGGTCCTGTTCGAAGGCTCCGAAGGCGGCAAGCGACGTCGAGCCGGTGGCCCAGCACAACGCGGCGCGATTGAAGCCGCCGTGCGCCGCGAGCAGCACGACGTTGCCGCTCGCGTTCAGCGCAAGCGCTTCCATCGCCTGGAACACCCGGTCGCAATACTCGCGATAGCTCTCGCCCGTGCCGAAGATCCGGGCGCCGGGCTCTCCGGCACCCCACAGGTCGTAGGCGAAGGCCCGGAAGCGCGCGTTCTCGTCGTCCCCGCGCTGCAAGGCGGTGGAGAGATCGACCGCGATCTCGCGATAGGCGGCTGACGTCTGCAGTTCGAGTGCGTGCGCCTGCAGGATGATGCCCGCCGTCTGCTGGGCCCGCGTGATGTCCGACGACCACGCCTCATCGAAAGGAACCGTGCGCAGAAAATCCCGCGTCGCTTCCGCCTGCATGATCCCGTGCGCCGTCAGCGTGACGTCCGTGGTGTAACGGGCGGCCTTCTCGCCCTCGCCCATCGCGTGGCCGTGCCGGACCAGGTAGATGCGGCGGCGGGTGTGCCCCTCGTCGTAGGGAAGCTGCATGCGGAATCCGTTGTCGTGTGCGGTCCTGCGAAGTGTCGGGACGATTGCAGCTCCCGACAAGCCGCTCTGCTGGCAGGAACGATCACGATCGCAGCCCGAGTGTCATCGCAGGCGCCCTCGCCCTCGAGCGATTCAGAGACTCGCTCATCCGCGAATCCTGCGAGACGCGGCGCACGTGATGACGGAGCGACGCCATGGCCGTTCACGTCATCTGCTTTAAAGTGGAGCCGCTGCACGCCAAGAAAAAGAACAACACCGGTGCTCATCACTGTTCGATCGTCGATTGGCTGGGACGGCCTGCCCGCTTGCACGAGCCGGCACACCGGCCTGTGTCAGAGTGCCGCTACGTTGCGGGATGGCTCCCGCATCCCCGCGTTTGCACTGTCAGACCCATGAGCTTGCACGGATGGCCGGTCGTCGTGAGGGACCTGCGGTGAGCGGACGGTCGACGGCCGACCACGCGTCCGAGTCGAGGACGGCAGCTTCCCGTTCGAGGCCGTTCGGGACCGCCGCATCCAGTCCGATCCTCGCGGATGGCGAGCCGTCCGAAGGGAGCGAGCATCCCCTCCTCAAATCGCGGCCGACGCTGGCCACGTTGAAGCACCTGGAGCGACGGGTACGACGCGGATGGGGCGCCTGGGGCTTCGAAGGATCCACCGAGCACGCCTATCGCGCCTGGCACCGGAACCGCTTCCGCGCCTCGCGCACGATCGTCTTCTCGCTGATCGCGTTGTTCTTCCTCACCGGTCCGCTCTATCAACACGGACTGTTGCAGGTCAGCGAGCCGCTCGGGGCGTTCTATCGCCTGCTCGACCTCTGGGCCCTGGCGCCGCTGCTGATCCTCGCCGCGGTGCTGACGGCGCTGGGTCGCTGGCAGATGCTGACGCAGAGCGTCCAGAGCGCGGCGGTGATGGCGACGGTCGCCGCCGTCCTTTTTCTGCACTCCGCCGCCTTGCGCGGCGAGATCCAGTTCCCCGACCCCATTCTGGGCCTGGCCCTCATCGCCCTCGCGTACTTCGGTGGGTTCAGCTGGCCGCGCATCGCGCTGTCAGCCGTGGTGTGCTGCGTCCTTCGCGTCGTGCTGGAGGTCCAGTCGCTCGGGGTCGGTCCCGAAACCATCACGTCGATGGGCGTCCGGGGAATCGAGGCGAGCATCGCCATCCTCGGTGCGTGGTCGCATGAGCGCCTGGCGCGTCTGACCTGGATCCGTCGTGCGGTGATGCAGGTTCTGCTGAGGACGGACGGACTCACGGGTCTGAGCAGCCGCTACGAGTTCGACCGGACGTTCGCACGCGTCCTTCGGCAGGCTCAGCGCGAGCACAAGCGCATCGGCGTTCTGCTGATGGACATCGACCACTTCAAGCGCATCAACGACGGCCACGGGCACCTGGTCGGAGATCACGTGCTTCGCTCCGTCGGAGAGGTCATCGGCGGGCAGTCGGGACGCCGTCCGCTGGATCTGCACGCGCGATTCGGCGGCGAGGAAATGGTGATCGTCTGGTACGACCTCGTTCCTTCCGAACTCGAGGCCCTGGCGACGAGCGTCGTCAAGGCGGTTCGCGATCTCGTGGTCGCCTCGCCGTTCACCGGCGAACGCATCCCGGTGACCATCAGTGCCGGTCTCACCTGGACGGAGCCGGGCAGCGGCGATCCGCCGCAGCAGATCCTTCAGCACGCGGACGAGCTTCTCTACCAGTCCAAGCAGGCCGGTCGCGACCAGATGAAGTTCGGGGCCCTTGCTTCCGAGCGTGCGCGAATTCCTTCCGAGGCCGTTCGAGGAGCTTGATCGTTCGCGCCGGGGTGCCGACCGCGACGCTACGTCGACTCTGCTCCTGCCGACACGATCCCGATCAGGGTTCCATGTCGACGGCCGCTGCGGCCTTGCGCCGCGCGCGATGGGATTTCACGCCCACGGCGATACCGCAGGCGGCCACCACGAACATGCCCAGGATGGCCGGTCCGTCGGGAACGTGCCCGAACACGAGCCATCCCAGCAGGCCTGCCCATAGCAACTGCACGTACATCAGCGGCGCCAGCGCGGACGCGGGAGCCTGGCGATAGGCTGCCGTGAAAAGGAAATGGCCCAGTCCCCCGGAAGCGCCGACCACCAGGAACAACAACAGATGTTCCGGCGGCGGCACGGGACCTTCCCAGTACCAGGGCAGCGTCAGACCGAAGACCACCGAACCGAACAGCGCGGTGTAGAACAGCATCGAGATCGTGCGCTCGGTGGCAGCGAGCACGCGCGACAGGATCTGGTACGCCGACATCACGACAATGGCGCCCAGCGCGAACACGATGCCGGCCGACGTCAGGACTCCGCCGGGCCGCGCGATCAGCATGATGCCGACGCAACCGACGACGGCTCCGACCCAGTCGCTGAGGGCGACCTTCTCGCCGAGCAAGGGCCCTGCGAGCAGCACCACCACCAGCGGCGACAGGAAAACGATCGCGGTCGTTTCCGCCACGGGCATCGTCTTGAGCGCCATCCCCATGCAGATCGTCGCGCCTGCGAGACAGGCCGCGCGGACCAGCACCCATCCGGTCCTCGTGGTCTGCACGAGTTGCCGGCCTTGCGTGGGAGCCAGCAGGATCAGCATCAGCGAGGCATGGACCATGTAGCGAAGCGCCGCGATCACCGGTACCGGGTAGAACGCCGTGAGGTATTTCACCGTGGTGTCCATGCAGGCGAACAGAAACAGCCCGCAGATGAACAGCAGGACGCCGCCAAGAGGGTGCTGCGTCGTCACGATGACTCTTCGGACAGGCGGCTCGCGCGCACTTGCATTACAGGCATGTTCGTCGTGACCGTCGCTGTGCGCTCGTCAGGAATGGGGCAGACCGGCGCTCCACTCGGGGGTGCGCATGGTAGCGGGCAGTGCCCGGCCGTACATCCACGAGGACCGGGCGTGCCAAGAACCAAAGAGTAGAACGACAGACGTCTGCAGTCGGCGGTGGTTCTTCGTCGGCTCTTCGTCGTGAGGCTGTTGATGACGCTCTGCATAGGTCTTCGGACGGCGCAGTCGGGGCATAGCCCCTCCTGCAAGGGCGAAAGACTTGTAGGAGGGGCTTTGCCCCGACAGGACCCTATGCAGAGTTTCCTCAGCCCCCGCTCTGCTTCGCGGCGCGCGCCTGAAGGACCTCGTTCGCGATCCGCGCCGCGCTGATCGCGCAGGGAAAGCCCGCGTAGATCGCCAGGTGCGTGACGATCTCTTCCAGTTCGGCACGGGTGACGCCGTTGTCGAGTGCACGGCCCATGTGCGCCGGAAGCTGCTCGACACGTCCCATCGCGATCAGCGCCGCCACGGTGGCCACACTGCGATCGCGCTTGGACAGTGCCTCGCGCTCCC
>Ga0187844_10002539_pt1 | contig 12812 bp, 12 predicted proteins | sample SpaLakP09_SKY_50_FD_134517 | JGI IMG/M metagenome (GOLD analysis project Ga0187844, IMG submission 134517) | Oligotrophic lake water microbial communities from Sparkling Lake, Wisconsin, USA - SP09_SKY_50 | ecosystem: Environmental > Aquatic > Freshwater > Lake | place: USA: Sparkling Lake...
GAGGAAGTACTACCACTTCCTGAATCCCTAGTTGGTAAGGGTGAGTTATTTATGTTGCAGGTTAAAGGTGATTCAATGATTGATCTTGCAATCTGTGATGGTGATTATGTAGTTATTCGCTCCCAGAAGAGTGCAGAAAAGGGTGAGATTGTTGCAGCCATGATTGATGGTGAAGCAACTGTTAAAACCTGGTCGAAAAAAGATGGCCACTTCTGGTTACTTCCTGCAAATGATGATTTTCTGCCAATCCCAGCGGATGACGCACAAATTCTGGGCAAGGTAACTGCTGTTTTGAGATCAGTTTAATTTAATGACACTCTTACTGCTTGCTTGATTAATTTTGAACGCTTGACTGCATACTGTAATTTATTACTGAATATCCACATTTGCATTTAAATCTTAATTCCTAGCCAACTCTTGGCAATTATTTACCAATAAGATAAATATTAGCAAGATTTGCTGTACTGACAATATTGGTGATGATCAGGCTGATTTTAAAACGATTACTGGACTCCAGCTTGCGATGACAAGCCTCCATCAGCCAATATCGGTGCTCCAGTAATAATCTTTGAATCATCACTGGCTAAAAATGCAATCACGCGAGCTATATCAATCGGCTGAATTAAGTAACCAATCGGATGAGCCCTTCCCCATTTTTGCATTGCACCTTCTGGATCTTCTGGTGAAAACTGCTCGCCTGATGCCCTTAGCATGGGGGTCTCAACCGAACCGGGCAAAACTGAATTTGCTCGAATTCCATCCTTTGCATAGTCCAATGCAATTGAGCGTGTAAAAGAAACAATTCCACCCTTAGAGGCACTGTAAGGCGCCACCGTTTGTTGACTAGTAATCGCCTGAATGCTCGATACATTAATGATCGATCCACCACCATTAGCTCTCATCAAAGGCACTGAAGCCCTACATGTAAAAAACATACTCTTCAAATTTGTATCCATCATAAAATCCCAATCACCCTCAGTTAACTCATCAATTTTTCCATACCTAACAACTCCTGCAACATTGGCAAGAAAGTCTAACTTAGGAGATTTACTCTTTATCATTTCAAATGCAGAAGCTACAGACTGTGCGCTAGATAAATCGCATTGAATAGAATAGATTTCTAAGCCCAGCTGGGACCATTCTTTTGAGTTCGCATCCAAATGCTTTTGACTAATGTCAAGAACAAATACTTTTGCGCCACATTCGGCAAAATATTCCGCTGTTGCTTTACCAATACCCATTGCACCACCGGTTACCACCGCAACTTTGCCTTTGAAATCATATTTCATTAAAAGCTCCTGTCCTAAGCAAAAGTGAACTCTCCTGATTGGCTAACTGATGATACTGCTTCTATCTTGCTGCCTAGGTTACTAGCTAAAGAAAGGCTAGTCCATGAAGATTTAACTTCACCTGACTCTATATAAGTTGCCTGATTATTTTTAATTGCTTCAGAAAGTCCGTAAGACGGCCAACTAGAAGCTGGTTCTAGGGCTGTGATCATAGATCTTCCAAACCATGGAAACCCAAGTCCGCCAATTTGCTGCCAAAACCACAAGTATGGGAAAGCATTTTTATCCCAAGACATTCCCAGAAGATCTGTCTCTATTTCAAATGCCGCCCAGCCTTCTTTCACATCTTTTAAATAACACAGTCTTTCTACTGGACCATTAGGCACCACTGAAAGATCAACCTCAATTCCATCATTATTTGTGATGCGAGGCCATACGCCAGAGCCATTGGCGGGTAAATCCAAGTAGTCTCCTGCATTATTAGGTTCAACCAAAATATCAGCACCTGTCAGCTTAATTCTTGAGCCTTTCGGCAGTGCAAAGGCTGGGTGTTCCCCCCATATGAATGGAATTTTTATTTTTGACTCATTGAAAACTTGCTGCTCAATCAACAGCACATCTTCATCAGGAAGAACCGTGAAGCTTCTAGTAAGTACCAGTGGAAGACGACATCCAGTACTGATAACAACTTTATTTTCACTCAATTCAGTAATTTCTACTTTAGTACGCGACACCTCTCCATGAAAAGGAAGTTCAATACCATTGATTTTTGAACTATTGCCTGCATTTGGAAACAATACTTGCCAGCCGCCACGATATTCAGACATAAAATCCATGAGCGGAGTTTCATAGTGCACAGATTTTGATGCCCCAACTGGAGAATTCCAATCATAAAAAGCCAAATAGTTTCTATTCTTTGTACCGTAATAAACGATCTCAGCGCCCAATAATTCGTTAATCTTCACAAGTAAATTTCCATTTGAAATTTCGATCACAGACAAATTCTACTTCACTGAAGGTAAATTTGTAAGGGAGTAAATATCTGCATGTACTAGGAGGGTTAAAACTAATACTACAAGTGGATATAGATCAAAATTAGGTTAGGTGATACCCTAATCTAAATCTTCAGCGAAAGGTGCTTAATTGGCTGGCTCACAAGTGGTTTTGGTTGCAGAAAGTAACCAGGTTTTTCAGATTACTTTTAATCGGCCGGAAAAATTAAATGCTCTAACACCTCAGGTTTATCAGGAGTTGGAAAAAGCAGTATCTGGATTCAAAGAAAGCTCGGCACGCATTTGCATTTTAAGAGGCGCTGGTGAAAAGGCTTTCATATCAGGTGCAGACATCGAACATTATGTAGGAATTAAGAAAAATGACTATTTAAAGTTCATGGAATATGGGCACGAAGTGATGAGCCTTATCCGAACAACACCTAAACCATTCATTGCTGCGATTAATGGCTATGCGTTGGGGGGCGGCTTAGAAATTGCATTGAATTGTGACTTAATTGTGGCAAGTGAGTCATCCAAACTGGGATTACCAGAAGCTTTGCTTGGATTACTTCCAGGTGGTGGAGGTACTCAGTTATTACCAAGATTGATTGGTCGTGTTAGAGCTAATGATCTAATTATGAGAGGCCGCTTTTTGTCAGCATTGGAAGCATTTGAGTATGGATTTATTTCACAAGTACTTTCATCAGATAAATTTGATGAAGAGCTAGAGTTGTATATAAATCAAGTATTAAAGCATGGACCTCTTGCACAAGGATTGCTGAAGAAATTGATCTACGAAGGATTGGATTTGCCACTAGATAAAGCGATCAAACTTGAAACCAAGGTTACATCTGATTTAATTGAGAGCAAAGATGGAATAGAAGGAGTTTCTGCTTTTATGGAGAAAAGAAAGCCAAACTTTAACAAGCTTTAATTATTTTGATTAGCATAAGCTTGAGCATATATTGAGTTCAAAGAGTTAATAGTTTCTTTAACACTTATGCTGCCATTTACATAGTCCCAAATGACATCTGATGACAACGTCTGTACGTTCACGAAACCAGAAAATCTTGGTCTTACATATGATTTGTCTAAAGTTGATAATGTTTCTCGATAAAAATTGTTGGTAAGTAAATTGTTTCTATCCTCATTCCAGGCACCCCTATGCCCTGGTTGGCCTCCATATTGAACATACAAACCTGCCTGGATCTTTGCAGAACTCAAAATCTCCGCTACTTTCACCGCCTCGGTTGGGCTCTTTGTTTTTGCTGAAACTCCAATACCCGCTCCCCCTAGAATTCCACCACTTGATCCATTCCGGCCACCCGGCAATTCTCCAAACAAGATTAAGTTTTTGCGGAATTCTAATTGCGAGTAATTTGAGTATCCAAACAGAGCTGGACAGTATATGAATTCATCCTGAGTACTCATAGCATCTAAAGTTTGAATTGGATTCCAAAACTTTGAATCTGATGGTGATAGTTTCGCAAGTTTCTTGATGTACTCCAAAACTTCTGCACCTTGATCGCTTGTGACAAAAGTAGTTGTATTTGGATACGGATTTAAGCCCTTATTTGCAAGTAGAGTCACAAAAAAACACCACAAATCTACCGAGAAACCAGGTATCGCTACCAAGGAACCTTTTGAATATTTAGTATTTTCTGCTAAAGCCATCACTTCATCCCAATTATTTGGAATAGATAAGCCATATTTTTTGAATAGGTCTACACGTCTTGCACTTACATGGCCAGCGACATCAATAGGTAGGGCATAAATATTGCCATCCCACACATAACTAGAGTACGCGTTTCCGATTGAATTTAATTTTTGGTCCTCTAAATAATCTTTTTCTAGATACTCATTTAATGGCAGCATCAAACCATTTTTTGCGATTTCGCCGATAAAAGGGTGATCAAAAACTACTAAGTCAAAATTATCTGTTAGGTTAAACATTGAGTGATCACCAAATTCTTTTAAACTTCGAATGTTCCAATTAACTGGGCATGGAAACATTTCTTGATGAAGCTCGTTTAATGCTAGTAGTGGGCCGAAGCCTCTCTCATGACCCCAGGTAGAACCTGTTAACTGATTTACTGTTGTCCCTTGCACTCGGTAATAATAGACTAGGTGAGTGGAATTTAAAAGATAAAATCAGGAAATATTCAAATGGAAAACGCATGTATTTTGTTAGACGTGGGAAGTACTTCGATAAAAACTGCGTTAGTTAAAACTGGTAGTACTAGTTTGCAATATCTGAGTTCCATTAATACACCGGACTTGATAAAGCCTAATTTGTATTGCCGGGAATTATCTCCAAATCACCTATTGCAAGCATGTTTAACAATGCTCAAGAAATTGGCAACCTTGGAGTACAAATACACTGGTTTGCTTATCACCGGGCAAATGGGTGGGTGGGTTTTAACAGATTTAGAGAATAGGACAAAATCTAACATTGTAAGTTGGCAGGACAATAGAAGTTTGATTCCAAATCTTCAAAGTACAATTAGTTATAATTTATTTGAAAGTTTATACAAATCAGATTTAATGGCAAAAAATGGTCGAGAGTTTCGGTCAGGGCTCCCCATTGTAGGAATGCATGCCGATCTAAAAAATCTCTCTAGCTTTGATGGTGACTTGAGATTTCATAGCATAATATCCTGGATTGGATCTCAATTATGTGTTGACTACAGATTTATATCGCATAGCACTGATGCTGCAGCATCTGGATTTTTGGACATTGGTAGTAATGCTTGGATACCAATAAGCAGAGAGATTCTTCCGCTTAGATTAGATTTGCCTGATGTTGTTAATGAAGTAACTCCCATCGGATTCAGTGAAATTTTGCACTGTCCGGTCTATACCCCAGTTGGCGACCAGCAGAGTTCTTTGTATGGAATTAAACTTTCTAGCAAACAGATTGCAATCAACTTAGGAACTGGCGCTCAAATTTCCATGTTGAATGATGGATTATCCAATAATGAGATCCAGAGTAGGCCATATTTCCAAGGTGAATTTATTGCAACCAAAACTCATTTACCGGGTGGAAGGGCAATCACGGCGTTTCTCAAAATGATCGTTGGGAATGACCCAACTGATACAGATTTCAGCTGGATGAATAACCAAATCGATCAATTTGCTCATTATTCTCCAGTAGATGTTGAAAATTTTGATTCAGAAATCCTATTTCATAAGGATATGTTAAAAGAAAACAGAGGAAAATTTGCTAGCGATGTTTTACACTCAATTACGACGAAATACTTGGATGTAATTCAGAAATTTGAGCCTACTTCTGATTATGAGGTTCTAGTTGCAGGTGGAGTTGGAACTAAAATGGACAGGATGGCCAGAAAAGTGGCTGATTCATTAAATCTAAAAATCAAATATGCCAGCACGGAAGAAACAACTTTACAAGGCTTAGTAAATATACGAGAAATTCTAAATTAGTCTTGCTTTAAGTATTTATTTGGTCGATAATTATGTTATGCAGAGTGATCTACTTATAGACGCGCATGTATTCATTGATGGAGCTTTAGGCAAAGTACGCTTAAGTCATCCCGAAGGTATTGCAATAGCACCTGATGGCAGCATATGGTGCGGTGGCGATCGAGGTGAAATTTATAGAATTGAATCCGACGGAAGCTCTTTTGACTTAATAGCTTCAACCGGGGGGTTTAGCCTAGGAATGGCATTTGACGCAGATTCAAATTTATATGTTTGCGATCTTGGTTCTTCCAGTATCTTTAAACTCAATACATCTAATGGGGTATTAAGCCAGCTAACTAATCCGAATCTTGGAATGAAAGTTCCTAATTTTCCTGTTTGGGATCGAAAAAGGAACCGACTTTTAGTTTCTGATAGTAATTCACCAAAAGTACCAGGCCCAGGAATTTGGTCGATTGATGTGCAAACAGGTGAGGGTCATTTGTGGTCTGACGAAGCATTTGATTTTGCAAATGGCTTAGCTTTTACTCCAGATGGTAATTCTCTATTAGTCGTTGAATCATGGGGAAAGATTATTAGTAAAATCGATATTAAGAGCGATGGCAGTCCGGGCAAAAAATCATTGTTCTTAAACAATTTGGGCGCAATTCCTGATGGCCTTGCTTTCGATGATTTTGGAAACTTATTTATTGCTTGTTATGAACCTTCACAGATTATGGTGCTGAACAAGAATGGAAAATTGGATACTCTAATTCACGACGCAGATGCTCATTTGCTGTGCCACCCCACAAACATAGCATTCAGAGGCAGTTCAATATTCGCAACTAATTTAGGTCGTTGGCACATCACAAAAATTAATACTAGAACTTCAAGTAAAGGCTTGTTGTAAGTTAGCCTAAATTTACTGATAGTTTTTTTAACACCCGAGAGTTACGTTTACGTGTATCCCATACTACTTTTTCGTCGATTAATTCAATTTTAGAAAATCTGTCCAGCATTGAGTTCAAAACTATTGTTGCCTCAAGTCGGGACAGTGGGGCTCCAACGCAATAGTGAGCACCCACACCAAACCCTAGGTGTTTGTTTGGTTTGCGATTGATATCTAATGAATCCGGATTTTCAAAAATATCTGGATCTCTGTTTGCAGAATTTAACATCTGAAAAGCGATATCACCTTTCTTCATTGTAACGCCTGATATTGTAATATCTCTCCTGATAAGTCTGGGTTGTCTAGGGATAGGGCTCTCGAATCTAACAATTTCCTCAATAGTTTGAGGAATTAAACTTCGATCATTTCTAATCTTTGACAATAAAACTGGATCTCGCCCTAAAATCAAAATCATATTGCCTATAAGTGCCGTTGTTGTCTCCTGCCCAGCTGCTAAAAGCGTGATACAGGTGTTAAGCAGTTCATCATGATTTAGTTTCTCTCCCTCTAATTCAGCTAAAACAAGGGAGCTAAGTAGATCATCACCTGGGTTCTTTTTCCGCTGTTGAATCAGATCGGTTAAGTACTTTTTGGAATCAATTAATGCTTCTTGAGTTTTGAAAAGTGTGTGTTCATCTGGTTTATTACTTCCTTGAAAAGCTAACAATGTATCAGCCCAGTTTTTAAAGAGCTCTCTACTTTCAGGTGGTGCATCGAGCAGATCTGCCAGAACAGTAGACGGTAGTCCCCACGCCAAGTCTCGGATAACCTCCATGCCAGAATTGGTTGAGGCAACATCAAGAATTTGATCCACGATTTCTTGAATTCGAGCGTGCATGGCCTTTATAGCCGCAGGGTTAAAGGCTTTCATTACAAGACCTCTTAGACGGTCATGTTCAGGTGGGTCAGAGTGCAGTAAGCCGATGGTTTCATAATGTTTTGTGAATTCAATAAGTTTACTTCTCGATGACTCTGGTAAATACTCAGCAGCTTTTCCAAGTCTGCCTGCATTTCCAAAATCATCAGTCTCTTTGAAGGTACGAATTACATCTTCATATTTTGTTATAAGCCAACCACCCATCGAATTACTCCAAAAGATCGGTGCCTCTTCGCGCATTTGCTTCAAAACTTGATATGGATTTGAATCAAATGACTCCTCCTGAATAAGTTGTTCAATTTCCTGAGCCAAGTTACTTGACATCTAATGCATCACCAACCCACCACTAATATTCAAATCTTCACCAGTTATGTAAGCTGCTGCGTTACTAAGTAAAAATAGTGTTGCTTGTGCTACTTCCATTGATTTACCTTCTCTTGCAAGTGGAGATTGCGAAGATCTGTTTTTGAAATGATCTTTGATCCCAACTTTTTCTAGATCAGCACCTAAAGCGTCCCACATGGGAGTTTCGATTATTCCCGGACAAATACTATTTACATTGACTTTCGGAGCTAGAGCGATAGCAGCACTTCGAGTCAAACTAATAATTGCTGCCTTACTCGCCGCATAAGGTGCAGTATATTGTCCCGCAATTTTACCTGCCATTGATGCAAAATTAACGATTTTAGGTGATTCAGCGTTGATCAGAAATGGGGTTAAATGCTTGATTAGGTAATAAGTTCCAAAAAGATTTGTAGAGAAAGTCTTCTCCCAGTCGCTTTGATCAAAATCATTAAATCGCTTTGCATTAACAATTGCTGCTGCATTTACGAGACCGTCAAGTTTATTGTCTGTAAAATTTAATGATTCGATAGATGCTTTGACGGAAATTTCACTACTAATATCAGTACAGATAATCTTAAGGTTATCTGGCAGGTTCACCTCCTTTTCAAATTTCTTCAATGCACTTTCATTAAAATCAAGTGCATAAACATATGCACCATGAGTCAAGAGTTCCCTGCAGATATCAGCCCCTACCCCACTCGCAGCACCTGAAATTAAATAACTCTTACCGGAAAATTCTGATTTGCTTACCATTGACTTCCCGCCATAAATCCGCCATCTACATACAGGGTCTGCCCCGTAATGAAATCTGAAGCGGGAGAAGCTAGAAAATAAACAGCATTAGCTATTTCTTTTGGCGTTCCAAGTCTCTTTGCGGGCGTGCGATCTAGAATCCATTTTTTACGTTCTGGTATGGATAATGAAACTTTAGTCATTTCGGTTTCAACAAAGCCAGGGGCAATTGCATTAACTTGAACGTTAAATTCTGCCCATTCGACTGCCAAACTCTTTGTCAGCTGTACAACAGCACCTTTAGATGCTGAATAAGCACTTGCAACATTCAACCCAAAATGACTGGCTAGCGATGCAAAAAGGATGAGCTTCCCCTTTGATCTCTCCTTGAAAATACCACCAGCACTTTTGGCGCAGTTCCATGAGCCGATCAAATTTGTATCAATAACTTTCTTTAAATCTAACTCACTCATATCCAGTATATTTGAACGAATACTAATGCCTGAACAAACAACTGCAATATCAAGCGGTTGAACATTATTCACCTTCTCAAATAAACTGTTGACTGAATTAGCATCAGTTATGTCAACACTATAACTATTGCAATTTTTTCCAGTAAAATCATTAGTACTGGCAAGACTATTGAGCTTGTTAATATCTCTGCCTGCAATAGAAATTCTGGCTCCTGATTGAGCAAAAATTCTTGCAACTGCTGAGCCCAAACCACCACCAGCACCTATTACAAGTACATGTTGACCATTAACATCGAAAGCTTCAGGGGTAAGATTCAATTTGTTGCCCCAACAAAAGCCACTTTTTCCTGAACTTGAGCAATAGATTCAGTGATATTTTTCCAATTTTTCTGGTAAACATCATCAGGTTTAATCATGGATGTGCCAATACCTAAACAAAAAGCACCAACTTTTAGATACTCAACTATCACATCTCGATCAATACTTCCTGTAGGCATAAATTTAATCTCGGGAAAAGGTCCCCGCATTTCTTTTAGATAAGCACTTCCACCCAAAGAGCTTGGAAAAATTTTTATAACATCTGCACCAGCTTCATGTGCCTCAAAAATCTCCGTAGGAGTTAGGCAACCTGGCATCGCAGGAATGGAATTAGAATGAGAAATCTCTATAACTTCTTTTTTGAAATTTGGTGAGACTATAAACTTTGCACCTGACTTTATTGCTTTCTCGGCTAAATCTAAGGTTGTTACTGTTCCAGCGCCTACATAAAAGTCATCGTCTAGCATCTCGCTAATATTCTCTATCGCGTTAAAAGCGTTTGGAGTGGTTAAGGTTATTTCCAAAAAATTGACACCGGCATCTTGAAGAACTCGAGCAAGCTCAACTAAATTGGATGAATCATTTAATCTAACTATGCCAACGATTTTATCTATTTGTAATTGCCTGATTACTTCAGACTTTGTCAACATTTGCTACTTTACTGCGCCATCTGTTAGACCGCTAACTAGACGCTTCTGAATAAATAGGAACGTCAGCATGGCAGGAATTGCCATTAGTACGCTTGCTGCCATTAGATTTCCCCAGTTAGTTTCGTACTGACCAACGAAGTCAAGAATTCCTACTGATACAGTCCGGTTCTCTTGCTTCGTTGTATAAACAAGAGCGAATAAGAATTCTTGCCATACAACGAAAAAAATGTATGAAGCCGTAGCAGCAATTCCAGGTAAAATAATGGGTAGCAGTACTCGAAAAAATCCATTTAGCGGTGTACAGCCATCAACTAAGGTGGCCTCTTCAATTTCCTTTGGAATATTTGCCATATAACTTCTCATCATCCACACTGCGACCGGAAGCACTAGGGCCAGATAAACCAGACCAAGTGCCGGCAAAAAGTCGATAACTCCTAACGCAGTAGCATTTTGATACAGGGGAACAGCAATCGCTGACAACGGAATCACTTGTCCAAGAACAACTACAACTAAAAATACTTTGTTGCCTGGAAATTTAAGCCGTGTGAATGAAAAAGTAGCAAATGTTGCAATAATGATTGCCAAAATTGTCGTTGAAATAGTTATTGCAAAACTATTGATCAAATACCTTATAAATGCAGGCTCATTCAAAGCACTTGCATAATTTTCTAAAGTAGGGTTGATAGGCAAGATGGTAGGAGGTGACACAAGCTGTTCCTCGGGTGGTTTAAAAGAGGTTGAGATTAAAGCCACAAGCGGACTAAGAACGAACAGAAGCATTACAAATCCAGTTGTAATCCAAGAAATTCTCCAAAAAATTGGAGTTCTCTTTATTTTTCGTGATTTACTCATGTTTATTTGCTCGCCTTACTTCTCTGATTAGAAATATACTCAGAACTAACATGATAAGAATGCTTACAAAAGCAAATCTAGAGGCTAGTCCAAAATCAAGACGCCTAAAAGCTTGCTCGTAGATAATTGTAGGGAAGGTATGGCTTGCACCAGCAGGCCCTCCGGCCGTCATAACAAAAACTAACTCAAAGTAATTAAAGGTCCAGATCGCTGTAAGAATGAATCCAATGCGCAGGACAGAAATCATATTTGGTACGTAGATATTGAAAAAAGTTCTGATTGGTCCTGCGCCATCTACTTCAGCGGCTTCAATCTGGTCCTTAGGTACACCTTGCAATGCTGCCAAAATAATAAGCATCCAAAATGCAAATCCTTTCCACACTGCAACGAAAACTATCGATATTAAAGCAGTCGATGATTGTCCAAGGTAATCGATTACGGGTAGCCCTAAGAAATTGGTGACTATTTGCAAAGAACCAAAATCTGGATTTAAAATCAAGCGCCACATTAGGGCAACAACAATTCCTGGTAGGGCCCAGGGCATCACCATTAGTATTCTAAAGAACCAACGTCCATGAAATTTGGCGTTCAAAACAAGTGCAGCAGCTAATCCCAACATGAACTGGAAAAATACAACCAAGATTGTCCATAATAAAGAGTTGCTAAGAACTGTAGCAAAAAGTGGATCTGCAAATAATTCAGTAAAGCCTCTAAATCCTATAAATTCGTTTGCCTGAACTGCTGGCCTAACATCGTAGAAACTTTGTTTTAGTGTTTTAAATAATGGATACCCCAAGAGGGCAACAACGAGTATGACGACCGGCGATATAAGAAAGTACCCCAGAATCGCGTTCCTGAAGTTATTCCGCCAGCCTCTTGGCTTACGCCTGCTTAACAGCAATCTTTTCCCGCTAGACCGGGAAAAGACTGCTGTTAAGAAACTACTCATTGTTGCTCCCTTAAGTTTTATTCTTTAGCTTTTTGCCAGAATTGCATTCAAAGCAGGAACACCTTTTTTGATGGCTGCTTCAACTGATTCTGATCCGGACAACACTTTGGTCAACATACTGCGTTGAGCATCAGCAAAGTCTGGATAGTTAGCTATAAGTGGGCGATAAAGTGCTTGGTTCAATTGCTTGTAAACTGTCTGTGGGAATCGACGCTTCTCATTTAGATAAGTTGTCGCAGCAGTTTTGTGTGCAGGTGTAAGCATTGTTATTTCCAATTGCTTTTTGGCACCTGAAGCGTATTGAATAAATTTCCAAGCAAGATCTTTCTTGGTTGATTTGGAGGAGATACCTAGGTTAAAACCACCAAATGTTCCAACAGATTTACCACCCTTAGGTGCTGGTAGTAGAGCAACACCATAGTTAAGGTTCGGATCGCGAGCCTTAATTGTGTCTTGACCCCATTCTCCGTAGATAGCCATGGCAGTCTTCTTTGATGTGAAGAGCGAAAATGCTTGCTCCTCATCTCGAGATCCGACTCCCTTTGGACCATATGCAGTTAGGGTTTTCAATGTGGTTAATGCTTGCTTGGCAGCCGTGGTGCCAAGTCCTGTTGTTTTTCCATCGGCATTAACTATGGTGCCACCGGCAGAAAATACAAATGCGTCATAAACGCAGTTGGTAGCATCGCCAGGTCCAGTGAATATGCCTATGCCATATTGCTTAGTACCAATTGTAAGTTTCTTGGCTGCTGCAATTAGTTCATCCCAGGTAGCTGGTGGATTCTTTATGCCAGCTTTTGCAAACATATCCTGGTTGTAATAAAGCATTCCCCAAACACCAACATCAAATGGAACTGTGTATTGCTTGCCCTTGACGAAACCTGAGTTCCAGGCGCCAGGGAAGTAGTCAGTACCCTTGATATCTGATGTCGCCATTCTGGCGTCAATTGGATCGATGTAACCTGC
>Ga0187844_10002542_pt1 | contig 12807 bp, 12 predicted proteins | sample SpaLakP09_SKY_50_FD_134517 | JGI IMG/M metagenome (GOLD analysis project Ga0187844, IMG submission 134517) | Oligotrophic lake water microbial communities from Sparkling Lake, Wisconsin, USA - SP09_SKY_50 | ecosystem: Environmental > Aquatic > Freshwater > Lake | place: USA: Sparkling Lake...
CGGTGCGAGTTTGCAGGGTTTTGCGTTCGTTTTCCAGCGCTTGGAATTGATCGACGTCTAAAAAAGGCTGGGGGTTCTTGCGGGTTTGCAGGCGAGCCACCACATGGGGGAGGTCTCTGCGGAGTGAAGCGATATCTAGCATGGATGGATTGTAGAGAGCCTAGGGCGTTAGTCGTTTCGCAAGCCCTTGGGCAAGGGAAACTTCACAGTTTCTTGCACCCCATCGAGGGTTCGCACAGAGGTGGCCCCCAACTCACGCAAGCGACTGATGACTTGCTGAACCAAAATATCCGGGGCAGACGCGCCAGCTGTCAAACCTATGCGCTGCTTGCCATCTAACCAAGCTGCGTCAAGTTCACCCGCATGGTCAACCATGTAACTGGGCGTGCCGTACTTGGCGGCCACATCGCGCAAGCGGTTGCTGTTGGAACTGCTGGGACTGCCCACCACAATCACCACATCCACCTGTGGGCTCAAGACCTTGATGGCGTCTTGGCGGTTTTGGGTGGCGTAGCAAATATCTTGCTGCTTGGGTTCACGCACCTGCGGAAAACGCTTTTTCACAGCCGCCATGATCTCTGCAGCGTCATCCACACTGAGGGTGGTTTGCGTTACCACGGCCAACAAGCTGGTTTGATCAGGCTCGACCTTCCACACGTCCTCTGCGTCTTCCACCAAATGAATGCCGTTGGGGAGTTGCCCCATGGTGCCCTCCACCTCGGGGTGTCCCTTGTGGCCGATCATGATGAATTCATAGCCTTCTTTGTGCAGCTTGGCGACTTCCACATGCACCTTGGTGACCAAGGGACAGGTGGCATCAAAGATGCGAAAACCACGGCGCACTGCCTCGTACTCGACTTCTTTAGGCACACCGTGGGCGCTGAACACCAAGGTCGCGCCCTCGGGCACATCGTTCAAGTCTTCAATAAAGATGGCACCACGCGAACGCAAGTCGTCGACCACGTGGGTGTTGTGCACAATCTCGTGACGCACATAAATGGGCGAACCAAATTTCGTCAAAGCGTGTTCGACGATGTCGATAGCGCGGTCTACGCCAGCACAAAAGCCGCGCGGCTCAGCTAACAAAATTTCTTGCAAATCAGCCATTCAAAGAACCCCTATCACTTGCACTTCCAAACTGACGGCTTGCCCCGCCAGTGGATGGTTGAAATCAAACAAAATCGCATCCTCGCCTATTTGCGCGACCGCTCCCGCGTACTTGCCTTCGTTGTTGGGTGCGGGAAACTCCACCACCTCGCCCAACAAGTAGGACGCATCTGCGTCGCCAAAGGTTGCCAGCAACTGCTTAGGTACCCATTGCAACATATCGGGGTTACGCTCACCAAAAGCTTCGCCAGCCGCCAATTGCAAGGTGACATGTTCGCCTTCAGCCAAGCCCAGCAAGCGAGCCTCGATGGCGGGTGCTAATTCGGCGTTGCCCAAGGACAAGGTAGCGGGTGGACCGCCAAAAGTGTTGATGATGTCGCCTTGCGGGCCGCTGAGTCGGTAGTGCAAAGTGAGAAATGAGCTGGCTTCTATCGTAGGGGTTGCTTGCATGTGGGTCTTTTGTAAACTGAATCTATTGTAGAAAGGCCATGGATCACATTACCCAGCGGGCTTGGTGCACTTGGCGCAACCCTGAACAGCCGCGATGATGAGACTCTTTTGAACCCTCCATGCTCTTGACCCACTCCTTTGCCATGCAGCTGCAAGATTTGCCCAAAGCCATGCGTCCGCGCGAAAAACTCCTCGCACTGGGCAGTCAAGCGCTGACCGATGTGGAACTGCTGTCGGTCTTACTGGGGAGTGGTTTGCCAGGCCAAAGTGTGCTGCAGCTAGCCCAAAGTTTGCTCGACCGCTTTCAAGGTTTGGCCGGTTTGTTACATGCAAGCCCAGAGCATTTGCGCAGCAGCAAGGGTTTAGGCGGCTTGGCCAGACGCTCTCAGCTATTGGCGGTGGTCGAGTTATCACGCCGCGCATTGCTGCAAAAAATGCGGGTGCGTGACATCATGACCGACCCCGACAACGTCAAACAATTTTTGCAACTCCAGCTGGGTCAACAACCCCGTGAGGTGTTTGGTGTCTTGTTTTTAGATGGGCAAAATCGCTTGCTGCGCTTTGAAGAAATGTTCAGCGGCACCTTGAACCAAACCTCGGTCTACCCGCGCGAAGTGGTCAAACTTGCGCTTTTACTCGGTGCTTGCGCAGTGATTTTTTCGCACAATCACCCCAGCGGCGAGGTGCGTCCCTCGCAGGCAGACGAAAAACTCACCCAAGCCTTGCGAACCGCTCTGGCATTGGTCGATATTCGGGTGCTAGACCATGTCATTGTGGGACCTGGTCGCTGCTGGTCCATGGCGGAGCACAGCGCATGGTGAAAGCACGCAGTTTGCAAGACTTGGCAGCCATCAAGACCCAACTCAAAGCCAAGGCCGAAAAGGCAGCAGCGCTTGAAGTGGCAAGGCTTGAAGCACAGCGGCGTGCCAATGCAGAGAAAAATTTGTTCGTTCGTGCGGTGGGTGCGGTGACTACCCTAGACCATGCGCCAAGGGTGAGCTTGTCGCCGCAACCTCCCAAGCCTTTGGCCCATCAGCAACGCATTGATGACGTCAATGTGCTGCGCGAAAGCCTAAGCGACGACTTCGATGTCTCCACCCTGCTCGATACCGACGACGAACTCAGCTACCGCAGCCAAGGCATTGGTACAGATGTCACCCAAAAGCTGCGTAAAGGCCATTGGAGCTTGCAAGGCCAAATCGATTTACATGGCCTGAGAAGTGATGAAGCCCGTGAGGCTTTGGGGCAATTCATTCGTGACGCCACCAAACGCGGTTGGCGCTGTGTGCGGGTGGTGCATGGCAAGGGCTTGGGCTCACCTGGCAAAACGCCTGTGCTCAAGTCCAAGGTGCAACGCTGGTTGGTCCAAAAAACCGAGGTGCTGGCGTTTGTGCAAGCCAAAGGGTCTGAGGGTGGTGCTGGTGCTTTGGTGGTACTGCTGAAATAATCGGGATCTGACCCCAATTAATTCAAAGCGCCTGCCGCAAGGTATCCACCACCGGACGGCGTAGCACCTCGCGCAAACCCCACCAACCGGCACCCCAGGCCAATAAAGCACCGCTCAGCACACCGAACATGGGCACCCAAGGTGAGGCTGTCCAAGCAAACTCAAACACATACCGCGCCAAGCCCCAGCCCATAGCCACCGCCACCAGCGCGGCCAGCGCACCCGACAAAGCACCCACGCCCAAAAGCTCTGCGGTTTGAACTTGGCGCAGCAACTGGTTGCCTGCGCCCAACGCTCTAAGCACTGCGTACTCACGCGCTCGCTCTTCACGCGTGGCCGTCACTGCGGCAAACAACACCACCAAGCCCGCTGCCAAGGTGAATGCAAACAAAAACTCCACCGCACCGATCACCTGCCCCAAGACCTTTTGTATTTGGTTGATGGTGGCACCCATGTCCACATTGGTGATGTTGGGAAAGCGGTTGACCAAGGCATTGTCAAAGCCCGCCTGAGTGGGTGCGCGGTAGGCAGCGATATAGGTCATAGGTATATCCGGCATGGCTGAAACCGGATAGATGGCAAAGAAATTGGCACGCATGGACGTCCAATCGACCCGACGGACAGAGGTGACGCGCACATCCATCATCACACCTGCCATGTTAAAGCGCAGTTGGTCACCCAGCTTGAGTTGCAAGGTTTTGGCAATCCCCTCCTCCATGCTGATGGCGTTGGTTTCTTCTTGCGTCCAAATGCCTTGCACGATTTGGTTGTGGACAGGTGCTTGAGCGGCGTGCGAGATATTAAATTCCCGCTCAATCAAGCGCTTGGCTCGCTCGTCGGTGTAGCGCTCAGCGCGAATATTTTCACCATTGATTTGAATCAGTCTTCCTCGAAGCATGGGGTACCAGTCCCGTTTGGCTACACCCGCTTCGTCCAAGGTTTGTAAAAATTCCTGCGACTGCGTAGGCTGAATATTGATGACAAAACGGTTGGGTGCATCCGCAGGTGTGGCGTTGCGCCAGCTGTCGACCAAATCGGTTCGCAACAACACCAAGAGCATCAATGCCAGCAAGCCCACCGACAAGGCGCTGACTTGCACCACGGTGTAGCCAGGGCGGGCACTGATTTGCCGAGTAGCCATGCGCAACCAAATGGGCAGGCCGCTGATCTGCATCGCGCGGCGCAAACCCATGACCCCTAGCCATGCCATACCAGCAAAGACCAGCACCGCGACAGCGAAGCCGCCCACCACCATCGAGCCCAACCAAAGGTCGCGACTGGCACTCAGCAAAAGTGCTGAAAACCCCAAAAGACCCAAACCCATCACACCCAAAGACGTTGCCCGCAGGGGGCCAAGGTCACGGCGTATCACCCGCAAAGCCGGCACTTGTGCCAGTTGCAGAATTGGCGGCAAGCCAAAGGCCGCCAACAAGGTCAAGCCTGAACCCAAACCCTGCCAAAAAGGGGCCATGCCAGGGGCTGGCAAATCAGTCTCAACCAAACCTGCCAGCAAAGAGATGAACACTTGGTGCAAGCCATATCCCATCACCAAGCCAAGCACACTGGCCAGCAAACCCACAGTGAAAAACTCGATGACATAAACCGTCAAGATGTCCCTCTGGCTTTGTCCCAGCACACGAAGCATCGCGCAGTCATCCAAATGCCGCGCTGCAAAACCTCTGGCCGCCAAAGCCACGGCCACTGCGCTGAGCAATGCAGCCAACAGGGCTACCAAATGCAAAAACTTTTCAGCACGGTCCAAGGTTTGGCGCATTTCGGGCCGCCCCGCCTCCAAGGTTTCCAAGCGCATACCCCGCACATCGGTTTGCTTGACATAGACATCAGCCCAAGCCATGAATTCGCTGACCTTGCTGGGCGAACCAATCACCGCCAGTCGCCAGTTGAGTCGGCTGGCCGGTTGAACCAACTGGGTAGCTGGCAAATCAGCTTGGTTGATCATCACCCTGGGGGCGAAATTCATGAAACCGGCGCCGCGATCTGGTTCGCTGAGCAGCACTTCGGCAATTCGAAGTCTGCGCTCACCTAGCAATAATTCATCACCCAGCTTGATTTCTAAAGCTTCCATCAGGGCAGGTTCCACCAACACTTCGCCGCTGGCTGGGACGCGGTCGGTGACGGGCACGGGTCGGTCAATCTGCAAACGACCGCGTAAAGGGTAGCCATCGGCGACAGCCTTTAAGGCCACTAAACGGCTTGCCCCTTGGCTGCTGCGGGCCATGGTGGGAAAGCTCAAGGTGCTAGCTGAGCGCAAGCCCAACTGCTTGACTTTTTCCTTAACTTCGACAGGAATGTCGTGGTCGCTGGCAATCACCGCATCGCCACCCAACAACTGGCGGGCATCGCGTTGCAAGCCACCTTCTATCCGATTGGCCAAAAACCCTACTGAAGTTAAAGCAGCTACCCCAAGCGCTACCGCCACCCACAGCAAGCGCAATTCGCCCGCCCTGCCATCGCGCCACAAGGCACGCCAAGCCATCGTCCATAAATTAATCAATTGAAGCACTCCATCGGTCATCCCAGCCATGCTGGGCTTGTTGCAATTCGCGCCTATCGCGCTTGGTCGGACGCCCATGCTCTATCGACAGGGCGGGTTCTTTGGCAAAACGACGTTGCTGGACATGAGCGTCTTTGGCTTGGATGCTCTCAGGGGTGTCGGCGTACAAAGTTTGGGCGACAGGCGCAGATCCGCGCATAGCGCTCAAACCCATGACAGTGACTGTGCGCACCAAACCCTCACGCCGTATGGCAACGGTATCGCCGGTTTTCACCTCTCTGGAGGGTTTGGCGGTCTGTTGATTGACCTCGATACGGCCTTTGTTGATCTCGTCAGTGGCCAAGGATCGGGTTTTGTAAAACCGTGCTGCCCACAGCCATTTGTCGATGCGAATTTTGTCCATTGGGTGAGATTGTGGAGCAAAGCCGGGTCAGGCATCCGAGTAGCGACAAAACAACATCCCAAAAAACACAAAATTTGACATAAACGTAAAAAAAGCTAATATTGATATCCCCTTACGGAAATTTCCTCATTTGGTTTCTGCATATCGCAGACGCCAGTGGATTCGACACCTCCGTAAATTCTGGAGCTCATGATGGCATTCAAGATTTTGGTCACAAGTCAAAAAGGCGGCGTTGGTAAAAGCACGCTGTCTGCAAACTTAGTGGCTTATCTGAGTCGAAGTATGAATTTGGGCGTGACCCTGATTGATTGGGACCCTCACGGCTCGTCAAGCAATTGGCTCAAACAAGCCCCCGACGTAGGCGCAGTCATCAAACACTTGGCTTTGCCTGTGGACCAAGGCGGCAACCGTCCTATTTTCGAAGCGCGTTTGCAAATGCGCCGTGCCGCCAGTGAATGCGACATTTTGGTGTGCGACCTGACGTGGTCGGACTCGTTGGCCGGCGAATTGATGTTCGAGTTCGACATGGTCTTGGTCCCCACCTCCGTATCTGAAATTGAGCTCGCCGCTACATCAGGCTTTTTGAACCGCAACCGCTGGGTGTTTGACTCGGCCTCCGAGCGCCGCCCCATGTTGGTGGTATGCCCAACTCGGGTGCTCAATGAGCAACTCAGCTCTGACGTCTTCACCCGCCAACGCTTTCCTGTCAGCTTCATGCTTGCACCTCCCATTTTGGAGTCGCAGTCGGCCCGCGATCTTTTCGAGCGTGGCTACCTGATGGATGCCCAAGACATTGGTGGTGAGTCCTTCCGTGAGTTTGGCGAAGCGATTTGCGCTGCACGGGATATCCGAATGGCGCAGGCCAACCTGCCGCGCAAGCCTGCACCCGTGAAGATGAGCGAACAAGACACCAGCCGTGTACGTGTGCCTTTGGTCGCCACCAAAGCCAGCGTGCTAGAAACCATTCCCAATGCTTCGCAGTACTCGGTGCTGGGTCGCTACCGCCAGCGCAAAGTGGCCGAGCAGGACGAGTCCGTTGTGAACAGCCGATCCCTGTCGCAAATCGGTATCCCTGAATTTCTCAAACGTTTGGCTCGCGGCAACGGGGCCAAGCTTTGAAGACCAAGCACACACGGTCTGACCATGTCTGAAGAAAAATTCCTCGCTTTCAAAGGTCTGAAGCAATACGACCCGGGCATGGGCTGGGCGCAGGTGCACAACTTCAATAATAGCCAAAGCAACAGCTCTTCTCGGCAATCAGAAGCAGAAGATGCCTCTGAAACAGCTTATGAAGACGAACACTATGCTGCGCAAACTTACAGCGAGATCAACCAGCAAGCTGCGCAAACCATCGCCAAGGCTTCTAGCGAAGTGCTGCATGACCCCTTGCTGGGCGAACTTTTCGAGCAGTTAAACCGCCCCGCCCAAGACGAGTTGGCGCAAAACTGGAAAGTCATTGCTGGCAGCGTGAGCTTGCTCAGCCAGCGAATGAACCAGCAGCGCGAGTTGCGCAAGCGTTTATCCACCATCGATGTGGAGTTGGACACACTGCGCCAAACCATTTTGAAAGACTTGCAAGAAATCCAACGCTCGGCAGACCAACAACTGTCAATGGCACGTCTGCGTGCTGAGGTATCCTCTCTGGCACAAGCCAGGTTGGCTTCACGTTTGCGTCATTCACCGCCCTGACGCCCTAAAAACGGGTGGGGCCCATGCAGAGACTCCCCTATGCCCGATTTATCTCAAATCCTTCAACGCATTGACGCCATCCGCGTACCCTACCCGGTGCGCTACACCACCTTTTTTATTAGCTTGGGCGGTTTTTGCCTATGCCTGTTGGTGCTGCTCGCTGGCGGTCAGCTGTCTTGGTGGTTGTTGTTGTTTGCGCTGCTCAGCGCAGTCGGTGTGCACGATTTACTGCAAACCCACCATGCCATTTTGCGCAATTACCCCATCCTGGGGCATATGCGGTTTTTGCTGGAATTCATCCGCCCTGAAATTCGCCAATATTTCATCGAGAGCGAAAACGAGGCAGCACCCTTTTCTCGCGCTCAACGCACTTTGGTGTATTCACGCGCCAAGGGCCAGTCGGACAAACGACCTTTTGGTACGCAACTCGATGTGATGGCTGAAGGTTACGAGTGGCTCACCCACTCCATGGCGCCCAGTCGCATTGAAAGCCATGATTTTCGGGTGCAGGTGGGTGGCAAAGATTGCACCCAGCCCTATGCCCTGAGTTTGTTCAACGTGTCTGCCATGAGCTTTGGTGCCTTGAGCGCCAACGCCATCATGGCTCTGAACCAAGGCGCACAAATGGGGGGATTCGCCCACGACACCGGTGAAGGCTCCATCTCACGCCACCACCGCGTTTACGGTGGCGATTTGATTTGGGAAATTGGCTCGGGCTATTTTGGCTGCAGAAATCTCCAAGGCCACTTTGACCCCGATGGTTTTGCCCGCCAAGCCTCAGACCCGCAGGTCAAGATGATCGAAATCAAACTCAGCCAAGGCGCCAAACCAGGCCATGGCGGCGTCTTGCCCGCGGCCAAGATGACCCCCGAGATTGCCGAGGCGCGTGGTGTCCCCTTGGGCCAAGACTGTGTCTCACCCGCGGCGCACAGCGCTTTTTCCACCCCGATTGAATTGCTTGAATTTGTCAAGCAACTGCGTACTTTAAGTGGCGGCAAGCCCACTGGTTTTAAGTTTTGTGTGGGCCATCCTTGGGAATGGTTTGCCATCGTCAAAGCCATGCAAGAAACTGGTATCACCCCCGATTTCATCGTTGTCGATGGTGCTGAAGGTGGCACGGGCGCAGCACCCTTGGAGTTTTCAGACCACATGGGTATGCCCATGTTGGAGGGTCTGCGCTTGGTACACAACACCCTAGTGGGTGTGAACTTGCGCTCACAAATACGCTTGGGCGCAAGCGGCAAAATCATCAGCAGTTTTGACATTGTTCGCGCCCTTGCACTGGGTGCCGATTGGTGCAACAGCGCCAGAGGTTTTATGTTCGCCTTGGGTTGCATACAAGCGCAAACTTGTCACACGGGTAACTGCCCCACCGGTGTCACTACCCAGGACCCGCAGCGGCAAATCGCCTTGGTGGTGCCCAGCAAAGCCCAGCGGGTAAAAAATTTCCACCTCCACACCTTGGAGGCATTGCAAGAACTGTTGCAAGCTGCTGGTTTTCAATCGCCTGAAAAGCTTCAGGCCAAGCACATCATGCGTCGCTTAAGCGCTCACCAAACCTTGTCATTGGAAGATTTGTACCCCAGCTTGGCAGAAGGCAGTTTGTTGAAAAAACCCGCCAAAGGTATGCCAACTGTATTTACCCAGTTTTGGCCACTGGCCAGCGCCAAGCACTTTCAGCTTGATGATCAACTGCCACTGGAACTGGCGCCTTAGTTTTTCGCTCAGTTGTCCGTATTGGGACGGGGGTAAATGACCCGGTCTTCCTTAGGCTGGGCGCGTGGAGGAATGGCGGGGGGCTGAGCAGCCCGCTCTGCTGCGGCTCTGGCCTCAATCGCCTTGGCACGGGCCTCCGCCGCCCTGGCGTCTGCCTTGGCCTTGGCTTCTGCTGCCTTGGCGTCTTCCGCGGCTTTCGCGTCAGCGGCGGCCTTGGCTTGTGCTTTGGCTTCTGCTGCCTTGGCTTCAGCCGCTTTGGCTTCGGCTGCCTTGGCTTTTGCCCTGAGTTCAGCGGCTGCCTTGCTTTCAGCCGATTTGCCCTCTGTTGCAGCAACAGGCAAGGTCAAAGGCGGGTTACGCGAAGCCGCAATGGCGGCTTTTTCTGCCGCTTTCTCAGCGGCTTTTTCTTGCTCTCGCGCAGCTTTGGCGGCGATTTGGTTAGCAGAAATGGCAGCTTCTAAATCTTTTTTGAGCTTTTGAATTTCAGCAATCACCGCTTGATTGCTTTGTGCAGGTGCAGCAGCAGGTGCTTTGGCAGACAAAGCCTGTACTTTGGCTTCTACAGATTGAATGCTTTTTTGCAGATTTTGCAATTTGGCGTCCAAGCTTTTTTCGCTTTGGCCATTGACCTGACCGGCAATTTGTTCGGGCAGCTTGCCAAACAGTTTGCTCATGTCTTCCATCCGAGCTTCAATTTTGCTGTCCAGCTTGGCCTGACGTTCTTCCATGCCATCGAGTTTTCCCGTAGCGTCCCCCAAGCCACTGGTAGCGTCGCCAAAAGCGGCCAGTGTGGCGTCGAGTTCAACCACGCGCTTACCAACCGCGAGAGACAGAACATCCAACTGGCGAATGTTTTGCTGCAATCGGGTGGAAATAGCAAAAAAAGTACCCACCGCAATCATCAAGAAGCTGAGCAAGCCAATCAACATGATGCGCGAATGCAGCACATTGCGTCGGCTCATGTCGTCGACTTTGACCATTACATTGCGCATTTCCTCGCTGATGTTGGCCGCCACTTCAGCTGAACGGGTGGACACTTCAGCTGAACTGAGCACCACACCGGTGAGGTCTTCGAGTTGTTTGGAGACTTCGCTGCCGTCGAGTGCCTGTGCTTGCAAAGCCTCAATACCTTCGGCCAGGGCTTCCCCATCCGTGGCAGCAGACGGCTCGGCCAAAACCGCGCCACCTTCAGCGGTTTTTGCTTTTTCCTGTTCTTGCGCCATGGGTAGTGTCCTTATCGGTATTTACGGGTCGTCAAATGATCTAGCCGGACATTCACATCATCGATTTGCTCATGCAAATGCTCAATTCTCGGCTTGATCTGCTCTTCCCATGTATCGGAGTCAGTCAGTCCAACTTGAGCCAAATGGGCTAAATGAGGCTGCAACACCAGTCCTTCAGGCTGCACTTGAGCGCTTGGCGCGGGCTCTGCTGGATCAGTCTTTGCCACAGCAGGAGAGTCAATGGCCGCCAAAGTCGCCTCAGACAGTGTCTGCTCGGTAGGCGCACCTAATTCAGGGCTCAGTAAAGGGCCCGAACCCGCTGCAGCCAAGGTGGCAGGATCTGAATGCCCATAACTGCTACGCGGCTCTGATACAGACTCACCGTTGCCAGAGGCACTGGGCAGCTCCTCCAAGGCCTCAGCTGTTTGCGCTTGGGTCTGAGCTTCAGGCTCAGGCTCAGGCTCAGGTTCTGGCTCTGGTTCGTCGGGGAATTCGTCGATGCTAGAGGCTGAGGGAATCACCAGTGCGGGGGGCGCACTGCTGCGCTCGAACACACGTTCGCTGTCTAAAACCTTGGCAACAGCCTGCTCATCGACATCCGACAAAGGTTTCTCGTCAAAAGTATCTTCACTGCTCATAAAAAATCTCCGCAGTTGTTGTCGACCGCAAAACGGACAACTTGAAAAAATCTTCAGGCTTCAGTCCTGAAACTGTGCCTTTAAAGATTTCGAGGTTCTCAGCCAGGCCTTGGCCATGGCTGGGTTTTGCCGCATTTGTGTCTCCGCAACAGCTTTGTCGGCATAAGGACCGGTCACGACAATGTAAAACGATTTACCGCCTTTTCGGCTGAACAGGACTTGTGCAGACTTGAACAAGCTGGAGTTGGTTTGAAATGCTCTGGCCTCGGCCAAACTGTCAAAAGCACCATGCTGCAACACCCAAGTATCGATATTAAGTTTGTCAACCCAAACAGAATCATCAGCAGCAGCGGTCTTATCTGCCGCTATTTCTGAGGGTTTTTCTGAAGATTTTTCGGGTTTTTTCTTATCCTCCACCACCGCGGGAGCAGGGGCAGGGGCAGGCACAGGTTCTGGCGCAGCTGAGGGGGGTGGCGATGCTGGAGGTGCGCTCGGGCTGACGAGTTCTTCTTTTTCGCTCAGCACGATGTCCGGCGATTTAGTCGCAGGGCTGTTACTTGAAGACATGGAAACCGTTGCTGCAGGCGCGGTAGCAGGGTCGGATTTGGCTTCTGAAAGAGGTTTTTTGCCGCCCAAGTAATCTTGCAAAGCTTCAGCTTCCTCGCGAATCATGTCTTGGTACAAAAAGCCAAAGGTCGCCAAACTGCCCAAGATGGCCATCAGCAAGATAGCAACGATTTTGGTGCTGCGCTTGGCAGCCGCCGCACTGTCGGCCCATTCTTTGGCCAACTCTTCGCCACTCAAGGTATTGCCCGATGGCACCTCTTCACCCATCACAGGCTCAATGGGGTCATCCAGTTCGGGGGTGGCTTCAGTCGCGGCCAAGGGAGAAGCCTTGAAAGGGGCAACATCTGGATCGGGCATGTCCAAAGGTGGCAGGGGTGCTGGGGGCAAGCTGAAGGTCTTGCCTGAGGCGGACGCCATAGGTGCAGTGGTCTTTTGCGAAGCAGAAAAATCGTCGCGTGTTTCGATGCGCTGAGTCTTAGAGGGTGTAGGGTCTTCCGACTCCAATACCCATTGCAATAAATTTTTACCAAAGGTGGCTAGTTTTTTCTCGTAAGACATTTGGTTGTTCACCAACAAAATCAGATTGATATTGCTGGCGGGGAAACCATTGACCAAACGAGCCAAGAGTTGCAATTCAAACTCTTGAATGGCTTGGGTGTCAGGGAAAATCATGAAGCGCTTGGGAGCAGCTTTGTTGCTTTTGTCTACCGCTTGGTCGACTGTCAGCTCTGACAGTATTTCATTGAAGCGGTCCACCAGTTTTTCCGAGTCTGCTGAAGTCCACAACTCCACATGCGGCTCACCCTGCTCTCGCAGGTGTTGAAATATGCGTCTGCCGTAGTAGGTCAGCGCCACTTCATCGTCGCCAAGGATGGCCAAATTGAGTCGCCCTTCACGCAGCGACTTGAGCAAAATCTCAAAGCGCAATTTGTCTGCGGGGCTTTGGTAAAAATCACTCATGGTCGATTCGTCTTTCTGGACTCATCATTGAAAGAGAAAACCGTTTTCGTCATAGCGCATATTGTCGGGGATGCGCAAGGTGGGCTTGATGA
>Ga0187844_10002543_pt1 | contig 12802 bp, 13 predicted proteins | sample SpaLakP09_SKY_50_FD_134517 | JGI IMG/M metagenome (GOLD analysis project Ga0187844, IMG submission 134517) | Oligotrophic lake water microbial communities from Sparkling Lake, Wisconsin, USA - SP09_SKY_50 | ecosystem: Environmental > Aquatic > Freshwater > Lake | place: USA: Sparkling Lake...
ACCGACTGGTGGCCGACCCCGACCTGCGCAAACAGGTAGTCCAGGTCACAACCGGGCCGCGTCGAACGCGACACGATGGCCACCTTGCTGTTCAGTGTGCTGTTGCCGCCCAGGCCGTCGAGTTGCAGAGGATCGGACGCACCGATGGCGCCGATCAAGGCCTGATCACGCTCCTGGTCGCCTGGCGGTAGCCATTCGCGCAGGAAGAACGGCCCCCGGGACGTACCTGCACGCATCAGCACGCAAGGGATATTTCTCTTCAGCATGGCACTCAATCCGCTTCGAGCTTGGCCCGCTGGACCACACCCCGCCATTTGGCAAGGTCCGTCCTCACCAGTTCACCCAACTGCTCGGGGGTGCTGGGCTCGACATCCGCACCTTGGCTTTCGATGCGCTTGACGATCTCCGGGTCCGCGAGTGCCGTGTTCAAGGCCTGGTTCAGCCGGACGATGACCTCCTTCGGGGTCTTGGCTGGAGCGAAAAAGCCATACCACTGATCGACATCGACACCCTCCACCCCCAACTCTTTCAGCGTGGGGACTTGCGGCAGCACCGGCGAGCGACGGGACCCGGCGATGGCCAGGGCTTGCAGCTTGCCCGACTTGACATAGGGCAGGGCCGCGAACAGGCTGGGAAACATCATTTGCGTCTGCCCGGCGATCGTGTCCATGATGGCTGGCGAAGATCCTTTGTAGGGCACGTGCAGCAGCTGGGTCTGGGTCGCGAGCTTGAACAGCTCTGCCGTGAAATGGGGCGCCGTTCCATTGCCGGCCGACGCGAAGCTGAACGCCTCAGGCCGTTCCTTGATCATCCTGACCAGGTCCTTCACATCCCTGGGTTTCATGGCGGGATGAAGCACCATGATGGTGGGCGAGTAGCCCACGCGACCCACCGGCTCGAAATCCCTGACGGGGTCATACCGAAGTTTCTGCAGTGCGGGATTCATCGCATGGGTCGCGATGTAACCGAACATCAACGTGTTGCCATCTGGCGCGGACTTGACGACGTGCTCCGCCGCCAGGGCGCCATTCGCACCCGCCTTGTTGTCGACGATGACAGGCCGGTTGAGCAGGGCGCTCATCTTCTGCCCTATGGTGCGGGCCATCGCATCATTGCCTCCACCGGGAGCCGTCGGAACGACGATCGTTATCGGACGCACGGCTTGCGCGTGGCTGGTAGCCACGCCCCATGCCATGCCCAAGGCCAGCAGCAGTTGGTATCGGATCCCCATCTCTCACCCTCTTTCGGATTGCCTTTCTTCTTCATGAAAAAAGGATTTGAAAATTGATGAGGCAGATGGTGCAAGAAATCCTGGCTTTGTTGAAGTGCAACTTTTAATATGATTGATGCATGCAACACATCAATTTCGATCTGCATCAGCTGCAGGCCTTCATCGCCGTGGCCGAACGCGGCAGCTTCAGGGCGGCCGCCGAACACATCCACCTGTCACCGCCGGCCCTGAGCCGGCGCATCGAGAAGCTGGAATCCATCCTGGGAACGCGGCTGTTCAACCGCACGACGCGCGAGGTCGAGCTCACCAGCCTGGGGCGCATCTTCCTGGAGCGTGCCCGATCTGCCGTCGACGACCTGGAGGCAGCGATGCTGGGCATTTCCGACATCGCCGCCACCCGCAGCGGGCGCGTCACCGTGGCCTGCGTGCCCTCGGCTGCGCTGTACTTCCTGCCGCAGGTCATCAGCAGTTTTTCACGCCAGTACCCGGCCATCCGCATCCGGGTCATCGATGAATCCATGAACCAGACGCTGCAAAGTGTGCTGTCCGGCGAATCGGACTTCGGCATCGGATTCATGAGTTCCTTGATGCCTGAAATCAAGTTCGAAGACATCCACGACGACCCCTTTGTCGTCGCGATGCGGCGCGATCACCCCTTGACGACCCGCAAGACGGTCAGCTGGTCGACGATTGCCAACGAACGCTTGATCTCGGTGGCCCGCAGCAGCGGGAACCGGCAACTGCTGGACGACGTGCTGACCCAGGCCGGCATCAAGCCCGATTTCGCCTTCGAGGTCAGCCATATCGGCACACTGCTGGGCATGGTGGAGGCCGGCCTGGGGCTGGCCGCCGTGCCACGCATGGCCTTGCCCGCCAACCACAGTGCCGTGATCGGACTGCCGCTGAAAAACCCCACCATCTCACGCAGCCTGGGCCTGCTCACGCGCCAGGGCGTCACTCTGCGGCCGGCGGCGGCCATGTTTCACACCCACCTGTCCGAGGCCCTGCGCAAACGCCGGCCCGCGCTGGACGCGCCGCTTCAGTCGAAGCGGTAGCTGGCGCGGACGGGCTGCCCGACGCGCAGCACATGGTCCACCCCTGCCGTGACGATGCTGTTCATGCCAAAGGTCACGGCGCCCTTGAGGCGCGCATCCTGCCGATAGGTCTGCAGGGTGTCGCTCACCTCGGGGCTGCTACGGGCCGTGGCGGGGTCGATGTTGGGGATGGGGCAGCGCGGGCAGGGCTTGACCGGTGTCAGCAGCGCGAGCCCCTCGGCTGTCTCGATCTGTAGCGGCCCCACGCGGTCTTCGTCATGTTCGGGCAAACCGTCGAGCACGATGTTGGGCCGAAAGCGCCGCACATCCGCGGGCGCGTGCCCCTGCGCCTGCAGTCGGGTGTTCAGACCGTCCAGGGAATCCTGGCCCAGCACCAGCACCGCAAAACCGTCGCTGAACTGGTTGAGCGCCTCGGCCTCGCCCGTCCATTTCCGGTCGGACAGGCGGCGATGCTCGGGATCGAAACGCACCAGCCGGTATCGGGGCGCATTCGCCTTGGGCAAGCCCAGCTCATTGAGCGCCAGGAAGTCGGTGAACCACTGGGCCGCGATGTCGCCCATGTCCCAGGCCGGGACCTCGTCGTCCCAGACACGCACACGGGCCGGCGCCTCGACCGCGTCGACCCGCAGATGCAGCGCCAGCATGCCCGGCGCGCGCAGCTGCAGCTCGGTGCCGCCGCGCTTGAAGGCCGGCTGGATCAGGGCCAAACGCGGTTCCTCGCGCTGCGTCACGAACTCGCCCTCGCGGTCCACCACCATCCAGGCGCGGTCCAGGTCCAGACCGGTGTCGGTCAGCAGGGCCTCGGGCACCTCGATGCCGGCGCAGGATTTGACGGGATAGACGAAAAGACGAGCAATGCGGGCCTGCACATCGGCCGAGGTCAGGGGGGTGGCACTCACGGGTCGATTTCCTGGATTAACTGACAACGGGTCCGATTCTGCCCTGCCTTCTACAATCCTCCCATGCCCCAAGCCCTGGATATCTGCATACGCGGCAGCGGCATCGTCGGCCGCACCCTGGCCCTGCTGCTCGTACGCGAGCGCCTGCGCGTCGGACTGGTGGAACAGCCGGCCCCGGCAGGCAAGCCGCCGGCCGCCGACGTGCGCGCCTACGCCCTGAACCGCGCCTCGCGCGAGCTGCTGGAAAGCGTGCGCTGCTGGCCTGCCGACGAAGCATCGGCGACGCCGGTGCGGCACATGCAGGTCTGGGGCGACCGCGGCGGCGAACTGAATTTCGACGCCAGCGAATCCGGCAGCCCGGCACTGACCTGGATCGTCGACGTGCCGGTACTGGAAGCCCAGCTGGCCGATGCCGTGCGTTACCAACCCCAGATCGAGGTGCTGAGCACACCGGCGCCGGCCCGGCTGACCGTGGTCTGCGAAGGCCGTACCAGCAGCACACGCGCCGAATTCGGCGTCGACTTCGAGGTCACGCCCTACCCACAGCACGCCCTGGCCACCCGTCTGCGTTGCGAAAGACCCCACGACCAGGTCGCCCGGCAGTGGTTTGCACAGGGCGAGATCCTGGCTTTTTTGCCTTTGGACGGCGCCCAGGGGAACTCTGTGGCCGTCGTCTGGTCTGTCTCTCCTGAGCGTGCCGCACATCTGCAAGGCCTGGAAGCCGCCGATTTCTGCCACGAACTGGAAAACGCCAGTGCCCACACACTCGGTTCGCTCACCCTGACCAGCGAGCGCCGGACCTGGCCTTTGCAGAAAGCCCAGGCGCGACAGTGGTCGGGCCGCGCGGCGGGAGGCGCCTGGGTGCTGGCCGGCGATGCGGCGCACAACGTGCACCCGCTGGCCGGCCAGGGCCTGAACCTGGGCCTGGCGGATGTGGCGGAACTCACGCGTGTGCTGCACGGTCGCGAGTACTGGCGCGACGTGGATGACGAGAAGCTGCTGCGTCGTTATGAACGGGCACGCAAGGCCGGCATGCTGGCCCTGGATGTCGGCATGGACGGGCTGCAGCTGCTGTTTGCACGCGAAGGCGAGGCCTGGGGTGTATTGCGCCACTGGGGCCTGCAAGGCGTAGAACGCAGCGGGATGCTGAAGAACTGGCTGGCGCGGCGCGCCATGAATTTTTGAAAGTCGATGTGATGATGAATATGTCCAAACACCTGCTGGCGGGCCTGCTGGCCCTGCTCTCCCTCGGTGCCTACGCCCAGGACGCCACGATCCGCAAGAACCTGGCCGAACGCCTGCCGCAACTGCCCAAGATCGACGAAATCAGCAAGACGCCGCTGCCCGGCATCTACGAGATCCGCGTCAACGAGAACGACATCTATTACACCGATGCCGAAGGCAACTACCTGATCCAGGGCAACATCATCGACGTGCGCCAGCGCCGCAACCTGACCGAGGAGCGCGTCGAACAGCTGACGGCCATCGATTTCAAGGACCTGCCACTGAAGGACGCCTTCACCGTGGTGCGCGGCAACGGCAAGCGCAAAGTGGCCGTTTTTGCCGATCCGAACTGCGGTTACTGCAAGCGTTTCGAGCGCGACCTGGCCAAGATCGACAACGTCACGGTCCACACCTTTCTCTATCCCATCCTGAGTCCGGATTCGACCGAGAAGTCGAAAAACATCTGGTGTGCCAAGGACAAGAACAAGAGCTGGCAGGACTGGATGTTCAACGACCAGGTGCCGGCCACCCTCAGCTGCGACACCACGGCCCTGACCCGCAACCTGACGCTGGGTCGCAAGCACAAGATCACCGGCACTCCCACGCTGATCTTTGCCGATGGCTCGCGCGTGCCCGGCGCCCTGACCACCCAGCAGATCGAGAAGCAGCTCACGGCAGCCACACGCTGAACGCTTTTGCCATCAACATCCATGCCTCGCATGCCCGGCCGCAACGCCCGACTCCCCGCCTGCGTGCACTACGAGGTCCAGGCCGCAGACCTGCACAGCCACCTCTACCGCGTCACACTCACCATCACACAGCCACGCCCAAATCAGGGCGTGGCGTTACCGGTCTGGATTCCCGGCAGCTACCTGGTGCGCGAGTTCTCGAAGAACCTGCAACACCTCCAGGCCCGGCAAGGCCGCCGCCAGCTGTCCGTCGACCAGCTGGACAAATGCAGTTGGCGGATTGCGTGCGACCCGGAGCAGCCGCTGGAACTGAGCTACGAAATCTATGCCCTGGACAACTCGGTCCGAACGGCTTGGCTCGATGCGGCGCGCGGCTTTTTCAACGGCACCAGTCTGTGCCTGCGCGTCGAAGGCCAGGAAGACGCACCGCATGACCTGACCTTGCTGGCCGGTGCCGTGCCCGCCCGCTGGACTGTGGCCACCGGCCTGCCGGCCATCAAGACCGACAAGCGTGGTTTCGGCCATTACCGCGCAGCCAACTACGACGAACTGGCCGACTGCCCCTTCGAACTCGGCGCTTTCTGGAGCGGCGACTTCAAGGCTGGCGGAGTCAGCCACCGCTTCATCGTGGCCGGCGCCCCGCCCAGCTTCGACGGCGCGCGCCTGCTGGCCGATGCCCAGCGCATCTGCGATACCGCCATCCGCTTCTGGCACGCTGGCGGCCAGGCCAAAGGTCGCAGCGGCAAGCCGCCCTTTGCCAGTTACCTCTTCATGCTCAATGCCACGGACGACGGCTACGGCGGCCTGGAGCATCGCAACTCCACAGCGCTGATCTGCACGCGCCGCGACCTGCCGCGCGCCGACAGCAAGCCGGGCGAGGGCTACACCACCCTGCTGGGGCTGATCAGTCACGAGTACTTCCACAGCTGGAACGTCAAGCGTCTGCGCCCGGCCGAGTTCACGCGCTACGACTACACGCAAGAGAACTACACCGAGCTGCTCTGGTTCTTCGAGGGTTTCACCAGCTATTACGACGACTTGCTGCTTCGTCGTGCCGGCCTGCTGGATGACGCAGCTTACCTGCGCCTGCTCAACAAGAGCATCAACCAGTTGCAGCAGACGCCGGGGCGACTGATTCAATCGGTAGCCCAGGCCAGCTTCGATGCCTGGGTCAAGTACTACCGGGTCGACGAAAACACACCCAATGCCACCGTGAGCTACTACGGCAAGGGCGCGCTGGTCGCCTTGTGTCTGGACCTGACCCTGCGCGCGCAGGGCCAGCACAGCCTGGACGATGTCATGCGCGCGCTCTGGTTGCGCTGCAAGGCCGGCCCCATGGCCGAGAGCGATCTGCTGGCCGTGCTGCAGGACCTGAGCGGCCGCTCCTGGTCGCGCGAACTCAAGCGCTGGGTACACGGTACGGCCGAACTGCCCTTGCGCGAGCTGCTGGAGCGCCATGGCGTGACCATCCATGAAGAGCCAGCCCAGCTGGCGCAACGCCTGGGCCTGCGCGTGAGCGAATCGGGCGGCTCAATACAGATCAAGACCGTGCTGCGTGGTGGCGCTGGAGAACAGGCCGGCTTTGCGGCCAACGACGAATGGGTGGGTGTGGAAGTGGGCAGCGGCAAGTCACTCAGCAGCTGGCGGCTCCACAAGCTCGACGACCTGCTGCTTTATGCCGGTGGGCAGAACCGGGTGAAGGTGCTGGTGGCACGCGACAAGCGCCTGTTGACATTGAGCCTGTCTCTGCCGCGCAGCATCAGCACGTGGCGGCTATCGGTGGGAACGAGGGACAGGGTCGGCGCATGGCTCGGGGCCTGAACCGATCTCAGGCCTTCGGCAGCTGGGCTTCGACCTCGGCGCCAAAGCGGTCCGCTGCCGCCTGACCCTTGACATCGCGCACCACGGTGTAGGCCCGCTTCATGGCCTCGACGAACTGGGACAGGTCCCTGGTCGCTTCAATCCTGAGAGAAAGCTCGTCTGCCAGCGGGCCCAGCTGTTCGAGCAAGAGGCGGGTGGCCAGCGATTTGAGTTTGCTCAGGTCTGCGCCTGATGCCACGGCAGGCCCTCCGGCTGGCCTGGCACCATCCCCCCCGGGGATGACTTCGATGAAACCATCGGCCTCCAGCTGTTCCAGCAACTGCGCCGACTCGCCCATGCCGGCTGCCAGCCGGGTCAGTTCTTCCACGTTCTTCTTACCATCGACCAGTATGAGCAGCATGCGCAGCTTGCCGCCCACACCGTGACCGCGGGTCGCGATGGCTTCTGTCCCCTTGTCGGATTTCCGGTATATCGCTTGCGCTTCCATGCCGCCCAACCTTGCTTTATTTAGTTTGCGGATTATTTCACCACAATCAGCATACCCAGCCCCGTGTTTCCACTAGGGACTTCTTGCTCAGCCCCAGCTGCATTGCAACATACCGGCAGTCAACCCGCAAGTCAGGTCCCGGAGGACACCAGCGTGACCTTCTTGAACTTGCGCTTGCCCACCTGCAGCACGTAGGTACCGGCGCCGAGCTTGAGACCCTTGTCACTGACCACCGAGGCGTCCACGCGCACACCACCGCCGTCGATCAGGCGGCTGCCCTCGCCAGACGAAGCCACCAGGCCCGCCTGCTTGAGCAGCGCGGAAATTCCGACGGGACCGCCCTCCAGCGTGAGCGTCTGCTCCTCGATCTCGTCGGGAATGCCGCCCTTGCTGCGGTTGATGAAATCCTGCTCGGCTGCATCAGCGGCGGCGGCCGTATGGAAACGCGCCGTGATTTCCTTGGCCAGTTGCACCTTGGCATCCTTGGGGTTGCGCCCGCCAGCCACTTCCTGCTTGAGCTTTTCGATCTCGGCCATGGACTGGAAACTCAGCAGCGTGTACCAGCGCCACATCAGTTCGTCGCTGATCGACAGCACTTTGGCAAACATGCTGTTGGCGTCTTCGGTGATGCCGATGTAGTTGTTCTTGGACTTGGACATCTTGTCCACGCCGTCCAGGCCTTCGAGCAGCGGCATGGTCAGGATGCACTGCGGTTCCTGGCCGTATTCGGCCTGCAGGTGCCGGCCCATGAGCAGGTTGAATTTCTGATCGGTGCCGCCCAGTTCCAGATCGCTTTTCAGCGCCACCGAGTCGTAGCCCTGCATCAGCGGGTAGAGAAACTCATGCACCGAGATCGGCGTGCCGGCCTTGAAACGGTCGTGGAAATCGTTGCGCTCCATCATGCGCGCCACGGTGTACTTGGCAGCCAGCTGGATCATGCCCATGGAGCCCAGGGGCAGGCTCCACTCGCTGTTGTAGCGGATCTCGGTCCGGGCCGGGTCCAGCACCAGGCTAGCCTGCTTGTAGTAGGTCTCGGCATTGGCCTTGATCTGCTCGGGGGTGAGCGGCGGACGCGTGCTGTTGCGGCCCGAGGGGTCGCCGATCAGGCTGGTGAAGTCACCAATCAGAAAGATGACCTGATGCCCCAGGTCCTGCAACTGGCGCATCTTGTTGAGTACCACGGTGTGGCCGATGTGGATGTCGGGCGCGGTCGGGTCCAGGCCCAGCTTGATGCGCAGCGGCGTACCTGTGGCCTCGGAGCGGGCCAGCTTCTGCAACCAGTCGGCTTCGGGGATCAACTCTTCGCAGCCCCGCCGGGTCACGGCGAGCGCCTCGCGGACCCGGTCGGTGAGGGGAAAAGTCGACACAGAAGCTTGATTCATAAAGATTTTTCGCTGTGGCCCCGAGTCGGGCCGATATACTTGGGTCTACCCCTGAGGCCACGATTTTAAGTGGCGCCGGATGGCCGTCCGGCCCGGCTTGCCAACCTGGGGGCCACTTCCTTGAAGATCACGCTGCTTAACGCCCTCTCCGCCACCCTGGCCGCCTTGCGCCAGGCGGTTGATCACCGCCCGCGCGGTTTCACGACAGCCCTGTTGTCCCTGGCCCTGCTCGGTGGCGGGGCCTACGCCCTGGCCGCCGCCGTGGTCACGCTGGCACCCGATGCGGCGCAGCTGCCGGTGCGCGAAGTCAGCGAAACCGTCACTCCCCTGCCGCTGGAGGAACAGGCCTCGGCCCTCGAACTTCACCACTACAGCCTCTACCGTTCCGATGCCTCGCGCGCCAACGACACCGCCGACACACTGCTGCGCCGCCTCGGGATGGACGATCCGCGGGCGGCGGACTTTCTGCGCCGCGACGCCCTGGTTCATCGCCACCTGCTCGGCCGCACCGGCCGCCAGCTCAGCGCTGAAGCCAGCGACCGCAACACCCTGATCAAGCTGGTGGCGCGCTGGAGCCCGGACGATGATGGCAGCTTCAAGCGCCTGGTGATCGAGAAATCCGGCACCACCTTCACGTCCAGGCTTGAGAACGCACCCCTGACGGCCTCCATCCGCATCGCCGGCGCCACCATCGACAGTTCGCTGTTCGCCTCGGCCGACGAAGCCGGCATCCCTGACGCCGTAGCGATCCAGATCGCCGAAATCTTCTCCGGCGACATCGACTTTCACCGCGAACTGCGCAAGGGCGACCGCTACTCGGTGGTCTACGAAGTGCTCGAAGGCGACGGTGAGCCCCTGCGCGCCGGGCGCGTCCTCAGTGCCGAATTCGTCAACGGTGGCAAGGCCTACCAGGCCATGTGGTTCCAGGAACCGACCGCCGCCAACCCCACCCCGGTGGAAGAAGGCCGCCCCACGCGCACCCAGGGTCGCAGCGGTTACTACTCGCTGGAGGGCCAGAGCCTCAAGCGCGCCTACCTGGCCTCACCGCTGGCCTTCTCCCGCGTGACCAGCGGCTTCAAGATGCGCTTCCACCCCATCCTGCAAAAATGGACGGCCCATCTGGGCGTGGACTACGCCGCCCCCACGGGCACCCCGGTGCGCAGCGTCGGCGACGGTGTGGTCGAGTTTTCTGGTGTCCAGGGCGGCTTCGGCAATGTGGTCTTTGTCCGTCACCGCAACAGCCATGTCACGGTTTACGCTCACCTGAGCCGCATTGCCGTGCGGCGCGGCCAGCGCGTTGAGCAGGGGCAGAACATCGGTGCAGTCGGTGCCACCGGCTGGGCTACCGGCCCGCACCTGCACTACGAATTCCGCATCAACGGCAGGCACCAGAACCCGCTGGCGATTGCGCGCAACAGCGAGTCGATTCCCGTTTCCCCCGCCGCCCGACCGGTCTTCGACCGCCTAGCCGCCGTGACACGCCAGCAGCTGGCGGCCGCGCAGTTGCTGGCGGCGCGCTGAATCCGGCATGGCCGAACACTACATCGGATTGATGTCCGGCACCTCGCTGGACGGCGTGGATGGTGTGCTGGCCCTTTGCGATGCGGCCCAAACCCGCGTCCTGCAGCACGCCTATTGCCCCTTCCCGGCGAACCTGGCCGCTGAACTGTTGGCACTGAACAGTCCGGGCGATAACGAACTGCACCGCGCCGCCCTGGCCGCCAATGCGCTCAGCCGTCTTTACGCCCAGGTCGTGGATGAACTGCTGCGCCGCGCCAATCTGCCGGCCAGCGCCATCTCGGCCATTGGCGCCCATGGCCAGACCGTACGGCATCGCCCGGGCGCCTTTGACGGCATCGGCTACACCCTGCAGCTCAACAACCCGGCCCTTTTGGCCGAACTCAGCGGCATCACGGTCGTGGCCGATTTCCGCAGCCGCGATGTCGCCGCCGGCGGCCAGGGCGCGCCCCTGGTGCCGGCCTTCCATCAGGCCCTGTTCGGCCGCGCAGGCCTGATCGTCGCGGTGCTTAATATCGGCGGCATCTCCAACCTGTCGGTGCTTCGCGACGATGCGGTGCTGGGCTGGGACTGTGGGCCTGGCAACGCCCTGATGGACGCCTGGTGCCGGCAGCACACCGGCCAGGCTTTCGACGCGCAGGGGCGCTGGGCAGCCAGCGGGCAGGTGAATGCCGCACTGCTGAAAACAATGCTGCAGGAGCCCTACTTCGCCCTGCCCGCCCCCAAGAGCAGCGGACGCGATCTGTTCCACGCGGCCTGGCTGGCCAGCAAGCTGACCGGCTTCGAAACCTTGCCGGCCGAGGATGTGCAGGCCACGCTGACCGAACTGACCGCCCGCGTCTGCGCCGCCGACGTGCTGCGCCATGCGGCGGGCAGTCGCCGTCTGATCGTCTGTGGCGGGGGCGCCCTCAACACGCATCTGATGCTGCGCCTGCAAGCGCATCTGTCGGCGCTGGAGGTGACGTCATCGGAGCAGCAGGGCCTGCCACCGCTGCAGGTGGAAGCGGCCGCCTTTGCCTGGCTGGCACGCAAGGCCGTGCACCGGGAAACCGGTAGCCTGAAAAGCGTCACGGGCGCCCGAGGCGCCCGTGTGCTGGGTGCGATCTACCCGGCCTGAGCCGGGAAGCGCGCTTAGACGGAGAAGGACGAACCGCAGCCGCAGGTGGTGCTGGCGTTCGGATTCTTGATCACGAACTGGGCACCCTGCAGGTCTTCCTTGTAGTCGATCTCGGCGCCCAGAAGGTACTGGTAGCTCATGGCATCGATCAGCAGGGACACGCCGTTCTTGGTCATGGTGGTGTCGTCCTCATTGGCCACTTCGTCGAAGGTGAAGCCATACTGGAAGCCCGAACAACCGCCGCCCTGCACGAAAACGCGCAGCTTGAGATCGGGGTTGCCTTCCTCAGCAATCAGGTCGGCTACCTTGGCGGCCGCACTGTCCGTGAAAAGGATGGGGGCGGGCATCTCGGTCTGGATGGATTCGGCAACAGCGCTCATGGAAGACTCCAGGGGAAAATAAACTGTATTAATAGTACACCCGATCGCTCGGGAATTCCTGCGTCAGTTATTTGCCGCCAGTTTCAGTGTGGGCTTTTCCTCCATCATGGCCGGCGTAGGGCGCAGCAGGCCGGCGATGATGGCGCCCTGGTGCATTTCCAGGGCGGTGTAGTAGACATCCCCCTCAATGCGCGCCTTGGGCTGCAGTTCCAGCATGCGGCGGGCATACACCGGCCCCTTGACCGAGCCGTTGACGATGACGTGGTCGGCGTGCACCTCGCCCGTGACCGAGGCGGTTTCGGAGATCACCAGAATGCTGTTCTTGTCCTCACTGGACCGCACGTCACCCACCACCGTGCCATCGACACGCAGGCCGTCGGTGAAGTGGATATGGCCTTCGATGTGGTTGCCATCGGCGATCAGGCTGCGTATGGCGGGCTGCTTTTTCTTGTTGAACATCTGGTTTTCCCCATCAGACTTGAATTACAACTTGATCGACTGCACGGCCTTGACCAGGGTGCCGTCCATGACTTTGACACTGACCCCCTTGACCAGGGTCTGGGGCGGCAGGTCGAACACCCCTTCGGCGCGCGCGTACTGACGCAGCTTAATCGTTTGCGCCCCCCCGGGCAAGGTTGCAGCCCAGGGGCGCCCCGCCTGCAAACCGGAGAAGCTGATCTCCAGCCGGCCCGAGAATTCCGGGGCATTCTTCAGCGGCTGGATCACCAGCACCTGCCACTTGACCTGGCGCCCATCCTGCACCTCGGCCTGCAGGCCACGGATGGCCAGGGCTTCCGTGCCGACGGTAGGGATCAGCTTTTCGAAGAAGCCAAGATCGTCGCGCAGGCGCTGGTTGTCGACTTCCAGTTGCTTGTTCAGGGTCGAGAGTCGCTCCTGGGCCGACTTCTCCGCGGTCATCAGCGTGGTCGACGTGTTGGCCAGGGACAGCGCCTTGTTGCGCTCCTCCTTCATGACCTCCAGCTCCTGCTGCAGATCAGA
>Ga0187844_10002544_pt1 | contig 12802 bp, 9 predicted proteins | sample SpaLakP09_SKY_50_FD_134517 | JGI IMG/M metagenome (GOLD analysis project Ga0187844, IMG submission 134517) | Oligotrophic lake water microbial communities from Sparkling Lake, Wisconsin, USA - SP09_SKY_50 | ecosystem: Environmental > Aquatic > Freshwater > Lake | place: USA: Sparkling Lake...
CTCCTACTCCGGGAACTACAGCGCATTCCTTGAGGAGCGAGACTCCCGTTACGAGCGGCAGAATGCGGCTTACAAGAACCAGCAGAAGGAGATCACCGACCTGCGAGAGTTCTATGACCGCTTCCGACAAGTCGCCTCCAAGGCCTCCCAGGCCATGAGCAAGCTCAAGCAGATCGAGCGCCTCGAGCTCATCGAGAAGCCGCTTCCTCCCCGCAAGCCGTTCCGTTTCCAAATCCCACAGCCCCCGAGAGGCGGCCAACGAGCCGTCATCCTCGAGGAGATCCACATGGCCTATCCCACCTCCCAGGGTGAGAGGAAGGTCTACTCGGGCCTCGACCTCACGATTGAGCGAATGGAGCGCACTGTCCTGGTTGGACCCAATGGTGCCGGCAAATCGACCTTGCTCAAGATCTTGGCCGGTGCACTCGAGTTCCAGAAAGGAAAGCGGATCGAGGGACCAAATGCGAAAATCGGCTACTTCAGCCAGCACCGGGCCGCGACTCTCGATCCGAACAAGTCGATCCTGGAAGAGGTCAGGGCTTCCAACGGGGAACTCTCAGAGAATGACGCCCGCGGCATCCTCGGCTCCTTCCTCTTTCGCAAGGATGATATCTTCAAGAAGACCCCCGTCCTGAGCGGCGGCGAAAAGACCCGTCTGAATCTCGTTAAGTTCCTGGTAGATCCCCCGAATCTTCTGCTCATGGACGAGCCAACGACCCATCTCGACATTCACACCGTCGAGTCGCTCATCATGGCACTCAGCGCCTACGAGGGGACGCTTGTCTTCATCAGTCACGACGTTCACTTCATCCGGAAGCTGGCCACCAAGGTCCTCCATGTGAACGATGGGAAGGTCACCTCCTATCTCGGAACCTACGATGACTTCTTGGAAAAGGTCGGAGCTTTAGGCAATGAACGCGAAGCGCTTACCGCCTGATGGCAGTAGGGGTTTAGCGCTTAAGACTGAAGACTGTTAGGCCTGATGCAGAATCTAGCGCCGAAAGTTCACGCCTTACGCAAGCAGGGCGACCATTTCGCGCGTGGCTTGTTCTAGCCCCACAAAAAGTGCTCGCGAAACAATCGAGTGGCCGATATTCAGCTCCACGAGCTTCGGAATGGTGAGGATAGGGACGACGTTGGTGTAGTTGAGACCATGACCTGCGTTGACCTGGATTCCGGCTTCAGCCGCTAGACGTGCAGCCTCGATCAGGCGGGCTAGCTCGGCTTCACGGGCTTCACCTGATGCCTCGGCATAGGCTCCGGTATGGAGTTCCACGACGGGAGCTCCAAGCGCAGCTGCAGCGGCAATCTGATCTGGTTCGGGATCAATAAAGAGGCTGACGCGGATGCCTGCATCGCGCATGGCCTTGAGAGTCGGCTCTAAGGTGGCCCGATATTTGATGCAGTCGAGACCTCCCTCGGTGGTCACTTCCTCCCGGCTCTCTGGCACAAGGCAGACATCAGCAGGCAGAACCTTTAGCGCGATCGCCACGATCTCAGGCGAATTCCCCATCTCAAGATTGAGCTTCGTTCCGATCGCTTCCTTCAGACGGAAGATATCGTGGTCGACGACATGACGGCGGTCCTGACGCAGATGGGCGGTGATTCCTACAGCCCCTCCCCGCTCGGCGGCCAGAGCCGCTTCGACAGGATCAGGTTCGACATTGATAGAGCTAGCGTTTTTAGCGTAGCGAGCCTGTCGCACGGTGGCGACATGGTCGATATTAACGCCGAGCAGAGCTCCCACGGTTCTAAAAAAATGCGGATTAGTGCCGGAAGTGGCGTGTGCCGGTGAAAACCATCGCGATACCACGCTCATTGGCGGCGGCGATCACCTCGGGATCACGGACGGAACCGCCCGGCTGAATAGCCGCTGTGGCTCCCGCCTCAGCTGCGGCGATCAAGCCGTCGGGAAATGGGAAGAAGGCATCGGAGCAGACAACACTTCCCTTCAGGGAGAGACCGGCCTCACCGGCCTTCCAGACAGCGATGCGTGAGGAATCGACTCGTGACATCTGACCGGCACCGATCCCGAGGGTGCGGTCTTTACCGGCATAGACGATGGCATTGCTCTTCACATGCTTGACGACCTTCCAGCCGAATACCATAGCCTCGATTTCATCCTTGGTCGGAGGACGGTTGGAGACGACATGATGCTCGATGCTTCCAGGGTCCTCTTTCGGGGAGACATCGGCATCCTGGACAAGCATGCCGCCGATCACGGAACGGATATCGCGATCTGTGGCGGGAATTTCCTGGAGCAGACGCATGAGTCGGAGATTCTTCTTTTTCTGCAGCAAGGCGCGGGCATCGACGGAAAACTCAGGAGCGATAATCACCTCGCTGAAGATCTCGGAGATCGCGCGGGCCAGCGCCTCATCAACCGGGCGGTTCACGATGATGATGCCGCCGAAGGGGGCGGAACGATCGGTAGCAAATGCCCTCTCCCAGGCCTCGGCGAGATTCTCATCACTACCGACACCGCAGGGATTGGTGTGCTTCAGTATGGCAACGGTCGGCTTCTCGAACTCGCTGATCAGTCGGGTGGCCGCTGTGATATCGAGGATGTTGTTGAAGGAGAGTTCCTTGCCATGGAGCTTTTCGAAATAGTCGAAAAAGCTGCCATAGAGCTCCGCCTCCTGATGAGGGTTCTCACCATAACGAAGACGCCCGGCCAAAGGGAACTCCAGGGAGAGCGTCTCGCCAGGGGCGCTCTCATTATCCAGGTAGGAGCTGATTGCTCGATCGTAGGCACCGGTAGTGGCGAAGGCCTTCACCGCTAGGCGAGCCCGGAGTTCGGGAGTGGTTTCGCCATTGCCGGCCTTCATCGCCTCAAGGACACGGGGGTAGTCATCGGGATCTACGACGACGGTCACAGAGCGATGGTTCTTCGACCCGCTACGAATCATCGAGGGGCCACCGATATCGATCTGCTCGATGGCCTCCTCCAGCGTCACTCCCTTCTTGGCGACCGTCTCCTCAAAGGGGTAGAGATTCACGCAGACAAGGTCGATCGGCAGAATGCCATGCTCCGAAGCCTGTGCCTGGTGCTTGGCATCGTCGCGCAGGAAGAGTAGCCCGCCGTGGACTTTCGGGATGAGGGTCTTCACGCGGCCATCCATCATCTCGGGGAAGCCGGTGTAGTCGGAGATCTCTCGGACTGGGATACCCGCGGCGGCGATCGCCTTGGCGGTACCACCCGTGGAGAGGAGTTCGACCCCCTGCTCGTGCAGGCCTCGGGCGAAGTCGATGAGTCCCGTCTTATCGGAGACGGAGAGTAGAGCGCGTTGGATTTTCATGCTTAAGAAATTAGAGTGTCGTCAGCCCGTTAATCCGTAAGCCCGTCAGGCGTGGGTGAACTGAAGACGATACAGATTGGAATAAAGCTCAGAGGAGTTCAATAACTCGGCATGGGTGCCGGTCGCCACGATACGCCCCTGATCCATGACGACGATCATGTCACTGCCGAGTACTGTCGAGAGTCGATGAGCGATCGCAATCACCGTGCGACCTTCCGAGAGACTCTCTAGGGCCGACTGAATCATCTTTTCCGATTCGGAATCAAGCGCCGAAGTCGCCTCATCGAGCAAGAGAACAGGGGCGCCCTTCAGGAGGGCGCGAGCAATTGCTAAGCGCTGCTGCTGGCCGCCGGAGAGAAGACATCCCTTGTCACCGACCACGGTCTCGTAGCCGTGGGGCTGGGCCATGATGAAATCGTGGGCATACGCAAGCCGGGCAGCCTGCTCGATCTCTTCCTTCGTGGCATCAAGTCGGCCGAAGCGGATGTTCTCATAAATGGAATCGTGAAAGAGGAAACTCTCCTGAGTGACAATTCCGATCTGCTCGCGCAACGAGTCGAGAGTCAGGTCGCGTAGATCATTTCCGTCGATCAGGACGCGGCCCTGCTGAGGATCATAGAAACGGAGTAGCAGTGAGAGGATCGTGCTCTTACCTGCGCCACTGGCTCCGACCAGAGCGACCTTCTGGCCAGGTTCAATCACCAGATTGAGTCCGGTCACAGCATTTTCCGCCATGCCACCCTCTGCATTGGGAATGCCATAGGAAAAGTTCACTCCCTCGAGGGCCAGGTGTCCGCGCACGGCACCTAGCGGTCGGGCCCCAGTCAAATCGTGGATGGTCGGCTTGGTGGCGAGCAGTTCGATGATGCTCGTGGCCGCTCCGAGGCAATTCTGGATGGTCACATGGATCTTGCTGATGTTCTTGATCGGATCGTAGAGCAGGAACATGCCACCGAGCAGAGCCAGGAAGCTCCCGATGGTCAGGTGCGCAAAGTAGACATAGAAGAGGGCTAGCGAGACTCCGAAGGCGGAGACGGTTTCAATCATCGGTTGGACGATGGCTCCGCTCTTGCTGGCCTTCATGCTGGAGCGGAACTGCTCCTCGCTCGACTTGTCAAAAAGATGCAGCTGGAAGGCCTCTCTGGCAAAGGACTTGATGATGCGCACACCAGCGAAGGACTCCTGCAGGATCACGGCCATGACGCCAGCCTCATTCTGCATGGCGCGGGAGGCCTTGCGGACACGTCTCCCATAGACGATCACCGGCACCAGGCAGATCGGGAAAAGAACCAATGAAAAGAGAGTAAACTTCCAGTCGATATGCAGCAACACAAGGATGGCGCCGATCGCGGTCAGGGGTTGCTTCACCAGATCCCCCACGATCGTGACCATCGACTGCTGGGCAACCATTGTGTCGTTCAGGACACGGGACAGAAGGCGACCGGACTGGGACTTGTTGAAGAAATCAAGCGACTGACCCATGAGATGGCCGAACACCCGGCGGCGCATGTCCCGCAGTGCCCGAAGACTGACCCAGGTGAGGCAGTAGACATTCGCATAGGAGAGCAGGCTGCGGAGGATCATCACCCCGGGGATCAGCAGGGCCATCCAGAGGAAGGCATCGATTTTCGGCCCCTGGCCCAGGGTAGCTCCCTTCATCATGTCCACCTGGCTGAATTTCCCCTGGAAAGCCGTATCGCCGATCCATCGGATCAGCAGGAGCATGCAGCTATTGACGGCCGCGAATCCGATGCCAGCTAGCAGGCCAAGTCCGATGCGCTGCTTGTAGGGAGCGAGATAGCCCACCAGCTCGCGAAACGGCCCCCAGCTCTTGGGGAGATACCTGAACAGGAGCGGCGCGGCCTTCTCTTCCCGCTGCATAGAATGCTTTTGCTGTGCCTGATGCGACTGCTGGTGTTGGGACATGAAGCTTAGAGATTACAGCGAGGGATGGCGTAGCAGGAGAAAAAAACCACCTCCCGTGACCCAGTTCGCATAGAGGTCCAACAGCTCCGGTCCTGCAAAAACCCAGAGCAGGGCTCCCAAAGCAAGATAGGGACCGAAGGGTATCCGGCCTCCTGAGCGCCCCCGGGTGACAGCCATCATCACGACACCAATCAGGGCTCCGACAATCGAGCCGACAAAGAGTGAAAAGATCACTCCTTTCCAACCCAGAAAGGCTCCTATACAGGCTAGGAATTTCACATCGCCAAAGCCCATCGCCTCGCGCGGCAACGTGATCTTGGTTACCTCAGTCCTAAGCGGCATCAGCTCGGAGATTCCCTCATATGCCCAGGAGCGTGAGCCATATTTGACGCCGCTCAGATTTAGGATCAGTGACTCTCCCTCGATACCTTGGAGTCGTTCGCCGTCGATCTCAAGCCATGCACAGGAGGCCTCCACTTGGTCCTTCTCACGGTAGAACAGATCCGCCAGCGGGATCTTCTCCTCGCCGAAAATCAACAGAGGCTCGGCATCGGTTCCCGTGATCTCGAGAGGTGTCGGTTCCTGTGTCCGGATCTTGCGGCGACCGAAGGCCAGCTTCCCCAGCTCCACGACGCCCCAGAGTAGGAAGAATCCGAGCGCAGCTCCCAGCAATGAAAGCAGCAGTCCCTGCCACCAAACGAGAACTCCCATCATTTTCGGCACTAGAAGTGAGCAGACCATGCCGGCCACAACGCCTCCCTTAGTGATCTCATCCGGGATAATCAGATGGTCGAAGTCGATGAAGGTCGCGGCCACGAGCAGCGAGAGAAAGATCCAGAAGACCGGGGCCACGGGCAGTCCAAAGCGTTCCCAAGACAGCAGATAAAGGACCGCAGTCAGAAGCTCGACCAGGGGATAGCGGATCGCGATCGGCATTTCGCAGCCTGAGCAGCGACCACGCAAAAGCACCCAACTCGCTACCGGAAGGTTCTCATGCCACGGGATCATTTTGCCACAGCCGGGACAGAAGGAACGCTTGGGGTTGAGTAGCGATATGCCCCGGGGAAGGCGGTGGATGACCGCGTTCAGAAAAGATCCGTTGATCAGACCGAGTAGGCCGACGGCGATCCAGGCGACCATGGAATACAGCGGCCCGTTCAAATATCGTGGCCCTTAGCGTTCATTTGAGTTCAACCCTTAATATTTATCAGGGTTCGTTATCACTTACTACCGAGGGAGCCTCTGCTCAACGATCTCGCAAAGGACATGGAGCAGAAACTGGTGAACCTCCTGGATTCGTGCGGTCTCAACGCCTGGAACGATCAGCTCCACATCGGCCGCCCCCTTGGTAAAGCCGCCCCCCTTACCCAAGAAAGCAATCGTGTGCACTCCTTGCCTGCGGGCCTCCTCAAGTGCCGCCAAAATATTCCGGGACTTGCCGCTTGAGGTGATCACGATCAAGACATCGCCCGGCTTCCCGAAGGCGGCAACCTGTCGTGAGAAGACCTCTGTGAAATCGTAGTCGTTCCCGATTGCCGTCAGCAGACCTGCATCGACCGTGAAGGCCATGGCGGGATAGGGCCGGCGGTCTTCCTTGAAGCGGCAGGTGAACTCGGTTGCCATATGGGCACTTTCGCTGGCGCTTCCTCCATTGCCACAGAACATCAGCTTGTTGCCTGCCAGCAGGGCATCGCCGGCCATGGCGGCAGCCTTTTCCAGATCGGCCTGCAAGGGAGAGAGTGCCTGGAGAACTTCTTGAAGGGATTGGAGGGAACTTTGGAATTGGCTCATAAGAGGGAACTTTGGAGAGGAGGGCGAAAATCGTCAAGAGCGTCAAGAGCGTCATCGCGATCAAACTCCCTCCAGACCTCGGTGGATTGACAGCTTGCAATCCAACCGCTTTGATCGACGTTTTATGGGCTTTCTCTTTGTAGATCTCAAGGACCTCCGTCACCGTCTCGCGCCCGGACTCCGGCGACTTCTCCTTGTAGTCCTGCCCCTCCTTAGCCTTCTTGCCCTAGGGGGATGCGCCACACAGGAGCCGGCTCAAGTGAAACTGGATCAGGCGAATGTCCTGCCACTCGCCATGAATTCCGCTTTCACATTCCGGAAAGTGACCCAGTTCCTGAATGATCCTGCTCTGTTTCCGAAAGGAAGTTCGAGGCCGAATGAATACATCGAATTTGAGAGGCGCTACTATATGTGGCCAGCCACCACCTCACTTGACAAGAATGAGCTCAAGGGGAATTACTTCAACTTCTTCTGGTGGAACCACGGCTCTCCAGCCGAGGTGACCGTCCGCCTGGAGTACCGCCAGGCAAACCTCAGCAACTTCGTGATGGCTCGCGAAAAGAGCTACTCCAACGTGAAGGGATCTATCTGCACCCGGTTCTCGATTATCGGCGACGATTACCTTGAGAACGGCCAAGTCACCAACTGGCGCTGCATCCTGATCGTCGATAACAAGATTGTCGCACTCACCCAGTCCTACCTCTGGAAATAGAGGTCCTAAAACAGGTCTTAACTCACTTCCCACAACCTAGCCTTATGCTCCCCTCCGTCGAAAAACTCCTCATCCTGCAGGATCGCGACCAGAAGCTTCGGGCCGTCTTAAACGAACTCGCAGCACTGCCAGGAGAGAAGGCGGCGCGGGACCGCGAACTTAAGGCCGCCGATGACCGCCTCGAGGCAGCACGCTCACGCCAGAAGGAAATCGAGATTGAGCGCAAAAAACTCGAGGTCGATGTGAAAGCCAAGCAGGATCAGATCGCGCGCTACAAGAACCAGCAGCTCGAGACCCGCAAGAACGAAGAATTCTCAGCCCTGCGCCATGAAATCGAGATGGCTGAGAAATCTATCCTGGAGATCGAGGACCGTGAACTGCTTCTGATGGAAGATGCCGAAAGCCTGAAGCCAGCGCTGCAAGCCGCTCAGGAAGCCCATGTCACCGAGAAGAAGAAAGTGGAAACCCACATGGCCTCTCTCGTCTCCCGCAAAGCGAACTTAGAGGCCAGACAAAAGGAACTCGAAGCCGAGCGGCCCAGCTTCACCGACGGCATCGACGAGGATCTGCTCGACCGCTACAACCGCCTCTTCAAGAGCAAGAACGGTATCGCCCTCGTCACCGTCGAGCACGGCGTCTGCGCCGGCTGCAACATGCAGGTTACCCACCAGTCCATCTTGGAAGTCAGGGCTGAAAAGGAAATCGTCGGCTGCCCACAGTGTGGGAGGATTCTCTACGAGCCCCAGTAGGCGTCGCGAATGAAGCTGTAGCGAGCTACTTCGAACGAGTAGCAACGACGCACTACTTAAAAATCCCAAGCCTAAGAATTCAAGGCGGCGCGCATTTGGGCGAAGCCATCAGTAACCTCTTCATCTGACATCGGGGCGGAAAGAATCTCCTCCATACTCCCCGATTCTACCCCCTCGCCGGCCAGTTCCAGCAGAAAGGGACTAGGGGTGCAGGACATGACGCTGCCGAATTTCCTGCGGGTGGAGCAGTGGGTGATCGTCAGGCGGTGACGGGCCCGGGTGATACCGACATAGAGTAATCGGCGTTCCTCTTCGACAGTTCCCTCTGTCTTGGAGCGTTCGTGGGGAAGGAGTCCATCCTCGGCACCGACAAGCCAGACCTCGGGATACTCGAGTCCCTTCGCTGCATGAAGGGTAATCAGGGTGACGCCGTCGCGTTCCTCGGCTTTCTCCTCCTCGCGTTCCTGCTCCAGAACTAGGCCGTCGAGGAAGCCACGGGCACCGTCACGGGGATGCCTCTGGCAGTAGCCGGTGAGTGCATTGAGAAGTTCCCGGACATTCTCCTGACGGTTGTCGGCCTCTTGCTCGGTCTTGCAACTCTTCTTGAGATCCTCGAAGTAGCCGCACTCTTCCAGGATTGTACGCAGGATCGCGGCGGGATCGGCTCCTGGGGTCTGGAGCTGGATACGGTAAGCACCCCAATCCTCAGTGAAGCGCTGGATAGCACCGCGTGTCTTGGACGAACTGACATCGAGTTGCTCCGGATCATTCAAGATCGCCAGGAGGCTCTTCCCGTTCTTGGCACCGGCTTCGGTGGCCAGCTGGAGCGTCGCGCTGCCGATCCCGCGCGGGGGATTGGCCAGGACTCGGAGAAGGGCATTGTCGTCGGCGGTATTCAGCAGTGCACCGAGGTAGGCGACGACATCCTTCACCTCACGACGGTCGAAGAAACTCTTCCCTCCCACGACGCGGTAGGGAATGCGCCGCTCACGGAGCATCTCCTCGAACTGCCGTGACTGGGCATTCATCCGGTAGAGGATGGCGAAGGAGGTCCAGGGGAGTGCCTTGGCGCTCAGAGGTCCAGAAGCCTGGATCTCGTCGGCGATGAACTCGGCCTCGGTCTTGTCATCCATGGCCGAGAGAATGCGGACGGCATCACCCTCTTTCCGATCGCTCCAGAGGTTTTTGCCACGGCGGCGGGAGTTGTTTTTGATGAGACGGTTCGCCACGGAGAGGATGACGTCGGTGCTGCGGTAGTTCTGCTCGAGCTTGATGACCTCGGGATCGGGAAAGTGACGCTCGAACTCCAGCAGGTTGGCCGCCTCGGCTCCGCGCCATCCGTAGATGCTCTGGTCGTCGTCACCCACGACGCAGATATTCGGGCGGTGGTCGGCGGTCAGCAGGCTCACCAACTCAAGCTGGAGCTTATTCGTGTCCTGGAACTCGTCGACAAGGATATGCGTGTAGCGTGAGCGCCATTCCTCACGGGCCTCTGGATGATCGCGCAGAAGCGTGCGGGCCTGGAGCAGGAGATCGTCGAAGTCCATCGCATTGAGCGTGCGAAGCTCGTTCTGGTACTTCGAGAAGAGGCTGCCCATAGCCGTATCGGTCGTATCGGGTTCCCCAATCCCGAGGTTCTTGGCCTTGCTAATGATATTGCGCGCGAGGTTCGGATCGAGGGGGGTCTCCTTGTCATGGATGCGGGCGGCGATCTTCTTTACTAGGCCGATCTGATCGGACTCGTCAAAGATGCTGAAGTTTTCCTTGTAGCCTAGGAAGTGGGCATGCTTGCGGAGGAGTCGCACGCAGAGAGCATGGAATGTCGAGAGGGTGATGAGTTTGGCTTGCTCTGATTTCACGGCGTTACCGACGCGCTCACGCATCTCCTTGGCGGCCTTGTTGGTGAAGGTCACCGCGAGGATCGAAGAGGGATCAACTCCCTGCGCCACAAGCCAAGCTATGCGAGCCGTGAGGACGCGGGTCTTCCCGGTGCCAGCCCCCGCAAGGATAAGCATCGGCCCCTCCTGATGGGTGGCGGCGCGGTACTGCTCGGGATTGAGATCAAAGAGTCGGAAGCCGGACACGAAGGATAAGAACTTGGAAGCAGAGAAACGGGAGGGGTAGAATAATCAGGGTTACAGGAGAACAGGAAGCAATTGAGGGATTTTCTAAGGTTCCCTTACGACGGATGGAAAAAGGCCGACATCTGCTCGCAACTGATGCCATAGTTACCGATCTCAGGATGAAGCGTGGCGCGAAATTAAAAGGGGTATCTCTTCTTCAGAAGGAATATTCTGATTATTTCCGATTGACGTCAAAATAACTGCCAACAGCACGACATAGTTCGAATTGAGACTTATTATATTCGGCAAGGATGTTTACGTAATCGAGCCTGATCTGAGTGATAGTTCTTTCAGCATCAATGGCCTCCATGACTTCCGCTACACCGAATTCCTTGCGTTCGCACGTAACCACCAAAAATTTGTTGGCGGCTATGAGTGCCTTCTGAGCTGTGGAAATTTGGCTGCTCAGAGAAAGCATCCGTGTGTGCGCATCCACGACCTGACGGATGACTTCGTTGCGATACTTTTTGTTTTCCAACTCGCTCTCCTTGACTTGGGCGCTGGCTTTGTCGATTCGCCCCTTATCGAAAAGGCCGCCCGGCCCGATTTTCCAAGAGATTCCGACAAAGTAATCGGTGGAATTGTTAAAATTATTCGCACCGGCATTCCCCACGCCTCCTCCAAGGCCACCCCAGAACGTTGCCATCCCAAGAGTGGGAATGGCGGGCCCGTAAACTGCCCCGGACTTGGTGGTTCGAGCGGCTTGAACTTGAGCGTTTGCTTTAAGAAGCTCAGGACGGAAAGCTAGGGCCTTTCCTACCAAGGACCCAAGCGTCTCTTTTTCGTCGAAGAACGAAATAGGCGTGAGGTTGGTCTGGTCGGGGACAAGCTCAATAGCGGGATCAAGATTGAGGATTTGTGCCAGCCAGGCGGCGGCGATTCTTTGATGTGCCCGGGCTTGCTCCAGAATGAGTTGGAATTTTTGCTCCTGGGTGACCGCCTGATACATGTCCCCTTTAAAGGAGATACCGCTATTGGCTGCGCGTTCCACCTGATTGGAGTAGCCGCTGGCGATGTGCAGGGATTCGTCCGCAACATCGACTGCGGCCTTGGCTGCGGCAAGGTCGAAGAAGGCAATGGCTGCCTGATAAATAGTATCCTGCCACTGGGCATCCGTGGCATGCTTGGCGGCTTTGACGAGCTGATGGGTGGCAAGGGAGTTGTAGATGGCTTCGCCAATTTGAATCTCCGATAAAAACCCTCCGCCTACACGAGTTTGCTGCTTGTCGACATCGACTATCGGACCATGCACTTCCTGTATATTGCCGTCGTGCTGCGCGAACCCGGGGCCCCCCGAAAGGGAGGGAACGAATTTCTCGAGAGCAATCAGGTGATTCGCCCTCGCCTCGATTAGCCGCTGTTCGACAATCTTAATGTCGAGATTATTGACTCCCGCAAGGCGCAGCGAAGCAGTGAGGTTAATATGTTGAGGAGCGCCATTCGCGGAAGCTCTTTCCACCTCTTCAGACGCAGAGGCGCAACAGGGCAGGAGTGGTGCAAAGCATAAAGCGAGGGCGTAAAATGCGATGAACCGGTGATCCGTGATTCTCACTTTGGTTCAATGGTTTGAATAGCCTGGCCCTCGGTGAGGGGGCGCTTTCCTGGGAGAATAATTTTTTCATTCGGAAGAACCCCTTCCAGAACCTCGACATTTAAACCATCATCAAAGCCCACTTTGATGGGAGTTTTCCTTGCCTTCCCGTCCACTGATTTCATGACCGAGGATGACGCCTTTTCGGTGACGATAGCACCCTTTGGTAAAAGGAGGACATCGGGATGTTTTTCGACGCCAATGCTGGCGCGTGCATACATGCCAGGACGGAGAACCAGACTGGCGTTGGGAATATCCGCTTCTACAAGCATCGCGCGAAGCGTCCCATCCAGCTCATAACTAAAACGGGTGACAGAACCCGTGAAGGTCTGGCCAGGAAGGCCTTCGACAGTGAATTTGACCGGTTGGCCATTTTTGACGAGCGAGGCGTCGGCCTCAGGAATAGCTATCTGCATCCGGACAATACTGAAGTCCGCAAGCGTGAAAAGCGCCGCATTGTCGGGGACGCTTCCCGTGCTGGCAGCGGGAACAAATGCACCCGGATCCAAATATCGCATCGTAATGACGCCATCGAAGGGGGCTTTGATCTTTGCGAAGTTCTGCATGGTTTCAATACGGCTGATCTCTGCCAAGCTGACCTCTAGGGCTGC
>Ga0187844_10002545_pt1 | contig 12801 bp, 11 predicted proteins | sample SpaLakP09_SKY_50_FD_134517 | JGI IMG/M metagenome (GOLD analysis project Ga0187844, IMG submission 134517) | Oligotrophic lake water microbial communities from Sparkling Lake, Wisconsin, USA - SP09_SKY_50 | ecosystem: Environmental > Aquatic > Freshwater > Lake | place: USA: Sparkling Lake...
AGCGCTTGTTTCAGCTCGGCAGGCGCATCCGTCTCGCCTGGCTTTAAAACGTAGGCATGTTGTTGTTGATCGGAATTTAAGCGCAGATAAGTGAGACCAAAATCGACGTGCAACAAATCGCCGGCTTGAATGATATTGTCGGCCTTTGCCGCACTAAATGCGCTGATTTGATCAAATTTACCTGAACTTGGCCGCTGAATCGAAACCGTCGGATGAAACCAGACCGGCAAACCTAATGCCGTGCTTTGTTGCCTAAGCCACCACACCACATCTTCGGTGCTGGTGGTACCTGGGGTTATCACTTGGTTGGAAAATGCGGTGGCGATCAGTTGATGGCCAATTTGAGTCAGCGTTTGATAATTTTTCAGCTCCTCAGGCAAGCGGGTTTCTAACCAAGCCACTGCTAGTTTTTCCGCACTGACTAATTTCTCGGCTTGCTCGCCGAGCGCTTGCTTTAGCAACGCCAATTCAGTGGCCACCATACCATCGGCATGGCCAAAATCGGCAGATTGATTAATCCCTATTCGGCGTGGTTTTTTCTGTTGAATGAGACTTGCGAGCGCCTGCCATTGGTCAGGTTGTTGCTCAACATTCCAAGCTTTTTTAAAAACAGTGCCAACATCGTAGCGGGCCACCGCATAAAATTCGGCAGGCTTGTCAGCACCGGGATTGACTATCACCAACATAGTGCGCCGCCGTGCCGATAGCCAAGTGGCAGGCAGCATGGTTTTGAGCACAGGATCTTCATTATATTCGCGTGAAATAAGCAGCCACATGTCGATGTTATGTTGCTGCATCAAGGCGGGAATAAGTTGCGTAAGGCGCTTTTCTAATAATTCATCAATCACTTGCGCTTGGGAACGCTCGGATAACACCGCGAGAGAGTTGGGCAACTTTAAGGCGACCGGTGATGAACTTGCGGCAGAGATCTGGTTAAGTGCCATGGCGGTTGCTGGCAATGCCAGTACGCCAGTGAGTAAAAGTACGGTGCCGCGAAGTTTCATGGGATGCCCTTGGTTCACAAAACAGAAAATTTATCCTAAAAGAAAACAAGCCAGGAAAATAGTGCATTAAGCGCGGTGACGAGGGGATTTGCCGAAATGCACACGTTAGCAAAACTATTGGCAAGTGTGCTGCGCGCTGGCAAAGTACAATGGCAAAGTACAGTAACAAAGTACAGTGGCAAAGTAATGCCAACTAGACAAGGATGCCTCATGTTAAACCGACTCGCACAACGCCTGTTGCTTGTTTTGCTCACCACTTTTAGTGCGCTTACTTTTGCTAAGCCTAATTCAACTGAGCCGCCAGCCTTATGCCCTGATAATTATACTGAGCAGTTAAACACCACTTCGTTTGCTAGTGCGCAGCTACTGGTGTGTGTTTCGCAGCATGAAATCAATGGGTTGAAGCAATTACAAGTGAGTTTCATCAATGCCAAGCAGCAACTACATAGCATTGTGCCGCTCGATGTTGAAGGCGAGCTGCGCGCAATTCGCCTCGCGTCATCACATTATCCACTTAAGCCCGGTCTTCGCGCTGTCGCACTGGTGCTAGCGCTGCGAAACCGTGGCGTTGGTTTTGATGAAGAACGCCAAGAATTGTGGCTGTTTTGGCCAAAGGATAACGCACTCACCCTAGTCTTTAACCAAACCATCGAGCTGCAACGCTGGGCCACCAACTGTACGCAAGAGTGTGAGGATACTTTGCAAAGCCGCAGTGAACTGGTGGTGCTGAGCCAAAGCAGCGAAGCAAGTGGCGGCTCTGCAAAAGGGCTTGCAGGATTTGCACCGCTTGAACTGAAAACCCAAGATATCGTTTCGCCAGCTAATGTCGGTGCAAACAATGCCGGTGAAGAGAATAGCGATGCAGCGAAAGCTGAACATTTTCAGCGCAGCGAACGCTATGAATTCAATGGCGAGCGCTACGAGTTAGTGCAACCGCTCTGATTGTTTGAGATAGCGACAAGTCTGCGTAAAACCGTTTAAAAAAGTGGCTGTCTGATAGAAAGCTATCTTTCAGCAAAGCTTTCTATCAGACAGCCATGCATTAAAGCAGGTCGAGACTGTCCTTTTGCAATACGAAGGTTAAGGAGATGAATTAACCTTGTACTTTGTTGCGAATGCATCGGCGGTTGGTAAAACTGAGTGAGAGATGGCTGAAAAAGGCTTAGTTGGTGACTTTTATACCCAGAACAGTGAATTAATCATTTGGCCTAAATCAACCGCGATGAAACGGGTTCTAGGGTTAAATCACGACTAAAAATTACGATTAATCTGTGCATTATTAGCATTGCTTTGAGAAGGGGCTAATTGCCGGGCGTGGCCGCCGTACCAAGCTTGTATCTATTTGTATTTCCAAGCTTTTGGTGCAACGAAGCGCAAAAATTATAAGTTTTGGTAGAGTTTTGTTTACCGTTAGGTAAAATTTAAGTAAGTTTTATTTATGTTCACTTAGACAATGGAGTCAAATAATGAAATTAAACATGTCGATACCAGTAGTTCTTTTAGTTGTTTTCGCTTCAGGATGCGCGAGTTATAGAACAGATACAAACGTTTCATTTGATAAAACAGCAGGCGTGAGCAACCAATCGAATATTTTAATATTAGAATCTGGTTATTCGGATAAGACGTATAAATCGCTTGGTATGGTCAGTGGAGAAGTAAAAAAACTTACAATCTTTCATGACGATCCTACCAGAGAACAAGTACACGTTGTTTTATCAGAAAAAGCAAAAGCTATTGGCGCGGACGCGGTTATTAATGTCACTTATGAAAGCGGCATGGGAATGACTACATGGGGCTATCTGAAAGGAACTGGGGAAGCAATTAAAATCGATAAATAAAATATATACCCTTATTCCTTGAAGATGCGTGGTTGTTGCCTTCACTCGTTCGCCGCAGTCACATAGCGCACTATGCTCCTGCGGTCTCACTCACTCGGCGCCTACCCGAATCTTCAATGATTTTGGGTATATTCGCATGATGAAGTTGTTAGCAGCCCAAGTTAATTGAAACGCTCAAACTTGACTACTTACATTTGTTGTATCGCTTTTTTTAATTGGCAGCTTGCGATTGCGATCACCTTTAATGTTCCATCATTTTGGAAATGATTTGGGTGTATAAACTTTTGTTTGGCTTTTAAAAAATGTTAGCTGAAGTGTTCGCTACTGCAGCTAAATAAATTGAAAATTTCATCGCTATCGCGACTTAATATGATAATGAAATAGTGCTCACCGGCTGAAAGTAATTTTTTATGCCAGCAAGTTCAATTATTTGCGAGTCTAAGTGGTCCTGTGTGGTTTTTCATCATCATGGCTCTGTCTTACTGACTTTTTTGTTGGGTGGCGTCGTTGAAATTGACTATGCCTGCCTTGCAGGACCTTTGGTAGCAGCAGATGTTTTGGGCTTCACTTTTGAAAGCGACTAACAGCGAACATTAACTCAACTTACGCTCTAACAAAGCACTAATCCACGATGAGAAGAGAGCATGAACGAAGTATCCAAACAAAACTCAATCAACTTAGTTCTGTCAGCTGTAGCAATATTGACTGTTGGAGCAGTATTTGGCGTCTTATTATTCTGGGTTGGTGGGTTATTAATTGTTCCAGCAATTGCGGTATGGTTTCAATTCAAATTTGCCCTTGGCACTTTTATACAACGCTTGGTTATTGCCATAACTCCCTGGTTAGTTATTTGTGGAACTGGTTTGTTTTTGGCATCAAAAACAGCAGAATTAAACCATCGCCAAATGAATATGGTGTTTTTTGAAATGCCATTATTTTCGGTTTTAGGTGGCTGTATTGTGGTGTCGAGCTGGTTCTTCATCAAGACGTTATGGAATATGAAAAAACGCCAAACCTAAGAAAAGAGATGAGGCTCAGATCTTACGGTGTGCCCTTGGTTAAATTTCTGAGGTTTTTGGGTTGAATAATTTGGAAACGAAGGACATTGTGCAAGGCCTGAATTTGATGGATTCTCTAGTACAAAACAATAACGCTCTAATACTCGCGCAATTGCAAAAGGACTTACAACTCACTATGAAACCTACTCTTTGGCTTAGCCTGTTACTTTTTTCAGCCTCTAGTTTCGCCAGCGAAAACGAGGTAAAGCCTGATGAATGCCCTTCGCCTCAAGCCTGTATTAGCAAGATTTATCAAGTCATCGATAGAAATGCCACGCCGAGTCGATATCCTTCAAAACCAGAGCAAGCTATCATTCTCAAGCTGCTGGCGCTTGGCGATGATGCTATGCCATTGATTGTGCAACTGCTGGAAAATGACGATGCGCTGGTGGCCAGAGTTGGTGCTGTTGCTTTAAGTGAGGCCAATAGAATTGACGCGAAGTATTTACCAAAAATTATCAAAGGTTTGGAAAAAGACGTTGACTGGTTAGCACCGGCATTAGCAAAAGTTGGCACGCTTGAGGCGGCGGAAGTTGCGCTAAAGCGATATTTGTTTGCCAATAGTAACTCGCGCAGTCAGGATGCCTTTGCCCTGCAACTCTTTGGCAGAAAAGCGTTTCCAGCAATTTTGAAGGCTATCAACTGCGAATTTGGTTGTGATGAAGAAACCTATTCTTCACTTGGAAAAGCCGTGGGCGCAATGAAAGATGATCGCGCCGAAGCCGCTAAAATACTCATTGGTATTGTTGAAGACAAAACCCGTGCAGAGTCAGTTAGGCTAGGCGCCTTGCAGATGATTGGCTTCTTGGATACTCCGGGATTAGTCGTCGAAGCGAACCTGTTAACGCTAAGGGAAACTACTTCGCAATTTGCCGATGTTGCAAACCAAGCACTGATTGGCATCAAATCAAAACACGCAGGTCAAATTTACGCTGACATACTCACTAAAGAATTCGATCAATCTAATTTAACCGAGGTTGCCCAGCTGGGTAAGGCCGGATATGACGCTGGTGAAGTTATTACGCGGCAATTAAATGGGAAGGACATAGCAACAACTGTGTTGGCCACAAGAGCTTTGGGGTTTATCGAATACACGCCGGCAGCGCAGCAATTAATTCCATTTTTAACTGCACCAGCCAATGCGCAACTGTCTTGGGTTGCGGCTGAGTCCCTCGGCCGTATGAAAGCAGAAGTCGCCATTCCCGCTTTAAAAAATGCCGCCCAAAACCACTGGTTTCCTCCGGTTAGAGATGCGGCAAAAAAAGCCATTGATCACATCGAAACCGGTAAGGACTACCCAGATGAATCTAATATAAATTATATTGCATTCAAGAGCTTTACCTATGAAGCCTTTGGTTTAAAGGCCTGTGAAAATGTAACCTTAGCCAAAACAGCAGAACCGAAAGAGCATAAATTATATCGATCAAACGCGGCACAAGAATTGGCAGGCCTTGCTTACCCATCGGTCATTTTAAGTTATGGCGCGAATGATGAGGCTCAACAAAAAGCAGCAGATCCCGATGGCATCATTGTGGTGAACGATCAAAACATCGTCGAGCATCGCCAGGAGATTAAGCAAGTTCCCAGTGTGGCTTTACGGGTCGATGGTGGTTGGTTGGCGGGCAGCAATCGCGGTGAGTGGGGAGGAGAGCTGGTCTATATTGCAGATAATGGGAAGTCGACCCAACTCCTCGATACCAACATTGAGGATATTTACCAACTTGGTGATCGTTATATAGCGACCGCCGGCTTAGCGCATTTATTCATGAACGACGGGATGATTTATCAGTTGATGCAAACTGAAAATGGCGCTTGGCAGGCCAAAGAGTGGTTGATGTTACCTGGCGCACCCGAAACATCATGGCTGGTCGAAACTGGGGAGATTTTAATCAATACGAACGACGGCGGCAGTATTTTATTAGCCAAAAACGGCACGATGCGGATGGCTGAGTGCAAATAGGTCGAGTGCAAATAGCGCACAGCCAACTGGCTAGTTTGATTCAAATTGCATATACCCCATGCTGGCTGCAATTCAAGGAAATCCCATGAAAATTCAACCCTATTGGGTATGTCGAAACACTCAATGCAGTGTATGGGGCCGATACACTGTGCCTGAGGCGGAGTCGCTGAATCACCGCTGTGCCCGATGCCTTGGCGGTCTTGAACCTGATTCAGCCCCAACCATGGATACCTGCCCAACTGCATTTCTTGATCGATTTGCTTGGCATTTCACTGTAAGCATGACTTTGGCTCTTTTGGCATTTCGCTATTACCTACGCAAGCTTTCAATCGAGCAAGTGCTAGACCAAGCGCCTTATTCATTGCTGGCTGTTGGTTTTGGTAGCTGGGGTTTGAAGATTATGTACACCAAAACCAAAAGTGACTTTCGCAGATATTTGTTTAGTGAGCCTGCGCCACAATTCGAACGCGATGATGCAGCCTGCAAAGGGTTTGTGCTCACTTATGGCTTGATGTTTTTTGTTGGGGTGCTGCAGCCGCTGTGGCTGCGTTGATAACTTTCTGGGTATACACAAGAGCGTGATCATAGAGTTATTTTTGGTGTAAGCCTATGTTTTAATTTGAAAAAAATAACAGAATCCTATATTGTTTTTTTAACAAACCGATAACAGAGAACCTACGAATGAAGTCCAATTTTTCCAGCCTAGTTCTAGCCTTTTTTACACTGCCATTATCTTCGGGGGCAATGGCCACAGAACCTCAGTCCCAATTACCAAATAACGCCCAAGGCTGGGCAAAACTTGCTCGACAAGATATCGAGGCGGCTTATCAAATTACCGCAGAAAATCATCCTGGGGTTGCAGATCCGCACAACCCAAATTTTCGTCGCCAGTTGCAACAGGCGAAAACCAATGCACTCTTACTTGATGTGAGTGATGCCTATGGCTACGAGGCAGCCATCGATCGCTTTAGCGCGAGTTTACGTGACGGGCACGCGGGTGCTTACGCCACACTGCCAGATTCCATCCCAACTATTCGGCGCTGGCCGGGATTCATCGTCACTTGGCGGGGTGACGCGTTTTGGGTGTATTACAGTGAACAAAATGGCGTGGCTGCTGGTATGAAATTGCTTTCATGCGACGGCAAATCTGCCGAACAATTAATGAAAGACCGAGTATTTGCATATGCAGGTCAGGTAGACCAACCCGGACATTGGTGGTCTTATAGCAGACGTTTGTTGCTCGATGACGGCAATCCATTCAATCCACCATTACAGCAATGTCAGTTGGGTCAAGCTGATGGCGCGATGGTTACTGTGCAACTGAACTGGCGACCAAGGCCGGAATCAGTGATGCCACAAGTCGAAGCGGCGACCAATGGTGATAAGCTGCCAATAGCACTTAGCTGGCCTCACGCCCAAGTGGCTTGGATAGCGATGCCAACTTATAGCCCAGATCCAGCAGACATCAAACGCTACGAAAAACTGTTCGTTGACTTACAACAGCAACGCTCTCAGTTACTGAAGGCCAAGGCGATAGTGCTAGATTTACGTCACAATCAAGGGGGATCATCATACTGGAGCACGCAAGTTGCTAACGAGTTATGGGGCAAGCAACGGGTTGAGCATCTGCGCGACACACTCTTTAGCCAAACTAAAGTTTGGTGGTTTGCTTCTCCGGGGAATACCGCTTACGTGCAGTCTTTGTATGATGTGATGAAAGCACAAGGACAAACAGAGTACTTGCCATGGATAAAGTCTGTCGGTGAAGGCATGCAACAAGCACTGCAATCTGGCAAACCCTTTTATGTTGATGCAAACGAAACTAAAGCCGCACCACTTGCTGTCGCCAATCAACTGCCAGAACTAACGACGCCTGTTTATGTGATTATGCCGGGGCAATGCGCGAGTGCATGCCTTGATGCCGTCGATATTTTCAACATGTTTGCCAATACTAAACTGGCTGGAGCCACCAGCAGTGCCGATTCCACCTATATGGATATCAGAGTGCAGGCCTTACCTTCAGGTTTAGGTCAAGTGATTATCCCGAACAAAGTATTTGTCGGCAGACCCAGAGCCAATGGCCAATATTTCACCCCAGCTTTAGCTCACAATGATCTCGATTGGTCGAGCGAATCGTTGTTGCAAAGCATCTTGGGGGATTTAACACGTTAATTCGGCAGCGATGCTGCAACCGCCTTCATGTTGCGCTTAGAAACCTGCAAAGACGTGGCTTATGCAAATCAAATGGGCTGCAGCAATGCAGCCCAAGTATGTATGGTTAGAACGTCTGCTTAATCAACGCCGCGACCTGGGCAGCATCCTCTTCGAGGGCGAAGTGACCGCTATCGAGCAGTTCAACTCGAACGTCCTTTAGATCCCGCCGAAATGCCTCAGCACCTGGGACGCCGAAGAACGGATCACCCCGACCCCAAGCAACTAGCGTCTTAGGTTGATGATCGCGGAAGTAGGTGTGCCATACATCAAACAACGGTACGTTATGACGGTAGTCGTTAAATAAAGCCATCTGCCGCTCGGCGCTGCCTGGGCGGTCTAGGAGTGCCTGGTCTAGTGTCCAAGCGTCCGGGTTCAGCGTGTCAGGTTGACGTGCTCCCGCGGTGTACTGCATCTTGGTTGTTTCGGCCAACAGCATCTGCCGTGCCCCAGTTTCATCACCCTTTTCCCACAATGGCATGAACACGCCGGCAACAGCGGGTGTCAGGCCTTCCATATAGGCATTTGCATTTTGAATCACGAGTCCCTTGACTAGCCCAGGTTTGGCAGTGGCAAGACGCAAACCAATAGGACCACCGTAGTCCTGCATGTAGTAAATAGCATCGGTGACCCCGATGTGATCTAGTAAAGCGCGCACATGTGCGCTCAGATTGTCAAAGCTGTATTCAAACTCATTTACCGTAGGCGCGGCCGAATGACCAAAGCCGATGTAATCTGGCGCGATGACACGGAAGCTGTCTGCTAATAGAGGGATGAGGTCGCGAAACATATGCGATGACGACGGAAACCCGTGCAGTAATACAATCACTGGGTTGGCTGGGTTCCCTGCAGCACGATAGAAGGTGCTCAGGCCATTAATGTCTATTTGGTGATGTTTAACGCGGGTCAAAGTGGATGTGTTCATTTTAATCTCCTGAAATGGGTTAATGGCTTAAACATGAATGCCTAGTGGTTGAACGACTTGGAAGTCAACCTCGGTCTGCGCCACTTCGTTCACGTAGTTCGTGAACGTGTTCAAAGCGACTGCCAATAGGATGTCCAATACATGTGCATCACTATAACCAGCGCTCAGCACCGCTTTGACTTGGTCATCGCTGACTTGTCCGCGCTGGCGTACTACGGCGGCAGCAAAACGCACGGCAGCATCGGCTTTAGGGTCATTGGATGCTCCGCTGCGGTTGGCAGTGAGCTCAGCATCATCTAGCTTGGCCACTTTACGGCCAAGGAAGGAGTGGGCCGCAAGACAGTAATCGCAGCCGTTGAGCTCAGCCACGGCAAGGGCAATACGCTCAAGAGTCGCTGTCCCCAAGCCGCCTTGCGCTGCTGCTGCGCTCAGTTGCAAGTAGCCGGTTAGTGCCGCAGGGCTATTGGCAACGACGCGGAACATGTTCGGTACAAGGCCCAGTTGTTTTTCCACGGCCTTGAGTGAGTTATGGGTAGCAGTTGGCGCTTCGTCGATGGTGGTTGGGGTGTGCAAACGGGTCATATATTTCTCCTAGTGATTTGGTAGACAGAACGCTGTATTGGCGTGGAACAAATTGTATTTAAGATGGTTCTGTTTGATAATCCGCTGATATCACAAATGACCTTCTCATAAAGTGAGATAATATGGATAGATTTGATGCCATCAGTACCTTCGTAGCAGTGGCCCGCAGCGGCGGCTTTTCAGCTGCAAGCCGCGCGCTTGGCATACCCGTCGCTAATGTCAGCCGCAAAGTAGCGCTGCTCGAAGAAACTCTGGGCGTGCGTCTTTTCGTTCGGACAACCCGACATGTGGCGCTGACCGAAGGTGGCCAACGTTACTTCGAGGCATGTAGCCAGATCATTGATGCACTGCGGGACGCTGATGAAGAAGTGACTGGCGAATACCGCCAGCCTAAGGGTGAACTAATGATAACCGCGCCGTTAGGGTTCGGTCAGTTGCACCTACAGCCGGTCGTGCATGAATTCCTGCGCCTATATACGCAGATCAACGGCCATCTGCTTCTTTCCGATCGTGTCTTGCCGCTGGTTGAGGAACACGTCGACTGTGCAGTGCGTATCGGTACTCTTAATGACAGCAGTCTAGTGGCACGCCTACTGGGGTCAATTCGTATTGTCGTGTGTGCAGCGCCTTCATATCTGGAGGCGCGCAGTACACCCCTTGATCTAGCCGCATTGTCCAGCCATGACTGCATTAGTTGGACGGGATTAAGTCCTCATAAGAGCTGGGAGATGACTTTACGTCAGGGGGACAAATCAACGAAGGTCCAGGTGCCGGTCCATGTCCGCACATCGACGACTACGCCCGAGTCGGCCCTCCAAGCTGCGATTGCAGGCTTGGGCCTGGTGCAAGCAACCAGTTATCAAGTGGCATCTCATGTCGCGGCTGGGCGGCTCGTGCCAGTGCTCGTCGCCTATGATAGCGATCCTTATCCAGTTAGTTTGGTCTACCCAAGCAAACGTTTAATTCCATTGAAATTGCAGGCATTCCTTGACTTCGCAATGCCACGTTTGACGCAGCGGCTAACCGAAGTCGAAATTGTGATGGAGCGCCATCGAAGGCTAGATCCCATGTAGCTCAAAGGTGTTGAAGATATGACGCCAAAAACTCTGCAAACATCATGTCCGTGTTGCTGAACCGAGGATCGTGTTGCCAGCCAGTAACGATGGCAGATTTCTGGTCTGAATAACTTGCCATAGAGAAGTCCACGCCTATCACTTTAGCCCGATGTGGTGATGTGGAGCATGATGCCCGTAAATTCAAAATAACAAACTGAAGCGATCATCAGCTTTCGGTCACCCCAAACTCGCAATTGGTGAATGGAGGTATCTCAGGGACAAGTCCTGAGATACTCGGATGCCATCAGCTGCTGTCGAATTAATTTACATGTCCATGTAATTAACCCTACTAATTTCAACTCTAAATCTTTGAAATTAAACATTAAAATTAATGTGGTGCAAATTTTGCATTGCGAGGTTCGAATACGATAAATAGGATTATAATAATGAAATCGAAAATATTAACCGCACTTGTAACCACAGTTTTTGCATTGAATGTCAGCGCGTCACCAATCTATGAAAAGGGTTCAAGTGACAATTGGTGGTGGAATAAAGATTTAGGATTGGATTTTTTAGAACTCACAGAAACTGAAAATTTAACTTATAGCGATGTAGTGTCACGAACTTCTGTAGGTGGCAGTCTTGCAGGTTGGCGCCTAGCAAAGAACTCAGAATCAACAGCTTTATATAATTCGTTTGTTGTAAGTAGTTCGGGATGGTCGGCTTCGAATTATGATAATGCGAACTTGTTCTTCAGTCTTTTTGGTGTAGCTCAGCCCTATGCATCAGCATGGAATGCTGGGAATGTTAGATCTTATGTAAACTGGAATGTCATATTTGACGCAGATCAAAAGGTTGCGCATGTGGCGATAGATCAAAACAATGGGTGGTTTAATACTTCATGGGGTTTCACGAGCAATACTTTAAGCACATATAATGGGACTCCTAGATCAGCGCTACTTGTAAGAGCGCACAATGTTGATGTACCAGAACCTGCAAGCATTGCTTTATTAGGCCTTGGATTGGCAGGTCTAGGACTTCTAAGAAGAAAGAAACAAATATAATCAGGAATACCGCTGTAATCTCTAGCCTCGATCTCTCGGGGCTTTTTTACGCTTATAAATTGCGATTACGAGTATAAAAAAGTTGTCATGTTGGCTGCTTAATAAATCCCAAGGGATTAGCTGCCTCTATCACTCTCCTGCTCGCGGTTTCGCCTGCCAAGCGGCCATCAAAACCGGTTCTGCAGCGGTATCAACACAAGCTTTAATTTTGGCTTTATCAGTATCAAATTGCTGTTGGCAATCCTTCGCCACATTAAACAACGCAGCACTGGTGGCGGGGGAATCAATGTCAGTAATTTCGGTCAGGCAGACATTAAAAAAATACTCGCGTGCCGCGGCTGGTTTTAGGCCATCGGTGTTGTAAGTGAATTTTAATAAATGCTGTGAGACTGGCTGCTGCCAGTAGTTTGCAGGTGCATTCGGATAACGCTTTTGCAGCTCCACTTCAACGCCATTTCGCGCAAAACCGTCCTTGCGCACAGCCATCATGAATTCAACCAGATTCGCTTGTTGCTCGCACAGCGTACGCATTTCATTTGCGTCGGCATAGGTCGCCAACAGGCCTAAAATTACAAGATATTTGTTCATGGGTATTATCCACAAAAGCTAGAGGTCTTAGGGGATGTTTTGTGTTTGCCATTCAATTACACAAGCAACAAAAGGCCTGACCCTATGATTTATTCACCATAACGATATTTTTCTCCGTTCATCGTGCTATTAAGTTCATCTTTTCCCAATGGCTTTGTAATTCGATGGCAAGTTTGTCACTGATGTTTTTCTTGCTGAACGCATAATAAATGTAACAATCATCAATGAGGAACAACTTAGATAGTTTTAGTTGTTCAAATAGTCCAGATTTTATCATATCTGTGATCACATACTCGTTTTCAACAGTCAGGTCAACTCGCCCTTTAATCAGAAGGTCTAGCTTTTGCTTATTGTTAGCAACTAATAAAAATCTTCTGTTAAATTGTTCATTGTTTTTGAGTTTTTCGAAATCATCCCCATAAAAAGCACTTTTCGTTGCCGACATTGTGAGTTTGCTTCGTTCGAGTTCGGCTAAGTTTGATAGGGATAATAATTTACTCTGAGGCCCAATAAGCC